>Ga0187860_1000628_pt1 | contig 33241 bp, 29 predicted proteins | sample June2016WEW_10_4_FD_132981 | JGI IMG/M metagenome (GOLD analysis project Ga0187860, IMG submission 132981) | Peatland microbial communities from SPRUCE experiment site at the Marcell Experimental Forest, Minnesota, USA - June2016WEW_10_40 | ecosystem: Environmental > Terrestrial > Soil >...
CAATCTCGTAGCACTACGCCAACCTTCTGGAGGGCTCGCCGAACCGTCCCGGCATCCACGTTCATCCGGTCACCGATCTTGGCGAAGGATTCGCTTGACTCGTAGAGGCGGATCGCCTCGCGGACCTCGGATTCCCCGAGCCGCGGGTAGCGGCGTGAAGCGCCCTGACGTCTCATGTGCCCGACGAACCGTGTCGCGATTGGGGGTCATGTCTGTGAGTTCCCGCAGCTCACCGGAGGTGTAAGGGGGGTAACGTCCCATTACCTCCACAGCGTTGTCGAAATGACAGGCCGCTTTGTTGTAGAGAGGTTGTGCGGCCTTCCTCGCCGACTCCAGACGTGCCGTCCTACCAGGCGGCTCCCCGACGCCGTGCCCCAAGCCGGTGGATGTCGCGAGGGCGGAAGACACCTCGTCCTTTGGCGGCATGGAGTTGGCTTGACCACCGGTGAGCGCAGAGCTGCGACGGCGACCGAGCGGGCGTCGTCCAGGTCGTTCTCGACCGTGTCACCGGTCGGAAGCGACCGCGGCGCCCACAGTTGCTCTGGGCAAGAACTTGAACGATGATTCACATCGAACGCCGCGACGGATGGAAAGTGAGGGAAGGTCCCGATGGCTCCTGCTGGTGGTTCGACAACCCTGTACTTCGGTCCCTGGTATCGAAAGTCACCCTATTTCGAGGCGACAGTCCGGGCCGGTTGTTCGGCCTTCGACATCTACAATCACACCTACCTTCCCGGCTACTACGGGGACCCCGTCGAAGAGTATTGGCATCTCCTCGAGCACGTGACGTTGTGGGACGTTGGCGTCGAGCGAGTCGTGGAGATCTCCGGGCCGGATGCCCTTGCCTTTACCAACATGCTCACGTGCCGCGATCTACACCGCTGTGCAGTTGGTCAAGGAAAGTACGCCCCGATCCTCGCAGAGGACGGTGGGATCATCAACGACCCCGTTCTGCTACGGATCGCGGAGGATGCCTTCTGGCTGTGCCTCGCGGACAGCGATGCCGGGCTGTGGGCCCGCGGCGTCGCCGTCAACGCGGGAATGGACGTCACGATCCGCGAGCCAGCCGTCTACCCGGTCCAGATCCAGGGGCCGAAGGCCAAGGCGCTCGTCCGCGATCTGTTTGGAGAGGGCCCAATGGGGCTGCGCTACTACTTTTGCATGGAGACGGAGATCAACGGAATCCCGGTGGTCGTGAGCCGGACCGGCTGGACCGGCGAGGTGGGATACGAGGTATACCTTCGCGACCCGCAGCGCGGCGACGAGATGTGGGAGTCCATCATGGCCGCCGGCGAACGGTATCGCATCCGCCCGATCGCGCCGTGCGAGGCGCGCCGGATCGAGGCTGGAATCTTCAACTACAACTCCGACATGACCATAGAGAACAACCCCCTTGAGATCAGCGGCATGGAGCGCCTCGTGGAGGATCAGGAGGCCGACTACATCGGAAAGCCGGCGCTGGACGAGATTCGGGCACAGGGGGTGCGCCGCAAGCTCGTGGGGATCGCCGTCGAAGGCGATCCTCTGCCGTTCGAGATCTCGGAGTTCTGGCCCGCTTGGCACGCCAGCCGTCAGGTCGGCCACGTCACGGACCTGATATGGTCACCGCGGCTCGGCAAGAACATCGGCTACGTGTGGGTGCCAATCGAGCTTGCTGCTCCGGGGACGGTTCTTGACGTCGAGATGCCGGAGGGGACTGTGCAGGCGCGTACAGCATCGTTGCCATTTCTCGACCCGAAGAAGATGATCCCGGCCGCGTAGCAGACGATCTTCGTGTGCTTCTGCCGTCCGAGCGTTCCGTTTCGTCGTAGTCCCGTCTGCCTCGACCACGGTCACGTTGCCGCGCACGGCGCCGGTGATCGCCACGGTGAGGCGGTCGAGCCCGCACGTCGTGGCCGTGTCGTTGAGGACGGCTCGGAGTTGTGCCTCTTCGGCGCTGCCGCAAGGAACGACGACGGTGGCCTTGTGGTCGTTGTAGCCGAGCGCGGCCTGCCACGTTGACGCGCCGCCTCTCCTCGACCATCTCGAGGTGGATCAGGGCTGTTGTGTGAGCGACACGGAACCTCCGGCTGCTGTGGCGTCCTAACGTGCGCCGCGCGCTCGCCTGGGTTCGCGAGGGGCATTACAAGCGCCGAAGCTGGCGCTAGCCCCGCGCCGGATCGCGGCGACGACGACCGCTCGGCACGCGGCCGCCGGCGCCCGCAGATATACGCTGCCGTGTGATCGCTCAGCGGCTTGAGAAGCTCGGAATCATGTTGCCACCCCCCACCCGCTCCTGCGGGTAACTACCTCCAGTGCGTGGTCGACGACGGCATCGTTTACGTCGGCGGCCACGGTCCGATCGACGGCAAGGTCATGATCACCGGGAAGGTCGGCGGCGGTCTCTCGTTGGAGGAGGGGCAGAAAGCCGCCAGGATGACCGCGCTGTCAATACTCGCGACTTTGCAGGACGCACTTGAGGATCTTGACCGGATCAAACGGTTTCTCGCGGTGTTCGGAATGGTCAACGTTGCGCCTGGCTTCACCCAGACGCCCGCTGTCATCGACGGCTGCTCGAATGTGCTCGTCGAGGTGTTCGGTGATGCAGGACGTCACTCGCGAAGCGCTGTCGGCTTAGCGGAACTGCCGTTCGGTATCGCCGTCGAGATCGAGCTGACCGCCAGGTTGCACGCATAGCGCCGCCGCATAGCGCCGCCGCCTGGCGCGCGCTCGACGGCAGGCCCGGACCGTGACACGAGAACTACCGGTCATCAAGGCGTCCCGACTGTGCACGGCTGCGATGCTCGCCTGCGCCTGGGTCTTGTACTCCTCGTAGAGCACCGGATCGAACACTTCGGCGTTATAGATGACGTACGCGGCCACTGGCTCCTCCAATGCTGGCGTTTGCGACCCAGACAGACTGCCCGAACCGCAGGCAAGATGTCGGGCGGAGGCATCGACCGTCGCGTGGGTCCGCGCGTTGCCGGTGTCACCGAAACTTCGAACAGTGCAGAGTTTCGGTGACACGGTGCCGAGAACCCCACTGCCTTCGCACTCCGCGCGGCCGTGGCTGTCATCTCGCTCCGCCAGCGCGATCGTTTTGCGGTAGCCGATTCGCGCGTACATCCGCGCGAGGTCAGCGCCGCCTGGCTCGAGCCAGATCACACTGAAGCCGCGGTCGGAGGTACGAGCCGAGAGTCACACCGTTCGAGGAACGATCAGCCCGGTCCCGTCGCTCAAGGCAACGGCTCGCCATAGACGGCGAACTTTCCTCGGCCGATGTGCTTGCTCCGGTACATCGCCTCGTCAGCATGATGAAGCAGTGCAGCAGGATCTTCTGCGTCGATCGGGAAGAGACTGATGCCGATGCTGGCAGTGGACTCCACTGGTCCTGCAGCGGTCTCGACCGGGAGGCGCATGGCGGCACAGATGCGCTCCGCGATGCTGACTGCGACCGAGATCGCCGGCGAGGTTGGAACCGTCGACGTCTTACCCGCTGACTCCAGAGGACCGATCTCGAGGTCCGGCACCATGACGAGGAACTCGTCGCCGCCCCGACGAGCGAGGAGATCCGCTTCGCGGACTGCGACTCTCAAGCGGCTCGCAGTCACCCGGAGAAGCTCGTCGCCGGCACGGTGGCCGAGCGAGTCGTTCGTCCGTTTCAAGTCGTCGAGGTCGACATAGAGCACTGCGACCGCTTTGCCCTGTCGCCGGGCCCGCGCGATGGCCATCTCCAAATGCTCATCGAACATCGGGCGATTGGGTAAGCCTGTGAGCGTGTCGTGGTAGGCGAGGAATGTCATCTGCTCCTCCGCCTCCTTGCGCCTCGTGATGTCCCCGAGAACGCCCTGCAACACCCACGGCTGCCCGTCACGCACGAGGACCTGAGCCACCTCAGCGATCCAGATCACTCGCTCGCCACTCAGCCGCATCCGGTACTCGATTTCCACCGGCTCGCCGCCAGCCGCGAGCGCCCCGCGAGCTGCGACCGCCCGATCCCGGTCGTCCTCATGGAGGTGATCGAGCCACCAATGCCCGTCGAACCACTGCTCTCGGGTGCAGCCCAGGAGGGACTCGACCGCTGGCGAGACGAACGGCTCTTCGCCACTGTCGGAGAGAAGCTGCACGTACACGACACCGGGGATCTGCTCGATGAGAGCCCGGCGCTTTGCTTCGGCGTCACGAAGCCGGTTCTCAAGGTCCTTCTGCTCGGTGATGTCGTACATGACTCCCTTCACGATCCCGGGGGCACCCGGCTTCGGGATCAACGCCGTGCACTCGTCGCGAATCCAGACGACCCTGCCGTCGTCCGGTCGTATCATGCGGTACTCCTGCACGAGGGGGCCACTGCTGCCACTCGAGAGGAACTCGTCGTATTCGTGCGTCGTGGCGGCCCAGTCGTCGGGATGCATGTTGCGCCGCCAGGCATCGTCCTCGCTCAACCACGTCTGTCGAGCGATACCGAGGATCGTCTCGATCTGCGGCCCCACGTACTCCGAGTAGTACTGGCGCGACAAGTCATCGATGTACAGGATCGCCGGGATCTCCTCGACCAGTTCCCGGTAGTGCTCTGAGGCAGGCTCAGGCGCACGGTACGCAATGGCCGCGCCAAGCGCCGACGCGACCACACCGGAGGCCTCACGATCAAGATCGGACCATTGAGAATCCCGCTTGCAGTAGTGGAGGCCGAGTAAGCCCCACCACCTCCCGGCTGAGCAGACGGTCGTCGCGGCGGCGGAGTGGACCGCCAGGCGCTCCAACGCGAGTCTCGAAGGCTCATCGAAGCTCGAGGCACCACCATGCATCGTCCCAGCGGCCGAGAGATCCTCGCCAAAAGGAAGAACCGACTCCCCGTAGGCCACCTCGGAACCTGGGCCGCCTGGGAACGCCGGCTCCACGCCCGGTGAGCACCACTCGGCCACGAGTACCGCGATGAGCCGGCCGTCGGCGCGGCGATAATTCTCGAATAGGTGGACCCGATCTGCGCAAATGGCTTCGCCGAGCGCCGCCAGGACGTCGAGAGCGACATCGGTCCACACTTGCGCGCTGATGAGCCTCCAGGTCACGATCGACAGCGCTCCCAGCACCGCGGCGATGGGCTCCTGGCGATCCGGTCCCGATGACGACACGTCAGCCCTCCTCGCTGGGCTCCGATCAGCCTATTCGCACTTGAGTGGGGTCGTGAAACGCCGCGTTCTCGACTCGATGCGGGACAAGGGGCAACTGGCGAGGACGTCTCCAGTAGCCTAGGAGCGCGACCGTTGAGCGACCGTCGACCAGTCCAAGAGGTGACCACCCGGGGAGGAGCGCGCGATACGAGCACGCAAAGGACTCTTCCGGGCTCTCCGAGAGCGTGACTTTGCGCTCCTTTGGTCAGGCCAGAGCGTCTCATCGGTCGGCGACGGGATCTTCACGATCGCCCTCGCCCTCGAGAGTCTGCGGATCGATCACAGCCCGACTGGGCTCGCGTTCGTCTTCGCCGCTCGCGCGGTTCCCTCGGTATGCTTTGCGCTCGTCGGCGGCGTGGTGGTCGACCGTGTCCCCAGGCGGCTTGCCATGCTGGCTTCCGACGGAGTCCGAGGCCTCGCGGTGGCGGCCATCGCCCTCTTGGTTGGCGACGGGATGCTCCAGCTCTGGGAACTGATCGTCATGTCGGCGATATTCGGGACCGCCGACGCGTTCTTCGGCCCTGCTTCGATGGCATACCTGCCCGAGCTGCTGCCTGCGGATCTCCTCGTTCAAGGCAACGCGCTGAGCCAGACGAGCAACCAGCTCACTCAGGGTCTGATCGGGCCTGCGGTCGGCGGGATCGTGGTCGCGGCCATCGGGATGGCGTGGTCGTTCGGGTTCGATGCCTTTAGCTTTGCTGTCTCATCCGGGTGCCTCATCGCGATGCGGGCGCGCAGCCGGCCTTCACCGAGCGGCCGCTCGCCCATCGCTGACGCGCGCGACGGGCTTCGCTACGTCCGTACGAGGCGCTGGCTCGCCGTCTCGATTCCAGGAGCTGCACTGGCGAATTTCTTCGGCATCGCGCCACTCAGCGTGCTCCTGCCACTTCTCGTGCGCCACGTGCTGCACAGCGGCCCTCTCGCGCTGGGCCTGGTGTTCGCTGCCGGTGGCGCTGCCGGCGTGGTCGCGTCTCTCGTCGTCGCTCACCTGGGAGCACCACGCAAGCGGGTCACCGTGCTGTGGATTGCGTACGCCGTCGGCGGTGTCGCCATCGCTTGCATGGCCGTTGCTCCCAACGTGTGGGTGGTCGGCGGGCTGAGCGCTGTGGAGATCGGTCTCATCCTCTACGGCGATGTGCTGTGGGTGGCGATGATGCAAGAGCTCGTGCCAAAAGAGATGCTCGGCCGCGTATCTTCCCTCGTCTACCTGTTCGCGTTCTCGCTCGGCCCGCTGGGCATCCTGGCCGGAGGTGCCGTCGCGGCGTCGATCGGGACCCGGGCGGCACTTCTGGCAAGCGGTGCCGTTTCCGGGGGCATCTGCCTGCTGGTGATTCTGATACCGGGCGTGAGGGACCCCGAACGAATCCCCTCGGTTGGCGAAGGCTTCGGGGCTGACTCACCTGCAGTCGCCGAGGGAACCTAGACGGGCCTGCGCCGGCGGGCGGCTAACTCGGTTGGCCCCAGACACTCCCCACCTGCGGTCGGGTCTACTGTGCTTGAAACGCCGATCTCGACGGTCCTGGCACGTCTCGGTCCTCCAGAAGAGGGGTAACGCATGACGACTCCCGGGCAACCACTGAGGTTCGGCCTGGTCGGCACCGGTCACTGGGCGCGTGTCACCCACGCACCCGCTCTCGCATCCACCGAGGGCATCGACTTCGCTGCGGTCTGGGGCCGCAACCACGAAGCAGCCGGCGCGCTGGCAGCCAAGTACGAAGTCACGGCCCACACCGACATCGACGCATTCCTCGCCGACATTGATGCGGTCGCGCTCTCGGTGCCACCGGATGTGCAGAGCGCGATCGCGGTGCGGGCAGCCAACGCCGGTAAGCACCTGCTGCTGGAGAAACCCATAGCCACCTCCGAAGCGGATGCCGACGCGCTGGCACAGGCGGTTCAAGATGCTCGGGTCGCGTCCGTCGTCTTTTTCACTGCGAGATTCCAGGACGACGTCAGGACGTGGCTGGCGAACGTCACGCGCCAAGGCCACTGGGCAGGAGGGTTCGCCGTCTGGCTCGGGTCGGCCCTGCTGGAGTCCAGCCCCTTCAACACTCCATGGAGACGAGACAAAGGTGGGCTCTGGGACTTGGCGCCACACGCGATCTCGCTTCTCTGGGCCTGCCTCGGCCCGGTCGTCCACGTCACCGCCGATGCCGGCCTAGCCGACGTCACACATCTCGTATTGCACCATGAGAGCGGAGCGACCAGCACTGTTACGGTCACGCTGAGCGCGTCTTCTGCCGCCGAAGGCTTCAATCTGTACGTGTGGGGCGAGCACGGGCGGTCGGCGGCGCCCGGAGAGACGGACCAACCAGAGACGGCATTGCGTGTCGCCCTCACCGAACTTGCTGACAACGCCAGGTCGGGACAAGTCGCCCACGCTTGTGACGTGAATTTCGGTCGGGACATCGTGCGCGTCCTGGCGGACTCGCAACGTCAGATCGACGCACTCTCGACATCATGCTCGGAGAGCGCGTCTGGCACGTGTACGGGATGATCGGCAAGCTCAGCCGTCGGGCATACCTCCTATCGTGCCCGGGCCAGCGTCGGACCGAGCGCAGCCCCAGTTCCCACGTGGGCCGCGACGCCGGGTTCGTGGTGCGGCCCGCAGAAGCGGTAGACGTGGAGGGCGAACCCACTGGCGCGCGCCGTCGACCGTGCCGGCTGAGCGGCGCGAGAGAGCCGGATGTATGGTCGGCCAATGGACAACGACCGCCCGACGGGGGGCCGGGGCGACGGTCTCCAGTTCGTCCCAGACCCCGCCGCCAAACAGCACGCCCTCGAACAGTTCGCCACCTATCTGAACCCCCAAAAGGTCCGGGTGTTGCGGGCAGCGGGGCTCGACATCATCGAGGCGCAACGATCCGGCCCCTGGGTCTGGGACCTCGACGGCCGCCGGTACCTCGACTGCTTCACGTCGGCCGGGTCGTTCAACGTCGGGCGCCGCAACCCCCGCGTCGTAGCGGCGGCCCACGCGGCGCTCGACCGACTGGACCACGGGAACTTCCTGCTCTGCTCGAGGGAGAAGGCCGATCTGGCAGCCAAGCTGGCTGAGATTGCCCCGGGAGATCTCTCTTGCACGATGTTCGGCACCGGCGGTGGCGAGGCGGTCGACTTCGCCATCAAACTGGCCCGAGGGGCCACCCGCCGAACTCGGATCGTCTCGACAGTCAACGGCTACCACGGCCATACGGGTTTCGCTCTCTCCGCCGCCGGCCGGGCAGCGTTCCGCCAACCCTTCGAGCCGCTCATGCCCGAGTTCGTCCAAGTCCCCTTCGGAGACTCCGACGCCCTCGTCACGGTAGTCGACGAGCACACCGCCGCCGTGCTGCTCGAGCCGGTGCAGGGCGAGGGCGGCATCGTCGTGCCGCCGCCGGGCTACTTGGCGGCAGCGCGGGTCGCCTGCGACCGGACCGGGGCGCTCCTGATCCTGGACGAGATCCAGACCGGTCTCGGCCGGACGGGACGCTGGTGGGCGAGCGAGCACTTCGGCGTGGTGCCCGACATCATGACCACCGCGAAGTCCCTCGGGGGGTCCCTGGTGCCGATCTCGGCCACCGTCTTCACTGAGGATCTGCGGGAGTTCCTGATCCCCAACCCTTTCATCCATCTGTCCACCTTCGGTGGGTCGGATGTCGCCTGCGCCGTGGCGCTCGAAGTCATTGCAGTCATGGAAGAGACCGACCTGGTCGCACACGCTGCGGCTATGGGTGAGCGGCTCTTCCCCGGGCTCCGGTCCCTCGCCGAGGCTTACCCCGAAGTCATCGCCGAGGTGCGAGGCCTCGGGCTCATGGCGGGTGTCGAGTACGCCGAGGACTCCATGGGGCCGCGCATGTCGTACCACCTGGCGAACCACGGCGTCCTCGCCATCTACAGCGGCAACCAGCCGGCAGTGATGCGCCTCATGCCCTCACTGGTCATCGAGGAGGCTGAGGTGGATTTCCTGCTGGAGGCGCTCGACCGGGCGATCAGGGATCTGGTGTCAGGCGCCGGCCCTGAGGAGTCCACCCCGGCACGGGCCCGGCGCCGGCCCGTGCGCCCGGCTGGCTCGAGGGTGAGCTGAGGAGGGAGGACCGTGGCGGACTGGGACGAACTGGCGGAGGCGCTGGCCGACTACACGGTCAGCTGCAACGAGAACCAGCGGCTGCGCAAGATGCAGCGGGACTGGTCGAGGACTCTGCACTTCATCTGCTCTGACACCGGGAAGACCTTCTCGATGATGGTCGAGCGGGGCGAAATCCTCACGACCCCTGAGGGGCATGCGGGCACTCCTGACATCGTGGTGACGACAGACTCCGAGACGTTCTGCGACATGTTCTGGGGCGACTTGAACCCAGTCCAGAAGTACTTGCGCGGAGAGATCATGGTGAAGGGCTCTCAGGAGGACGTCATGCGCCTGGACGCCATCAGCTATGTGATCTGGCCCGATACGTGACGGGCGACGCCGACACGGCGCACCCCACCGCGATGGCGCTCCGTCGATCGGTCGGCACGGCCACCGCCACTGCCACCTCCGCCGGCCTCGCCTTCGCCGCCATCGACTACCTGGGGGTGGTCTCGATCCTGGCCTACGCCCCCGGGGCCACTGCGGCCGTGGCCATCTTCATCGGGGGCGTGCTCGTCCTGCTGGTCTCTGGCATCTTCTCCGAGCTGAACGGCCTCTACCCGACAGCCGCCGGGATCCGCCTCTACCTCGGCCGCGCTGTCGGCGACCGTACGGCCCTGGCGATCACCTTCACCTACATGACGACGGTGGTGCTGGTCATCGCCGCCGACGCCTTCCTCATCGGGGCAGCCGTCCGTCACGTGCTGGGGGAGCCCCCGGTGCTGGCCTACCTGTGGATCGCGGTACTACTGGGCGTGGCGACGACCGCGAACCTCTTCGGGATCCGCCTGGCCGGCTGGGTGCAAACGGTCGTCACCTACACCGTGCTGACCGGCACCGCAGTGCTGTCGATAGTCGCAATGTTCCACGTTGGTGGCGCCTTCCGCCACCCGTTCGACCTGTTCGGCAAGGGCAGCTTCTCGGGTATCCAAGCGATCGCTTTCGCCCTCTTCCTCTACGCCGCTTTCGAGTGGGTGACCACGACGGCGGAGGAGGCCCGCACCCCGCCGGTGATCACCCGGGCGCTGTTCATCGCACCGGTCCTCATCTGGATCGTATCCAGCCTGTTCGCGCTGAGCCTGGCCCATCTGGTCCCGTTTGCCCGCGTCCACGGAAGCGCCTACCCGCAGCTGCTGCTCGGCCAGGCGGCGCTCGGGACCGTCGGCGAGCTGTGGATGCTGGCGCTGACCGTGCTCACGGCTCTCAACACCTTCAACGGGGGTTTTCTTGTGGCGTCGCGCTTCATCTACGCCGCTGCCCGAGAGGGCAACCTCCCACGCCAGTTCGCCCGGCTGAACCTCCGGGCGGTTCCCTGGCTGGCCGTGACCTCGTTGGCGGTGGCTTCCGCCGTCGTTGCCGCCATCGTCTTCGCCACGGGTCAGTGGCTCCTGCTGGTGGCCGTCGGAGCCACCATCGAAGCGGGCATCTACGCCATCGCCTCGCTCTGCCTCGTGGTGCTGCGGCGCCGCGAGACCCGTGAGCGTCCTTTTCGGCTCGTCGCCGGCAGGCCGCTCGCAGCTTTTGGGGTTGTGCTCTTCAGCGTGCTGTTCGTTGCCACCGGGTTCTCCGACCCCAAGAACGCTCACCATTTCTCGGTCGGCCCCATCAGCGTGATCGTGATCCTGGGAGCGCTGTCCACGGCGTACGTACTGCTCGTCGTACCGAAGCTGCGGGCGGCAGCGGCCGCCAGGGCCGCCGCTGCCCGTCCTCGCCGCCGCCCGCCCCGACCGCCCGGCCCGGCGCAGGAACCGGCCCAAGCACCCGGCTCTGCACATCGGTCGACACCTGAGGCCGCCACCGGTGAGCAGATCAGCTAGGGCGGGCCATCGGCTCTCCGGTCCCGGCGGCGCCGCGCAACCGACCAGCCCGCTTGTCACCGCGCTAGTGGTGTGTGCTCGGGCGGGACGGTCTCCTCGGGGCGGGGCGGCCCGGGCGGCGTGCCGTCGCCGAACGGGCGGCCACCCAGAGTCTCTCGGCCGTGGGAAGTGAGCCAGCCGGAGAGGTCGGGACCGGCGGGGACAATGCCGGTCGGGTTGATGTCGCGGTGAACCTGGTAGTAGTGGCGCTTGATGTGATCGAAGTCGACAGTGTCTCCAATACCCGGGGTCTGGAACAGGTCGCGCGCGTACGACCACAACACCGGCATCTCGGTGAGCTTGGCGCGGTTGCACTTGAAGTGTCCGTGGTAGACGGGATCGAAGCGGGAAAGGGTGGTGAACAGACGCACGTCGGCCTCGGTGATGGTGTCACCGACCAGGTAGCGCTGGTGTTGGAGGCGCTCGGACAGCCAGTCGAGCCGGTCGAAGAGACGGTGGTAAGCCCTGTTGTACGCGTCCTGGGTGCCGGCAAAACCGCAGCGATAGACCCCGTTGTTGACGTCGGTGAACACGAGATCAGCCACCCGGTTGATCTCGCCGCGGCGGTGCTCGGGGTAAAGGTCGGGGGCGCCGGGGCGGTGGTATGGGCGCCACTCCGTGGACAGGTCGAGCGTGATCTGGGGGTAGTCGTTGGTGACGACCTGTCCGGAGGCGACCTCGACGATGGCGGGAACGGTGATGCCCCGGTCGTAGCCCGGGAAGCGGGCGAAATAGGCATCCTGTAGCCGTTCGATCCCAAGGACCGGGTCGCGTCCGCCCGGGTCGAGGTCGAACGTCCAGCTGCGGGCGTCATGGGTCGGTCCCGCGATGCCCATCGAGATGACGTCCTCGAGACCGAGGAGGCGACGCACGATGATCGCTCGGTTCGCCCACGGGCACGCCCGGCTCACGACCAGCCGGTACCGACCCGGCTCGACCGGATAGCCGTCGCGACCATCGGAGGCGATCCGGGTGGTGATGTAGCTCTGGTCGCGGGCGAACTCGCCGGTCGGGTTGACGTACGCACCCGCGGCTTCCTCGGCCGCGTCGGACATAACGTTCAGCTCCTCCTTCTCACGGGCGAGCATGCTACGCGGCCAGGCCACTAATCGAGGGACCGGCGAGCACGACACGCTGCAGGCGACTAATCGAGGGACCGGCGAGCACGCCACCAGAACGATCTGCGGGTCAACAGGGGGACGTTCTGCCCTATCGTCAGCGCTGGGTGTCGCGCACAGTGAAACCTCGGGACGACCTACGACGTGTCGACCGCCCTGGAAACGGAGCCTGATGATGGACGAAGCAGTTGGGCGGCACTCGTTGGACGCACCGCACGGCCGCCGGGTTATGAGCTTCGATCGGGCTCCCCGCTTGGTCTTCTGGGAGACGACCAAGGCCTGTCCGCTCGCGTGCGTCCACTGCCGGGCGACCGCGCAGCGTGACCCGGCGCCGGGCGAGCTCACCACCGAAGAGGGCAAGGCCATCATCGACGAGCTCGCCGGCAGCCCCCGTCCGGTCCCCATCCTGATCCTGACAGGCGGTGACTGCCTGCAACGTGCCGACCTCGGCGAGCTGACTGCGTATGCAAAGTCCGTGAGGGTACCGGTTGCCATCTCACCATCGGTGTCCTCCAGCCTCAACGCCGCAACGCTCTCGATGTTGCACGCCAACGGGGTGCGCAGTGCATCCCTCAGCTTGGACGGAGCCGTCGCCGAGACCCACGAACAGGTTCGACAGATCCCCGGCCACTTCGCCGACACGATCCGCGCGATCAGCCTGCTCCAAGAACACGGTTTCGCGGTGCAGATCAACACCGCCGTCATGGCGCAGAACGTCCGGGAGCTCGCGGACATCGCCGCGCTGCTCGTCCGCCATGGGGTGCGGACCTGGGAGGTCTTCTTCCTGATCGGTGTCGGGCGCGGGAACGCGATCGCCGAGATCGAGAGCAATGAGTATGAGGATGTCTGTCATTTCCTCGTTGACGCCTCCCAGTACGGGGTGGTGGTGCGGACGGTGGAGGCACCTTTCTTCCGCAGGGTCCGCGACTGGCGGATGAAGCGAAGCGATGCGAGCCTCGACCCGGCAGTCGAGTTCGGGCTCGGACCGCTCTACCGCGAGCTGCGTGACCGTTTGCGCGAGCAGATGGGGAAGCCGACGTCCCGGGTGCTGGCACCGACGGTGGCAACCCGTGACGGCAAAGGCATCGTGTTCGTGGGGCACGACGGTCGGGTCTACCCGGCGGGCTTCCTCCCACTCCCGCTCGGATCGGTGCGCGACAAGGGAGTGCTCGAGATCTATCGCGACGATCCGGTGCTGAAGGCCATCCGCAGAGCCGAGTTCCCCGGGCGCTGCGGCCGCTGCGAGTATGCCGACGAGTGCGGCGGGTCGCGAGCTCGAGCCTACGCGGACACCGGCGACCCGCTTGCTGACGACCCGGCCTGCTCGTACCTACCTCCGATCCGCGACCGGGTAGTCACAAACCGTTCGGACATTCACACCCAGCAGCTCACTACGGTCGTGGCACCGACAACTCTGGAGGGGATATGACTGCGAGCCTCGATGTTCTGGTGGAGGGCTACGCCGACGAGCGGGTGGGGAGCACAGTGGTACTCGTTCGCGACGCGGACACGGTCATCGTGATCGACCCGGGGATGGTGGCGCACCGCGGCGCGATCCTCGACCCACTGCGCGCCCTCGGTCTGGCGCCACACGACGTGACCGACGTCGTGTTCAGTCACCACCATCCGGACCACACCCTGAACGCCGCGCTCTTCCCGGCGGCCCGGTACCACGACCACTGGGCGATCTACAAGGACGACGTCTGGATCGAACGGCCGGCCGACGGGTTCGAGCTGTCCCCGTCGGTGCAGCTTCGGGCGACCCCCGGCCACACACCCGAGGACATCACCACGCTGGTCCGGACCGACGCAGGAGTGGTGGCTTGTACCCATCTTTGGTGGTCGGCGGAGGGACCGGAAATCGATCCACTGGCGACGGATCAGGAGTTGTTGGAGCGGTCCCGTGCGGAGCTACTGGCCCTCAAGCCTTCGCTGGTGATCCCTGGGCACGGCGGTCCGTTCACCCCCGCCTGAGCCGGATCCGCAGCCGGGCACAGTCGTCTAGAGGGCACTTACGGCGTTGGCGGCTGTCCGCCTGGAGCGTCGTCGAGGGAGACTGGAACCGCAGCACTCGCTTCTGGCCCCGTCCCTGCTCCGACAAGGTGCACAATGTCACCCGGCCACTCGTAACCGACCTCGCCATGCTCGCCTATGTCGAGCCCAGCTGCCTCTTCCTCAGGGGTCACGCGCAATCCGACGGCCTGGTCCGTGATCCACAGGACGACCCAGGTCATCACGAACGGGTACACCATGCCGGCGACGGCGAGCACCGTCTGACGGCCGAGCTGGGTCCAGCCTCCTGCCGCGCCAGCTGCATTGATGGCGAGGCTGGCGAACACACCGGTGAGGATGACACCGATGGCTCCGCCCACCATGTGGACCCCGACGACATCGAGCGCGTCGTCGTAGTGGAAGTGGCTCTTCAGCTGGACCGCCTCGTAGCACAGCAGCCCAGCGGCGACGCCGATCACGAGCGCCGCCCAGGCGGGCACGTACCCAGAAGCCGGCGTAATGGCGGCCAGCCCGGCGACCGCCCCGGACGCGATACCGACGCCCGACGGCTTGCGCCGCCGGATCCATTCGATGGTCATCCAGGCGAGCATGGCTGCCGAGGCACCCAACTGGGTGTTGACGAGAGCAGCCGTGGCGACTGAGTCGGCGCTGCCGGCGCTGCCGGCGTTGAAGCCGAACCACCCGAACCACAAGATGCCGGCGCCGAGGAGGACGAGCGGAACATTGTGCGGCTGCTCCGGCTGCCGCCGCCGCCGCCGCCCGAGGTAGAGGACCGTCGCCAGAGCGGCCGCCCCGGCCAGTTCGTGCACGACGGAGCCGCCGGCAAAGTCGATGGCGTGAAGCCCACCGGAACCGAGAAACCCGCCGCCCCAAACCCAATGCGCGAACGGGCAGTACACGATGAGTGACCAGAGCCCGATGAACAGGAGGTAAGCGCGAAAGTGCATGCGCTCGGCGAACGCGCCGGCGATGAGCGCAGGCGTGATGACGGCGAACTTCATCTGGAAGGCCATGTACAGCAGTGACGGGATCGTCGGCGCGTAGGAGTTCGGGTTAGCGCCGACGCCGGACAGCATGAAGTGCTCCAGCCCTCCGATGACGGTCCAGTGGTCGGCGCCGAAGACCAGCGTGTACCCGACGACGACCCATAGGACGCTGATGACACCGATGGCGACAAAGGATTGGACCATGGTGGCGATCACGTTCTTCGCTCCGACGAGGCCGCCATAGAACAGTGCCAAACCCGGCATCATGAAGAACACGAGAGCGGTCGAGACCAGCATCCAGGCCGTGTCTCCGGTGTTCAAGTGCATGAAACCTCCCACGAACTGACGCGGCCTCAAGGCTGCAGGCCGCGATCTGCAATTACCAGACTATTTTCGAAGACCGAGCTGGCGCCGAGTAGAGGCGAAGGTCCTCCTTCCGGGTGGCGATGGGTGGCTCTCACCTGGAAGGATGCTGTCTTGCCCACCAGTGAGCACCACCCCGAGCGACTCGCCGTCCACCAGGTCACCGTGCCCACCTGCTCACTGTCGAGGGTCGAACCGCTGATCGGGCCGGAGCGTTACGCGGAGCTTCAAGACGCAGCGGCCGTGGCGAGCCGGCAGCTGCGGGGCAGGATCGTCTGGAACCTGAGCTCGACCGCCGCCGGCGGCGGTGTGGCCGAGATGCTCCAGGTGCTCGTCGGCTACATCCTCGACGCTCACATCGACATCCGCTGGCTGGTGATCAGCGGGGACGCCGAATTCTTCGCGATCACCAAACGGGTCCACAATCGGCTCCACGGGGCACCGGGCGATGGCGGCGATCTCGGGCCGCGCGAGAGAGCTCACTACACCGACGTCACCGCTGCGAACGCGGCGACCGTGACGAGCCATGTCCGACCGGGTGATGTCGTGCTCCTGCACGATCCGCAGACGGCAGGGATGGCTGCACCGCTCGCCGAAGCGGGAGCCAGCTTGGTGTGGCGCTGCCATGTCGGGCGTGACCGCAGCAACGAGTGGACCGATCAGGCCTGGTCATTCCTACGGCCTCATCTCGAGGCCTGCACTGCGTACGTCTTCTCGTTGCGCGCTTACGTTCCCGAATGGATAGACGAGTCCAGAGCCTGGATCATCCCTCCGTCCATCGACCCGTTCTCGCCGAAGAACCAGGAGCTCGGCGCCGCCGACGTCCTTCGCACGCTTCGGCGGATCGGCGTCCTGTCGGCGAATGAGGACCCCCCGCCAGGCGCGTTCATCCGGCGCGACGGCACCAGCGGGCTCGTCCAACGGCGAGCGTCGGTCCTGTCCGACGGACTGTTGCAACCCGAGGTTCCGTTGGTGACACAGGTGTCCCGGTGGGACAGGTTGAAGGACATGCAGGGCGTCATGAGTGGTTTCGCGTCGTGCGTGTCGGGTCGAGTCGACGCGCACCTTGCCCTGGTCGGCCCCGCCACGTCCGAGGTGTCCGACGACCCGGAGGGAGCCGAGGTGTTCGCCGAGTGCAGGGCGGCCTGGGAGGCGTTGCCGGCAGAGACGCGGCGGCGCGTGAGCCTCGTGACTTTGCCGATGGAGGACATCGACGAGAACGCCGCCATGGTCAACGCCATCCAGCGGCACTCCACTGTCATCGTGCAGAAGAGCCTGGAGGAGGGTTTCGGGCTGACCGTTGCCGAGGGCATGTGGAAGGCGAAGGCACTTGTGGCTTCTCAGGTCGGCGGGATCGCGGAGCAGATCGTGCCTGGGACGGGTCTCCTTCTCGAGGACCCGGCCGATCTCTTCGCGTACGGCGAGACACTCGCAGCCCTCCTCGCCCGTCCGGACGAAATTGCCCAGCTCGGGGCGCGGGCGCGGGCGCATGTCCTCGACGGGTTCGTCGGCGACAAGCACCTGATGCGCTACGCGCAGCTCATCGGGTGGCTCGTGTCAGGCTGAGCTCCTCGGCGCACCCACCGCGCCGCCTCAGTAGCCCTCGTCGACATCGACGACGTCGCCCAACGCCTGGCCGGCCGCGTACCGCTGCAGGTTCTCGGCAAACAGCCTGAACGTCGTCGGTCCCGTGCCTGGCCCACTCCAGCTCACATGCGGGCTGAGGCGGACCTTCGGGTGCGAGTAGAGAAGGTGGCCAGCCGGGAGCGGCTCCGGCTCGACGACGTCAAGGGTGGCCAACCGCACCTTCCCGGCATCGAGCGACTCGATGAGAGCCCCCTGGTCGACGATGCTGCCGCGGGCGATGTTCACGAGATGAACTCCATCGCGCATGGCGGAGAGCGCTGCCGCGTCGACGAGGTGGCGGGTCGCCGGCGTCGCCGGTGCGGCGATGACCACGTGGTCGGAATCCGACAACATCTCGTGCAGATCGCTCATCACGGTCACTCCGGCTGGGCCTTGAGCCCCCGACCGGCGGAACGCCCGGACGATCATGTCGAACGCCAGCGCCCGCTTGGCCACGGCCGAGCCGATGGCGCCAAGCCCGATCAGCCCGACAGACCGCCCCGCTAGGCCCCCGAGAGCTGCCGCACCCCACCAAGCGGGCGGCGAGTCGATCCAGACGGCGGGAAGTTGCTTCTCGAAGGCGAGCATCGCGGCGAGCACGAACTCGGAAATGGCGACAGCTGACGCCCCCCGCGAGCAGGTCAGCGTGCGATCACCGAGAAGATCGAAAGGGAAGCCGTCGACCCCGGTCCCCAGCACATGGACCCAACGCACCCGCTCGGTCAGCAACGGGGCCAATTGGTCCCGACGTGTTGGCATCGTCGCCAGCACCTCGACCTCGCGAGGCATGGTGTCGCCCAGGGCCAGCACGCTCACACCGCTCGCCGCGCCGCCGATGGCCTCGACGAGCGCCGGCCCGAACACAGGGCTCAGACCGCCGAGGAAGGCGGCCACGTGCGGACGCTCCTGCCCTGCTCCAGGCATCGTCAGCACCTCCATGATCGACACAACCGAGCCCTTGTGTGGATGCTACGTACCGGAGCGTCACGCTGACGACCTGGTGATCGGTCATCGCCCTCGAGCCGGCGCAGTGTGGTTTGCTGGGTGCAATGGCCGCAGTGCCCGACATCGTCGACTTCCTCCGTGCGCACCCCCCATTCGACGCGCTCGATCCCGGAACGGTCGACGACTTGGCTCAGGCCGTGGAAGTGGAATTCCATCTCGCAGGCAAGACGATCTTCTCGCAGGGGGCGCAACCGGTCGACGCCCTGCGCGTGATCAGGGCCGGTGCCGTCGAGGTCGTCAACGACGGCAAGGTGCTCGATCTGATGGGCCCCGGCGAGATGTTCGGGCACGCGTCGATGTTGTCCGGCATCCCGGCGGGTTTTGAGGCCCGGGCGGCCGAGGACACGCTCACCTACCGGATCCCCGCGGACGTGGCGGCGGACGTGCTCGGCCGGCCCGAGGGGCTACGCTACGTGACGCGCCTGTTGCTCGAAGACCGGCATCAGCTCCGGTCCCGCGGCCCCGATGCAAGGCGGGACCGGCTGCGTGAGCCGGTGAGCGCCGCCATCCGGTCCGCACCCGTCATCTGCTCGGCTGACACGGCGATCCGCGAGGCGGCGCGTGAGATGACGGCGGCCGGTGCCACCGCCCTCGTCGTCGACCTCGGGGACACGGTGGGCATCGTTACCGACAGCGACCTTCGCTCCAGAGTCGTGGCAGGCGGGCTCTCGTTCGACTCGCCCGTGTCGGCAGCGATGACCGCGCCGGCGTTCACTGTCGCCGGCGATCGGCCGGGCAGCGAGGTCCTGCTGGACATGCTCGACCGAGGGTTCCGGCACTTCCCCGTCATGTCCGCCGCCGGCCGCGTGATCGGGATCATCGAGGACCACGACCTCGTGGAAGTCGAGAGCAGGTCGTCGTTCTTCCTGCGACGCAAGGCCGCCCGCGCGACCACGGTCACCGAGCTCGTCGAGGCATCATCCAAGCTGCTGCCGGCGGTGATCGCCATGTCCCGCTCCCGCATCGCGGCGCTCGACATCATGTCGGTCTTCTCGGTCGTCGCCGACGCCCTCACTCGCCGGGCACTCGACCTCGCCGTCGCAGAAGCCGGTGAGCCGCCGGGGCGCTTCGCCTGGCTGGCCCTCGGCAGCCAGGCCCGGCGCGAGGCGGTCCCGAGCTCCGACCTCGACAGCGCCATCGTGTGGTTCGGCGACGGCGACGAGGCGTCGATCCGCCCATACCTCGAGTCGCTCGCGACGACCGTGACCGACATCTTGGTGCAGTGCGGCTTCCGCCCCGACTCCCACCGGGCCAGCGCGTCCGATCCTTTGTTCGTCCGGTCACTTTCGTCCTGGCAGCGGGCCGCTCGCTCGCTCATCGAGGATCCCACTCAGGACAAGGCACTGATACTTGTGTCGGTGCTCGTCGACAGCCGCTCGGTCTGGGGAGCCGACACCGGTCCGCTCATCGCCGAAGCGTTCCGGCTCGCTCCGGAGCATCCGGCGCTGCTGCGCCTGCTGGCGGAGTTCGCCCTCTCGCACAAGCCGCCCACGGGCTTCTTGCGCGGTCTCGTCGTCGAGTTCTCGGGGGAGCGCCGCGGGCGGCTCGATCTGAAGCAAGGTGGCGCGATCCCGATCACCGACCTCGCCCGCTGGGCCGGCATGGCGGCAGGGGTCATGTGTGCCTCGACAATGGAGCGGTTGCGGGCGGCGGGCGAAGCGGGGACCCTCAGCCCGTCTGACGCGCTCACCCTGCAGGACGCGTTCGAGCTCGTGTGCGAGCTGAGGCTCGATCACCAGGTCGCGCAGCTCGAAGCGGGTACCGAGCCGGACGACGTCGTCGATGCGAGTGACTTGAACCCTCTGACCCGGAGCTACCTGAAGGATGCCTTCCGCGCAGTCGCTTCGGTGCAACGGCGCATCACCAGTGACCTCATCCTCTCGCGATAGGGCGCCCAGGTGAGGCCGCCGCTCCTTCGTCAATCGCCGGCATCGGCCCTCGCGGCGGAGTACGCCCACGCACGCGTCGCCAGCGGTGCGACCCCATGGCGCCGTGCCCGCTATTGCGTCGTCGACCTCGAGCTGAGCGGGCTCGATCCCCGGAGCGACGAGATCATCTCGTTCGCTGCTGTCCCAATAGACTCCGGGCGGGTCATCGCCGGCGGCTCCCTCTACGGGCTGTGCCGGCCCACTCGCCCGCTCGGCGAGGAGTCGGTGCTCATCCACGGGATCCGCACTGTCGATCTCGAGGAGGCGTCGCCGCTCGACGAGGCGATCGAGCCGCTCATCGCCGCCATGACCGGACGCGTACTCGTGGCGCACGCCGCCTGGGTCGAGCAGTCGTTCCTCTCCCCGGTGCTGCGGCGACAGGGGGTACGCCTCCGCCAGCCGGTTCTCGACACCCAGCAGCTCGGCCGGCTCCTGGCGCTGGAGCAGGGGGGCCGGGGCAGACGGCCCTCGCTTGACGACCTCGCCGGAGGTCTCGGGCTGCCGGCGCACCGGCCACATCACGCGCTCGGCGACGCCCTCACGACAGCCCAGGTGTTCATCGCCCTTGCCAGCCATCTGGAGGAGCTCCGCACCGAAACCGTCCGATCGCTCGCCCGCGCCCCCGATCGCGCACGAGAGCTCTCAACCTTCCCGCACGGGCCTGCCGTATGGCCGACAATGGGCAGATGATCGATCGCACGCGTCTCGACGAGCTCATCGACCGGGAGCGCCAGCTCTACGCTGACCGCCACCCGTCCTCACGTGAGGCAGCCGCACGAGGAGCACACCTGTTGTGCGGCGTCCCGATGACCTGGATGGCCAAGTGGGCCGGGGGGTTCCCTCTTCAACTCGCTCGGGCCGCAGGCGCGTCGGTGACCGACGTCGACGGCATCACGTACTCCGACTTCTGCCTGGGGGACACCGGTGCGATGGCGGGCCACTCACCGGCTCCGACGCTGGCTGCCCTCCGCAACCGTGCACTCGAGGCCGGCGGGATCACGGCCATGCTGCCGTCCGAGGACGCCTCCGTCGCCGCAGACGAGCTGGCGCGCCGCTTCGATCTTCCCGTCTGGAGCTTCACGCTCACCGCCACGGACGCCAACCGTTGGGCGATCCGTATCGCTCGTCACATCACCAAACGCCCGAAGATCCTCGTGTTCAACTGGTGCTACCACGGGAGCGTCGACGAGACCTTCGCTGTGCTCGAGAACGGCGTCGTCCGGGCCCGGGAGGGAAACGTCGGGCCGCCCGTCGATCCAGCCGTCACGACTCGGGTCGTCGAGTTCAACGACCTCGCTGGCGTCGAACGCGAGCTCGCAGCCGGTGATGTCGCCGTTGTCGTGGCCGAGCCGGCACTGACGAACATCGGGATCGTGCTGCCGGAGCCTGGTTTCCACCAGAGACTGCGACAGCTGACCCGCGACGCTGGCACCCTCCTACTCCTCGACGAGACCCACACCTTCTCCGCCGGTCCTTCCGGCGCCACAGGAGCATGGGGGCTCGAACCCGATCTCCTCACCCTGGGCAAGGCGATCGCGGGCGGGATCCCGGCCGGCGCCTACGGACTGTCCGCCGAGGTGACCGAACGGGTTGCATCCGACCCCGATGCCGACCTCATCGACGTCGGGGGTATCGGCGGGACGCTGGCCGGCAACGCCCTCTCGACCGCGGCCGTACGAGCGACGCTCACCGAGGTGCTGACGGAGGATGCCTTCGACCACATGACGCGGCTCATGGAGCGTTACGTCGCCGGCGTCGACGAGTGCCTGGCTGCCACGGGCCTGCCATGGAGCATCACGAGACTTGGGGCGCGGGCGGAGTTCCGCTACTGCTCGCCGGCGCCGCACAACGGTGCCGAGTCGGCCGATGCCGAGGACGAAGCGATCGACGAGTACCTCCACCTGTTCCTCACCAACCGGGACGTCCTCTTGACTCCATTCCACAACATGGCGCTCACCTGCCCGGCCACGACGGATGAACAGGTGGGCTCGCTGCTGGAGGGGTTTCGGGCTGCGGCGGCCGAGCTGGTGGGCTGAGGCGCTGGGTCATCCGGTTGGGGTTCCGCACCGCGAAAGTGTCGCCTTGCGACATCCTCGCGGTACTTGCAGGCAATCCATTGACGCGAGCTCCAACGGAAGCTTTTGGAAAACCTGCAGGTCACTTAGGTTCCTGTTAACCACCAAGCCGTCATCCTGAACTCGATCAATCCCTACACACAAAAGGAGATCGAAATGAAAAGGATGATCAAAATAGGTGGAAGTTCCCTTCTCGCAGCCTCGGCCTTGGCTGCGACGCTGGCTCTGACCGTGCCAGGCACGGCCTCTGCCGGCGTGACCCATAGGCCAGCCACGAGCCGGCCTACCGCGGTGGCGCTGTCTCATCGCAGCACGGTGCCAGCGAAGGCTAAGCGGCACGCATCGAGCCGACCGGCCGCGGTGTCGGCAAAGGCGACCACGCGGCACGCATCGAGCCGACCGGCCGCGGTGTCGGCAAAGGCGACCACGCGGCACGCATCGAGCCGGCCAGCCGCTTCGGTGGCAAGTCCGAAGGCGCCTGGGAGCTACCCCCTCCCGAAGACGCCCACGTGGTACCGAGCCAGCTCGGCTGGATCGGTCATGGTCGCCAAGGTCAACTCCGGAACGATCAAGGTCGTGAAGGTGAGCGCTGCGAAGGGCTACAAGGCAGTCGTCGACTCGTCGTCGGGCTCCTCGGTGGACGTGTACTTCCGTCAAGGCACCCGCACCCTGAAGTTTGAGGCGGAGGTCAACGACTCCGGCGGTCTGACCGTCGCAGCGACCCTCGTGGGGACGACTCGCTGACCAAGCTGCTCGCCATTGGCCGGGCCCTCGATCGTGCGGTGGCCCGGCCAATCGGCGCGTCCCAGCCACGAAACAGAACGCTTACGGTTACGACAGTGACAACAGTCCTGGTTGTCGAGGATAACGCTGAGATCCGGGCTGGCCTCACACGATCGCTGACCGAACGAGGCTACGACGTGAAGACGTCGGCGACAGGCCTTGGCGGCTTGTCGATCATCGTCGACGAACACCCTGATGTCGTCCTGTTGGATCTCGGCCTACCGGACATCGACGGCGTGGACCTGCTCAAGATGCTCCGAGCCGTGAGTCAGGTGCCGGTGCTGGTCGTAACGGCCCGGGACGATGAGGCGGAGATCATCCGAACCCTCGACTCCGGGGCCGACGACTACGTCGTCAAGCCGTTCTCAGCTCGGCAGCTCGAAGCGCGCCTGCGGGCGGTACTGCGCCGGACAAAGGAGGATTCGGGTGCCGTCGCCATCATGGTGGGTGCGCTTCGGATCGACCCGACAACCCGCGAAGCCACGCTTTCTGGCCGGGACCTCGGTCTCACCAAGAAGGAGTTCGACCTCTTGCAGTTCCTTGCCTCCCGCGTCGGCAGAGTCGTGACAAAACGCCAACTTCTCAACGAGGTCTGGGACCAACCGTACGGGGGCAGCGATAAGACCGTGGACGTCCACCTCTCATGGTTGCGACGCAAGCTGGGCGAATCGGCAACCGAGCCGCGCTACATCCGAACGGTGCATGGCGTCGGGATGCGTCTCGTCGACCCCGACGCGGGTGGAGACGAAGACGAGGCAGTGACGCTGCCATGAAGCTCGCCGCCAGGCCGCCAAGGCCACGAGCGAAGATCCGCCGGAAGATGGCGCTCATGGCGGCGGTGGTAACCGGAGCGGTGGTGCTTGCGTTCTGCATCCCGTTGTCGCTCTTTGTGCGCTCCGTCGCTTACGACAGAGCGGTCGACGGCGCCGACCTCCAGGCGCGTACGCTCGCGGCCGAGCTCGCCACCGTAACCAGCCAGGCGGCCATTTTGCGCCTTACCCGACAGGCCAATGTCGCAGCCAGATCCACGCCTGCTGCGGTCTACCTCGCCAACGGACAGGTTGTGGGAGCAGCCGGAACTCCGGCAATAGTCCCCGCAATCGTGCGCGACGGTCACACGGCCACGCTTGCGAGTGTCCAAGGCGGACGCGAATTGTGGGAGCCGGTCCGTGGTCCAAGCGCTTCCGTAGCCGTGATGGTCAGCGTCCCGCCCGGCCTCTTGACCAAGGGAGTCGCCCAGGAGTGGACGCTGGTGTTCGGCGGTGGGCTTCTGCTCGTGTTGATCGCGATCGCCCTAGCGGACTGGCTCGGCCGCACCATCGTGCGCCCGATCTCCGATCTCGAAGACGTCACGCACCGGCTACGCGACGGAGACTTGAAACGCCGTATCGTCCCCGCCGGGCCCTACGAAGTGGCCGAGGTCGGCCAAGCCGTCAACGAGCTCGCCGACCAGATCGACGACCTCTTGACGAACGCTCGACTTGCCGGCGCAGACCTTGGGCACCGCCTGAGAACCCCGCTGACCGCTCTTCGCCTCGACATCGAGGCCATCGCCGATCCCACCACGAGAACACCACTGGCCAATGACCTCGAGTCGTTGGAGGCTGCGGTCAATCGCCTGATTCGAGAAACGCGTGAGCCACCCAGGACCTCGGGTCGCGCGGATCTCGCCGGCGCGGTACGAGACCGAATGGCCTTCTGGGCCCTTGTGGCGAGGTCTCAGCGCCGGCGTTTCGAGGTTGACACGCCCTCGCGTCGCGTCGAGGTCGGGCTGGACAAAGACGACCTCGAGGCCGCCATCGACGCCCTACTGTCAAACATCTTTGCTCACACGCCTGAAGGAACGAGCTTCCGCGTGGGACTTTGGCAGAGTTCACCCGGCTCGAGGACCTGGACCCTCGTCGTCGAGGACGACGCCCCGACACTGTCAGTCGAGCCGTCCGCGTCGAAGCAAGGTCGCGGCTCAGGTACCGGACTCGGGCTCGACATCGTGCGGCGGTCGGCCGAACGCGCTGGCGGTGCTACCGAGATCGGACGGTCGCGCAGCGGTGGGTTTCGTGTCGTGCTGACGCTGCCCGAGTGGATGGCGCCGTCTACACAACAAACACAACAAGCAGTCAGCTAGCGCTACGGAGCCGGTGCTGGGCTGCCGTCGAACGAAACGACCCGGCTCGAGCACCGCCAGCCGCTCGGAGTCGTCGTCGGTGTTCCGCGCCGTCTCGAATGCGGCGACGGCTCAGCTCAGGTCGCCCGTGAGGTATCGCTGGATGGTCGGCGCCACGGCTGCGACGATCTTCTCGCGGTCGGCCGATGCCAGCGGCTCCACTCCCACGACGTACCGGATCATCGCCAGGCCGATCAGTTGGGAGCCGACGAGGGTCGCCCGCAGGTCGGGATCCGGCATGTCGAGCGATGCCGCCAGCGGCCCCAGCACGGCTTTGGTGACGAATTCGCGGACCATGGCGGCGGAGCGTTCGTGGCTGGCGGCGCTGCGCAACAAGGCGAGCAAGGCGTTCTGTTCTCCCCCGGCTTCGGCGGCCGACAGAAAGAAACCCACCAACCGTTCTCCAAGACCCACCACACCGCCCTCCAGCAACGCGGGTATCGAAGCCGCCGGATCCACCGGCAACCTCATCGCTGCGGCGAAGAGTTGTTCCTTGGTTCCGTAGAAATGATGGACCAGCGCTGCGTCGACTCCTGCCCGGCACGCGATGTCGCGAACGCTCGCATCGTTGTAGCCCCGCTCCCCGAACGCCGTCCGGGCGGCGTCGAGGATCGCCTCCCGACTCCCGGAGGCCCCGGGACGCCGACCCGTGCGAGCCATCAGGGTGTCCGCCGGCGCAACGTGACAGCGCCGAGGCCGAGTGCCGCCAGGATGCAGCCGACGACGACACCGAGATCACCGAGCAAGCCGCCACTCGCCGTGGAGGTCTGCGCCCGTGCCATGCCGTCAACTACGTAGGAGAGCGGCAGCACGTCGCTCGCCCAGTGGAGCACGTCCAGCATGTGATCGCGGGGGACGAGCAAGCCGCACAGCAGGAGCTGCGGGAGCACCACGGCCGGCATGAACTGCACGGCCTGGAACTCTGTCGTCGCGAACGCGCTGACGAACAACCCGAGCGCCATGCCGAGCAGTGCGCTGCCAACGGCCAGGGTCACTGCCCATCCGACGCCTCCCACGATGTGCAGCCCGAGCCAACCCATCGTGATGGCCGTGGCGATCCCGACCTGTGCGAGAGCGGTGAGCCCGAAGGCGAGGGCGTAGCCCACGAGCAGGTCCAGTTTTGCCAGGCGGGTGGTGAGCAGGCGCTCCAAGGTGCCGCTGGTCCGCTCCCGGAGCATCGCCACCGACGTGACGAGGAACATCGTCACGAACGGGAAGATGCCCAACAGTTGCAAGCCGATCTGGTCGAAGGTCTGGGTGTCGCTGTCCAGGACATACCGCAGCAGCACCATCAGGGCGCTCGGCACGACCATCAGCAGCGCCACGGTGCGGCGGTCCCCACGTAGCTGCCTGAGCACCCGTGCCGCCGTGGCGAGCGTGATCCGTGGGCTCATAGCTCCGCCTCCTGGCCCTCGGCGAGACGCAGGAACGCCTCCTCGAGATCGGCGGTCCCGGTGGCCTCGCGGATCGCCGCCGGCGTGTCGTCAGCAACGAGGCGGCCCTCGCGCAGCAGGAGCAGACGGTCGCAGCGGGCCGCCTCGTCCATCACGTGACTGCTCACCAGGACCGTGGCGCCGTGATCGGCAAGCTCGTGGAAGAGACGCCAGAGGTCACGGCGCAGGACGGGGTCGAGACCGACGGTCGGCTCGTCGAGGACGAAGACGTCAGGTGCTCCGACCAGAGCGCAGGCGAGTGAGACGCGGGCGTGCTCGCCCCCGGAGAGCCGGCCGACACGGTCGCCTCCCCGGTCGGCAAGTCCCACCGTCACAAGCGTCTCGTCCACGCTGCGTGCCACCTGGGCGGTTCCCGCCAGCACGGCGAAATAGCGGAGGTTGTCGCGCACGGAGAGATCCGCGTACACCGACGGCTCCTGGGTGACGTAGCCGACCCGGGTTCGAAGCGCCCGATCCCCTGCCGGAAGACCGGCGACGGTGACGTGGCCCGACCGCACGCGCTGGACGCCGACCAGGCATCGCAACAGCGTCGTCTTCCCGCTCCCGCTCGGCCCGAGGAGGCCCGTGACCTGCCCTGCAGGGACCTGGCAGCTCAGGTCGCGGAGCACGCTACGCCCCCCTCGATCCACGACCAAGTCCTGGACAACGATCGCCGGCACCGACATCAGTCACTCCGTTCAATACGATCAATTCATCATATGATGAATTCTAACGGGCGCGGCTGACATGTGCACAGAGCGGGCGCCAGCCGGCCAGCCGGCCAGTCAGCCAGCCGGCCAGGAGTTCGCCGTCGAGCCGCTGGCGCGCACGACCCGCGACGGCGAGCGAGGTAAGTTCCGAGCGTGTCCGACTACGTGATCCCCGAGCCAGAACCGAAAGAGATGGACGAGAAGCTGGCGATCGAACTGCGCCACCTGGCTGACAACGCCGTACTCAAAGGCAAGCCGTCGGGCGACGAGAAGTGCGAGAACTGCCGCTACCTCCTCGAGCCCTACAAGGACATCTCGTACTGCTGGCACCCGAAGGTGCGCATCCTCGTCGGCGCCGAATGGTGGTGCCAGTGGTGGGAGGCGCACCCAGACGGCGAGTGACTACGCCAGGCAGAAGGGGTGCGACGCTGGCCGCCCTGATCGAGGCGACTCGCTCCCACGACACAGAGGCGATCGACGGTGGGTGACGAAGTCGGAGAGCACGTCGCAGCTGCTGCTCCGACCCCATCCAGGACGAGCCAGGTCATCGCGCTCAGTCGATGCGGGCTGGTTCGACCGCACTCGCCCGACGGCGATCCCGAAGCCCAGCAGCATCTGTGCACGGGCATGCGGCCTCTGCCCGACGGTTGGGCCCGTCCGGACCTGGCTGCCCGCACTCAGTTCTTCGACCAGCAGTTGCTCGATGCGATATCGGGCGGCGTGCGCCAAATCGTCATCCTCGGCGCCGGCTACGACGATCGGGCGCTGCGCTTCCGGTCACCTGGCGTCCGCTTCTTCGAGGTGGACCACCCAGAGACGCAGCACGACAAGGCCCAGCGCCTGGAAGCATTCCAGGCGGGGGATGAAGAACTGACGCTGGCGCCCGCCGACTTCCGTCACGACGATGTCGACGCCGTGTTGGCCAGTTGCGGGCACGATGCCGCCTCCTCGTCGCTGTTCATCTGCGAAGGCGTACTCGTCTACCTCGACCAACCGACGATCATCGGGCTTCTGGCGGCACTGCGCTCCAGGGCTGAGGCCGACAGCACGCTCGCCGCCAGCCTTGCGACGCATCGAGCCGGCTTGGACTCCGAGCAGGTGACCTTGACCGCCAACCTCCGGCGACCAACCTCGACGACCGAGCCCTGGCGAACGATCCTTCCCCGCGGGGAGCATCTCGCGCTGGTGAACCAGGCCGGCTGGCAGATCGGACACGCCGTCGACGCCGCCGAGCTGGATGCCGACGTGGCACCGGGGCGGTCGCTGTTCGTCACCGCCCGTCCTGCTCCGGCCTGACGCTCGGCAGCCCTCTCAGACTGCACCACACTGGTCACCATGACCGCTCAGTACATCTACACAATGCGGAACCTCCGTCGCTTCTACCCGCCCGACCGCGAGGTGCTGAAAGGCATCAACCTCTCGTTCTTCCCGGGCGCCAAGATCGGGGTCATCGGCTCGAACGGCTCGGGGAAGTCGTCACTGCTGCGGATCATGGCCGGGCTGGACGACGGCTACACCGGCGAGGCACGGCTCACCCCGGGGTTCACCGTCGGCTTCCTGTCCCAAGAGCCCCAGCTCGACCCTGGCAAGGACGTGCTCGGCAACGTCTCCGAGGGCGTGGCCGAGACCAAGGCGCTGCTCGACCGCTACAACGACGTGTGTGCGGCGATGGGCGAGCCCGACGCCGACTTCGACGCGCTACTGGCGGAGCAGGCGGACCTGCAGGACAAGATCGACGCGGCCCGCGCTTGGGATCTCGAGCGGACGCTCGAGATCGCCATGGACGCGTTGCGCCTCCCTCCGAGTGATGCCGACGTCACGACCCTCTCGGGAGGGGAGCGGCGCCGCGTGGCGCTGTGCCGGCTCTTGCTGTCACAACCCGACCTGCTCCTCCTCGACGAGCCCACGAACCACCTCGATGCCGAGTCGGTGGCCTGGCTGGAGCGCACGCTGCAAGAGTACGGGGGCACCGTCGTCGCCGTCACCCACGACCGGTACTTCCTCGACAACGTGGCCGGCTGGATCCTGGAGCTCGACCGGGGCGCCGGCATCCCCTGGCAGGGCAACTACTCCTCCTGGCTGGAGCAAAAACAAGCCCGGCTCGCCAACGAGGACAAAGCCGACCGCGCCCGCCAGCAGGCCTTGCAACGTGAGTTGGAGTGGATCCGGATGTCCCCCCGGGCCCGCCAGTCCAAGGGCAAGGCCCGGATCAACGCCTACAACGATCTCGTCGCCGAGGCCGAGGCAGCGGACCGCCGGGCGGACAAGCTCGAGATCACCATTCCTCCGGGGCCGCGCCTCGGTGATCGGGTGGTCGAGGTAGACCACTTGGTCAAAGGTTTCGGCGACCGGTTGCTGATCGACGGGCTCTCGTTCCTGCTACCGCCGGGTGGCATCGTCGGGATCATCGGCCCGAACGGCGCCGGCAAGACGACGCTGTTCCGCATGATCGTCGGTCAAGAGAAGCCCGATGACGGAACGCTGGAGCTCGGCTCGACGGTGGTGCTCGCCTACGTCGACCAGTCACGGGACGCGTTGTCGCCGGACGCGACCGTCTTCGACGAGATCACCGGGGGCGTCGATCGGATCATCGTCGGCAACCGGGAATTGCACGCCCGGGCCTACGTGGCGAGCTTCGGCTTCAAGGGAAGCGATCAGCAGAAGAAGGTCGGCCAGCTCTCGGGCGGTGAGCGCAACCGGGTGCAGCTGGCGAAGGTCTTGAAGAGCGGAGGCAACGTACTGCTGCTCGACGAGCCGACGAACGACCTCGACGTCGACACACTCCGGTCGCTCGAGGACGCGATCGGGGGCTTCCCGGGTTGTGTGGTGGTGATCAGCCACGATCGATGGTTTCTCGATCGGATCGCCACTCACGTGCTGGCCTTCGAAGGCGAGTCCGAGGTCCGCTGGTGGGAGGGCAACTTCAGCGACTACGAGGCCGACCGCCACCGCCGGCTCGGCACCGACGCCGACCAACCGCATCGCATCGGTTACAAACCGCTGGTGCGCAACTGACTACGAGCGCGCCTCCGCCGGCACGAGGACGCAGTGAGTACCGCGGTAGATCGTCGGCATGCACTTGTTGCAGTGGACGCAGAGCGACTCGCTCGCCCGACCGTCTCGCAACTTGTTCACGAGGTCGGGCTCGCGCAGCAATGCCCGGGCCATGGCGACGAACGAGAATCCCTCCGCCACCGCGCTCTCCATCGTGTCCAGACGGTTGATGCCGCCGAGCAGGATGAGCGGCATCTCCAGGGCATCGCGGAATTGCCGGGCGTAGGGAAGGAAGAATGCTTCGGAGAACGGGTACGCAATCAGGAACCGATGCCCCACCAACCGGAACCCCGCCCGCACCGCCGGCGGCAGCGTGGCGGCGAACTCCCGCAACGGAGCCTCCCCGCGGAACAGGTACATCGGGTTGGCGAGTGAGCTACCGCCGGTGAGCTCGAGAGCGTCGAGCACACCGTCGGATTCGAGCATGCGGCCGATCTCGATGCTCTCGTCCAGCCACAGCCCGCCAGGCACGCCGTCGGCCATGTTCAGCTTGGCCGTGACCGCCATTGCGTCCCCGACCGCATCCCGGACCACCCGGGCGACCTGGCGGGCGAAGCGTGCACGGTTCTCGAGGCTCCCTCCCCACTGGTCGGTCCGGCGGTTCAGCTTCGGGCTCATGAACGAGCTCAGGAGGTAGTTGTGCCCGAGGTGGATCTCGATCGAGTCGAAGCCCGCTTCCATCACCATCTCCGCCCCCCTCCGGTACTCGTCGGTGATCCTGGCGATGTCGCCTTCGCTGGCGGCCCGCAGGCGCGTCCCGAGCGGACTGAAGCCGCCAGAGGGAGCGAGCGCCGGAACCCCGTTCGACCTCGCGTTGGCGACCGGGCCTGCGTGACCGATCTGGGCGGCGACCGCCGCTCCAGTCCGGTGGATCTCGTCAGTGAGGCGCCGCAAGCCCGCGGCCGTCTCGGGCTTCAACCAGATGCACCGCTTATCCGTGCGCCCGTCCGGGGAGACGGCAAGGTAGGCGACCGTGGTCATCCCGACACCGCCGGCCGCCACCCGGCGGTGGAACTCGATGAGCGCATCGCTCACCAAACCGTCGGGCGTCACGCCCTCGAACGTCGCCGCCTTGATGACCCGGTTCCGCAACGTGACCGGGCCGAGCTTGGATGATTCGAACACCGTCGATGGCACAGCGGAACCATAGGGCTTGTCTCTCCGGGTCTGTTTCATGAGCTAAAGTCCATGTTCTCGTCGCACGATCCAACGGGAGGTGACCGATGGCTAGCACAATCGATAAGTACTGCCGGAGCGGGAACCGTCTGGTTGCTGTCGCCGTAGTGACCGCCCTCATGCGACCGTTTGGCGCTGGCCGGTTCGGCAAGACGCCGGGCCTTAGCCAGGGTTGACCTCGGACCTCCCCAGCTTTATCCGCTGAGCCCCGAGGCCGGCCCGCCCACCAGCACCGCGTAGACCTCTGCTCGTTCACCGAGCCCAGCCCGTTCCAGGGCTGAACCCACTCCCTGGCGGCAGTGCCGTCCACGGCGAGTCGCAATTCCCACCGATGGCTGATCCCTCAGCCCGAGCCCGAGAGCCGCCCCGGCGCCAACCGCCGGCCGGCGACGAACCGGGTGCCCATGCCAACCTCCGCCCCGCCAAAGAAGCTCGGAGCATCCCGTGAGTACCGACAAGCTTTTTCCCTCCGCATCCACCAAGGACACACTCAAGTTCTGCTGGTGCCAGGTCGGGCCCGAGCGCCCGAAGCTGATCTTCGGCTGGGCGCTCGTCACCGCCGGTTCGCTGGCCCAGGCCGTCGCTGGCCCGATCGTGTTCGCGGCGTTGCTCACGAGAGTGGCGGCGCTGCCACGGCACGCGAGCCTCGGCAGGACGTTCGAGCCGCTGCTCATCGCCTACGGCGTGATCCTCGGGCTCTCGACCCTGATCTGGCGCCTGGCCGGATGGATCGAGTGGGGGGCGACGCTGCGCGCCTTCGCCCAAGCAATGACGAACGGTTACGACCACCTGGTCTCGCTCAGCCATCGCTGGCACACCGACCGGCCGGCGAGCGAGGTCATCTCGACGCTCGAGACCTTCTCGTGGGCATTCGTCGACCTGCTCGATGTGGCGACTTGGGGTTTCCTGCGCATCGGCATCACCGTGCTCGGGGCGGTCGTCGTGCTGGGGATCGTCGCCTGGCCGGTGGCGCTCGTGGTCGTGGTTCTCGTGACGATCTTCGCCGCGGTGCTGAAGCGGAGGATGGGCCGTGTCATCACGGCGTCAAAAGCCTTCTCGGATGCCCACACCAAAGCCACCGGCGTGCTCGGCGACACGATCGCCAACCTCACCACGGTCCGCACCCAGTCCGCAGAGGACCTGGAGCGGGCGAACGTGGCCGCGCTCGTGGGCGAGTCGGTGGCGGCCGACCTCCGGGCGCGCAAGGTCTTCGCGACCACGCGCCTGCAGATGGAGTCGTCGCTCGCCGGCTTCAGCTGGCTGGCGGTGCTCGTCGGCGTGGTCCTGGCGCTCCACCACACGGTCGCCGCAGGGCCCGTCTACCTGATCCTGTTCTACGCGACCCAGGTGGTGGGCCTGCTCGAGGAGTCGTTCGAGCACATCCGATCCGTCTCGCGGGATCTCGGTCGCTGCGCGAAGTTCGCAGGGATCGCCACCATGGTGCCCGAGGTCCAGGACGCTCCCGGAGCACCCGACCTCATGGTCGCCGACGCTGGCGTGCAGTTCTCGAACATCATGTTCGGCTACCACGAGCGAGTTCCACTGTTCGAGCACCTAGAGCTGGACGTCGCTCCCGGGGAGCACGTCGGCCTTGTCGGCTCCTCCGGATCCGGGAAGACCACGCTGACCAAGCTGCTGCTGCGCTTCATGGACGTCAAGGGCGGCCGGATCCTCATCGACAACCAGGACATCGCCGGCG
>Ga0187860_1000630_pt1 | contig 33141 bp, 25 predicted proteins | sample June2016WEW_10_4_FD_132981 | JGI IMG/M metagenome (GOLD analysis project Ga0187860, IMG submission 132981) | Peatland microbial communities from SPRUCE experiment site at the Marcell Experimental Forest, Minnesota, USA - June2016WEW_10_40 | ecosystem: Environmental > Terrestrial > Soil >...
CGCGGAAGCCGGTGGCGCAGAGGGCCGCCTGATGCCGCGGGTTCCGGGGATCCAACACCAAATTGGCCAATGTCACGGCGGCAACCTGAGGCAGATGACTCGACCGGCCGGCCAGCGTGTCATGAAGTCCCGGTGTCATCCGCAGCAACCGGCAGCCAACCGCCTTCCAAAATCGTTCGACTTTCCGCAGAGCCGCCGGGTCCGTCCTTTTCGTCGGTGTCACAACGCAGACCGCGTTCACGAACAAATCCGCCCGGGCCGCCGACACGCCGGCCTTTTCCGAGCCGGCCATCGGATGGCTTCCCACAAAAGAGGCACCCGCTTTGTGAACCGCAGGCTCGATTTCCCGCACGACGCTCCCCTTGACACTCCCCACGTCGGTGAGGATCGCGCCCGGTTTCAGCATCGGAACCATCCGCCGCACGAGCGACCGCATCTGCAAAAGCGGCGTGCACAGGATGATCAATTCCGCTCCGCTCACCGCCTCCCGCAAATCGCGCGTCGCCACATCAACCGCACCGCCCTTTTCGCACTCGGCCACCGCCGCCGCGCGCCGGACAAAGCCGGTGACATTCCTGGCCAGCTTGCGTCGCTTGATCGCCAGCCCGAGAGACCCGCCGAGCAACCCGACCCCCACGATGGTGATTTTCTGGAAATGCACGCCCGCAGAATAGAGGATGCACGACACAGGATGGAAGATGGAAATAAGGAATCCGATGGAGACCGTGAAACCTTGTGGCCGCCAATGTGAATTGGCGGATTTCAACCGATGCGTATGATCTATGGCGCCAGCGTCCTGGAGAGCGGGTCTGTGACCCGCAGCAAGAATGGCAATCGCTGATGCGAGGGAAGCTTCCCGCGCGTCTGGATACTCACATGTTGCTGCGGCTCACAGAGCCGCGCGCCACGGAGAGCGGGTCTGTGACCCGCAGCAGGATTGGCAATGGGATGGCGCGCTATAAACCCAGGATGTGCGGATTTTCAACCCCTGCTGCGGCTCGAAGAGCCGCGCGCCGAAACCTGCGCCCTCCGCGCCGACTCCAGGCACGCATCCATCACCTGCTGCGTTTTCAACGCCCACTCGGGCCAGTCCGTCCTGAGCTTCCCAGCCAGAACCCCTCCGGCAAAGTTCCGGAATAAATTCGTCTCCTGGGATGTCGGATGGCTTTGGCTGTGTTCCGCAACGGAAATCAGCCGCCGGTTCGGCCTCATCTCGAAATCGCAGCCCCGGATTTCAAATGCCGAATTATAGACTTCAAAACCGATCTCGGCGCCCTGAAACGGCAGCACGAAATCAGGCACCTGCAGATACCCCCGGGTTCCGCTGACGTTGGCACATTGCTGGTTCTCCGCCAGAAAGGAGCAGTAAAAACCCGCCGACACACCCTCGTCAAACAGCAGTTCGGCTGAAAAAACCGTCGGCACCGGGGATGGACTTCCTGCGCCGCCCGCCTGTGCCAGGATGCGGCCGGTCACCTCCCGCGGCATCCGCCATTTCAGGGTCCACAGGATGAATCGAATGCAATACCATCCGAGGTCGCCCAGGCAGCCCTGCGGTTCGAGAGCGCTGTTCATCCGGATGTTGTCGCGCAGGAAATCGTCGCCCGCGAAAAAGCTGAATTGAATGCCGATGCGCCGGATCGCGCCAATGCTCGCGCCGTCGTCGATCACCTCGCGCACGCGTTCGAGCCGGCGGCTGTGCATGAACATGACGCCATCGAGAAACTGCACGCGGTTCCGCCGGCACGCCTCCAGCATTTCCCGAAGCTCCGCGGCGCTGCCCGCGCAGGGCTTTTCGCATACCACGTGTTTGCCGGCTTCCGCGGCGCGGACGACCCACTCCCGGCGCAGGGCCGTCGGCAGCGGAACATAGACGGCGTCGATCTCCGGCGACGCCAGCAACGCCTCGTAACTGCCGAATGCCTCGGGCGGCGTCTCGAACGCCGCCTCGCGCTGACATTCCTGAATGAACCCGCGGGCGCGTTCCAGGCCACGGCTGGCAACCGCTCGGACAATCCCGTTGCCCGAATTCAGGATGGCCTTCCAGTTCTTGTGCGCAATTTGCGCCGTGCCCAGAATACCCCAGCGCAGTCTTGCACCTCCGTCAATGTCACGTTTGTGTTCCATGGTCATTCGATTCCTTCGGCCGCTTCGCGCACCCGCTCGAGTATCACGTCCGCAATGTGCGGCTCGGTCCCGACGGCGGGAGCATACCACACCCGTTTGCCCTGGCGCTCGGTCGGATTGCGCCACGTGGGCCGGCCTTCGGCCAGGCGTTGCGCCACGGTTCGCTTGGATTCACCTAGCAATACCGGAATGTCCTCGCGCGCATGCATGCCGTCGCTGATGAAAAAGGGCACCACGACAACGTTCCTCGTCTGCGCCAGTTCGTAGCACCGGTCGATGCGCGGCTCCTCTTCCAGAAAAACACCGTGCACGGCGGCGTACTCGTCGAGGACACGAATCCGCTCGACCTGGCAGTCGATCGCTTTCCGGGAGTTTTCGTTCTCCTCCGTCCCATGCCCAGCCATGAACAGGGTCGTGTCCCTGGTTTCAGGCGCGCGCGGGAACGGAAATTGCCCGATGACCGCGCGGGCGCGGGCCAGGAGGACGCCGGTCATGCTTTCATGCGTCCCGACCGGTTTGCAGTAGTAAAGGGTCGAGTGCTGCGTTTGATGCGTCAACCGATCGTCAAATCCAAGTGCTCGCGGAATCACCTGGGTGCTGAAATAGCCTTCGCTGATGAACAGCGGCACGATAAACACGCGCGGCGTCGAGAGGCTCGCCAGGACGTGTCTTGCGTTCGGTTCCTGCTTCCAAAAAGCCTCGCGCACCCCGGCAAACAGACCCCGCCGCCGCAGTTCGGCCGCGTGCTGGAAAACCGGCGCGGAAGACTCGGCATTGATCGTCGAACCGTGACCGACCAGGACCAGCGTGGCGTCTGAAAGTGCTCCGCGGGACACCCGCAATAGTTAGCGCAGGAAGTTGCAGACCGCAAGCCCGGCCCGGGTGCAATTGGATGTGAGCAGGGCCAATTCATGCTGGGGGAGGACGGGTCGTCCCCGGTTAGATTGCTGAAAATCCAGAGAACCGGGGACGAGGCCGTCCCGGCCCCGATATCGCCCCCTTCACGAATTGGCCCTGCACCGCACGGGTCTGGACCCTGTCATGCCTTGAAGCCCGGCGCCCTTTGGACTACGATCCGCCCCCAGCGACTTCCCAAATTCGGAAGTGGAACAATCACCAACGTTTTATGCGATCCTTCGAAAGTCTCAGTGAAAAGGAAATTCTCGCGCTGGCCATCTCTCAGGAAGAGGAAGACGCGCGGATCTACGATGACTTCGCGGATGGTTTGAAGGAGAACCACCCGGAACAGGCCCTGCAGTTCTCGGAACTCCGGCGCGAGGAAGACTCGCACCGCCATCGGCTGCTCGATCTTTACAAGAACCGTTTCGGCGATCACGTGCCGCTGCTGCGACGGCAGGATGTGCGCGGATTTGTGCGTCGCCGGCCGGTCTGGCTGGTTCGGCCGCTCGGATTGAAAGCCGTGCAGAAGGAGGCCGAGCTCATGGAACTCGAAACCAAACGGTTCTACGAAGCATCGGCGCGCCGGGCGACGGACACGGGCGTGCGCCAGTTGCTGGGAGATCTGGCCGAGGAGGAACGCCACCACGCCCAGACCGCGGAGCGGATCGCGCTGACCCAACTCAGTGAAGAGGAATCCGACCGCCAAAAACGGCTGTTTGTGCTCCAGGTCATCCAACCCGGTCTGGCGGGTCTGATGGACGGCTCCGTGTCCACCCTCGCGCCCTTGTTTGCCGCCGCATTCGCGACGCACAGCAGCCTCGACACCTTCCGCGTCGGTCTCGCCGCCAGCGTCGGAGCCGGCATCAGCATGGGATTCGCCGAGGCGCTGTCGGACGACGGCAGCCTGACCGGCCGCGGCCATCCCTGGGCCCGCGGGCTGGTCTGCGGGCTCATGACGGCCCTGGGCGGATTGGGACACACCATGCCTTACCTCGTCCCGGATGTGCACACCGCCACCTGGATCGCGGGGGCGGTCGTCCTCGTGGAACTGGGAATTATTTCCTGGGTGCGCCACCGGTACATGGACTCACCCTGGTCCTCGGCAACGATGCAGGTCATGCTGGGCGGACTGCTCGTGTTCCTGGTCGGCATCCTGATCGGGAGCTCGTGAGCGGCCGCAGCCATGGGTGCATCTTGACACTGTCCTTACCCGCAGACTCGAATTTGCTGCTTTCTAACGAATTTCACGGTTTCCCTCAAAATCAAGGACAGTGTCAAGATGCACCCCGCAGCCATTTCGCTCATTTTTCGCTGTTGTCACAGCCTCTGCTTTCATTTATTTTGTTCAACCTGTTATTTTAAGAGAACGAATTTTTTGTTGCCGTTATGTCAAAAACTGAAGTCATCCTCACCAGCAACATCATCGGCCTGGGCGCCGAGTCCGACCACGTCAAAGTCGCCGCCGGCTATGCCCGCAATTACCTGTTCCCGCAACGCCTGGCGGTTCCGCTCACGCAGGCCAACAAGCGCCGCATCGAGTCGCTCAAGCAACGCCGGAGCGAACGCGAGGCCCACGAGTTCAACACCATGAGCGAGCTGGCCAAAGGCGTGGCCAAACTCGTTTGCATCGTCCAGGTCAAGACCGGCGACGACGGCAAAATGTTCGGGTCCGTCACCACCGGCATGATCGCCGACCAGCTCAAGCAGCAGTTCGACATCTCGCTCGACAAACGGAAGGTCCATATCGAGCACCCGATCCGCGCACTGGGCGAACAGGATGTGGAATTGCGGCTGCACCAGGAAGTCACCGCCACCCTCAAGATCCGCGTCGAAAGCACTACACCGCTTCCCGCCCCCATCGAACCGCCGGCGACCGAAGCGAAACGCGAAGAAAGAGGCGAACGCCGCGGACGCCGGGGCGAAGCGCAAGCCGAGAGTGCTCCGAAAGCCGGAACGGAAACCGCCGAACGCGGCGAACGCAAATCGCGCCCTGCCAGGGCCGAACGCCCGCCCCGCGCGGAAAAGCCGTCCAAAGCCGAGAAAGCTCCAAAAGACGCGAAGCCGGCAAAACCCGCGAAGTCCGAGAAAGCCGAGTAGCGGATCGCGCGCCATCACCAATCTTTGAGCGGACGCTGTTGATCGGATGACTTTTCCTTCCGGCTGACGGGCAACATCAGCTCGTCGTTCTTCTGGGAATCCAGCAATTGCTTCGCCTCTTGAGGACTCATCTGCCCGGCCGCACGGGCTTGTGATGTTTCGGGCTGTTCCTCCGGCTTGGATCCGTTCTTTTCCTGGCTGGAACTTTTTTCGGCCGGCTGTTGCTCCTGTGGACTCCGATCCTTCTTCTCATCCGGCTTGTTCGCCTGCTGCTGCCGGTCCTCATCCGGCTGGGTTTGTTTCTGCGCCTGTTGCTGCTGCCCGGGGTTTTGCTTCCGATCCTGCCGTTGATTGTTTTGCCCGTTTTGATCCTGCTGACTCCGGTTTTGTTGAGATTGATCCTGTTGAGATTGCTGCTGGTGCTGCTGCTTTTGTTGCTGTTGCTGTTGCTGTTTCTTGAGTTCTTCCAGCTTTTTCTTCACGAAATCATAATTGAACTTCGCGTCGGCATCCCGCGAATTGAGCTTCAGACTGCTCTCGAATTGTTTGAGCGATTCCTGCCAGGTCTCGGATTTCTTGGAAGGATCCGGGTTCTGCTCGCCCTGGTGGAACAGCGCATTTCCCAGGTTGTAATAGGCCTCCTGCTGCAGGCTCAAATCGGGCGAGGTGAGGGCCTGCCCAAAGTGCCGGGCGGCCTGGTCAAATTGCCCGTTGCGGTAGGCCGCCGCACCCGCGTTGAAATGCAGCCGCGGATCGTCGCCTTTCTTCTCGAGGGATTGTTCGTAATCCTTCAGCGACCGGTCAAAATGGCCGGATTTGTATTCACGTAGCGCGCTGGACGGCGAACCGAAGGCGGCCGCGGGAATCGCCAGCAGGGCGATTGCCGCCACCACAGCCGCCGCGTGACGGTTTGAGGCCCCGCCTCCAGGCGGCTGGGACAGACCGGAGCCGGAATTTCGGACATTCGAGTCAACACCGGATCGGACATTCCCGGGTTGCTTCCTCTCCGGCAACAAGAGTTCGACGACGAGCAATGCCATGGCAATCGCCAACGGCCAGTGATACCTCTCGTGCGGGCGCTTGATCCATCTCTCCTTCAATTCCGACCTCGGCAACGGGGCCAGGCCGTTTTTGTAAAGCGTATCGATCGTGTCGGCGCCGCGCAGCGGAAGGTAAAACCCGTTGGCCGCCCCGGCGATCTCCTGGAGCAGCGCTTCGTTGAGGCGCGACTGAACCACGTTGCCGTTTTCATCGCGAATATAATCCATCTGGCCGTCGGCATTTTTGATCCGCAGCAGGGCGCCCTGGGCGGATCCAATGCCCACCGTGAAAATGCGCAAGCCGGACTTCGCCGCGTTCTTTGCCGCCTCCAATGCCCCGGAATCGTGGTCTTCGCCGTCCGTGAACAAAACGAGCACCTTGTAGTTGTCACCCTCTTTAAAGGCTTCCAAGGCCGTCCCGATCGCCTCGGCCACCGCGGTGCCGCCTTCGGGGATCGTGTTGACATCCAGCGCCTGAACGCTCTGCCGGAAGGCCGTGTCATCCACGGTGAGGGGACACTGCAGGAATGCGTCTCCCGCAAAAGCCACCAGACCCATGCGGTCGGACTTCGCCTGCTGCATCAGGTCGAGCGCGGCCAGCTTGGCGCGCTCGATGCGGTTGGGCGCGATGTCCTCGGCGAGCATGCTTTTCGACGTGTCGATGGCAACCACGATGTCGAGACCGCGCTGTTGGACCTGCTCGAGGTCATAACCCCATTGGGGCTGGGCGAGGGCGAAAATCAGGCCGGCCACCGCCAGAATCAGACACGCCTCCCGGATCCTCTGCCGCCCGGGCGAATCACCGGCAACCAGGCCCGGCAGGAGCCGCGCGTGGATAAATTGCCTCATGAGCCTCTGCCGCACCCGCTGGGACCACCAGAAGAACGCCGCCATCGCCGGCGGTACGGCCAGCAGGAGCCAGAGATAGCGCGGATCGGCGAAGGTCATGGCAGCCTCCTCAGCAGCGTATGCCGCAGCGCCACTTCCACCAGGAGCAGACCAAGTCCCGGCGAAATGAGCCAGGGGAAAAGCTCTTGAAACTGGGTGAACTTTTTGATCTCCGCCTCGGATTTCTCCAGCCCGTCGATCTCGGCGTAAATGGCTTGAAATTTCTCGGTGTTGTCGGCCCGGTAATATTTTGCCCCTGTCGCGGCGGCGATTTTCGTCAGGGTGTCTTCGTCGATGTCCACCGGTTCCCATTGGTAGCCGACTTTTCGACCGCCGAAAAAGACGGGCATGGGGGCCTTCCCCTGCATGCCGACGCCGATCGTATAAACCCTCACTCCGAGGGCCCGGGCGGCCTCGGCAGCCGTGAGCGGGGCGATCTTGCCGGCATTGTTCTCCCCGTCGGTCATCAGAATCACAATCCTGCTTTTCGATTTCAATTCGCGCAGGCGGTTGACGGCGGCGGCGAGAGCCGAGCCGATCGCGGTTTGGTTCGGATCGATCCTTCCCAACTCGAGCCGGTCGATCTGTTGCAGGAGAAAATCGTGGTCCAGTGTGGGTGGAGCCGCGATATAAGCCTGGGAGGCGAACACGACCAGGCCGATGCGGTCGTTGGGGCGTTTATCGATGAATTTTTTCAAGACGGTCTTCGCCATTTCAATCCGGCTGACGCGCCCGTTGCCGACTTCAAAGTCCTCGGAAGCCATGCTGCCCGACATGTCGAGCGCGACGACGATATCCACGCCGCTGGCGCTGACCTTTGTTTCGCTCCGGAGGAGCCGCGGCTGGGCGAGGGCGACGATGAAGAGGGCGAGGGCGAGCCAGCGCAAGGCGGTGAGAAGCCCGTCGGAACGCGAGCGCGTGACATTGAGCACGGCCCGCACCAGTTGCACGGAAGAATACAGAAATGCGGGCGGCTGGCCGCGGCGCCCCTTCAGCCATGCCAGCAACGGCAGGAGCAGCAGGAACGACAGAAACCATGGATGAAGGAAGGTCATCGGGATGCGTGATCCAGGGCTTCGCCGGGCTGAACAGGCTCCGGCTCGGTCTCCTCCACCAACCGGAGCGCGGAGGCATGCAGATCGCGCAGCTCCGGTTCGCCGGGTTCATACCTTGCGAATTTGACGAGATCGCAACGCTCGAGAAACCCGCCCAAACTCTCCTTTTGCCCGGGCAACAGCAGCCGCGAGCCTTGCAGTTCGTAAAGAAACTCCTCGGTCGTCCGTTCCGGCGCCCGGAACTCGAAGCGTTCCTCCAGATAAACCCGGACGGTGTCGGAAACGAGGATGCAGAACGGTTTGGGCTGCGCCAGGAGCCCCAGCGCCTCCTCCAGCCGTTTCCGGGCGCGGACATGAGCCGGCACGGGCGGAACGAGGGCGGCTTGCACCCGCCGCCTTCGCCAATGACGCCAGGCGAAGTACATCAAAGCGGCCGCAGCAGCAGCGCCCAACACCCACCAAAGCCATTCCCACCCACTCGGTATTTCCACCGGCGGTTTGATGTCGCGCAGGGCATTGTTCGCCGCGGTTGCGACCGGCTGCGATTGCGCGGAAAGACTGTTCGTCGTCATGGCTGGCGATGTGTCTTCCGTGACGCGTTGAACCTTGAACCGTCCATCTCAGCCTCGCAATCGCCGCTTTTCGCGCATTTCAAAAAACCTTCCCAGGGCGGCCGTGTACGGCTCGTCCGTCCGTAATTGGATGGCGTCGATCCCGACGGAACGGAACAGGCGCGCGAGCTCCGCCTGGGCCCTGGACTGCCGCCCGGCGAACGCCGCGCGCTTCCGCGCGTCCCCTGTGCCGACCTCGACGATCTCGCCCGTCTCGGCGTCTTCGAGCACCAGGCGGCCGAGCGCGGGCAATTCCAGTTCGTAGGGGTCGGTGATTTGAACGGCCACGACGTCGTGGCGCCGGTTGGCCTGGCGGAGCATGGCGAACGAGGCCTGGGCGAGCGATTCAAGCAGCAGGAGCTGCGGACGCAGCCTGCGGCGAACCGGGGCCGCGGGCCCCGGATCGGCAGGCCCCGCGGAACGTTGCGCCGGCGAACCGACAAAATCCGAGAGGATCGCGGCAATCGCCCGATGCGGGGTGACCCGCATCAGGAATTCGAGCGCGTGGTTCAAATCCGTGCCGCGGTGTTTCGGCTCGAAAAACAAGGCCTCCCGGATGACGCGCAAGACATGCTTGCGCCCTTTGCGGGGCGGAATGAACTTCTCGACTTCATCCGTGAAGAGAATCAATCCGACCTTGTCGTTGTTGCGGATGGCGGAGAAGGCGAGGACCGAGGCGATTTCCGCCGCGAGTTCGCGCTTGGACTGCTCGCGCGATCCGAACACGCCGGAGCCGCTCACGTCCACGACGAGCATCAGCGTGAGTTCGCGTTCCTCGACGAATTTTTTGACGAAGGGATGGTTCATCCGCGCGGTGACGTTCCAATCGATCGACCGGACTTCGTCGCCGGGCTGGTATTCCCGCACCTCCTCGAAATTCATCCCCTGCCCTTTGAACACGGAATGGTACTGGCCGGCGAGGGTTTCGCTCACCAGCCGGCTGGTGCGCAGCTCGATCTGACGGATCTTTTTGAGGATTTCGCGCGGAATCATGCGGCGTTGCAGGACGCGGGTTGGGGAGCGCGCGCGTCTCGCGTGCGGGTTCTGGCGTCGCGCCAGAACCTTCGGGCGACCGACTTCAGAAACTCCTGCGGGGAGCAATGTGTGAGACGAGGTTTTCGGCGCGACGCCGAAAACAGCACCCGAGACGCGCGCGCTCCCCGATCCAAACGTGATGCGATTCGGGCGAATCTCGACTTGCCTCTTTTTTTGAGAATCTCGCGGAGAATCATCCTTCGAATTTCAAATGTGAGTTGGAGAATCCAACTCACGGCACCGGCAGTTCATCGAAAATCTTTTGGATGATCGTTTCGCTCGTCTTGTCCTCGGCCTCCGCCTCGTAGGTGATGGCGACGCGGTGGCGCAGCACGTCCATGCCGATGCTCTTCACGTCCTGCGGGGTGACGTAGCCGCGGCCCTTCAGGAAGGCGTAGGCCTTGCCCGCCAGCGTCAGCGCGATGGTCGCGCGCGGCGAAGCGCCCAACTGGATGAAATCCTTTGCCTGGATCTTGTAGGATTCCGGGTCGCGCGTGGCGCAAACCAGGTCCACGATGTAATCCTTCACCTTGTCATCCACGTAAATGTCGTTGAGGACCTGCCGCGCCTTGAGGATTTGCGCCACCTCCACCACCGGGCTCGTGTTCGGCGCGCCGGAGGTGCGGGCCATCAAATCGAGGATCTGCCGCTCTTCGGCGCGCGTAGGATAGCCGATCTTGAGCTTCAACATGAACCGGTCCACCTGGGCCTCCGGCAGCGGGTAGGTGCCCTCCTGCTCGATGGGATTCTGCGTCGCCAGCACGAGGAACGGCTCCTCCAGCTTGAAGGTCTGCTCGCCGATGGTGACCTGCCTCTCCTGCATGGCTTCGAGCAGCGCGCTCTGCACCTTGGCCGGCGCGCGGTTGATTTCGTCGGCGAGAACGACCTGCGCGAAGATCGGCCCCTTGCGGGTGCTGAACCCGCCCGATTGCGGGTTGTAAATCTGGGTGCCGATCACGTCGGCCGGCAGCATGTCCGGCGTGAACTGGAGGCGGGAGAATTTGACGTTCAGACAATTCGCCAGTGATTTTACGGACAGCGTCTTGGCCAGGCCGGGCACGCCCTCGAGCAGCACGTGGCCGTTGGCGAGCAGCCCGATGACGAGGCGCTCGACCAAATAATTCTGGCCGACGATGACGCGGCCGATTTCATTGAAGAGCGGGCGCACGAAAGCGCCGGCTTCCTGGACTGCTTCGTTGATGGCGTTGATTCCTGTGTTCATTTTCGGAAATGTTACTCACGATGGACAAACGAAACCGACCCTGCGTTCAAGAGAAAATCTCGAATTTCTTCAAGGAACCGCGAAAAAACAACCGGGATGGGGGTGTGAGTCCGCCGGCTCCGCCCGTTCGTTCGCGTGTTTCATGGGATCGTTGCCGCATCCGATCCTCGCCGCTGGAAGCACAGCCGGGCCCGCTCGACGTCGCGGCCAATCTGGGCCTTCAACTCGGCCAGCGACGGGAATGCTTTCTCGTCGCGCAACTTTTCCAGGAAGAGGATCTCCAGTTCTTCCCCGTAGAGATCCTCCTCGAAGTCCAGCAGATGCGCCTCGACGCGCACCTGCGGGGCCGGCAGTTGCAGGGTCGGGCGGAATCCGACGTTCACCACGGCGCGGAGGGTTTTGTTCCGCAGCACGGTGTGCGCGGCGTACACCCCGTTGGGCGGCAGGGCCAGGCCGGTTGCGTCCAGGTTGGCGGTCGGAAACCCGATCCGGCGCCCCAGGCCGTCGCCGCGCGCCACGGGTCCGGCCAGCGACCACGGACGTCCCAGCATCCGGCCGGCCGGGTTGAATTCACCCGCCCGAATGGCCTGCCGGATTCGCGTGCTGCTGATGACCTTGCCGTCGAGAGACACGGCGGCAATGCCGTGCACCACGAACTCCAGCGCGGCGCCCAACTGCCGCAGCAACGCCACGTCGCCGGACCGCTTGTGGCCGAAGGTAAAATTCGCGCCCACACAGAGACTTTGGATCCGGCCCAGGCTGCTCGCGAGGTCACGGACAAAACTTTCCCCGGTCTGTTCGCTGAACGCCTTGTCGAAATGGATCAGGAGCAGCGCGTCCGCACCCATGGCTTCGATGACGCGCACTTTTTGCGCCAGCGGATAAATCAACGGTGGGACGCGCTGGGGCGCCACGATGGTGTTGGGATGCCGGTCGAACGTGACGACAAGACCGATCGCTCCCTGCTGCCGGGCGTCGGCGATGGTTTGCCGGATGATTTGCCGGTGCCCGAGATGAACGCCGTCGAAAAAGCCGATCGCCAGGCAGACCTTGCGGCCCCCGGCGTTCAGTTCCGTCGCGGCATGGATGATGTTCATCCGGGAAAGTGTAGCGGCGGTTCGTGGGAATTCCGCACTCTTTTTCACCGGGCGGCCGACTTACGAGACGCCGCCGCCCGCCAGTTTGAGAAATGGAATCACGCGCTTCTCCAGGTCGCCCGCCGACAGATCCAGGAGGCGGTCGAGCGGAGCCGCGTCGGCGACGTCAAATTTTCCCGCGCTGACGCGCCGCAATGCCGCCAGATGCGCCCCGCATCCGACTTTCTGTCCCAACTCATGGGCGAGGCTGCGGACGTAGGTTCCCTTGGTGCACGCGATTTGGAACCGGCCCAGCGGCTCCTCGTAGGCGCTGAAGCGGAAGGAATAAACATGGATCAGCTTCGGCTCGCGCGCAAGGGGGTCGAAGTGCCGCGCGAGCTTGTACAACGGCACGCCGCCCTTTTTCACCGCCGAAACCATCGGCGGCGTCTGCATCAGATCGCCGACAAATCCCCCGGCCATGTCATTCAACTGATCGAGTGTCAGCGGCGGCACCGGCAGCGAACCCGCCAGCTCGCCGTCGGCGTCGTAGCTGTTCGTCGTTTCGCCGAACTTGATGGCGCCTTCGTAAACCTTGTCACTGGACATCAGTTTTTCGGAAAGTTTCGTGCCGCGGCCCAGCACGATGATCAGCAAACCGGTGGCGTTGGGATCCAGCGTGCCGCAGTGCCCGACCTTCTTGATGCCGAATCGCCGGCGGATGGCGTCCACCACGTCGTGCGAGGTTGGCCCGGCCGGTTTATCGACGAGAATGGCGCCGTCCAGCGAGGAGAATTCTTGCATGAGAGGTCAACCGGCGGAACGGAGCGCCTGTTTGATGGCGGCGATGACCCGGCGTTGCACGGAGGCGGGTTTGCCGGCGATCCGGGCGCCGGCTGCGGCCTGATGCCCCCCGCCGCCGAACCGGGCGGCGATCTCGTTGACACTCACTTTATCACTCTTGGATCGCAGGCTGATCCGGGTCAACTCGGGCTCCAGTTCTTCAAAAACGCACGCCACCACCACCGGCGCGATCGCCCGGACGTGGTCGATCAGGCCCTCGGTATCGTCGCCCTTGCAACCCGCACGGGCGAAATCCGCCTGCTTGAGCCAGAAATAGCCGATCTGGTCCTGGTGGGTCAGTCGGAAATGACTGTAGATGTGCTTGAGCAGGCGGACGCGGGAAAGCGGATACGACTGGTACACCTCATCGCAGATTTTCGCCAGATCGGCCCCCCGGGTGACCAGTTCCGCTCCGGCATGGAATGTCCCCGGCCGCGTGGTCGGATACTGAAAAGAGCCGGTGTCGGTGGAGACGGCAGTGAAGAGGCAATTGGCGATCGGCCGGGTGATGGGCCACTTCGCAGTTTTCAACAGCCGGAAAATGAGTTCCCCGCTCGAAGGTTCGCGCGCTGAAACCCAGTTCAAGTCCCCGTACCGCGTGTTGCTCGTGTGATGGTCGATGTTGATGAGCAGTTTGCGCCGGGCAACACAGGCGCCAACCTGGCCCAGTCGCTCCAGACTCGCCGCGTCCGTCGCGATCACACAGTCGAAATGCCCGCCGCGACTGGGCTGTTGAAACAGGCCGTCCGGATCCAGAAACGCGTACTTCTCGGGCATCGGATCCTCGTTCCAGCAGACAACCTTCTTCCCCGCGGCCTTCAGCGCGAGCGTCAGCCCCAGTTGCGAACCGACGCAATCGCCGTCGGGCCGGACGTGGCCGACGACGCAAAAGGTCCGGCTCTGGCGGATGGCTTCGAGAATGCGATCGATGATCTTCGGATAGCTTTTCATTCAGCCGCCGGTTTGGCGGATTTGTCGAGTTCTTCAATGATGGCGAGCACCCGGTTGCCGCGCGCGACGGAATCGTCGAGCACGAAGCGCAGGGCGGGAGTGTATTTCAAAACGATGGAGCGACCCACCAGCCCCTGAATGCGCTTCCGGTGCTGGTCCAGCATCTGGAATCCCCGTTTCTGCTGGCTGGCATCGCCCAGGATGCTGATAAAGACGACGGCCGATTTCAGATCCCCGGTCACATCCACGTCATTGACCGTGACGAGGCCGGCCTCGCCGACGGGGATCTCGCGCCGGATGGTCTCGCCGATCGCGCGCTTCAGGAGTTCGCGCACGCGCTGGAGTCGCAGAGAAGACATTTGTCAAAAACCGTTATATCGTTACAACGCTGCATTGCCGGATCGCCGGGCCGCCTCAGCGTGGCAACGGTTCAAACCCGTGACGATTCAACTCCATCACAATTTCTGCGCGATTTTTTCCACCGAATAACATTCGATCGCATCGCCGATCTGGAAATCGGTGAATCCCTCGATGCGGATGCCGCATTCCATCCCGGCGCGGACCTCGGTAACTTCGTCCTGGAACCGGCGCAGCGACTGCGTGAGGCCTTCGTAGATCACTTCCTTGCGACGGCGCAGGCGGACCTTGCCCTTGGCGATGCGGCCGGAGGAGACGACGCAACCGGCCACCGGCGCGCCTTTGGACAATTGGAAGACCTTGCGGACCTCGGCGGAGCCGATGATGACTTCCTTGAGGAGGGGCTCGATCAACCCGGCCATGCCCTCCTTCACCTCGTCGATCAATTCATAGATGATCGCATACAGCTTGATCTGCACGCCTTCGTGCTTGGCCTTGTCCGCCACGCCGCTGTCCACCCGCGTGTGGAAGCCGAGGATGACGGCGCTGGAGGCGGAGGCCAGGGCGACATCGGACTCGGTGATCGTTCCCACGGCGCTGTGGATGATTTCCAGGGAGACTTTTTCGGAGTCGATTTTTTTCAGGGCCTCGACGATGGCTTCCACGGAGCCCTGCGTGTCGGCCTTGACCACCACTTTGAGCACCTTGCTCTGCTGCGATTCCATGGTGGCGAACAGGTTTTCGAGGGTGACTTTCGCGCGGGCGGCTTCCTGGCCCTGGGCTTTGGCTTCCTGCCCCCGCTGGTCGGCCAGCTCCCGCGCCGCCTTCTCGTCCTGCACCACGCTGAATTCCAGGCCCGCCTCCGGCACGCCGTTCAGACCCAGCACCTTCACCGCCACCGACGGAAGGGCCTCTTTCAATCGCTTGCCCTCCTCATTGATGAGCGCGCGGACGCGGCCATAAAACTGGCCGCAAATAATGACGTCCCCCACGCGCAATGTCCCCTTGCGCACCAACACCGTCGCCGTCGGCCCGCCCGGCTCCAAACCGGATTCGATCACGTTCCCCTTGGCGGGGCGGTCGGGGTTGGCCTTGAGCTCGAGCAGGTCGGCCTGGAGCAAAACCATCTCGATGAGCTTGTCCACCCCCTGCTTGGTCAAGGCGGAAACATCCACGTAAATGGTATCGCCACCCCAATCGTCCGGCACGAGCCCCTTGTCCTGGAGCTGTTGCCGCACCTTGAGCGGGTTCGCGTTCGGGTGATCCACCTTGTTCACGGCCACCAGGATGGGAACCCTGGCCGCCTTCGCGTGGTTCAACGCCTCGATCGTCTGCGGCATGACGCCGTCATTCGCCGCCACCACCAGAACCACAATGTCCGTCACGTTGGCGCCGCGGGCGCGCATCGAACTGAAGGCCGCGTGGCCGGGCGTGTCGAGAAACGTCACCTGTGCCAGCTCGGTCTTGCGCTCGGGGTGCGGGAAGGAAATCGTGTAGGCGCCGATATGCTGGGTGATGCCGCCGGCTTCGCCCGCCGCGACGTTGGATTTGCGGATCACGTCGAGGAGCGTCGTTTTGCCGTGATCTACGTGCCCCATGATGGTCACGACCGGCGCCCTCGGCTGGAGCTCTTCCGTCTTGTCCTCTTGGTCCAGCTCGAGCTTCTTGACCGGGGCATGGACGGTGCCGCCGCCGCGCTCGCGCTTTTCGACCTCGAAGCGATAGCCGTAATTCGCGCAGATTCTCTGGGCGGTATCCTCGTCAATCGCCTGGTTGACGTTGGCGAAGACACCCATCTTCATCAAATCGCCAATGATGATGAAGGACTTTTGCTTCAGTTGCTCGGCAAGGTCGCGCACAATGATCGGCGGCTTGATGATGATGACCTGCGCATCGGCCGGAAGAACCACCTTGGGGGCCTGCGGCTCCGCAACTGTTGCCGGCGCGGGACCCCTCTGCTGCGCCGGAAACCTGCCGCCCCCGGAGCCCTGCGCGTATGGGTTGCGAACACTGCGAATATCCCCCCGCTTGGCAAACTCCGTCCTGCCCGGGTCCGGTTTGCGCGCCGGCGTGGAGGGCAACCTGGAGCCGGGCGCTTTTTCGCCGGTTTTGGGAGCCGGCTTCTGCGGCAGTTGGATGAAACCCACCTTTTCTCCGAGCTTCGGCTCCGGAGGCGGCGGTGGCGGTGCCGGGGCAGACGGCTCGACGGCGGCCGCTTCCGCAATTGCGGGGGCCTCGGCGTCCCCGGGCTCGGGCTCGACGGAAATGGCCCCCGGAGGGTTCGTGGCGGTGGCGATCACCACGTCCGGCGTTGCCGTTTTCGGCTCCGGCACAGACACAACGACAATCGGCTCGTCCGGGGGCGCCGCCGGAGCAGCGACGGCCGCCGCGGGCGACTGGGGAGCGTTGAGATTCGGATGTTCCTTGCGGAGCTGCTCTTCGAGATATTCAGCGGTGATCTTGTCGAGCGAACTCGAGGCCACCCGCGCGGCGGCAATGCCCAATTCCTTCGCCTTGGTGAGAACTTCCTTGTTCTCCAAGCCGAGCTTCTTCGAAATGTCGTAAATACGAACGGGCATAATTCTCTGTCAATGCGGTCCCATATTGCCTGTTGGCCTTCATAGGCTCAACCTAACTTTACCGCGCCTGCCGGGGCCAGCCGCATAATCACCCGGAAATCGGCGTTTCACCCACCTTCAGCGTCCGCCGGGCCGTCTCGGCACGCACGGATTCCATGATGGCCGCAGCCTGATCGCCAATCTGCGGTATCCCCGCCAGATCGCTTTCGTCCGCCTGCACTAGATCCTCCAGCCGGGTCAGGCCGTGATGGACCAGAACATCCGCCTGTTCGCGGGTGATTCCCGGAATCGCGGCCAGCGACTGGACCGCTTCAGCCACTTTTTCCTCGAACCCCTTGGTGACGACCACTTCAGGCTCGATGTCCACCTGCCAGCCCGTCAGCTTCGACGTCAGCCGGGCGTTTTGTCCGCGCTTGCCGATGGCCAGGGAAAGTTGGTCCTCGCTGGTGATGATCCTGACGCGGTGATTGGCCTCGTCCACTTCGAAGTTCTTCAATTTGGCCGGGGCGAGCGCGTTGGTGATGAAATTCCTGATGTTGGGATCCCAGCGGATGATATCCACTTTCTCGTTGTTCAGTTCGCGAACAATATTCTTGACCCGCTGGCCGCGAAGGCCGACGCACGCGCCGACCGGATCCACCTTTTCGTCGCGGGTCCAGACCGCCAGTTTGGTGCGGAACCCCGGTTCGCGAGCGATGCCTTTGATTTCGATGGTGCTGTCGTTGATCTCGGAAACTTCGAGCTGGAACAGTTTGATCACGAAACGCGGATCGGCGCGCGACAGGATGATCTCGGGGCCATGCGGGCCCTGTTCGACCGCCTTGACGTAGCAGCGGATCCGTTCGCCCACCTGGTATTCCTCGGTGGAAACACGCTCCCGGTTCGGCAGCAGCGCCTCGTATTTGCCCAGATCCACGATCACATCGGACCGGTCAAACCGGCGTACGGTGCCGCTGATGATGTCGCCGACGCGGTCTTTGAACTCGGTGAAAATGAGCGCCTTCTCGGCCCGGCGGAGCTGCTGCATCAACGCCTGCTTGGCGTATTGAGCCGCAATGCGCCCGAACCCCGTCGGGGTCACCTCCACTTCAATCTCATCCCCCAACTGCGCGTCCGGCTTGATTCGCCTTCCGTCGAATACCGAAATCTGGTCGTGCTTGGAAATGACTTTGTCCGATACCACAAGCTTGGCATAAGCCCGGATGTCGCCCGTCTTCGGCTCGATGGCGACGCGCATCTCGCGGGCTGGACCCACCGCTTTTTTGGCGGCCGACAGCAGCGCTTCCTGTACAGCCGAGGTCAGGACATCACGGCTGATGCCTTTTTCCTTCTCCCAGTATTCCAAGACTGCTAAAAAGTCTGCGTTCATACAATTCCCGCCGCCACAACCCCATTAGGGGAACAAAAAAGTCGGCAAGTTTGAATCTTCCGACTTTGGCGCGCTGGCGAACCAGCAATTCTTTACCGTTCAGGTCCGGGACAACGATAAGTTTTCATACGAAACCAGTCAAGCCGCAATTCCTCCGGCGGGACCGCGCATCTGAACACGGCTCCGGCGCGCGGCCTTCAGCCGGAACGATGCAGTTGGAATTGGGGAGCACACGCGCCCTCGCGTGTTCCGACCGGCGCCTCGCCGGCCGGAGGAGGGCGCAACCCAATCACTAAACCGTGACTGGCCGCACGGCTCAAGAGTGGTTGGCGAGGCGCCAACCACTGCACGCGAGGGCGCGTGCGCTCCCCTGCAACTGAATGGATACAGCTTCAGGCCGCTTCAGGGCCCGAACGGGCAGAGACAAAACGATTGGCCCGCGGGCGTCCGAACGAAGAAGCCGTGGATTTCAGCCCCGAGGGAAAGCTTTTGCATTTCAGATGGGCTCATTCCATTCTTTCTCCATGACACAACCGCTGGCGCTCGTCGTTTATGAAAAGCTGCTGCCCGGATCCCAATTGGTGAACCGGTTGCAGGATTTGAAGTACCGCGTGCGCCCGGTGACGGACGCCAGCCTGTTGGTGGCCTGCGCGCGGCAGGAAAAGCCGATGATCGTGCTGGCAGACGTCGTTTCCAGTTCCCAGGACGTTTGCGGCGCCGTCGCGCGGCTGAAGCAGGATCCCGAAACCCGGCATATTCCCGTGATCGCGATCGCTCCCGAACACGCGGAAGAAACCCGGGAGGAGGCCCGCAAGGCGGGGGCGACGCTGGTGGTCAGCGACGCGGCCGTCCTCAACCACCTCCCGCAGTTCCTCGATCAGGCCCTCCAGGTCGAGTGACAGCTAGGTCTGGCGGCGGCGCGCTCCGGCATTCGATCGCGCCACTTATTGTTCATAACATACATTGTGCATAACAAACACTTGACCGCATCGAACCGAACTCCTATTGTCGCCACAGATTGAGGCGAACGCAGTGACTAGGATGGTGTACCAGTCTTCCAAGGCTGGCGGGCAGTTGTATCGCCCCTCTTTGCACTTCGGGCTTCAACTTCCCAGGAGAGTATATGGCCAGTGGCAAAGTAAAATGGTTCGACAACAAACGAGGATTTGGCTTCATCGCTCAGGATTCAGGCCAGGACGTCTTCGTCCATCACTCGTCGATTCTCGGGCAGGGTTTCAAAACCCTCAACGAGGGAGATGAAGTCGTCTTCGATGTTATCCCGGGAGACAAGGGGCTTAAAGCTCAGAACGTCCAGCGGTCACGCCCTTCCTGATCGCGGCGCCCCTGTTCCCGTTTTCAGGGTCGCGCCACGCTCTTTTTGATTCGCGCTTCCGGAATGCGCAGGGTAGTTTCCACACATGCCGGCCCCGTCCTTGCAGAGCATCGAGCCCCGCAGCCTTTACATCCACGTGCCGTTCTGCGCCCGGAAATGCGCTTATTGCGCGTTCTATTCCGAGGCCTCCGGCATCGAGTTGATGGACCGCTACGCTTCGGCACTGGTTCGGGAATTGGAATTGGTCGCGTCGGACCTCCGCCCCCGGACGGTGTTCTTCGGCGGTGGCACCCCTTCCCTGCTGACCCTGCGCCAGTGGGAGAGGATCCTCCGCGCGATGGATCGATTGGACCTGCTCGGCGCCGCCGAATGGACGGTGGAATGCAACCCCGCCACCGTGTCGCTCGACAAGGCAAAACTGCTCTTCGAATACGGCGTGAACCGGATTTCCATGGGGGTGCAATCCCTCAACGAGGCGTTGCTCGACCGCCTCGGCCGCATCCATAGCCGCACGAGCGTTTTCAAGTCGTTCAATCTTCTCCGGCAGGCGGGATTTGACAACCTCAACCTCGATCTCATGTTCGCCATCCCAGGCCAGACGATGAAAATTTGGCAGGCAACACTCGACGAGGCCCTGGCAATGGAGAGCGAGCATCTTTCGGCCTACGAGGTCATTTATGAGGAAGACACGCCGCTCTATGCGCAACTGCAATCCGGCGAAGTTGACGAGGACGAAGACCTGGCGTGCGATATGTATGAAGAACTCGTGGCGCGCGCCACGACCGCGGGATTCAGTCAATATGAAGTGGCGAACTTCGCGCGGGATCGAAGCGGCGCGGCGGGAGAACATCCAACACCCAATGAAGTGAAGCGGCATGCTCGCGGGTTGCCTTTTCAATCCTCCAATGCGCCGGCACTCCAAGACTCTATTCCCGCCCTCGCCTGCCAGCACAATGTCAATTACTGGCGCGGTGGATCCTTTTACGGACTGGGGCCGGGCGCCACGACATACGTGCGCGGCGTGAGGACCAAGAATTGGCCGAACACGCAACTCTATTGCGAGCAGCTTGAGACAGGGAAGCGCGCCATTGAGTCCACGGAGGAACTGTCGCCGCTGGCACGGTCGGGCGAAACCGCCGCGTTCGGCTTGCGCCTGCTTGCGGGCTGGCCGTTTGAAGAATTCCGCAACCTCACCGGTTTCGACCTGCGCGATGAATGGTCCGGTGAGATGCAGCAGTTGGTTGATCGCGGCTGGGGACGAATCGCGCCAGACCGGTTTCAACTGACGCGGCCGGGGTTGCGTTTTGCCGACGCAGCGGCCGAAATGTTCCTTTGTTGACGCTGGGTCCGTCCGCTTTGGCGGTTCTTGCGTCGCGAGTTTAGGCCGGGGGCCGTTCCGCTGGCACCACGAGTTTCTGCCAGCCAATGACACCGGTTGCAATGGCAATGCCTGCGCATACCAGATAAGGCAGGCTGGGATGGGCCTGGAAGAATATTCCCGCGAACATCGGTCCCGCGATTCGTGCCAGACTGCCGGCGCTTTGGGCAATCCCAATGGTCGCACCTTGCTCGTTCGCGGGGGCCAGAATGGAGAGCAACCCGAAAAGCGGAGGGCGCGTCAGACCCGTTCCAATGGCCAGCAACGCCAGCACGCCCAACAGCGCCCACCACGCGCCACCGCTGTCGCTGAACAGCAATCTCCAGGACAGTTCGCCGGTTTGATGGATATCCCCATGCACCATGGGCACCAGCGCCAGGCTCAGGCCGGTCAAAAACAAGCTGCCCACAATCAGTTTCCGTTCGCCCAGGCTTTTCACCAGCCTCCCAATGGGGCCGCCTTGAACCAAGGCACCCACGATTCCCGAATACATGAAGAGCGTGCCGGCGATCCGTTGGGCGATTTTCAGGTCATTCTCCTTGAGCAAATCCAGGCCGAAGTTCCGCGAGATGATCAGGCCAAGTGTCAATTCAAAGCAGGTAAAGCAAAACGTGGCCAGGAAGAAGATCGTCACCAGCAGGCCAATGGTGGGTTGCTGCATCGTATGCTGCCATTGGGCAAAGCGCGCGCGTCTGGGGACGTGTTCCGCGGACGGAGTCCAGCTTTCCGACAGGATGAAGAAGGCCATGCACAAATCCACCGCGCACAGCGCGCTGGCCACCCATCCCGGCCCGCCGCTTCCAAACCAGTCGGCGCTCCGGCTGCCAATCCACGGGCCGAAAATGAAGCCCAGGCCGAAGGCCATGCCGATCAGGCCCATTCGTTTTGACCGTTGTTCCGGCGGCGTGATATCGGCAATATACGCCTGCGCCACCGTGATATTTGCGCCGCAGATGCCCGCGAACACCCGTGACGCGATGATCATCCAAAGTGCGGTTGCCCCTTCAAAACGGGTGGCCAGCGCAAACCAGGCATAAGCCACCACCGAGCCGGCAATGCTGACGAGCAGCACCGGACGGCGTCCCAGGCGGTCCGACAACTGCCCCCACCATGGAGCAAAAAGAAATTGCATGGCCGAGAAGGACGCCATGAGCAAACCCAGTTCAACACCGTTCGCGTGATAGCTCTTCGCATAAAGCGGCATTTGCGGCAGGACAATGCCAAAACCGACCAGGTCGATGAACACGGTCAGAAAAACAACGAAGACGGAGGGGCGCTTCTTCATGAGACAAAGACCGGAAGCAATAAAGCGCGCGCGAATTGGAATGCGAGTGACACGGCCAGAGTCTATTTGCGAATGCTGCTGAGTCAAGTGGAGGGGCGGACGCGCCCGGGGTGACGGAAGCAGGAGGCCGGAACCGCGGCTGGATGGCCAGCATCAGACGCAGCGGGCAAGCGACTTGACACCCTCACCCGAAAGCCTGTTCCCGCTGGAATCGGACAGGTCCCCTCCCGGCAATTTGGCCATTCAATAAGATTGCGCAGATCTGGGCATTTGATACAAACTGGTCGCGTGCTCGAGAACTGGAAATCTGGGTTGGCGCGAAGCGCCGGGCAGTTCCAACTGATCACCTGAACTGGAGCGACATGGTCCAATCGAAACAACAAAAACAGGATCCCACAAAAGGCAAAACGCGCATTTTACTCGTGGATGACCATGCGGTCGTCCGCTTCGGCATCGCGCAACTGATCAACCGCCAGAGCGACATGGTCGTGTGCGGAGAGGAGGAAGACGCCTCGCGCGCGATGAGCGCCATTGCCACGCTCAAACCCGACCTGGTCATCGCCGACATTTCCCTCAAAGACAGCAGCGGGCTGGAATTGATGCGAAACATCAAGGCCCAGTATCCCGGAATCTCCGTATTGGTGGTCAGTGTTCATGACGAGTCCGTGTACGCAGAAATCGCCTTCCGCGCCGGCGCCCTGGGGTATCTGATGAAGCAGGAGGCGCTCGAGAAAATACTCACCGCCATCCGTCGGGTCCTGACCGGAGCCATTTACGTGAGCGATACCCTCGCCGCCAAAATGCTCCAGCAGCAGGTCCGCGGGCAGGGTCAAATGAATGAATCTCCCGTCAAATGCCTGAGCGATCGCGAGTTGGAGGTGTTTCAAATGATCGGGCAATGGAAAAAGACGCGGGAGATTGCCGGGGAATTGCATCTTAGCGTGAAAACGATTGAATATTATCGCGAGCAAATCAAACGAAAGCTCAATCTGCGAAGCGCAGCCGAGCTCACGCAGCACGCCACCGCCTGGGTTCAACGGGAAATTCCCACCTGATCCGCTTCGTTTCGACCCGGCACTTTGGAAATGATTCTGATTTATACTTTCTAAAACCCGGGGGATTCCCGGGGACGCCGTTCCGAGCTTCCACCGGGGGTTTGAATATACTCCGCCCTGATTGTCCTCCGCCGGGGTTGGCCTACCATGAATCTTGTTGATGAAGACTGAACCGGTAACCCATCATCTTCTGCGCGCGACTGTGCTCGGGGTGCTCGCTCTGGTCGCATGCCAAACCGCCTTTGCGTGGCCGGACCTCGCGCTCACGAAGACCGCCCCTGCCTTCGCCTCGGTCAATGATCTCATCACCTACACCCTCGTCTATACGAACCAGGGAGTCATTGCAGGCACAGGAGTCACGCTCACCGACGTGCTTCCACCCCAGCTATCTCCGAACACGAACAGCCTCGGCAGCGGTTCCCTGAGCTCCAACACCATCACCTGGAGCCTTGGTTCGGTTGCCGTCAAAACGGGCGGCAAAATTACTTTCCAGGCACTGGTCAACCCCAGCACTCCCGCCGGCCAGTCCGTCACTAACCAGGCCCGGATCCAGTCCACAAACGCCGACGAGAACACAAACAATAACAGCGCGATGGCGATCACGCGAATCGTTTCGATTTCTCCATTGACCAACCAGACCGCGTGCGTCGGAGGCTGCGCCGTTTTCTGCACGTCGATCATCGGTGGAACATCGCCAAACTGCTATTCCTACACGTTCCAATGGTATAAAGGGTCCGGCTTGCTCGCCGGACAAACCAGCACCAGTCTCGTCCTGACCAACCTGAGCTTGAATGACGCGGGAACCTATACCGTGGTCGCCACCGGATCCTACGGGGGCCATCTGACCAACAGCGCGACGCTCACGGTCAACACGCCTTTGACCATCGTGACGCCCCCCGCCAACCAGTCGGTCTGTGTCGGTGGCACCGCAACTTTCACCGTCGGCGTGACCGGTTCGCCAGTTAGCTATCAATGGTACAAGGGCACAGCCCTTCTCACCGGCCAGACCTCCAACAGTCTCGTTCTGGCCAATATCGCAGCCGGTAACGCCGGCACTTACAGCGTGGTCGTCAGCGGCGGTTGCGGCACCGTCCAGACCAACAGCGCGACGCTCACGGTCAACACGCCTTTGACCATCGTGACACCCCCCGCCAACCAGTCGGTCTGTGTCGGCGGCACCGCAACTTTCACCGTAGGCGTGACCGGTTCGCCGGTCAGCTATCAATGGTACAAAGGCCAAGCCCTTCTCACCGGCCAGACCTCCAACAGTCTCGTTCTGGCCAGTGTCGCAACCGGTGACGCCGCCACTTACAGCGTGGTGACCAGTGGCGGCTGCGGCACTGTCCAAACCAACAGTGCGATTTTGTCGGTGAACGCGAGCACGACGACGTCGCCGCTGGAATCTCTCGTTCGCAACGTGGGTGACACCGCGGTCTTCACGACAACACCTTCCGGCACGGGGCCATTCACGTATGTGTGGAAGAAGAATGGCGTTATCATCAGCGGTCAGACCAGCAATGCTCTCGTGCTGACCAACCTCGGGTATGCAGATGACGGCACCTACGAGGTGGATGTGACGGGCGCGTGCGGCACCGCGACTCAGAGCGCCTCGTTGCACATCAATCTCCCGCCCACGGTCACCATCTTCAGCCCGACCAACGGCACAGTGTTTATTGCGCCGGCGTCCTTCACGTTGTTCGCGAATGCACAGGACCCGGACGGGACGATCAGCAAAGTGGATTTTTATTCCGCGACGAACAAGATCGGTGAGGCGACCAATGTCGTGTTTTACTCGACGAACATCACGGCTTACGCGCTGGCCCTTACCAACCTGCCCGCGGGCACCAACATCTTCACGGCCATTGCGACGGACAACAACGGCGCCACCGGCACGTCGGCTCCCGTGAGCATCACGATTCTGTCCGTTCCGCCGCTCACCGTTGTTTCCAGCATGACTTACGATCCGCTGACCGACCTGTTCGAGGAGACGGTGATGGTCAGCAATCCGACGTATTCCACCTATCAGGCCGTGCGCGTCTATATCACAAATCTGCAGAACGGCACGGTGGTTTGGAATCCTTCGGGCAACACCAACGGGATTCCTTATATCCAGAGCCAGAGCGCGGTGATGCCCGGCAGTTATGTGGATCTGGTGATCGAGTATTATTCGCCGCTGCGCGTCGCGCCGAATCCGGTTTTGTCAGCCGAGCTGGTTCAGACCAACAGCGGAGGCAGTGCGGCGCTCTTTGGCGTGCAGCAGCACGTCACCCGGCTGGCGATGCTGTCGAACCAGACGGTCATGGTCGAGTTTCTCAGCGCTTCCAATCATCTCTATTCGATCGAATACAGCTCGGATTTGAAGAACTGGCAATCGGCCGTGCCTTCGATCGCGGGAGACGGCACCTGGATACAGTGGATTGACAACGGCCAGCCGAAGACTGAAAGCTCGCCTGCCACGACCAGCATGCGGTTTTACAAGGTGATTCGGTTGCAATAAACGAGGGCGAACATGAAAAACCGACTGCTTGTATCCTGCGTGGTTTCGCTCTCCACGATCGCCATCTTCCACGTCGTGGGCGAGGAGGAGACGGGGATTCCCCTGGCAGTCAAGCTGGGGAAAAACCCGCCCCCTGCCGAGACGCCGAACCGGTTTGGCCTGAGTTACCGGATGGGATTCAATGTTCCCGTCAGCTTCAGGAACTTCGGCAGGTTTTCGATGCCGAACTCGAGGCACAACCTGGACGGCGCCGGCTACAATTTCGACAACGGCTACGTCTATCCGGATACCGGCACTCCGAACTCCGGCACGACCCATTACTGGGGGTACACCGGGTCCACCTACAACGGCGCAAGCCAGTTGTCCGGCAACGGAACCATTCTCATGCAGCGCGCCTCCTCGCCCGGACTCAGCTCGGGAACGAGCGAAGAGAATCCCCAATCGGGCGTGGAACTGACCTACAACCGGGAGTTGGGACGCAACGACACCTTCCGCTGGGGACTGGAGGCGGGTTTCAATTTCATGAACGTGAACCTCGCGGACGGCCATCCCATCACGGGCAGCGAGAGTCTCCTGACGGATGCGTTTCCCCTGCTCGTGCCCGAAGGCCTGATGCCTCCCGCCGGCTATCAGGGCAGGAAGAACACCCCGGGCGTCGTCATCGGCGCCACGCCGCAGTCTTCCACCGTTTCCTCGATTCCGGAAATCGTCACCGGATCACGCAAATTGGACGCGGACATCTATGGGTTGCGGCTCGGTCCGTATCTGGAAATCCCGCTGAGCAGCCGGTTCTCGGTCAGTTTCAGCGGCGGGCTTTCCCTGGCGGAAATCAACAGCGATTTCCAGTTCACCGAAACGATCCATGCCGGCTCCGTTACCCTGCCGTCCACCCAGGGCTCCGGATCGCATAACGATTTGCTGGCGGGCGGTTATGTCGAAGGCAATATTTCCTACGCGCTCAATCATTCGACGGGAGTGTTTGCCGGCGTGCAATTCCAGGATCTCGGCCGATACGTTCAGAGCGTAAACGGCAGGGATGCCGTCCTTGATTTGAGCAAGTCGGTCTTCGTAACACTCGGCATATCCTATTCTTTTTAACGTGAAAACATCACCATTCGCATCGGCTCCAATCCCGGCCTCTGTGCCGGCAGAACTTTCGTCTGCGACACCCGGATTGGCCGGACAGATCCAATCTGCTTTGGCGAACAGCCGCGCAGGAGAGGCAACGCACGAAAACAAAATGAAAAAGCGCATTAAACTACTGCTGGTGGACGATCATCCGGTCGTGCGAAAGGGAATCAGTTCCTGTCTGGCACGGCACGAGCACCTGCAAATCGTCGGCGAAGCGGCCGACGGCGTGGAGGCGCTAAAGAAAGCCCGCGAATTGATGCCGGACATCGTGCTGATGGACATTGATATGCCGGAGAAGGACGGCCTGGAAGTGACCGAATTGCTTCGCAAGGAGCTCCCCAAGATCAAGGTGCTCGTCCTCTCCATGCACAGCAACACCGATTACGTCATGCGCATCATCCAATCCGGCGCCTCCGGCTACATCCTCAAGGAAGCCCCAACCGAGGACCTCGTGCGCGCCATCGACATCGTCAACACGGGAGAAGCCTTCTTCAGCCCCGAAGTCGCCCGCGTCGCGCTGAACAAATACGTCCGCGGCGGAGCGGACGACCCGGCGGCACAACTGACCAATCGCGAGCGCGAAGTTCTCGTCCAGATCGCCGAAGGCCTGAGCAACAAGGAAATCGCCAACAAACTCGGCGTCGGCGTCCGCACCGTGGAAACCCACCGCGAACGCATCATGCGAAAACTGAACATCCACAGCGTCGCCGGCCTGACCAAATTCGCCATTTCCAAAGGATTGATCTCGCTCAATACTTAAACCGAACCCAAACGGACAGGAAAAGGCCGGCGCGATGCCGGCCTTTTCTTTTTGCGCGGTTCAGCCAACGGGATTGCCAGGGCTGTAAGGAGCCGATCAGTTGAACCCACCGACGAAAAGGGGGGAAGGCGACGGTTCGATTCCGACCCTCGCCTCCAGCCCTTTTGCTGGGAAATCGGAGGAAAAACGGTCGAGTTTCAGTGGAAGTTTCAGTGGCGGCAGTACCCCCGCCGTAATTCGGACAAAGCCGAACTAACGCTCCCACTACTCGCTGACGAGATCGGAACAGGTTGATTCATGTTCACAACGTGAAAGAGAACATGAAACAACGCTACCGCGTATTCCTTCGCCCCTGGGGAGTTTACTACTCCGAAGACCTCACTACCGGCAAACAGGAAACCCTCAAGACCCGCGACAAGGACGAAGCCTACCGGCTCGTCGCAGCCAAAAACGAGAATGAAGAAGCCCCGGCTTTCAGCCTGCACCTGGCCCGGGTGTATTGGAAGGCGGGAGATCCCGCCGGAGCCAGCCGGACATGGCAACACGTCATGGATGAAATCCCCAAGCTGAAACAGGGGGAGACGCACGCCCGCTGGCTCACCGCCATCAAAGACAAGGCGCTGAACTCCATTCGGCGGCAGGTTGTGCTGGAAACCCAGGCCGAACATTTTCTGAAAGTCCTGGAGAACGGTTCCGTCTCCACCAACATCTACTTGCGGCGCATTCACAATTTCGCCCTGGATATGAACTGGCTGCCCTGGCCGGTGTTGCCCAAGAAACGCTGGCCCGCCATCAAGTTCAAGGAGAAGCGGGCGATCAAGTGGGAAGAACATCAGGCCATCGTCTCCCGCGAGCAGAATGCCGAGCGCAAGGCGTTTTACGAACTGGCCTGGCATCTGGGCGCGGCCCAATCGGACATCGCCTTCCTTGAGGCGGACAACATTGATTGGGAACACAACGTCATCAGCTTTGCCCGCAAGAAGACCGGCTCGATTGCCATCATGCGCTTTGACGAGGAAACGGCGCAAGTGCTGCGTTCGCTCCCGTCCGAAGGCCCGCTATTTCCGTACCTGCGGACCGTGCGGGCGGGTGACCGGGCAACGGAATTTCATCAACGCTGTGTTGGTCTCAAAATCAAAGGCGTCACATTGCACAGCTACCGATACGCCTGGGCCGAACGGGCGAAAACTGCCGGCTATCCCGAACGGTTCGCACAGGAGGCTCTTGGACACAACAGCAAAGCTGTCCATCGCGCCTATGCGCGCAAGGCCAGGGTGGAACTTCCGTCACTGAGCGAATATGAAAAGCGGCGAGCGATGTTCGCCGAGGGAAAAAGTTGCGAGCCTCTGCCACAAGCCGTAAATGAATAAGGATGATGCCATGAACGGACCTGAACTCATAGAGCCGGTATTCCGCTTTCTGGATCGTATGATTGAAAGCTATGGACTGTACATTTACATGGGGATGGTCTATGCCGCTATTCCCCTCATAGCATGGATTTTGAGCGGAGGCTTACGCCGGAGAATGAAGCAACGCACACCCCCGCATCATACCCATATCATTGTGATACAACCACCCCCGCAACCGCCTCCTTTGCCGCCGGTTTCGCGGAGGGATCATTTTGGTGACACGGACGAGAACTCGCCTTCTGACTAAAAAAGTCGGCCCGCGAGCGACCAGTCCGTCCGCTCGCGGGCTTTTAGCCATCCGCATTTGCGAATTGAGGCGCATTTGCGCCTGAACTTGAGTCCTTGTGCCCACCGTTACGACCAGCCTTGCGGGTGTTTTTGCGCCGCCAATATTCGACGATGGCGTCGCACGCCTTTGAGAACCACTTCTCGTCTCGCCGCAACTCATCCAGTGTCGCGGCCAGGAAGAACTTCTGGCCATTATGAGCGGGATGCCCGAGAGGCCGCAAAAAACCCCTTGCCACCAGAATCGGAATGTCGTGCGATGAAAAGCCCAAAAACCATGCCGTTTCCTCAATCGTCAGTCGAGCGGGAAGCTGTTTCAAATTCAGAAAGCGTTCCATGTCTTGCTGCATACATTCTCAGGATTACATCAGACAAATGCGGCCCGGATGTGTATCAGGCACACAAGTTGGCGTGGATCATTTCGCGGATTATGAATCCGACCTTCGTGCTGATCATGTTTCGGGAGGCCAAATATCTGCATTGCCTGATCCACATTCAGACGAGTCGGCAATCGTGGCTGGAAGAATCTGGACTTCTCATTCATATCCTCATGGTGACTCGGTTCCGGCGCTTGCCTGGTTCAGTCTGGCCATGCTGTTCCGAGATCTTCTGCTCTGAATCAGTTTCAGAGGAAACGGATTCAGCCTGGCTCGGAGCCTGGTTCTTGGTCAGGTCGAGTTTTTCTTCAATCTCGCCCTGACGCTGGCACAATTGCTGGTACCGTTCCTCATGCTCGAAGTGAGCGCCAACTTTGCGCTCCAATTCGCTCGCACGCTTGTGGGCGTCTGCAATATCGGTTTCCAACCGTCCGACACGTTCCTCAAAGCCCTGCACCGTGGTTTCCAGAGACCGAATTGTGCCCAGCGCCGTGTCCGTAACCCTCGCGCCGTAGCTGTTGTGGCCGCGCAGCACAACTTCGATGGTGTCATTGAAACCAGGACGCAGGAACAAATCGAATCCGGCAAAGCGTCCGATACGGACATCGTCGCCAATACGATTGGTCAGCCTTCCGGCCCTTCGCAGAATCAATTCCCCGGCAACGCCGCGGTTATCGAGCGTCTGACCTTCGATCTTGATAATGAAATTGTCGCCGGAAGTGTTCTGACGGGCCGCGATGTCCTGCCGGAGATTGACGAGCCGCTTCGTGAACGTTTCCGCATCCTCATGTGAACGGCGGAGATTCGTCCGAATGCGATATTGTTCCTCGGCGTGAGCAGAGCGGAGGCGCGTGAGCCGAATCAATTCAGCGTCCACCTGGGCTTTCTCGATCACGAGCGGGTTGCCGGAGGCGATGGCTTTGACCTCGGCGTAGGTGAGCGCGGCTGAATCCAAGTCTTCAAGGCGGCGGATTGTCATATCGCCGCTCATTACCTGCGCGATGAACTTCGCCTTGGTTTCCAGCGTTTGCCACATATAGGCGTCGAAAGAGCCCTCTGAAACGTAGCGGTGAATCTGAACAACCGGGTTCTTGTTTCCCTGCCGGAGAATCCTCCCCTCACGCTGCTCCACGTCGGCAGGACGCCACGGGGCGTCCAGATGATGAAGGGCAATCAGCCGCTCCTGGACGTTTGTGCCTGAACCCATCTTTTGAGTGCTGCCGAACAGAACACGGACTTTGCCCGAGCGCACGCTGCGGAAGAGCGCGAGTTTCGAGGCGTCCGAATCATAATCCTGAATGAAGGCAATCTCGCCGGACGGCACACCGAGCCGCTTCAGCTTTTCGGCCATGTCATGGTAAACGGAGAAGCCCCGGTCTTTGGGCGTTGAGAGGTCACAAAAGACGAGCTGGGCGGAATGCTCCGGCTTGGTTTCCTGCCAGATCCGGTGGATGCTCTCAACCGCCTGATTGATTTTACCTTGCGGGTCGTCAGGAGCGGAAGGTTTCATTAGCCGAAGATCCAACGCGGCTTTTCGTCCCTCAGAGGTGATTTTAAGCATGTTATCAATGCTGGGATCAACCCGGCTGGTTTTTAATCTGTCGGCACGCGCGGCCAACTCCTGCACGAAAGCCTTCAATTCCGGGGTTGCGGGGGCGTTGCGGATGGTTGGTTTGTCCCCATCTAGCTTTGGCCGTGGCAGATTCAGCATCGCCGCTGTTTGCACGTCTGCGGCCGAGCGGAACATCTGCATCAACTCTGGAACGTTGATGAACCTGGCAAACCGCGTGTTGAGGCGGTAACCCGCGCCATCGGGCGAAAGCTCCATCGCCGTCACCGGCTCGCCGAAGGTTGCAGCCCACGAGTCGAAATGGTGCAGGTTGTGTTTCTTCAAGTCATCGGGCTGGAGATACCGTTGCATGGTGAACATTTCGGCCATGCTGTTGGCTATGGGCGTGCCGGTGGCAAACACCACCCCGCCACCGCCGTTGAGGGATTGGACGTGGCGCACCTTCAAGTACATGTCGAAGGCCCGTTCGCTGGCAGTCTGCGGCAGGCCGGCGATGCGGGTCATTTTCGTGATGTAAAAGAGGTTCTTAAAGTAATGCGCTTCGTCCACAAACAGTCGATCCACGCCAAGTTCCTCGAAAGTCAGTGTGCTGTCCTTCTTGTGTTCGGCGGCCAGCGCCTGGAGACGGGCTTCCAGACGCTTTTTTGCCCGTTCAATCTCTTTCACCAAGCGGCGATTGGACGAATCGGCGTGTTGGCGCTTTATCATCTCCAATTCGTGAAGTTGTTCCTCGAAGAATCGTTCCTGTGTTTCACGAGCCAACGGAATGCGCTCGAAACCGGAGTGCGTGACGATGACGGCATCCCAATTCCCCGTCGCAATCCTGCTGAACAGCTTTTTCCGGTTCTCCGACTCAAAATCCTCCTTGCCCGCAACCAGGATGTTCGCGCCGGGATACAGCGTCAGCAGTTCGGTCGAAAACTGGCCGAGCATGTGATTGGGAACGGCGAAGAGGGGTTTTTGGGCGAGCCCGAGCCGCTTCAATTCCATCGCGGCAGCGACCATAGTGTAGGTCTTGCCCGCGCCAACGACATGGGCGAGAAGTGTGTTCGGCGTTTGCAGGATACGCCACACGCCGGCTTTCTGGTGTCCGTGGAGTTGAATCGCTCCGCTGGCGCCCGGCAGTGTCAGGTGATCGCCATTGAACGTGCGGATGCGCGTGTGATTGAAGGAATCGTTGTAAAGGCGGCAAAGCCGTTCCCGCCGCGCATCATCCGACCACACCCATTCCTTGAACCGTTCCTTGATGCGCTCCTGCTTTTCACGGGCTGCCTCGGTTGCCTGCGCGTTGACCACCGGCTTCTTGTCAACGATGTCATACACGGTGGGTGTTTTGAGATTCAGCGCATCCTCGATGAGTTCAAGGCCGGTGTAGCGGTCGGTGCCCCAATCGGTCGTGTTGGCGGTGGCTGCCTTCGCTTCCCAATTGGCGTTGACGTGCCAGGTGCCGAGCGCGTGGATGTGGCCGATTTCCACCCCGGACGGAACGTTCAGCAATTCATGGGTGAATTGCTTCACGTCCTCCGGTGGCAGCCACGACGCGCCGAGCCGGACATCAATCTCAGTCGCTGCAAGGTCAGCCGGTTGAACTGATTTCAACGCTTCGACATTTTCGACGAAGCGCGGATCGGTCACAGCCGCCGCGTCAGCAACGGCCAACTTCTCGCGCACATTGCCGGAGAGGTATTGGTCATCGGTTTCCCATTGGTTCGTTTGGGGATTCAGGAAGATAAGTCCCTTCAACTCGGGCAAAAACTCATCCACCGGCTTGTTGAGGAGGTCGGCCATGTGGTCGAGGTCAACGCAGCCGCGTTCGTTCAGTGAAACGAGCAATGCTTCCTTCGGCGCACCGACAGACTCGACCGGCTGCCGGTGATGAATTGTGCGTTCATGGAAAACCGTCGCCTTGGC
>Ga0187860_1000631_pt1 | contig 33122 bp, 23 predicted proteins | sample June2016WEW_10_4_FD_132981 | JGI IMG/M metagenome (GOLD analysis project Ga0187860, IMG submission 132981) | Peatland microbial communities from SPRUCE experiment site at the Marcell Experimental Forest, Minnesota, USA - June2016WEW_10_40 | ecosystem: Environmental > Terrestrial > Soil >...
TCCCGGTCGAATTGCTCGCTGGAGATGACGTGCTCCAGCCTCCGGCCCGTTTTGACCAGCGTCATCGGCGATGCCTCCATCGGCTGCCCGTCGGGCGAGCGCGGAGTGGCACCGGCGCAGCCGGTCCCGATCCCCTTGCCGGCCTCACGGGACCTGCTTGAAGTGGATCCGTCGCGGGCGACTCTACCATGCCGGGACGGGCCGCCGAACAGGCGTGCCCAGGGCGGCCGGGCGGGGGCGATGACCAACGTGCTGCGACGATCCCGCGACATTCGCGTCGAACATGATCGGAGGGGGGGCCGCGGTCCTACGCTTCCTCCAGCCATGGTCTCTGCTGAGCCGGGGCGGCGCCGACTCTTCCGGCGGCCCCGCATCACCTTCGCCGCCCGCCTGCTGCTGGGCGGCTTCGTCCTGTCGCTGGCGATCATCGCGGTGGTCAGCGCCTTCCTGCTGGTGAGCCGCGACCAGGAGACGAGGGTGGGCGCCGAGACCAATGCGGAGAGCAGGGCGCAGGCCTACCGCGAGCTGGTCCAGCAGGTGGCCGCGCCCCAGGCCCGCTTCGCCGCCCAGAACGTGGCCGCGCTGCCCGAGATGGCGACCGCGCTGGCCGCCACCAACCCCCAGACCGCGTTGGCGTCGCTGCTCACCGGCTCGACCAAGGTGATCACCGACCTCCCCGACGAGACGGTGGCGGTGTTCGATGCCAGCGGCACCCTGCTGGCGACCAGCGAGCAGTCCGGCGTGCCCCAGCTGACCTCCGCTCAGCCCGAGGTCGAGGGCGCGCTGGGCGGGAGGCCGGCCGAAGCCATCGATCTCCTCAACGCGCGCACCCCGGTGTACGACTTCGCCGCACCGGTGATGGCCACGGGGTCGAGCGAGGTGCTCGGAGTGGTCGTCTACAGCATGCCCCTCACCGACCAGCTGCTGCGTCTGCTCGGCGCGGTCGGCCAGGGCTACACGCCGGTGATCCTCGCCAACCAGCCGGGGGCCACGCTCTATGCCCTCTCCGGCAATCCCGCCGACCCCACGCTCTCCGCGGAGACCCTCCCGTCGTCCATCGGCAACCAGCTCGGTCGCTCCGGTGGGAGCTTCGCGGGTTACTCGACCGTCCCGCGATCCGGCGACACCGCCCTCGCCCTGGAGGGGATGAATCCCAACGCCGGGCCCCCCGTCCTCTACGTGGGCGTCGAGACCCCCCTCTCGCTCTTCATCGGTGACCAGACGACGGACGAGCTGACCGTGGTCTGGCTGGCCCTCACCGCGCTGCTGGTGACCTGGCTGCTGGTGCTGCTCTTCGTCAACCGCTTCGTCCGCCGCCCCGTCGCGCAGCTCTCCGCGGGAGTGGCCCGCATCGCCGGGGGGGACTACGGCTCCGACATCCCGGTGCAGTCCCGTGACGAGCTGGGGGTGCTGGCCCAGCAGGTCAATCAGATGCGCGCCCAGATCGAGAGCAACATCCACCACGTCGATGCCGCGGTGTCGCGTCTGGACGAGGTCTCCCGGGCCCTCACCACCACGACTGCGGGCCTGTCCAACCTGGAGAGCGCGGTCTGCGCGGCGGCGGCGTCGCTGGCCGGCCCGCATGCCACCGCTCTGCTCCTGGACCGAGATGGGGATGGCCTGGTGGTGCGCGCCAGGAGCCACTCCGGCGACGACCGACCTGCGCACCCGGACGCACCGCCCACGCTGGCCGAGGTGGACGGGATCGAGCTCAGTCCCGCGGTCGTGGCCGACGTGCTGGACGGGCACCCAACCCGGCTGACCCGCAGCCGGTCGGACCCGGCGGAGGGCGGGGCGAGCACCGCCGAGGTCACCCTGGTGATGCCCATGTTCTACCGGCAGAGGGTGACCGGAGCGATCGCGGTGACCGGTCCCGAACCGGTCTCCGACGCCGATGCCCGAGCCCTCTCGGCGCTCGCCAACAACGCCGCGATCGCCGCCGAGAACACCCGACTCTTCGAGATGGAACGCGAGACGGTGCGCCGGCTGCGCGAGCTGGACGACATGAAGTCGGACTTCCTGGCCACCGCGCAGCACGAGCTGCGCACCCCGCTCACGGCCATCGTGGGCCACCTGGAGCTGATCCGGATGGTCTGGTCCGAGGCTGACGAACGCGAGAAACTCGCCATCCTCGACAACGTCGAGCTGGCCACGGGCCAGCTCTCCGACATGCTCGAGACGATGATCGACCTCTCCCTGGTCAGCGCCGACAACCTGCGCATGAACCGGCGACCGGTCGCCCTGTCGGGGGTCGTCGACCATGCGGTCGGGGATCTCCAGCGGCGGTTCCCCCACGGCCTGCCGGTCGACCTGAAGGTCGACATCCCCGCCGGGCTGGGCGTCGACGCCGACGCCGACCGGCTGCGCCAGGTGATCCGCTGCCTGCTGGACAACGCGGTGAAGTTCACCGACCCCGGGGGGAGGGTGACCATCTCGGCGCGCCCGAGCCCGGAGGGTGAGAGGTGCATCATCGAGGTCGTCGACACCGGCATCGGGATCGACCCGGCGCTGCACGAGAGGGTCTTCGAGCGCTTCTTCCAGGCCGACAGTGGTGGGACCCGCGCCTACGGGGGCATGGGGGTGGGACTGGCCCTGGTCAAGGTGCTGACCGAGGCCCACGGGGCTTCGGTGAGCCTCGAGTCGACCCCCGGAAAGGGCACCTGCGTGCGGCTGGATTGGCCGTCCCGGGCCCCGAGCGAGACCGCTGCCGCCGGGGACGGCCAGGTCGACCTGACCGCGTCCCGCCAGTCCCAGATCACCCATGAGCCCGGCTCGGTGACCGGCTGATCGGGGCCCGACCGGGGATCGGTGGCCCACCACCCGATCCGGGTCTGAGCCCGGGCTTCGCCACCGTCCCGTTGCCGCTTCGTTGCAGAGGGTGACGGGCCTGTGGCCTTCTGGTCCAACATCACAGGACTGTCATCACTCCGCGAGGCCGCTGACGTTTCGGCAACCGGTCGTTGGTCATACGCTCAGGGTGCGATGCGAGGAACGCGGAGACGCCGCCTGTCGTGGCTGCTCGGCGCAGCGCTGCTCGCGACCGGCGTCGCCTTCGCGCTGCCCGTGGTGGGCGGGGCGGACGCCGTGGTCGGGACCACGGTCACCCTCACCTCGTCGGAGAACCCGACCGCCTTCGGGGAGCAGCTGATCCTGACCGCAACCGTCATCCCGAACAGCGGGACGGCGGTCCCGGACGGCTCGGTGAGCTTCGAGGACGCAGACACAACCCTGGGGACGGTCGCGGTCGGCCCCACCGGCCAGGCGACGCTCGTGGACGCGACCCTCGCGGTCGGGACCCACCCCCTGGTGGCCCAGTACTCGGGATCCGCCGCCTTCGGCGCGTCCGTCTCCAGCGCGCTGGAGCAGGACGTGAGCGTCCAGGGCTCGACCACGGTGCTGCTGCCGACGGTCGACCCTGCGACGTACGGGCAGACCCTCCTCTTCGTCGTCTCGGTCGCACCCGCGGCGGGGAGCGGCGTGCCCACCGGCACGGTGACCGTGCTCGACGGGACCACCCCGATCGGGTCGGCGACCCTGGCCGGCGGCACTGCGGCGGTGGTCACCGCGACCCTCGACGCGGGCTGCCACTCGCTCACCGCCGCCTACGCCGGCGACGCGAACTTCTCCGCTTCGAGCAGCGGCGCGGTGGTCGAGCAGATCGACGCCGCCGCGACCTCGACGACCCTCACGGTCTCCCCCACCTCCGCCTCCGCCGGGAAGAGGGTGACCCTGACCGCCTCGGTGGCGTCGCCCGCCGGCGTGCCGGGCGGCACGGTGACCTTCGCCGACGGCGCGTCGACGCTGGGCACCGCCACCCTCAGCGGCGGGACCGCCGAGCTGGTGACCTGCTTCTCCCGCCATGGCGCGCAGACGCTCACCGCGGCCTACGCCGGCAGCGGTGACTTCACCGCGTCGACGTCGGCCCCGGTCACGCTCCAGGTCAGCGGAGGCTCGGGGTGCGGGTGCGGCTCGACCGACGCCGTGCTCCTTCCCACGGGTGGGACGATCGCGGCCGCGTCCCGCGCCGGTGAGCGGGCCCCGGTCACGCTCGCCGCCTTCGCCGCCAGCAGCGCGACGCCGGCTCCGGCCCCGCCGGAGCTGATCACCGTGGCGGCCACCCCCGCGACCGTGGACGAGGGCCAGAGCGTCACCCTCACCTCGGTGGTGTTCAGTGACGGCGACGACCCCTTCCCCAGCGGGACGGTGGCCTTTGTCGAGGGGACGAGGGTGCTGGGCTCCGCGCCCACCGTCCAGGTGCCCAACACCACCGACGCCCTCGCCAGCCTCCGGATCGTGCTCGGCAGCGGCAGCTACCCGACGATCACGGCCGTGTACCACCCGGACGCGAGCGCTGAGACCTGGTACACGTCGGCGACCTCGTCCGGGTCCGCCGCGGTGACCGTGCAGAAGGTCGCCGCCGCCACCAGCATGACGGTGGCCACCTCGCTGAACCCCTCCCCCAAGGGGAAGGCGCTGATCATCACCGCGACGGTCAACCATCCCTCCTCCAGCCTCACCCCCACCGGGGCGATCACCTTCACGGTGGGAGGGGCCAAGCCGGTCGCGGTCGCCGTCGACAGCCTCGGTCAGGCCTCGCTGACGGTCTCGTCGCTGACGGTCGGCAAACAGACCATCAGCGCCGCGTACGCGGGCGACGGGAACTTCGCAGCGTCCAGCGGCAGCGCGGTCGAGACCGTGACCACCCCGGTGCCGCCCACCCCCACACCGACGGCCACACCCCGGCCAACCGCCTCCCCCACCCCCGTGCCCACCCCCAGCCCGTCGCCGAAGACGGTCTCCAGCACGCCACCGGCGGCGCCGGTGATCGTCCCGCCGGTGACGGCCTCGCCGCCCAGCCGTCCCAGCGGTGCCTCCGGGTCGGCCCCCAACCCCGAGCAGTTCGACACGTCGGCGGTCCCGCCGATCGACCTGATCTCCCTGGTCTCGGGGATCCACATGGGGAGCGCCCCCCAGATCATCGTCTTCCTGCTCATGCTCAACGCGCTCCTGATCGGGGCGATCGCGGTCATCTCCCGGCGCGGTCGCAACCTCACCCGCCGCACCCTCGAGTGCGGCAACCAGCCCAGAGAGCGGGTCACCGGCGATCCCAGGTAGCGGGCGGCGCGTCCTGCAACGTCGGCTGGCGCAGCCGGTCACGGATTGGTTGCTCAGGATCGCCACTGGGGACATCGCCAGATACTGCTTGGGTGAGAGCGCTCGACGCCGTCCCCGCACCCCGCGCCGGGCCTGCCGCGCTGCGCCGGCCGGGGGGGCGCGTCTCCGACCTGCGCTACCTGCTGATGGGGCGGATCATCCCCGCCGTCCTGTACGCCCTGCTCGGGTACGGAGTGGTCGAGCACGCTCTCTGGCTGGCCGCGCACCTCGCCCAAGTCACCTGGCTGACGGTGATCGGTGGCCCGATCCGCGAGGGCCTCTTCGGCGCCTTCTGCCTGATCCCGGTCGTCCTCTTCGTGGTGCGCCCCAAGCCTCAGGTCGCCGACGGCCGGGTGCTGCCGCGACTGGTCGCCTTCGCGGGGACGGCCATCCTGCTCGTCCTCGGCACCGGCCTGCCCGAGGGCATGCGCCTGGTGTCGATCCCCGGCTGGGTGGGATCCGTCTCATCGCTCGTCCTGGCGGCGGTCACCGCCGGCGCGGTCTGGGGGCTGCTCAGCCTGCGGCTCTCTTTCGGCATCTTCCCGGCGGCGCGGCGACTGGTCACCGGCGGCCCGTACCGCCTGGTGCGCCATCCCCTCTACCTCTGCGAGATCGTGGCGGCGCTGGCGATGCTCGCCTCGGACGGCCATCTCGTGACGCTCGTCGTGGTCGCCATCTTCGTGGTCCTGCAGGTGACCCGGATCAGGTACGAGGAGAACCTGCTCCGGGACACCTTCCCCGCCTGGCGCGACTGGGCGGCCGGACGGGCCCGGTTGGTCCCCGGGGTCTGGTGAGGCGGCTCAGCCGGCGGCGCTGACCCCCGAGCGCCGCTCCACCGCCGCGGCCTCGTGGTGGAGCAGCCAGCGCTTCACGTCGGTCCCCCAGCCGAAGCCTCCCAGCGAGCCGTCGGCGTGCACCACCCGGTGGCAGGGGACGATCAGTGCGATCGGGTTGCGCGCACACGCGGTTCCCGCCGCCCGAGCGTGGCGCCGGTCGCCTCCCAGCTCGGCGTAGCTCCGGACCTCGCCCGCGGGGATCAGCCGCAGGGCGCCCCAGAGGCGCTGCATGGCAGGCGTCCCCTCCGCCCGCACCGGGAGCCGGTCGATGGCGGTGACGTCGGTCCCGGTGAAGTAGGCGCGGAGGGCGGCCGAGATCGGGCCGAGGTCGCTGCGGCCGCGGATCTCGGCGTCCGGCTCGGCGAGCCGCTCCCGCAGCAGATCGACATCCGCGGTGAAGCCGCCGGCCACGACGGTCTCTCCTTCGGCGATCGCGGTGAAGGCTCCCAGCGGGGTCGGGACGGTCACGGCGTCATAGGTCATGGGTGATCTCCAGCGGGTCGGGTGGGCTGTCTGGCAGCGCCGGCCCGGGGCCGGCGGAGGTCGGGGGCGCGAGGGTGCTCCAGAGATGGAGGGCGGCGTAGGCACGCCAGGGGCGCCACGCCTCGGCGCGCCGGGCGAGGCTGGGTGGGTCGGCTGGCTCTCCGAGGCGCTCCATCGCGCGCCGCAGCCCGAGGTCGCCGATCGGGATCGCGTCGGGGTCGCCGAGGGCCCGCATGGCGATGTAGGCACGGGTCCAGGGACCGAAGCCGGGCAGACCGGCCAGGACGGCATCGACCTTGCCGGGGTCATCGCCGGTGAGGTCGACCTCGCCGGTTGCCACCGCGCGGCTGAGCGCCCGGATCGACTCGATCCGGCGCCCGGTGAGGCCCAGCCCGTCGAGGTCGGCCTCCGCGAGCCGGTCAGGCGTGGGGAAGAGGTGGGTGATCGCACCGGCCGGGACGCTCAGAGGCTCGCCGAGGCGCACGACCAGCCTGGCGGCCAGGGTGCGGGCGGCCACCACCGAGACCTGCTGCCCGAGCACCGCCCGGACCGCGGTCTCGAACGGCTCCGCACTGCCCGGCACGCGCAGCCCGGGGAGGTCCGCGACCAGCCCCCTCAGGAGCGGATCACGGCTGAGGCCGCGGGCGATGGCGCCCGGGTCCGAGTCCAGGTCGAGGAGGCGACGGCAGCGCCGGACCACAGCGCCAACTCCGGCCATGTCGTCCAGGCGCACCCGGAGAAGGAGGTGGCCGTCACCGGGTGTCAGGGTGGCGACCGCCGAGCCGCCGGGGGTCCGGAGGGCGCGGGCGTAGGTCACGCCGGTGGCGGATTCGACGGCCGGGATGGCCCGCGCCGCCAGGAACGAGAGCAGGGGTGCGGCCGCGAACGGCTCGCGGTAGGCGAGACGGAGGGTGAGCCAGCCGCCCGGACTGCCGGCGCCCTCACCGAGCCCATCCTCGCTGGACGCCGCCGTCGTGCCGCCCTCGCCATGCCCATCCCGCCCGCGTCGCCCCAGCGCGCCGTCGCGGAAGGTCCCCGGAGCGACCCCCAGCTCCTGGCGCATGGTGTCGTTGAACTGGCGCAGGGAGCCGAAACCGGCGGCGAAGGCGACGTCCACCAGCGGCATCGAGGTCTGAGCGATCAGGGCGCGGGCGGTCTGGACCCGGCGGCTCCGGGCCAGCTGAAGCGGCGAGGCTCCCACCACCTCGGTGAAGTGGCGGTCCAGAGTGCGCGGGCTCACCCCGAGGCGGCGGGCCAGTGCCCCGATACCGCCGCCGTCCGCGGCCCCGGAGGCGATCAGCCGGAGCGCCGCGGTGACCAGCGCCCGATCCGGCTGTCCGCCCGCATCGGGGCGGCAGCGCTTGCAGGCACGGAAGCCCGCCGCCTCCGCCGCAACCGGGGAGGGGAAGAAACGGACGTGGTCGGGTGCCGGGGTGCGCGACGGGCAGCCGATCCGGCAGTAGACGCCGGTCGTCGTCACCGCGACCAGGAACCTGCCCTCGAAACGACGATCGCGGCTCTCCACCGCGCGATACCGGCTCTCGAAGTCCTCCACCTCGCCATGGTGCAGGGAGGAGGCCATCCGCCGCTCGCGGGTTTCGGACAGGTCGGTGATCAGCGGAGCGGCACCGGCTGAAACCGTCCGCCGTCAGGCCAGGAGCGGCAGCCGAGCAGCACCCCAGATACGGACCGCCGTCGGGCCAGGATGGGCGGCCGAGCGGCACCGGCACACACCGATGCCGCTCAGGCCGTTCAGATCAAGGAAGCGAGAAGCGCAGGAAGGGAGCGCACTCGACGTGCGTGACCTCCCGAGCATCGGAGCTGACGCCGAGCTGGACGGAAATTCGCGGCATTCGGTCCAATACGCGGTACTGAGCGATCCTCCGCTCGGAGCGAGAGCCTAGCGGCTCTCGCTCCTCGCTACGTCACGCTCAGTACGAGGTACTGAGCCGTCCTACGCTCGGAGAGAAGAGCCTTGCGGCTCTCCCTCCTCGCTCCGTAGGCTCAGTAGAAGATCTTGGCGAGCTCATAGAGCTCGACGGGCACCCGGCGCTGCTGCCGGGCGACGTCGGCGATCGCCGCCGTCTCGACGGTCCCGTTGCGCACCACCGGCATCATCCCCCAGCGCTTGGCGAGGACCAGGTCGTAGGCGGCCACCCCCACCCGGGTTGCCCAGATCCGGTCATAGGCCGACGGGGTCCCGCCCCGCTGGGTGTGACCGAGCACCGTCGTCCGGGTCTCGTGTCCGAGGCGCTCCTCGATGACCTCGGCGAGGGTCTCGGCGACGCCGCGCTTGCTGAGCTGGGCGTGCCCGAAGGCGTCGACCTTGCCGTCGCTCCGCTCCTGGTCGGTGACGCCAGCCACCTCCACGCCCTCAGCGACCACGATGATGCTGAAGTCGTGGCCGCTCTGGAGACGCTTCTGCAGCCGGTCGATGATCTCTTCCAGGGTCACCTTGACCTCGGGAATCAGGATCAGGTCGGCTCCGCCGGCGAGGCCGCCCATCAGGGCCACCCAGCCGGTGTCCCGGCCCATCACCTCGACCACCATCACCCGGTGATGGGAGGCGGCGGTGGTGTGAAGGCGGTCGAGAGCCTCGGCAACCCGGCTCACCGCGGTGTCGAAGCCGATGCAGTAGTCGGTGACCGAGAGGTCGTTGTCCATGGTCTTGGGGACCCCGACCACCGGGCCGCCGTGCTCGGCGAGCCATGCCGCCACCGAGAGGGTGTCGTCGCCGCCGATGGCGACCAGCGCATCCAGCTCGGCGCGACCGAGGTTCCGCAGCACCTCTTCGCGGCCGCCCTCACGCTTCATCGGGTTGGTCCGGGAGCTGCCCAGCACCGTGCCACCGAGCTGGAGGATGCCCGAGAAGAGGCGCCGGTCCAGCTCCATGAAGTCGCCGTCGCCGATCAGGCCGGCCCAGCCGTTCTTGACACCTATGACCGTATCACCGTGGGCGAGGGCACGCCGTCCCACTCCCCGGATCGCAGCGTTCAGCCCGGGAGCGTCGCCGCCCCCAGTGAGGATGCCGATGCGCAAGGTCAGCTCCCATACCCCGGGTCGTGGTTGAAGTTGCTCTCCTCGTCCTGACCCAGCAGGACGAGCACCCCATCGGCGGTGCCGGTCGTCCCCGGGCTGGGCGGAGGCACCGTGGTGACGGAGACACCAAAGTATGCCGCGAACCATTCGGCAGCCGCAGTGTCCTTGCCGCCGCTCTGGTCGACGACCTCGGTCACAGGACGGGTCGGGACCGGGCCCAGGTCCTGGGTCGTCCAGCCCAACTGAGCGAAGATACCGGCCCATCTGGTGGAGGCCCCATCGCCCGTGCCACTGCCGTCCTCGATGCCCACCGCGGGATCCTCGCCCAGCGCCGCGGACGGGACGAAGACGCTCTGGATGAACTGGGCGATGGGCGCGTAACCGCGGTTGTGGGCAAAGAGGTAGTCGGCGCCGCAGTTGGCCGGATACCCGCACTCATAGAGGAAGTTGGAATCGTCGAGGCTGACGTGGAGGATGGATGCGGAGCTGACGCCCTCGACCAGGTCGTAGATCGCCTCCGCGTCGTCGATCGTCATGTTGGTGTCGACGTTGTTGCCGAGCGCCTGGAGCAGGCTGGGAAGGTCGCCGATGCCGCCGATCGAGAGCACCTGCTGCTTGAGAGCGTCGACGATCTGCTGCTGGCGCGCGCTGCGCGCGAAGTCGCTGCCCTGACCGTTGTTCCCGTGCCGGGAGCGGGCGTACTCGAGGGCGACGGCACCGTTCATGTGCTGCTCTCCGGCATTGAAGTGGATGGTCTCGTAGGGGCAGGTGTCCGCCGCGCAGGCGGGGTACTGGTCGTCGGTGAAGCCGACCGGAACGTCGATGTCGACGCCACCGACGGCGTTGACCGCCTGCTGGAAGGCGGTGAAGTCGAGGCCGACGAAGTAGTCGATGGGGATGCCCAGGAGGTTGCTGAGGGCGGCGTCGGCCATCACCCCGCCGGCTTCGGTATGACCCGCCGGGACCCCGCCCTCGCCATAGAGCATGCCATCGCTGTAGGCCTGATTGATCCTGCCCTCGTCCACCTTCTTGCCGGCGGCGTTGACGATGGGCACGTACCAGTCGCGCGGGATGGAGATCTCGGCCACCGAGGGCGGGCCGGTCGGGTGCGGTTGGATCGAGACGATCATGATCGAGTCGGAGAGATACTTCCCATCGTGGCCGGCGCCGCCGTAGCCATAGAGCGCGATGTTGATCCGCTGCTCGTTGGCCACCTGCTTGGTCTCAATGGTGGAGCCGCTCTTGCCCCGGACCAGGCTGGCGATGACCGAGGGCACGTTGGTGTGGAAGGCGTGAGCCAGGCCGTCGAGGACCTGATAGCTGAAGCCGCCGACGAGCAGGACGACGACCAGCGAGGCGGCGATGACCATCCGCCGGGTCGTCATCCAGCGGGGGCGGAAGTTGTAGCGCGAGCGCCGGGAGCGCGTTCTGGATGCCATCTCGATGTGCTCCGATCCGGGCCCGCGCGGGGGACGGCGTCCGCCCGACGATGGGCCGGCCGATCGGGGTCCTTCTCCTGGGACGTCGGCGGCGACGAGGGTACGGCTGCCAAGCGTAGTCCAGCGCCGCCGGTCTGTGGGCGTCCGGCGATGCGGTGGAGGGGGGCGGTGGCATCGAGGCGGCCTGTTGACCGGCCATCATCAGAGCCGCCCATCGCAGCTGAAGCTCGGATTGTGGCGAGTTGATGACAACTCCCCGGCCTCTCGGAAGCGACTTGGCGTAGGTGCCAGAATCGCCCCGAGGCTGCGCCTCCGCTCACCGCCCCCCGACGGGGCTCCCCGCCAGCAGTGCGGACAGCCACCGACGCGGTCCCAACGAAGCGGTGCAGCTGAGGAGAGGTCGGTGGCCGAGAGGCGGGATGGGCAGCTCAGGATCGGAGTCCTGTCGCCCCTGGTCGCCGGGAGCTACATGAGCGCAGTGCTCTCGGCCGTCGAGAGCACGGTGGCGACGGCCGGCGGCCGGGTGATCGCCATCCAGACCCTCGACCTGAGCCAGGGGGGCCTCGACACCCGGGTCCCGCAGTACAACCTGCACGCGGCCTGGGACCACGTGGCCGGCTTCGTCGTGCTGGTCAACGCGGTCGATCGGACCTATCTGGAGGCGCTGCGGGGGGCCGGGAAGCCGGTGGTCCTGCTCAGCGAGGAGATGGCGGGCTTCTCCTGCCCGGTGGTTCGGCCGGACAACCGCAGCGGGGTCCTCCAGGCGGTCGCCCACCTGGTGCAGCACGGACACCGCCGGATCGCCTTCGTGGGGAGCCCCTTCCAGCCCGACGCCCGCGAGCGGCTGGACGCATACCGCGACGCGCTCACCGACCACGGGATCGCGACCGATGACAGCCTGCTCTTCGAGACCAGCGACAACCTGGAGGGCAGCGGCGAGGCGGCCGGGAGGGCGATGCTCGCCGCCGGCCTGCCGTCGACCGCGGTGGTGGCCGCGACCGACTTCAACGCTCTCGGGGTCATGAAGGCGCTCGGTGACGCGGGCCTCTCCCTGCCCGACGACCAGGCCATCGTGGGGTTCGACGACGTCGACGCGGCCTCGTCGGTCCGCCCCACCCTCTCCAGCGTTCGCCAGAGCTTCAGGGCGACCGGCCGGCTCGCCGCGAGCCTGCTCCTCGAGATGGTGGACGGACACGCGGTGGCTCCCGGGCGGCATCTGGTGCCCACCTGGTTCGTGCCGCGCGAGTCCTGCGGCTGCGCGACCGGCTCGGCGGTCGAGGTGATCGCGGAGCTCGACCCGGCCAGCCTCCCGACCCCACGGGATCGGCTGCGCTTCCGGCTCCAACGGCTGCTCTTCGGCGGAGAGCCGCTCCCGCCCGAGGAGTTGGCGACGCTCGACCAGGCCGTCGAGCTCATCGCCGGGTGCGTGGGGCCCGGATGTGGGGCGACCGAGCCGGCGCACGACGCCTGCCGGAGGGCCGCCCGCGCGCTCTTCTCGCTGAGCCCGCGCTGGACCACGATCACGGCCTGCGTCGACTGCCTGCGACGCTACTGTCAGGAGGTGCGAGACGCCGCCCCCGAGGCCGGCGCCCCTCTCGAGGAGGGCATCTCCGAAGTCATGCTCGAGCTCTCCCGGGCGCTGGCCCAGCGTGAGGCGACGGCCAACACCACGCTCCACCTTCAGATGCGCCGGGAGCACCAGCTCAGCATGGGGCTGATGAGCGGCAGCTCCGGCGACCCGCGCGCGTTGGGGTGGCTTGCTGACACCACCGCCCGGGCGGGCTGCCTGGGGCTCTGGTCACCGGAGCGCGAGGAGGGGGGCGAGCGCCAGCACCTGCTGACCCTCGCCGGCGCCTACACGTGGGACGGGCGGCCACTCGAGCTGCCGCCCCGGGTCCGGGTCGAGGACTTCCCCCCTCGCGAGGTGCTCGAGTCGGTGGAGTGGGAGAGCGGCGACATCGGCGTGCTCCTCCCCGTGAAGACCAGGGGGATGGACCTCGGCCTGATGGCCATGGTCGCCCCGGTCGAGATCACCCACGTCACCGGCAGGGACCTCCACTTCGAGAACAACGCCCTGGTCAGCGTCGCGGTCGAACGCGAGGTGATGACCGAGTGGCTCCGCTCCCAGACCGAGGACCTGGCCCGCGCCTACAAGCGTGAGCGCGACCTCGTCGAGGAGATCCGGGGCAGCGAGGAGCGCTACGCGCTGGCGGCGCAGGCCGCCAACGACGGCCTCTGGGACTGGGAGCTCGGCACCTCGAGCGTCTTCTTCTCGGAGCGGTGGAAGCAGATGATCGGCCACCAGGACCAGGAGATCGGGACCGACCCGGACGAGTGGTTCCGGCGGGTCCACCGGGGCGACCTCGCGCGCCTGCGCCAGGCGATCAGCGAATGCGTCGAGGGCAGGCGCCCGATCCTGGAGTGTGAGCACCGCCTCCGCGCCGCCGACGGCACCTACCACTGGATGCGCTGCCGGGCGCTCGCCGTCCGCGCGGCCGCGGGCGGTTCCGCCACCCGGCTGGTGGGCTCGCTCACCGACGTCACCGCCCAGCGCGAGCTGGAGGAGAAGCTCCGCTACAGCGCCCACCACGACGCCCTGACCGGCCTGCCCAACCGCACTCTCTTCCTCGACCGGCTGACCCAGGCGCTGGCCCGGACCCGACGGAACCCCCACGCCCGCATCGCTCTCCTCTTCCTGGATCTCGACGGCTTCAAGCAGGTCAACGACCGTCTCGGCCACCTCGCCGGGGACGAGCTGCTGGTCCATGTCGCGGAGCGCATCGGTCAGCGCCTGCGCCAGTCCGACACCGCGGCGCGGCTCGGCGGCGACGAGTTCGCCGTCCTGCTCGAGGACGTGCACGCGCCGGAGGCGGTGGAGGCGGTCGCCGACGACATCTCGCGCCGGCTCAGCGCCCCCTACGACATCGAGGGCGAGGCGGTGGTCATCAGCGCCGCAGTCGGGACCGCGGTGAGCGTCACCGGCCAGGAGCGGCCGGACGACATCCTGCGCAGCGCCGACTCGGCGATGTACCTCGCCAAGCTGCGCGAGCGACGCCCCATCGATGCCGGTCCCGAGCCGGACACGGGAGAGTCCGAGGCCACAACGCTCAGGTCCTGACCTGGGAGCGGGGGGGGCGGTCCGGAGCCTGCTTCCGGGCTCGCGGGCCAGGCGGCCGCCTCCGGGCGGTGCACTAGGAACCGGGGAGTCGCTCCCCGACCAGCCGGACCACGTCCTCGATGGTGCCGGCCACCGCGGCGCCGACGGACGCGAGCGCGTCGATCTTGCCCTGGGCCGACCCGGTGGTCCCGCTGATGATCGCCCCGGCGTGGCCCATCCGCTTGCCGGGGGGAGCGGTCCGACCGCTGATGAAGGCGACCACCGGCTTGTCGAAGCCACTGGCGCGGATCCACTCCGCCGCCCGCTCCTCGTCCGATCCGCCGATCTCGCCGACCAGCACCACCGCGTGGGTGGCCGGGTCGGCGGCGAAGAGGGGGAGGATGTCGACGAAGGTCGAGCCGAGCACGGGGTCGCCGCCGATGCCCACCGCCGTCGTCTCGCCGTGGCCGGCGTCGGAGAGCCCCTGGATCACCTCGTAGGTGAGAGTGCCGCTGCGGGCCACCACCCCGACCCGCCCGGGACGGCCGACGTGGTTGGGGATGAAGCCGATCTTCGCCTCCCCCGGGGTCATCAGCCCGGGGCAGTTGGGCCCGACCAGGCGCATCGCGGTGCGCTGCACGAAGGCCGCCGCCCGGACCATGTCCAGCACCGGGATGCCCTCGGTGACGCAGACCCCGAGCCGGAGCCCCGCCGCGGCCGCCTCCATCACCGCGTCGGCGGCGAAGGCGGGCGGGACGATGGTGAAGGCAGTGTCGGCCCCGGCGGCCGCGACCGCGGCCGTGACGGTGTCGAAGACCGGGACGCCGAGGGCCTCGGCTCCGCCCCGGCCGGGGACCACACCGGCGACCACCGTGGTGCCGTAGGCCTGCATCTGCTGGGTGTGGAAGCTCCCCTCTCGACCGGTGATGCCCTGGACCAGCACGCGGGTGGAGCGGTCGACGAGGATCGCCATCAGCGGTCGGCCCCGGCAAGCAGGGCGGTGAGGGGCCGGTTCACGCTCCGCCCCCGACCAGCTCGACGATCTTGCGTGCCGCTTCGGGAGCGCTGGTCCCGGGCACGATCCCCGCCGCGGCGAGAATTCGGCGTCCCTCCTCCTCGTTGGTGCCGGTCATCCGCACCACCAGGGGAACCCTGATGCCCAGCTCGTCACGGGCCTGGACGACGCCGCGCGCCACCTCGTCGCCGCGGGTGATGCCCCCGAAGATGTTGATGAAGACACCGCGCACGTCGGGGTCGCTGAGGACCATCTCCAGCGCGGCCCGCACCTTCTCCGCGCCGGCACCGCCACCGATGTCGAGGAAGTTGTTGGGCCGGCCGCCGACCTGCTGGACCAGGTCCAGGGTGTTCATGACCAGCCCCGCGCCATTGCCGATGCAGCCGATGCTTCCCCCGGGGAGGTGGACGTAGGTGAGGCCGCGGCGCTTGGCCTCGGCCTCAAAGGGATCCTCCCCCGTCCTGCCGTCCTCGCCCTCCAGGTCGAGGGCCAGCTCGGCAGCCAGCTCCCGATGGCGGTACTCGGCGTTCTCGTCCACCTCCAGCTTGCCGTCGGCGGCGACCAGGGTCCCCTCCGGGGTGAGCACCAGGGGGTTGATCTCGCAGGTCACGGCGTCCAGGTCCACCGCCAGCCGGTGCAGCGTCTGGGCGAGTGGGACGAGCGCGGCGGCGAGGCGCCCCCGCGCCTCGGCCAGTGGCGGCGCATGAGCCAGCGCCGCGAAGGCGAGCTCGCGGACCTCGAAGGGCTGCGGCCCGGCGAACGGGTCGGGCCAGACCTTGGCGATCCGCTCCGGGGAGGTGGCCGCCACCTCCTCGATCTCCATGCCGCCCGCCGCCGAGAGGATGAGCGCCAGGCGGCGGCGCTCCCGGTCAAGGGTGACCCCCAGGTACAGCTCGTGGACGATCTCGAGCCCCGCCTCGCACCACACCGACCGGACCGGATAGCCGCGGATCTCCATGGCCAGGATGCGAGCCGCCTCGCGGCGCGCGGCCTCCGGGGAGTCGACGACCGCGATCCCTCCGGCCTTGCCCCGGCCGCCGATCGGCACCTGGGCCTTGACGGCCACCCGCCCCAGCTCCCGGGCGGCGTCGGCCGCCTCCTCCGGGGTCCGCGCCAGCCGGCCGGCGGGTACGGCGATCCCGACCCGGGCGAATTGCCGCTTGGCCTGGTGCTCGAGGAGCTTCACGTAAGCCCGCCGCCTACTCCGAGACGGGGTGCCCAGGCGGGGCGATCTCGTCCAGCTCGGCGAGGTCCTCGGGGCTCGGTTCCCACTCGGCGGCCTCGACGTTGGCCAGCACCTGGTCGGCCTGGCTCGCCCCGGCGATGACCGAGGCCACCGCCGGCTGCGCCAGCAGGCCCCCGATGGCGACCCCGAGGAGGTCGGTGCCCTTGTGCCGAGCGTAGGCGGAGAGCCCTTCGACGATGTCGAAATTGGCGTCGGTGAGGAACTGCTCGCCCGAGGCCCCCGAGAGCCTCCCCCCCTCGGGGGCGGCCTCGCCGCGCCGGTACCGGCCGGTCAGCAGGCCGCGCATCAGGGGGAAGTACGGGATCAGGCCGAGTCCGAAGTGCTCGCAGGCGGGGACCACCTCGGACTCGGCATCGCGATTGAGCAGGCTGTACTCGTTCTGGGCGCTGACGAAGCGGTTGAGGTGGTGGACGTAGGAGGTCCAATCTGCGTCGGCGATCTGCCAGCCGCTGAAGTTCGAGCAGCCGATGTAGCGGACCTTGCCCTCGCGGATCAGGTCGTCGAGTACCGAGAGGGTCTCCTCGATGGGGGTGTCGGCGTCCGGGACATGGATCTGATAGAGGTCGATCCACTCGGTCCCCAACCGGCGGAGGCTGGCCTCGACCCCGGCCCGGATGTGCCGGCGCGAGGCGCCCGTGCTGTACGGCCCCTCCCCCATCTGCTGGCCCACCTTGGTGGCGACGATGGCGCCATCCCGGCGGCCGCGCAGTGCCGCTCCCAGGAGGCGCTCGGACTCGCCGCCGGCGTAGACGTCGGCGCTGTCGAAGAGCGTGACCCCGGCGTCGAGAGCCGCGTGCACGATGCGCGCGACCCCGGCGGCGTCCACCCGGCGGCCGAACTGGTTGCAACCGACGCCGACCACCGACACCTCGAGACCGGACTCACCGACGCGACGGAACTCCATCTGGCTCACTCCCTCGACCCGGGCCTGCGGCCCACTCGGAATGCCCATTCTGACCGAGCGGGCAGGGAGACCGTGGTAGGGCGATTCGCGCCGACGGCCGGTACGCCCAGCGTTCGGCCGCCGGTGCTCCTCCCCGTGTGTGCTCCTGCCCATAGACTTCGGAGCATGCCCGCCAGCGTCTCCCTGATCGGCGGCACCGGCCGCCTGGGCCCGGGGCTCGCCCTCCGCCTGGCCGCCGCCGGGCTGCCGGTGGTGATCGGCTCCCGGGAGCGCCGGCGCGCCGAGGAGCGGGCGGCGGAGATCGCCGGTCAGGTCGGCGCCCTGGGCGGGGGAGCCGCGATCCGCGGAGCCACCAACGAGGAGGCGGCCGTGGCGGGGAATCTGGTCATCCTCACCGTCCCCTTCGAGGCCCAGTCGGAGCTGCTCCCCACCCTCGCCGGACCGCTGCGCGGCAGGGTGGTGGTGAGCACCACGGTCCCGGTCCGCTTCGATCCCGAGCTGGGCCCGGTGGCGGTTCGGGTCGCGGAGGGCTCGGCGGCGGAGCAGGTCGCGGCCCTGCTCGCCGGCAGCCGCATCGTCGCCGGCTTCCACACCGTGAGCAGCTCCCACCTGAGCCGCCTCGACCGCGCCCTGGACGAGGACGTGATCATCTGCGGCGATGACCGCGACGCCAAGCAGCAGGTGGGCGAGGTGGCCGGCCTCATCCCGGGATTCCGGGTCGTGGACGCCGGCCGGCTCGGCAACGCCCAGCACCTCGAGGAGCTGACCGTGCTCCTGCTCAGCATCAATCGCCTCTCCCATCGCTCGGTGGGGGTCCGGCTCACCGGGCTCTGACCCGGATCGGTGGCCGCCGATCCCTGGTACGGTTGGCGCCGTGGCCGAGACCGCCGAGACGGCACCGCCGGGGGGCGCGCCGGAACCCGTCCCCTCCCCGGGAACGGCACCGGCGAGCGGCCACGCTCAGGAGCGCTCGCGAGAGGCACGCCCGGTGATCAGGGTGCGCACCCTGGTGGCGGCCGCCCTGCTGCTGCTCGCCGTGCTCGGGTTGATCTACGTGCTCGCCCAGGTCGCCAGCCTGGTGCTGCTCTTCCTGATCGCGGTGGTCATCGCCGAGGGGGTGCGGCCGCTCGTCCATCGCGTCGAGGAGCTCCACCTCCCCCGCGCCGCGGCCATCGCCATCGTCTACCTCGTGCTGCTGGCCGTTCTCGCCGGGATCGTGGCCCTGCTGGTCCAGCCGGTGGTGAGCGAGGCCGAGAGCCTGGCGAGCCACTTCCCCGACTACCAGCGCTCGGCGGTGAGCTTCATCAAGGGCATCGAGAGGCACCTCGGCATCAGCAACGCCCAGCTCACCGGCCAGGTGGAGGGAGTCCTGGGCCAGGCCGGCCAGTACCTGGTGACGATCGGGGGGACCATCGCCGGCGCGGTGGCCGACCTCATCCTGGTCCTGGTGATGAGCTTCCTCTGGCTCACCACCAGCGACCGGCTGAAGTCATTCGTGGTCGATCTCTTCCCGCCTCGAGCCCAGAAGCTGGTGATCGAGGTGATCCAGGACACCGGCTACCGGATGGGCGGCTACCTGCGCGCGGTCGCCATCAACATGGTCGTGGTCGGCCTCGTCACCGGCATCGCCTGCGCCGTGCTCCGCCTGCCCAGCCCCATCCTGCTCGGCCTCTTCGCGGGCATCGCCGCCGCGATCCCGATGATCGGCGCCATCCTCGGGGTCGTCCCGGCGGCGCTGCTCGGGTTCACCGTCTCACCCGAGTACCCCGTGCTGGTGCTGATCGTGCTGGTGGTGGTGCAGCTCCTCGACGCCAACACCATCGTTCCGATGGTGATGAACCGGGTGCTCGCGCTGCCCGCCCTGGCGGTGGTGCTGGCGCTGGTGGTGGGCTGGGCGCTCGCCGGCCTGATCGGGTCGCTCCTCGCCGTGCCGATCGCCGCGGCGATCCAGGTGCTGGTCGGCCGGGTGCTGGTCCCCTACGTCCATCACATCCAGGGGCGGCCGGATCCAGACTACCTGGCCGCCTTCGGCCGTCCCGTCCCCGACGCTCCCGGAGGTCAGGGCCGGGTCGGGTGAGCCGGGTGTCTCCGGCCTCGAACCGGCACCTCGCCGAGCTTCCCTGATCCGTCCGCCGCGGCGGGATCGGCCGGCTCCGGGGGCCACCCCGAGCGCACCGCCCACTCCGGGCTGGTCGCCACTCCTCCCCGGCTGACGAAGGCTCCGCCCGAGACGCGGTCGCGGCCACCGCGCTTGGCCTCGTAGAGGTGGGCGTCGGCCAGCCGCGCCACCTCGCGGGGATCAGTGCCAGCTCTCCCGACCGCCCAGCCCACGCTGATCCGCGGCGTCCCGCAGGAGAGTGACATCCCCCCCACCGTGACTCGCATCCGCTCCGCGGCGATCGCCGCCTGGGCGGGATCGACGTCGACCATCAGGGCGGCGAACTCGTCGCCACCGACGCGGGCCACCACGTCCCAACCACGCACGCAGGTGGCGAGGGCGCGGCCCACGCCGCGGAGCATGGTGTCACCGGCCTCGTGGCCGAAGTGGTCGTTGACGTGCTTCAGGTTGTCGACGTCGATGGCGAAGACGGCGAAGCGCTGGCGGGGGAGGGTCACAAGCAGCCGGTCGAACTCGCGGCGGTTGCGCAACCCGGTGAGGGAGTCGGAGGCCGCCACCTCGGTGAGGTGGACCACGGTCTCCTCCAGGCTCAGCTCCGTGTGGCGGCGCTCGAGGAAGTGGCCGATCTGGCACCCGATGTCGCCCATCGCCTCCACCACCCCGGGTTCGACGGAGAGCCGGCCCGGCGAGAAGAAGTCGATGACACCGATCACCCGGTCATAGCTGGGGATGGGAAAGCCGATGGCGCCGGCGAGCCCGGCCGGCCGGGCCACCCCGGGGTCGAGCACGCCAGGATCGCGGGTGAGATCGGCGACGATCACCGGGGCGGCGGCCGACCAGACGCGGTCGGGCAGCCCCCGCCCGGTGTGGCTCAGCTCGCGGCGAGCCGGCCCGGGCTCGCCCGCATCGAAATCCGGATCCCACCAGGTGGCCCGGCGGGTCATGGTCTGCCCGTTCGTGCCGACCAGCACCCAGACCTCACCCCCGCTCATTCCCAGGCTCCGACCGATCAGCTCGAGGAGGCGAGCCGCGGCGGCGTCGAAGCTCGCCGCGTCGCTCAGCACTCGGGGGACGGCCGACTGGATGACCGCTCGCGTCCGGGCGCGGAGGCGGGCGGAGATGTCGCGCACCAGGACCAGCTGGCGGCGGTGGTCCCCACTCGGGGACCAGATCGCCATCTCGACCGCCAACCGCCGGCCATCCCGAGTGAGCAGGTGGGTCTCGAAGCGCTCAGTCTCGGCCGCCGCGCCGTCGCGACGAGCCAGCCGGGCCGCCAGGGCCTCGCGCTCCTCCGGGGGAGCGAGCACCAGCAGAGAGGGCAGCGCCAGCAGCTCCCCGCGGCTGTACGCGGTGATCGCGCTCAGGGCGGGGTTGACCTCGACGAAGCGTCCGCGATGCAGTGCCGCCACCCCCTCGCCGAGAACGCTGACCGCCCGCAGCAGGTCGGCGGCCGGCAGCCGCCGGAAGATCCAGCCCATCGACCGCACGCTCCTCTCTGCTCCCCCTCTGCTCCCCCTCCTCAGGGATCGTACCGGCTGAAGGCGCGAGGTCAGGTCACGCCCCGTGACACGTTGATGACGGCGCGGACTGGCTCTACACGCGCAACCCGGACGACTTCGCGGGCCTGGAAGCCCTGGTGTCCGTGGTCAGCGTCTGAACTGGACAGGTGGTCTGAGGCCCTCCGACCCCGCACTGCTACGATCCGCTCCCCCCGCCCGGATGAGCCCTGACCACGGCCTCCTCGCTACGCCCGGCCCGCACCAGCAGCAGCAGCACGAAACCGGCGACGACGATCAGGCAGGGCTCGACGGCCAGAGCGCGGATGACTCCGAGGCGGTCGGAGAGGACGCCGAGGAGGAGCGGCGCGGTGCCGATCGCCACCCCGATCCCCACCTGGACCCGGGACATCGCCTGGTCGGTCCTGCCGCGCCCCGCACCCAGCGCCAGGGCGAGGCTCAGCGGGTAGAGGTTGCCGATCCCGAGCCCGGTCACGAAGAGTGCGGCCACCGCGATGCCGGTGATCCGGACGAGCCAGAGCGCCAGGAATCCGGCCATCGCGATCCCCAGGGCGGCGCCGATGAGCCGCATCGCGCGCCCCGGACGGCGGGTGAGCCAGGACCCCGCCGCCCGTCCGGTCAGCTCCCCGGCCACGAAGAGGCTGAGGGCCGCCGCCGCGCCGGCGGTGGAGATCCGGGAGCCGGTGCTGAGCAGCGGGACGGCGAAGAAGAGGACGCAGAACTCGATCCCGACAGCGAGGGCCACCAGCAGGACGTGGGCCCAGAAACCCCGGGGCAGCCGCCCGGCCGCGGAGGCCGTGATCGGGGGCGCGGGCATCGGGACCCGCCCCAGCACCAGGAAGAGCACTCCCAGCGCCAGCAGCGGCAGCAGCAGCGCGGATCGCCACCCGCCGGCGGTCAGGGCGAGCAGGCCGAGCAGCGCCGGGACGAAGGTGCCGACCCCGCTGGCACCGAGGTTGGCCTCGACCAGCGCCCGGTCGCTGCGCCGCCCGTGGCGGTCGGCGAGGACGACGGAGCTGACCGCGCCCACCAGGGTGGACCCGGTGCCCAGCACCAGCGCCGCGAGCAGGGTGACCTCGACGGCGTGCCCGACGATGAAGAGCAGGGCTCCCACGCCGGTGGTGGCGGCGGCCAGCCAGAAGAGGCGCTGCCGGCCCAGCCGTTGGGCCAGGGGCTGGAGGGTCAGCCCGGCGAGCACCGAGCCCACCGACCAGAGGGTGGAGTGAAGGCTGGTCAGGGTGTAGGTGAGGTGCAGCTCCTGGTGGAGGAAGGCGACGACCGGGCCGAGGGCGTAGATGTAGAAGGCGTAGGTCGAGAGGCTGATGTAGGCGAGCCAGGTGAGCCGGTCGCGGGTGAAGCGAGGGGCCTCGGCCGCGCTCAGGGACGCCACCGCGTCCGTGCGCCGACCAGATCACGAGCGGCGGCGCGCGAAGCCGGACGGATGGTGAGGCGATCCTCACCCTCCGGGTGGCGGGCGCCGAAGGCGAGGGTGTGCCGGACCCAGTCGACCGACCGGCCCAGCAACTCGGCGAGCTGGTCGTCGTCCAGGCCCCGCCGGGACTTCAGCCGGCGGATCGCCGCCGCCAGTCGGGTCAGGTCCGGCTCGTCGAAGTCGACCTCAGCCTGCGGCGCGGCTCCGCCGGAGCGACCGTCCGATGCGGCCCCGGAGCGGGTCAGGACGTGGCCGGCGATCGCCGCATAGGCCTCCACCGCGGCCCGGAGCGGCCGGTCGCGGCTGCTCCCATACATCTCGGCGTGCTGGCGGACGGTGAGACGCTGGTCGTTGGCCTCGGAGATCCGTGAGCTGTGCGGGATGATCACCGGGCAGACCAGGTCGCCGAACCGCTCCTGGAGGCGCTCGATGACCTCGCCGTCGGCGACTCCGTTGTGCTGGCGCCTCCAGATCGCGATCAGCGAGCGCGGGAGCAACCCCTCGCTGCTGAGGCCGAGCTCCCGGCGCACCCGCGTCGCGGTTTGCAGCATCTCCCCGGCGTGCCGGGCGTCCGGGGCGCTGGCGGTGGTCGGCATCAGCAGCAGGTCGGCCGCCACCATCGCGGCGGCGATGATCGGCTCCGAGTGGCCGGTGTCGACCACCGCCCAGTCGTAGGTGTCGGCGACCACGCCGAGGCAGCGGTGGAGGAAGAAGGCCCCCCCCTCGGCGGCGCTCAGGACCTCGTCGGCCTCGGCCAGCCGGGGCGAGCTGCCCAGCAGGTCGAGGTTCTCGGCGACCGGCCCGATGTAGGGGCGTGGGTCCAGCGACGGGTCGGCGATCACGGCGTCGAGCCCGAGGCCGGCGAGACGCGGGCCGCGTGCGTAGCGGGTGAGGTCGGCCTGCTTGTCGGCGTCCACGGCGAGCACGCGCAGGCCGTGCAGGGCCATCTCGGCGGCGACCTGGAAGGCGAGGGTGGACTTGCCCACCCCACCCTTGTTCGCGGCGACGACGAGGACCCGCATCAGAGGACTCGCATCATCGGTGTGGCTGCAGCGATGGGTGATCGGCCACCGAACCTCGTGAGCGCGCGCGAAAGCGGAGGACGAACGAGACGCCGCCCGAGAGCGGCAGCCTGGACACTACGGTACCGGCGAGTCGGGTGTCAACCCGAGGTCCCGGGGGCGGCGCTGCTCGCACCGCCCTCCCCGGCGCGACGCATGGAACGGGCGACGTAGACGGCGACGTCATCGACCGCGACCCGGTCCTGAGCACCCTGGGCGGCGATCCCCTCGTCGAACATCGCCAGGCAGAAGGGGCAGGCCGTCGCCACCCTGGTGGCCGCGGTCTCCAGGGCCTGGTCGAGCCGGCGGTGGTTGACCCGGGGCGCGCCCTCCTCCATCCACATCCGGCCTCCGCCCGCCCCGCAGCACATCCCCTCGCGCCGGCTCCGCCCCATCTCCACCACCCGCACCCCGGGAATGCGTTCGAGGATGTCGCGGGGCGGCGCATAGACGCCGTTCCACCGCCCCAGGTAGCACGAGTCGTGATAGGTCACGGTCTCATCGAGCGGCCGCTCCAGGACGATCCTGCCCGCCTTGATCAGCCCATCGATCAGCTCGGTGTGATGGATCACCTGGTAGTGGCCGCCGAGGTCCGGATACTCGTTGGCGAGCGTGTTGAAACAATGGGGACAGCTGGTGACGATCTTGCGGACCCGGTGCCCGTTGAGGATCTCGATGTTCTGCCGAGCCCGCTCCTGGAAGAGGTACTCGTTGCCGATCCGCCGCGCCGGGTCACCGGTGCAGCGCTCCTCGGAACCGAGCACCGCGAAGTCGACCTGCGCGGTCCGGAGGATGGCGACCAGGGAGGTGGCGATGCTGCGCGACCGCTCATCGAACGCGACCGCGCAGCCGACCCAGTACACGTACTCGGCATCCGGCCGGTCGGCAAGCGTCGGCACGTCGAGCCCGATGGCCCAGTCGGTCCTCCGCTGATGGGAGATGCCGTAGGGGTTGGCGACGTTCTCGATGGCGCGCAGCGCGGTCTCGGCCTCGTGGGGCATGCGCGACTCGTCGAGGACCAGGTGACGCCGCATCTCGGCGATCTTGGGAACGTGCTCGATGAAGACCGGGCACTGGTCCATGCACGCGCCGCACATGGTGCAGGCCCACAGCGTCTCCTCCGCGATCGCGCCGCCGATGAGGGGCCGTTCGCCGCCGCCCGCCCGCTCCACCGCGGCGCTCACCCGGTCGGGGCTGAGCCAGGACGGCTGGAAGCCGCCAGGCAGCGCGCCGACCGATCCGGGCCCCCCGCCGGTCACCCACATCACCGGTTCGGCGACCGGTGCCGCAGACCCGGAGCCGCAGCTGACGTCGACGTGGGCGCTGTGACGGCTGCCGGCGTAGCCGCCCCCGAGCTGCTCGTCGGCGACTCCGCGCAGGTCGGTGATGAGCGTCTTCGGAGAGAGCGGCTTGCCGGTGAGGTAGGCCGGGCAGTGGCTCTGGCAGCGGCCGCACTCGGTGCAGGTGTAGAGGTCGAGCACGTCCTTCCATGAGAAGTCCTCGAAGGATCTCGCTCCGAAGTGCTGATCCCGCTCGTCGGGGGCCGACATCACCGCCTCGATGTCGACCGTGCACAGCCGCCCCCGGGGTCCCTGCTCGCGCAGCACCACGTTGATGGGGGCCGTGACGATGTGCAGGTGCTTGCTGTATCCGAGGTAGACGAGGAAGCCGAAGACCAGTACGAGATGGGCCCAGAAGAACAGCCCGTGGAGCGTCACCAGGCCGGCGCTGGCGGAGCCCAGCGGGGTGAAGAGATGGCTGAGCGCCGCCGCCAACGGGCGGTCCGCGCCCAGCGCCTCCGGCGAGCGCTCGGCGATCAGGGTCGCGTAGTTGAGCTCCATGCAGGCGAGCAGGGCCGCGATCCAGCCCAGGATGAGCAGGGCGTCGCCGCGATGGCTGCCCCGGAAGCGGCCGGGTTTGACCGCCAGCCGGTTGAACACGGCCAGCAGCACCCCGGTCAGCGCGAGCACGCAGAAGATGTCCTGGAGGTGGGCGAGCACCGGGGCGACGACCGGGATGGTGTCGAGCCGCACCCCGACGACGAGCGCCTCGACGATCGCCTGGGCGATGGCGGTGAGCAGGACCAAGAAGCCCCAGAAGATGAGGGCGTGGAGCATCCCGGCGTAGGGCCAGCGGAGCAGCCGGCCCTGGCCCAGGACATCCACCAGGGCGGCCCGGACACGCCCCCGGAGGTCGCCGCCACGCCGGTCGGGCCGCCGCGATTGGCGCATCAATTGGAGGAGCCGCCGCCATCTCCGCGCAGTCAGCACGAGGGTCGCCACCGCCAGCACCACCAGGGCAATGGGACTGATGATTGGGACGATCATTGCCGTCGGGACCAATTCCTCCGGCCCGCGGAGGAGGACCGGGCGCGGTCCGGAGCGCTGTTCGTCACCGGCCACGCCAGGTGGGTGGGCGCTTCTCGAGGAAGGCGGAGAGGCCCTCGCGGGCGTCCTCGCTCCCGAGCAGCCGTGCGAACTCCTCCCGCTCGCGGCGGAGCCCCCCGGCCAGGCTCCCGTCCGACCCCCGGCGGACCGCGCGCTTGACGGCCGCCACGGCCAGCGGGGGACGCTGGGCGAGCAGGCCGGCCAGGGCCAGTGCCTCCTCGCCGAGACGGCCGGGGGGGACGACCCGGGTGACCAGGCCGCAGCTCAGCGCCCGCGCCGCGTCGATGGGGTCGCCGGTGAGGAGCATCTCCAGCGCCGGGCCCCTGCCCACCAGACGGGGCAGCCGCTGGGTGCCGCCCCAGCCGGGGATGATCCCCAGCTTGATCTCCGGCTGGCCGAAGCGGGCATCTTCCGCGCAGATCCGCAGGTCGCAGGCGAGGGCGATCTCGCAGCCGCCGCCGTAGGCGATCCCGTTGACGGCGGCGAGCACCGGAAGCCGGGAAGCCTCCAGCCGCCCGGTCACCTCGATCGAGCCCGCGAGGTCACCAGGCGCGTCGCCCGCCAGCTCAGTCAGGTCGGCGCCGGCGGAGAAGTAGCGGTCGCCCTCGCCGGTGAGGACCAGCGCCCGGCATGCGGGGTCGGCCTCGGCCGCGGTCAGCGCCTCCAGGATCCCGACGGCGACGGCCCGGCTGATCGCGTTCACCGGGGAGTGGACGATGGTCACCAGCGCGACCGCCCCGTGGCGGTCGGTGCGAACCGGGTCTGTGGTCGCGGCCATGCCTTGTCCCTCCTGCTCGCAGGTCGGTGTGGCCGTCATACAGCACCGGGCCGGGTCCGTGCCGGCGGGGCTGCCCGTGGGCGGCCGGAGTGCGTTCAGCCCGCCGGGGCGACCGGCCGCCGGCGCTGGCTGACCCCGATCAGCTCACCCTCGCGCGGCCCCTGCTCGAGCCGGCCCGGGCGGCCCAGCCACATCCCCTGGCCGAGCCCGACCCCCAGCGCGGTCATCTGGCCGGCGGCGAACTCGTTCTCGATCCCCTCGCCGATCACCGCCGCGCCGCTCACCTGGGCGAAGGCGACGGCCGCCCGGATGGCGGCCCGCGAGCTGGAATGGGAGGCGGTCATGGTGAGGCTGCGCGCGATCTTGATGAACTCGGGGCGCGCCGCCGCCAGCAGCTCCAGGGTCGAGTGGCCCTCGCCGACGTCGTCTAGGGCGAAGCGGAAGCCGTGCTCCCGGTACGCGGCCAGGACCTCCCGCACCCTCCCCAGGTCGGAGATCAGCTCGCGCTCGGTGATCTCCAGGACGACCTGGTGGGCGGGCGCGCCCGACGCCTCGAGGAGCAGGAGCATCTGGTCCACGTCGTGGACCGGGTCGAGCAGCGGCACCGCGCTGACGTTGAGGAAGAGCGTCCACTCGTCGCCGACCGGCCAGGGGACGGCGGCGACCGCCAGCCGGCGGCAGAGCCAGTCGATGTCGCGGATCCTTCCGGTGCGATGGGCCTCGGCGAAGAGGTCCTCGACGCTGTCGGACGGCCCGAAGCCAGGCGGGCGGGCGAGCGCCTCGTGGCCGATGACGGTGCCCTGGCCGAGACGGACGATCGGCTGGTAGAGGATGGTGAGGTTGCGGCGGGCGAGGATCTCCTCGATGCGCGCCGACCACTCGGAGCGGCGGGCGGGGCGGGTGCGACGGCTCATCGGACCGCCGACCACCCGGTCGCGGCCGGCGCGCTTGGCCTCGTAGAGGTGGGAGTCGGCGAGGTCGAGGACGTCCCGGGGGTCGGCGCCCGCCGGGCCGGTGGCCCAGCCGACGCTGATGCTGACCTGGCCGTACGAGACCGAGATCGCCCTGACCACGTTGCGCACCCGTTCGGCGGCTCGGGCCGCCTCCCGGGCGGTGACGTCGGCCATGAGCATCGAGAACTCGTCGCCACCGGTGCGGGCCACGATGTCCCAGCCGCGGAGGACGGCCACCAGGCTCGAGGCGACCGCTCGCAGCGCCACGTCGCCCGCCTCGTGGCCAAACTCGTCGTTGAGCCGCTTGAGGTTGTCGACGTCGACGGCGAGGACCGCGAAACGCCGCCGCGGAACGGTGGCGAGCATCCGGTCGAACTCGCGTCGGTTGCGGATCCCGGTCAGGGGATCGGTGGCGGCCACCTCGGCCAGCCGGGCGATGCTCTCCTCCAGCGCAGCCTCCGCCTGCCGGCGCTGAATGAAATGCCCGATCTGGTCACCGATGTCGCGCATGATGCCCTCGGCGTCCGATGCCAGCACAGGGCCGGTCTCGCTGAAGAAGCGGAAGACGGCGTTGACCCGCCCGTCGCTCACCACCCCGAACGAGAGCGCAGCCGTCCGATGCGCGGCGGGGGCGACGGCCTGTTCCCCGAGCACCGCGGCCTCTCGGGAGGTCACCTCGGCAGCCGGTCGACCCCTGGCAGCCGGTCCACCCCCGGCAGGCGGTCCACCCCCGGCAGCCGATCCACCCCCGGCAGCCGGTCGACCCACGGCAGACGCAGACGAGGACCAGATGGCGGCGACGGTCAACCCCCCGGCCGGCTCCATCAGGCGGAGGTCCCCCGAGCTCATCTCCAGGGTCCGGCCGATCACGTCGAGCAACCGGGGCCCGGCGTCGGCAAGGGAGGTCGCGTCGCTGAGGACGCGGGTGACCGTGAACTGCATCGACCGCATCTCCTCCGCCCGCCGGCGCGCGGTGAGATCGGTGACCACGACGACGACCAGCTCCCGGTCGGCCCAGGTCGCCGAGCTGAGCCCGATGTCCGCGGGGAAGGTTGTGCCGTCGGCCCTCCGCACGCTGAACTCGCCACCGGTGGTCCCCGAGGGACGGTGGATGGGCCCCGGGCCGGCGACCCGGCGGTGGCGGACGTGCGCCCCCCGGAGTGGGGTCGGCACCAGCACCTCGACGGGAGCGCCGACCAGGTCCGCCTCGGCATGCCCGGTCATCGACAGCAGCCGCCCGTTCACGAGGAGGATGCGGCCGCGCCGGTCGACGAGGAGCATGCCGTCGGGCATCCCCCGCACGAGCGCCTGGGCCTCCTCGGCCAGTGCCAGCGGGACCCGTGTGCCTGGGGCGGCGATCTGGCGGTCGCCCGTGTCTGCGGTCATGGTCAGCGCTCAGCCGCCCCCTGGAAGGTAATCTCGTCAAGCGTGGTTCAGGGCCTTTCAGGGTAGTCAGGCCTGGGCCGAACGGCCTGGGCTGTTGCCCGCTCGTGACCGCAGTTCCACAACCGGTCCCCCTCGATGGCGGTCGACGCCGGTGGCGCGGGCCGGGCGCGCGATCATGGGGACCGATGACCGAGGCGCCGACGCCGCTCCCACCTCCCCCGCTGCCGGCGCGGGTCGAGCCGGACCGGCTGCGGGAGCTGGACCCCGCCTCCCTCGACGCCGAGGCGGACCGGCTCGCCGCCGTCGAGCGGGCGACCCGCACGTCGATGGCCCCGTACGAGCGCCAGCTCCGCGAGATCCGGGCGCGGCGGGAGGAGGTCGCCACCGAGCGGCGCCGCCGCGAGCGGGCGGACCGGCACTCGGCCCGGGTGGCGGTGCGGGAGATGGCCGGCAGCACCGAGCTGCCGAGTCTGGCGGCCGCCCTCCTGGCCGAGCCGTCGCCGCTCCCCGACGATCGCCCGCTGGCCGCGGTCAGGGCCTTCCTGGCGAGTGGCGGCGAGGTGGGCTTCGGCTACCCGAGCCGGCCGGGCAGCGTCGGGTTCACCGACGGCCGGCAGCTCCGCAACGCCGCGAGCTGGGGCGAGGCGCGCCGCCTCTACGCCGACGGATGGGAGCCCGGCGCACCGGGTGCCAACGGGGTGCGCGGCGTCCGCGTCCACCTCAGCGGCACCCGGGTCGAGCGGGTGGTGGGGTTGGAGGAGGTGCTGGTGGACCTCCGCTGACGGCGGTCCCGGTCAGCGGGCCCGGTGGAGCCGTGTCCCGGCGAGGATGCCGGCGCAGCCGAGCACGATCAGGAGCGGCGCCACCGGCGGCGCCCCGGCGGGGCTGTCCGCGCCCGAGGTCGGCACCGGCACCGTCGACGCCGCGGAGACGGTGATCGCGACGACCTCGGTGGTGCCGGCATAGGGGTTGCCGGACGGGCCGGGGGGCGTGTAGGTGGCGGTGACGTCGTCCGTCCCGACCGGCAGGGCAGTGGTCTGGCAGGACGCCGTCTCGCTCTCGCCGACGGGAACGTCGCTGCAGAGGGTCGTCGCACCCAGGGTGAAGGTCTCGCTGCCAACCTCCTCGAATGGCACGGCGGCGGTCACGGTCACCGAATCGCCCGCGGTGAGGCTGAGCGAGCTGGCCGTCGCCCAGATGATCGCCGCGCCGCCATCCTGGGAGCCATCCGCGCCAGCGCTGGGGTTGGCGCCGGCGGGACCGTAGGTGCTGCCGCCGCCGCCGCCAGTGCCGTCATTGGCTCCAGACTCGCCGCCGCCGCCGCCGCCGTAGTAGCCGCCGCCACCCCCGCCGCCGCCGCTGGTGCCGGCACCCCCGACGTTGAGGACCCCCGGGGAGCCCGCGTCCGTACCGGTGCCACCGCCCGCCCCCGGGGCGCTCTGGGTGCCACCGCCTCCGCCGCTCGTCCCATCCGCGCCGGTCCCGTCGCTGCCCGCGGGGGAGCCCGCCTGGCCGCCCGGGCTCGCCTGCAAAGCGCCGCCGCCGGTCCCGCCGCCGCCACCGGCGACGAGGGCGCAGGTGAGGGTCGCCGCGCACGAGGCGGATCCGACCTCGGTGGCGCCACCGCCGCCGCCGCCGCCGAACCCGGCGTCGGAGTTGGCCGAGCCGGCGCCACCCCCGTTGAAGCCGGCGTCTCCCCCGGCGGCGGTTCCGGACCCGCCGGTCCCGTCCCCGCCCGCCCCGCCGACCACGACCTCGAGCGTCGAGCCGGGGGTCGTCGAGAGGTCGGAAACCTCCCCGCCACCGGCGGCGCCCGCGACCGCTTGCCCGTCGCCGGCGGCATCCCATCCCTCGCCGCCCCCGGCGCCGGCCAGGATGACGGTCACCCCGACCACGCCGGCGGGGACCGTGAAGGTCTGGGCGTTCCCCGTCTCCTCGAAGATCTGCCAGCCGGTACCGGACGTGGGGAGCGCTCCCGCCGGCGCCGCGGTGGCGAGGAAGAGCGCCACGACGGCAACCGGAACGGCGGTGATGAAGCGGGTCGGTCGCATGGAAGGCCTCCGGTCGCCGGATGCTCTGCGCGCCCTGCACGCTCGCGCGGACGGCGGCTCCGGGCAGCATACAGGGGCCGGCGGAGCGCTGTCGCCGGCTCGGGGATGCACGGCGGGCGGGTCCACCCTCTGGCGTGGCGCCCCGCCGGGCCGGCTCGCGGCCGGAGGGGCTCAGAGGCGCTCGAAACGATCGATCTGGAGCACGAAGAGGGTGGCGCCGCCGACCTCCACGTCGACCGGGAGCGGCGCGGGCGGCCCACCCGCGGACACCGGCGTCACCGCCGTGTGCAGCCGCTCGTGGCGGCGCTTGGCGCGGCTGCGCAGGATCCCGACCACGGTGTCCACCTGGGCCACCTCGACCCCGATCAGCAGGGTCACGTTGTCCCGGTCCAGGAAGCCACCGAAGCTGCCCAGCCGGGTGCAGGCGAAGCCGGCGTCGTTGAGGGCGGTCACGCAGGCCTCGGCGTCCTTGGCGTGGAGGATGGCGATGATCAGCCTCACCGCGGACCCTCCCGGCGGGGCGCGACCACCTGGCGTTCGGCGAGCCGCCGCAGGGCCACCGCGCTGATCTCGGCCAGCACGGCGGCGGGTGCGCGGCCGGCGTCGATGCGGACGAAGCGCTCGGGGTCGGCCGCCGCCAGCTCCTCGAAGCCCTGCTGGACTTCGAGGTGGAAGCCGTTGGCGGCGGACTCGAAGCGGTCCAGGGGGAGCTGCTGCGAGCGCTGCCGATCCTCGGCCACCCGCCGGGGAAGCTCGAGCAGGAAGGTGAGGTCGGGCCAGACGTCGCCGCAGGCCTCCGCGTGCAGCCAGCGCAGCGCGGGCAGGGGCAGCCCGCGCCCCGCGCCCTGGTAGGCGAGCGTCGAGTCGGCGTAGCGGTCGGCGATCACCACCGCGCCGCCGGCGAGCGCGGGCAGGATCCGCTCCCGGAGCAGCTGGACCCGCCCGGCGGTGAAGAGCAGGGCCTCGGTCCAGGGGTCGACCCGGACCCGGTGGTGCTGGAGCAGGTAGCCCCTGACCAGGTCGCCGAGCTGGGTGTCGCTCGGCCGCAGGGTGACGACGTCGTGGCCGGCTCGGCTCAGCTCGCCGGCCAGAGCGGCACCCTGGGTGCTCTTGCCGGCACCGTCGATCCCCTCCAGCGAGATGAAGTAACCCGTCCAGGACGACACGGGTTGGGAGTATGAGCCCCCTGCCGCGGCCGGCGAGGGAGACCGAAGGCGTCCAGGACCCCTGAGATCGAGGACGGCGGCCCCACGGGCCGCCGTCCTCGCAGCACGGAGCCGACGCGGAGCTGGGGGCCCTGGCGCCTTCTGCTCAGGCTTCGGCCGGGCCGACGATCACCAGGTGCCGGTTCGGCTCCTCGCCGGTGCTGCGGGCAACCATCTCGTGCTCGCCGACCAATTGATGCTGAAGCCGCCGGACGTAGGCGTTCTGCGGCGAGAGCTCCACCTCGCCACCGAGCTGCCGGGAGCGGTTGATCCCCTCCAGCGCCTCTTCGAGGGCGGTCTCGGTGGGATCGGACGTCTCCACGCCGTAGACCCGGGCCAGCGCGCCCTTGATCTGGGACACCGTGTTGCTGCGCAGCACCTCGATGGGGATGCCTGAGGACTCGGCGACGCGCACCGGGGAGTCCTTGCGCCGGTAGTAGTTCTTGAGCGTCAGCACGATGTCGGAGTCCTCGACGTGGTGCTGGATGCGCACCGGCAGCTTGAGCTCGCGCACCGACTGCTCCAGGTAGCTCCGCGACACCCCGTAGGGAAAGACCGAGAGCGGTGGGGCGAGGCGGGGCGAGCCGTTGCCCGGGCGCTCGCCCGGCTCCCGGCGGCCGCGCTGCTGGTTGGCGATGTACTGCTCCACGTCGAAGCCGCCACGGCGATGCTCGCGCTCGCGGGGTCGCCGCCCCCCGCCGAAGGGAGGGGGCTCGAACTGGGTGGGCGGGCCGCCAGTGTCGATCCGGCTGATGATCTGCCCGGCGTCCCCGCGCATCCGGATCTGCGGGGGCTTGTACTTGCCGCGGAGCGCCTCATCGACGGTCTCGGCGACCGGCATGTGGACCGCCACCCGGTCGCGCTGCTGGATCTCGACCAGCACGTCGAAGGTGGGCGGCGCCTTGCGCTCGAGCACCGACTTCTGGGTCCCGCGGCGGCGCGCCTCCTCGTCGGAGAGGGTGACCGTCTGGATGCCGCCGAGCAGGTCGTTGAGGGTGGGGTTGACCAGCAGGTTGTCGA
>Ga0187860_1000632_pt1 | contig 33064 bp, 27 predicted proteins | sample June2016WEW_10_4_FD_132981 | JGI IMG/M metagenome (GOLD analysis project Ga0187860, IMG submission 132981) | Peatland microbial communities from SPRUCE experiment site at the Marcell Experimental Forest, Minnesota, USA - June2016WEW_10_40 | ecosystem: Environmental > Terrestrial > Soil >...
CTTATCTTTAGAGCGTGGTGCAGTAACTTAAACAAAATTCGTGTCTTACACTCGTAAATGCCGAAATAGACGAGACAAAATCAGTAAAATTCCCTGTATTTTTCTCTGTTAGCAGGGAATTTGGCAAGAGAGCGGTTCGCTCGTGACTGCATCCTCCGCCAGTTCTTGAGTTTCCCTATCATTCCATGCCGAGTCTTACGCATTGGAAGCTGCCTGATGACGTAGCACGTTTCGGCCACGATTTCCGGATGAACACACGTATCTTGCTGTTAATAAGAAGATTACGTCCTAAGAAATAACAGAATTCCCTGCGCGCATTGTCCTTTCGTAATTGATGAAAATTGAGTACTATCCAGTTCTGTTTCAAAGGAAATTACAGGCAATTCGGGGGTTGCCGAGGAGATAGCTCCAGCACCGCCCGAGTCCTCCCTGTTCAGGATTCTTGTAAGCAGGCCGTTTGGCGCAAGGCGCTAGAGGCCAACGAGAAAAGGAGAGCCTCATGCACGCATCGCGCACTCAGAAGGGACATTGGGTCCGTTTTGTCGCGGAGATACTCATCATATTGTGCTCGGTCGGATTATTAGCCCAAGCCGAAGATAAGAATAAGAAGCCAGCAGCGAGCCCGCCTCCTAGAGCCGCGGCGCCCGCCAAAGCACCCGCCAGAGCGCCGGCTGCAACGGCATCCAAGCCCGCGAGCCGCCCCGCTCCTACCGCGAACAAGCCGAATGTCAGTGGGACCAGGACAGCGGGTCCGACAACATCCAAGCCCACTGTCACTGCCCCCACCACTGGAGGCGGAACGAAGACAGCGGGTCCGACAACATCCAAGCCCACTGTCACTGCCCCCACCACTGGAGGTAGAACGAAGACAGCGGGTCCGACAACAGGCACGCCTGGAGGCCGTCCCGCCCCTACGGCTGCAAGTGGAACGAAGCCAGCGAGTACAACCACAGGGACGCCTGGAGGTCACCCCGAACACCGGGCAAACGCGGGCCTTTCGGGAAGGCCTGCACCCACTGGGAGCCACCAGACTCGGTTGCAGAACGGCAGCGCGGTGCAGAGGCGTCCCAATGGCAGAGTCAGCGATGTGCATGATGCCAGGCGCGGGATGGATGTTCACCGTGGTCTGAACGGGAGCCGGCGCGTCTCGGTGGAGCGCCCTGACCACTCCAGAATCGTTGCCGAGCGGGGCCGTGCGGGATATGTTCAGCGCCCGTATATGTATCACGGGCACGAATTTGCGCGGCGCACATACTACTACAACGGGCGGGCGTATGACCGCTACTACCGCGGGTACAGCTACCATGGCGTCTACATGCATGTGTATGCTCCCTTCCGCTACTACCCGGTTGCGTTTTATGGATGGGCATATAACCCGTGGTTCACGCCGGTGGTATACCCATGGGGTTGGGCTGGCAATCCTTGGTTCGGATATTACGGCTTTTATTTCACCCCCTACCCGGTGTACGCGAGCCCTGCGCTTTGGTTGACGGACTATTTGCTGGCGGCCAATCTGACGGCCGCGTATGCGGCGCAGCAGGAGGTACAGGCACAGGCGGCTGCTCGACAGGCCCCTGAAGGAGCTGCGGCGCTCACGCCGGAAGTGAAACAGATGATCGCCGATGAGGTGAAGAACCAGATTGCTCTGGAGAACGCCGAGGCGCAACAGAATGCCAGGAACCAGGACATCGACCCAGCGTCCAGCAGTATCAGCAGGTTGTTGAAGGATGGTCATACCCATGTGTTCGTGGTTGGTAGCGCGCTGGATGTGGTCGACGCCTCCGGAGCGGAGTGTGCACTCAGCGATGGTGATGTGCTGAAGCTGGTAGCGCCGCCGGAAGCCTCTGACACAGAGGCGAATCTGGTGGTGTTGTCGAGCAAAGGCGGTCTGGAGTGTCGGAAGGCTGCCGTGGTCTCGGTCGCTTTCGCCGACTTGCAGGATATGCAAAACCATATGCGGGAGATTGTTGATCAGGGCCTGCAGGAGCTTCAGGAGAAGCAGGGCAAGGGCGGACTGCCGACAGCTCCACCGTCTGCCATGGCCGCGCCGGTCAATACGGCCTTTGCGCAGAGTGCTCCACCACCAGACGCGAATGCCATTGCCGAGATTAACCAACAGCTAAAGGAAGCCGACTTGGCTGAACAGGATGTTGTCAGCCAGGCACAACTGGAGCCTGGAGCAGCTCCGCCAACTACGGCCGCAGCCCCGAAGACGATCGCGGTTGGACAAAGCATCAACGAGGTGACAGCGATTCTTGGGCCTCCGGTCACGGTGGTCGATCTGGGTTCCAAGAAGATCTACAAGTACAAAGACTTGAAGATCAGTTTCAAAGATGGCAAAGTCGCCGATGTGGAGTAATGCCACCACTCCAAGTGGTCTTTAAGTTGTGCTGCCCCAGCTTGGATTTCGCAGTTTTGGGCCGGGCTCCAAGCTGGGACAAATCAGCACAACTATCTGGTCACTCTGGATGCAGCGAAAGGGAACTGGTGAAGCCCTGCTGAAAAGCGGGGCTTCTGTTTCTTCGTAAGAGAATCTCCACCCCGGCGCAGAACCACAAGCGATAGCGTTTCCTAGTGGACCGGCAAGCAAGCAGCACGTATCCTGATACTTCTTAGCAAACCGCGACGGACAGGAGAGCCGGCTCGGTAATCTCATGCAAGCGGCTCTGTCGGTACAGTCGCGTGCGTGATTGCGGCTTTGTGGGAGAGTTGTAATGCACCGGCTAACAGAACAGAACCTGCAAGAGGGATCGGGATCAGAGCTACTCGGCGCAACCCGCGGTAAATCGCGGTTGGTTCGCATACTCCGGTCAAACTACCTCCTGTTCGCTGTTCTGGCCATTGTCGCCGCCTGTATTGCACACAGAATCTCGCTCGGCGAATTTCACCTCAACTTCGACGAGAGTATTCATGCCATGAGCGGGTACTTCTTCCTGGACTTTGCCCGGGAGCTACCGCTTTCGCATCCGGCGCGCTACGCTTACCTCTACTATGCGCATTACCCTGCGCTGGGCGGGCTTATTCATTGGCCTCCTGCCTTCTATGTTTGCGAGGCGTTAGCCTTCGGAGTCTTTGGCCCCTCGGTGGCAAGCGCCCGCTTCACTGTTCTTTGCTTTTCGCTCCTCGGAATTTTTTTCTGGTATCGCCTGGTGAAGCGGTTTCTGGGCGAATGGCCCGCGGCCTTCTCGAGCCTGATGTTTGCGCTCGTGCCATCGATGTTGTTGTACGAGAAATCGGTGATGTTGGAAGTTCCAGCCCTGGCAGTATCCTCGGCTGCCATCTACTACTGGGTTCGATATTGCCAGGACGAGCGTGTACGGGACCTCTACATCGTTGCCGTCTTCACGGCGGTGGCCGCTCTCATCAAATACACTACGTTCTACCTTGCGCCGTTTTGCCTGCTTACGACGTTCGCAATGAGGAAATGGCGCCTGGTGCTGCGCTGGCGCTCATTGCTTGCCCTGGCAATCATCGTAGCCGCAATCAGCTCCTACTATTACCTGTTGTTCACGCTGCACTGGGGCAGCATGTCAAATTTTACGCATGTGCAGCATAGTAATCCTCTTGCCGGATTTGCCTATTATTGGATCATCGCCCGGGAGCAGTTGGGGTGGCCGTTGTTTCTGTTGTCCATCGCAGGCATGCTGAGCTCGCACTGGTGGGACAAGAGCGGCGGTTCGAAAGTCATGTTCAGTTGGATCGCCGCCTGCTACGTGACTTTTTCAATTTTAGAGATCAAGCAGGGACGCCACGTCCTTTTCTGGGTACCGGCGTTCGTCTACTTCGCTGCCGGGTTTCTCCTAAGCGACCACTGGCCGAAGCCGGTGCGACTGGCAGGGCGCTCGGCCGCTATTTTCCTCAGTTGCTGGGCGATTCTGGCCGGTTGGGCGTTTCAGCGTCCGTACGTGCAAGGATATGCCGAGGTCGCGCAGAAGATCGCTTCCATCAGTGATCGCGGTGTAATCCTGTACGATGCGAATCTCTCCGGCACTTTCACGTTTTTTCTCCACAGGCACGATCCTCAGAGGCGGTTTGTCGTATTGCGCAAGCTTCTGTATGTCTCCCGCATGAAGGAAGAGGGCGGCAGTGTTGAACTGCTCCATACCCGCGAGGAGGTACTTGCGAGCCTGAAGAATTACGGGGTCCGATACATCGTTGTCTCGGAAGGATCGGAACTGGAGGCTCCGGTTCAACAGAAGCTGCGCGATCTGCTAACCAGGCCGGAGTTTCGACTGATTGCCCGGATTCCCATTCAAAGCAACGATATAAACTGGCGTGACAGTGTGGCAGTGTACGAAAATACCGCGCTTCAAATTCCGCAGGATCAACAGCTCAATATCCCGATGTACACGCTGCCGTATGACATCGTCGTACCGTTAAATGACTTGCATGCCTGGTAGAGCACCTGATAGAAGCGCGGGTGTGCTCTGGATAAAAAAATCGAGGGCCACGGGTGTACGGAACAAAAGGCAGCCATTAGAGGATCACAGCGGCCGGAGCTAAGTACCGAGAAACTTAGCCGGATGCTCATTTGGCTAACATGGGGGCGCTTTGGTGCTGGCCGCTCCGACTGGTTGCAGATCGCCCGGGTTCGCCGGCCGTCACTTTATGCTCGCCAGATGACCCCTGCCAGGAAGATAATTTCCGCAAGCAACGTATTCAGAATTTCTATGATCTTTCGCCGGCGTCGGGCAGGGCGGAGGAATCGTTTGCGCTTGACGGAACCGTGGCGGCGCTGGTTTGCGGCTGCCAGGGTGATTCCTTGGGCCGACGCCCAATTACGAGGGTTGTATAGGAGGAAGGGGCAATGTTGGAGCAGTCGCAGCAGCGCGAGCCGGAACTGAGTGTGGACACGCGCACCTTGATGATTCTTGCTTTTTCGGCGACGGCGGGAGTATTGGTCGAGTTCTATGATTTCTTCATCTTTGGATATGCCGCGGCCAGTGCCTTCCCATCGGTATTTTTTCCCAAGCTATCCCCTACCTTGGCCATGGTGTTCTCGTACCTGGCATTCGGAGCTGGCTTTCCGGCCCGGCTGCTGGGCGCGTTCATCTTCGGACACTTCGGAGACAAGACGGGCCGGAAGTATGCATTCCTAATCAACATTCTGATCGTGGGCGTCACCACCTGTCTTACTGGCCTGCTGCCCGGATACGCAAGCATTGGTGTTGCGGCTCCTCTCCTGCTGGTGACGTTGCGGATTGTCCAGGGCATCGGGCTTGGTGGCGAGTTTGGCGGCGCCTCTTCACTGCTGGCGGAATTTGGCGCCAGACGGAAATCCCGCGCCTTCTGGGTGTCTCTCGCCAACATGGGCATTCCCCTGGGCGCCATGGCTGCCAGCACCGTCATGTTCATGCTCAACAAGAGCTTCAAGACGACCGGCTGGCGCGTTGCCATGCTGCTCTCAGCCGTGATCGTGATCCCGGCGCTGCTGGCACGCTACAAGCTCGCCGATACGCCCCTGTTCGAGCGGCTCAAGCAAAAGGATCAGCTCGCCAAGATGCCGAGTTTTGCGGTGTTCAAAAAGCATTCGCGTCCCATCTTTCTGCTCGCGCTGGTATCGGCCTTCCAGCAGATGGACGGGTATGTGACTGGAACCTACATCATCTCGTTTCATGCGCTGGCTGGCATTCCGCTGGCAACTACGGCAGTTATCCTATTTCTCAGCCGCATCGGGGATATCGCAGGCGTTGCCATCAGCGGGCCTTTCGCCGATCTCTTCAAGCGCAGAATGGTCGCCTATATCGCCATTGGGTGTACGACGCTTCTCTCGTATCCGCTAGTGATGGCGATTCTGGCCAGAAACATTATGTGGTGCATAATTCTGCAACTCCTGATCACCTTCTTCGGAGTCGGGCTGTTGCACGGGCTCGCACCAATTTTGACCTCGGAGAGTTTTCCGACGAAGTTCAGATACTCCGGCACGGGCATTTCTTACAGCATATCCGCCATTATGGGCGGAATGGTTGCCCCGTCGGTATTGGCGGGAATGATCGGTCAGAATGTTCTTCGCAATTGGCACTGGGTGCCCATCGTCTACGGATTCTACTGTGTGGTGGCCATGGTGGCGCTGCTGTTCATCCGCGAGACGCGGGATATGAGCCTGGAGGAACTCGATCACCAGGAGGACTCGCGCCCCGCGCAGAAAGTGAATGCGTAGGGATGAATGCCTTATGCGCTCACATCAGAGCCGCCTGCTGGTGTGATGTCCGGGGTATTTTGTGCAATAAATGTTGGGGGTGTCATTCTGAGCGACCGCAGGGAGCGAAGAATCCCAGCATTGCGTGAAGTTGAGACACAGCCGAAGGATTTCATCAAAAAGCCCAGAGCGGCGCGGGGTTGGGACAGTTTCTTGGGATGCTTCGCTGCGCTCAGCATGACACTCGATTGTCACGAACTTTTGCGACGCCATACTATCCGGAGGCTGAGATCAGGTATTCCTCGAAGTTGAGTCCTGCCACGCGGATGTAGTCCAGGCGAACCTCCAGCAGGTTCACCAGCGGGACGTGAGTGCCCGGAACGCCAAAGTGGGCGAGAACCAGCTCGACTGGAATCGCGCCTTCCACGGCTGCAACCTTCACCACGTGCTGCCCGGCCGATCCTGCTGGCGCGAGGCGGTCCGTAAATCCGTGCTTGAGCTTCAAACCCTGGGAGAGAAGAAAGTCCAGCACAAGGCCCGCTGCCCGGAAGCCCGCCAGTTCACCGTGGCGGTCTTTAGGATCTTCGGGACCCAGAGCAAGCCAATCGGTCAGCAGCCGGTAGGTAAAACCCCACAAGGGCATGCCGTCCAGGTCAATCGCGGGAAACAACATTTCCCCCGGACGATGCGGCACCGGGCGCAGGCGGTGCTGAGCGGGGTCGCACAGCAGGCTGCGCGGAATCCACACTGCCGCCACCGCTTCGCGCGGATCGAGAACGGTGGGCAGTTTGGCATCCACCCCAAAGACAAAGGGAGCGACCTGCACGAACGGCCCGGTTCTGCGCCGCGCCACCACGATTGGCAACGCCGCTTCCATGTGCTCGCGGCCAAGACGGATGCCGCACTCTTCCTCGAGTTCGCGGAGGGCCGTGTGCAGAGGATCGGCGTCCTCCGGATCGCGCCTGCCTCCGGGAAACGACCAGTGCCCCGACCAGGAATCTTCCTGCCTCTCCGAGCGCCGGATGAACAGAATGGATTCGTCTTGCCCGCGTGTGCGCACAATCGCGACTGCTGCTTCAGCTTCCGTAAGAGTCATCCTCCTGCCTTGGTCGAGAAGCTGTTTCACTACTCAGTTTTGAAGGGGCGCGGCTTCAGCCGCGCCGTTTCCTGACCGCATATTCTCCGGCTTTAGCCGCTGAGGGACCGCCGTTGAGTCCAGTCCGAAATAAGTATGAAACAACTTGTAGAGTCGCATGCGTCGCTGTTACTTTATCCCTTCGATCAACTTGGCCACCCGGTATTCGTGGCGCAGAGTGCGCTTCAGCACGGGGTCGATCATCTCCAGTTCATAGGAATCCGCGTAGATCAGTTGCTTGCCGACCGTATTGATGGTGCCGGAGAAAAACACGCTGTTATTCAGGTGCTCGATTCCCAGCTTTTTGAAAATTGGCTTCCACTCTTCCGGGCTCATCAGAGCCGCCAGAGTGGCGTCCTGGTAGAGCGAGCGCTTGCCGTCCTTGGTTACCCAGCATTTCAGTTGAATCTGGTCCCAGTGATCTTTCACTTCGTCGTAAAGCCAGATCTGTTGCGGAATCATATTGGGACAGGCTTGCTTCGATTTGGCGACGCTGAAGTTCTCCAGCACGCGGTCTGTGTGGTCGCTGCCCACGGTCACATAAGCGATGCCCGCCTGCCACAGAATCGCGTATTCGATTTCGCCGCTGGTCTCGGCATTCTGCACTTGTAAGTATCTGCCGGTGGTCAGGTTGTAGTTCGCCAGCGGATACAGCGTGGGAGTCGTTGTCGGCGCGGGCACTCCCACCTTCGCCAGCTCCTCGATGTGCTCGCGCACGTGCTGCTGGTTGCGCGCCGCATAACCGCCGTTGAAGATGTTCCACACCACCATGCCGATCTTGTCTTTGCTGCCGTTCTTGTAAAGCACTTCCAGCTCAACAATGTTTCTCATCGAATCCTCTCTCGCTCGGTGCTCTAACTATTGTGGTTACACTTCCGCCTGTGCAGCTAATCCATATCTTCTTGATCTTCTTGCAAAACAATAAATGATTGCCGCCGAATAAAAAATGTGTTTCAAACCGGTTCCGGGAAGGTATATCCCACGGACGACAATTCGGGCCAAGCTCTCAACGGCCCCACATCAGCCAACCGCGGGCAAATGTGGGCCACTTCCGAGGGCTCTACGGTTCCGGCAAGAAGTCTTTTTCGGGGGAAGCGCCCGCCGCTGGCGGACCTCCACGGTTGCCGTGCACTTTTTCGTAGGTCTTAATGTACTCGCGAGCCGATACCGCCCAGGAGAAGTCGCGACTCATGCCATTGCGCATCAGCTTTTGCCACGCACGTTGATCCTTGAACACGCCGATGGCGGCGTGTACCGTTTCCAGCAGCGCCTCGCCGCTGTACTCGGAGAATTTGAAGCCGGTGCCTTTGCTGGTAACCGGGTCCCACGGTTCGATGGTGTCGTCGAGGCCGCCGGTGGCGCGGGCGACCGGGACCGTTCCGTAGCGCAGGCTGTAGATCTGGTTCAGCCCGCAGGGCTCGTACCGCGAGGGCATCAGGAACATGTCGGCGCCCGCTTCGATCTTGTGCGCCAACGCTTCGTCGTATGCGATTTTGACCAGAAACTTCCTGGGGAACTGCCGATTGAGACGACGGAACATTTCCTCATACGGCTTATCGCCGCTTCCGAGCACCACCAGAATGAGGTCCTCGTGCGCCAGGCGATCGGCGATGTTGGAGATGAGGTCAAATCCCTTTTGCGCGGCGAAGCGCGAGACGATGCCGATGACCGGCAGATCGGTGGCTGCCGCCGCGCCGAACTGGGTCAGCAGATCACGTTTGCAGGCGGCCTTTTTTTCCAGGCAATCGGCGGAGTAGCGCTCGGCGATGTACGCGTCCTTCTCCGGATTCCACTGCTCGTAATCGACGCCGTTCAGAATGCCCACGATGGTGTGCGAACGGCTGTGCAACACGCCCTCCAGGCCAAAGCCGTATTCGGCGGTTTGAATCTCCTGGGCGTATTTCCGGCTGACCGTGGTGATGAAATCGGAATAGAGCAGCGCGCCCTTCAGCAGGTTCACCTTGCCGTAGAATTCGAGCTTGGCAATAGTGAACAGGTCCCAGGGAAGCATCAGCAGCGGGAGCGTGTCCGGCGGAAATAATCCCTGATAGCCGATATTGTGGATGGTGAACACGGTAGCGGCGTTGCGAAACGCCGGATCGTCGTTATACAACGAACTCAGCAGGATGGGGACCAGCGCCGACTGCCAGTCGTGGCAATGGAAAATGTCGGGCACGCCGAGAATCTTGCAGCCCTCGATGACGGCGCGGCAGAACAACGCGAAGCGCTCGGCGTTATCGTGGTAGTCGCCCAGCGCCGTGCCGTAGAGTCCTTCGCGGTCGAAAAATGGCGGATAGTCGATAAAGTAATATTGAACGTTGTTGTGCAAGCCGCCGTCGAGAATGGAACAGAAACGATAGCGGTCGTCGAAAGGAACCGTGATGCTGGGCACCACGCAGGTAGCTGTTTCGAGCTTGGTTTGGCGGTACTTGGGAAGGAAGACGCTGACCTTCTGTCCCATGGCGGCGAGCGCCTGCGGCAGCGCTCCCACCACATCGGCGAGGCCTCCGGTCTTGGAAAACGGAACGCACTCCGAGGCGACGAACCCAACGTGCATGTCTACCCTCTCCTTACCGGACCAAACCTCACCGGACGAAACAGCGATGCGCCGAGCCGAGTTGGCGTCCCGGCACTTCCTTCTCACAGCCTTGTTGAGTGTAAAAGCAGCGGCCAGGACGGTCAAACATGTCTAACACAGAATCTCACGAGGGCGAAAAACGCGCGTCGCGAAAACCGAAGCTTGGGCAGAACTTCCTGATCGATCACGGCGCAATGCGGAAGATCGTCGACGCCCTTGGCGATGTGTCGCAGCGCACGGTCATCGAGATTGGAGCCGGCAGCGGCGCCCTGACGAGCCTGCTGGTTCCGCGGGCCGGCCACCTGGTTGCCGTGGAGCTGGACCGCGTGCTGGCGGCACAGTTGCGCATGGAATACTCGCGTGAGCCGCACGTCGAGATCATCGAGGCCGACATCCTGACGGTCGATATCCGAACCATGATCGGCAACCGGACCGGGCCGCTGCGGGACTTGCGTCCGAGCGAGCCGCCAAAGGCAAGGGTGGTTGGCAATCTGCCTTACTACATCACTTCGGATATTCTGCTGCGCTTGTTTGGCGAGCACGGCTTTTTCGACCGCCTGGTGATCACGGTGCAGTTGGAGGTGGCCGATCGCCTTGCCGCCTCGCCGGGAACGCGCGACTACGGCTTGTTGTCGGCCACGGCCAATCTCTACGGACGGGTTGAAAAGCTCTTCGAGCTGCCGCCGGAGGCTTTCTCTCCGCCGCCGCAGGTGCATTCCGCGGCGCTGCGCATCGACATTGCTCCCCGCTTTGAGGAGCTGCAAGTCGACGAGCACGGATTCATCGAGTTTCTCAAGCGCTGTTTCGCTCAGAAGCGCAAAATGCTGTCGAACAATTTGCGCGAGCATTTTCGCCCGGCTGTCGTAGGACAATCATTGCAGCAGGCCGGCATCGAGCCGCGAGCCAGGGCCGAAGCCGTCACGCTTGACCGGATGGCCGCTTTGTATCGCATACTAGAGCAGCTTTAAGCCTTCCGCGATTCTGGTCTGACGGCATCGACTGGTGCTAACAGACCCTGGAGGTGAATGGACCATGAGCACTCCGGTACGGCATCCCGCTGTGGCGGGTCAGTTCTATCCCTCGAATCCCAACAAACTGCGGCAGGAGATCGAATCGTTTGTCCAACCCGGGCGGGAGAAGATCCGCGCCCTCGGCTGCGTGGTGCCCCACGCCGGCTACATGTATTCCGGACATGTGGCGGGCGCGGTCTATGCGCGGCTGGAATTGCCGCGCCGCTTTATCATCCTCTGCCCCAATCACACCGGAGCAGGGCAGCCGCTCGCCATCATGAGCCGGGGACACTGGCTGACTCCGCTGGGAGAAGCCGCCATCGACGAGCCACTGGCGGAGGAACTCAAGCGCCAGTTTTCGTCCTTACGGGAAGATGCTGTCGCGCACTTTCGCGAGCACGCGCTGGAAGTTCAGCTTCCGTTCCTGCAACAGATGGTGCATGAATTCACTTTTGTGCCGATCGTGGTCGGCACCGGCCGGCTGGAAGTGCTGACGGAACTGGGATCGAGCCTGGCGCGGGTACTGAAGACGCCGGCCCCAGCGGACGGGCCGAAGCGCGATGTGCTGATCATCGCTTCCAGCGACATGAACCACTATGAAGGCGACGAGCGCACCCGCATCAAGGATCGCATGGCGATCGATAGAGTGCTGGCGCTCGATCCCGCGGGCCTGTGGGAAACCGTGCAGCGCGAACAAATCAGCATGTGCGGATATGGACCGGCGGTGGCGATGCTGACGGCTGCCCGGGAACTGGGCGCCACCAAGGCGGAACTGGTGAAATACGCCACCTCCGGCGATGTATCGGGCGATCGCGACGCGGTAGTCGGTTACGCGGGCATGATCGTGAGCTGAAAAAACAGTTGAACAGGCTGCTGAAAACTGTTCTCCGAGGTGTCATCCTGAGCGCAGCCGGGGGCCCCGGCGACGGCCGCTTTTGCCGTCGCTGGGGTGGAGGAGCGAAGGATCTGCTGTTTGCGTGTGCTGGAAATAAAGCAGATCCTTCGGGCGCGCAAAGCCGGCGCGACCTCAGGATGACACTGCCACGAGTTTTTCGCCAGCGTGTGAAACCGCGCGCGGTCCGCTTCGCCCCGTTTTCCTATTGCGCTTTTTTAGCTGCCGAAGGCTTGCCGGAAGAAGCGGCGCCCAGCTTCTTCAGGCGGTCACGGGCCTGCGTGGCCTCAATCGAGCGTGGATAGCGCTGAATGAGGCTGTTCAACTCGCGCACTCCCGCGTCACGCTGTCGGAGCTCGAGCAGCGCGTAACCCTTCTTAAGCTGCGCAGCCGGCGCTTTGTTTCCGCCCGGGAATTGTTCCAGAACCTTATCGTAATCGCGCACGGCCTGTTCGAAATTCCCCTGGCGATATTCGATCTCCGCCAGATAGAACTGAGCGTTCCCGGCCAAATCCGTGTTCGCGTAAAACTTCATGTAGTCGCCGAATTGCTGCGAGGCCAAGTCGTAACGGCCGGCGTTGTAGTCGCGCAACGCGTTGTTGTAGAGCACGTCCGGCGGAGGCGCTTGCGACGCGGGCGGCGGTACGGTTGTCGACTGCGGCGCCAGGTTCTGACCCGAGCCGCTCATGGCGTCCAGTTGCTGGCTCATCTTGGCCAGGCGGGCTTTCAGTTCGTCGAGCGAATCGTGCAGCGACTGTACCTGTCCCGAGAGCTGGTCGACGCGGCCCTGCGTGTCGCTGCTCTGCTGTTGCACCGATTTTTGCACCGCGTCCAGGCTGGACGCCAGCTTGTTCATGCTATCGGTGCTTTGCTCGATCAGGTTCCGCATCACGCCCATGCGCTCGTCGAAACTCTGCTGCATGCGCGCCATCTGGTCAGTGAGGGCTTGCACCTGCGTTTGCAGTTGAATCATTTCCTTGCTGACGGCCAAGGCAGGTGTGATCGAGCCCAGAACGAGGACGGCAATGGCGAGAATGGCTGAAAATTTATGGAGTCTCATAGGAGTCCCCGCGCCTTCCATGCTTGATTTGATTAGTGATCTCCAAAGTCATCGGAGCGTATCTGCCCCCGATCATCCCGATTGTATTCCTCGGACAATTTTTCCGTTCAGGAGCGTAGCCTCTTTGCCAACAGCACCTAACGGATACAATCCAGCCCCGGATTCATAAGCGAAACCAACCAGGGTTCGTGGTCAGAGCCCTGGCTGGTTCCGGTGATGGTTATTGACCGAGGACAAAATGTCCGCGGCGATTCTGCTGCCAGCAGGCTTCGGTGTGCTCGGTGCATGCCGGCTTTTCCTTACCGTAACTGATGGTCTTGATGGACCCGGCTGGAATCCCCAGGTTCACCAGTGCTTGCTTGACGGCGTTGGCGCGGTTTTCGCCGAGCGCCAGGTTATATTCGGTGGACCCACGCTCGTCGCAATGGCCCTCGACGGTGAAGCGGAAGTTCGAGTGACTCTTGAGGAACGCCACGTCGGCTTGCAGAGCCGACTGCGCGGCCGGCCTCAGTTCATAGCTGTCATAATCGAAGTAGATATCCTGGACGCTGCGCGCAAACAACTCCTGATCGCTGGGCGTGGGGGCGGCGGTTTGCGGCGGAGGCGGCGGGGTGACGGTTATGCGGGCGGTCGCTTCCTGGCTTTCCCCTTCACCCTTTGCGGTCAGCCGATACGTCGTCGAAGTGGTTGGCGTCACCAACTGCGAGCCCGACGGGCCGACCTTGCCGATTCCCTCCAATGTAACCTCGGTGGCGTCCTGAGTCGTCCACGAGAGCGTGCTCGATTGGCCCAGTTCGATCGTGGCCGGATTTGCGGTCAACGACGCTGTGGGCGCAGCCGCCGGAGCCGGCGGCGGCGGGGGCGGCGCGGGCGCAACCTTCTTTTTGCAGGCGGTGACCGTCAGCATTGCCGCCAGAGCCAACACGACAAAAAACCACTTCATATTACGTTGATTCACCTCATCCTCCATGCGATAGAGCTCGCGATGAAGCGGCCGATGCCCGCGGGCAGCGCACACGCTTCAGTAGAGTAAAGAAGAGCAAGGAGCGAATAATTCCCCCCTGCAAACAAACCCAATCCGCTGCCAGCCGAAGCTGAGCCCAACGGGTCGGACTAGAGCAAAACCAGGAATGATGTATCCCGGAGTCAGAGCACTCCAGTCGACGCGACCATCAGCACACCCCATTAGCGCGAACCCCAGTTTGGCTGAGAATTTGTTCCAGTGGTCGTCAACTGCCGTTGTTGGCTTCCATCGGCCAGCATCGTCCATATCTGTTCGGAGCCGCTGCGATTCGATTGGAATACGATATGCCTGCCATCGGGAGCCCACGACGGAAAATCGTTGCGCCCGCTATTATGCGTCAACTGCACCCACTGGTGACTGGCGACGTCCATTATGTAGATGTCATCGCCGCCCGGAGCGCCAGCGCCGTAGCGGCGAATCCAGGAGAACAGCAGGAACTGCCCATTGGGCGACCATGACGGCGACACCGCATAGCCGGTGTCCGTAACCCTCTGCACGTTCGACCCGTCCGAATCCATGACGTAGATCTGCGGCAGGCCGGTGCGGCCACTGACAAACGCGATCTGAACACCGGTTTTGGGATTCCACACGGGTGATACGTCCGGTCCCTTTACCGCCGTGAGCCGCTTCAGGTTCCCGCCGCTTGCGTCGCAAGTGTAGATCTCCGGATCGCCCGTGCGCGAGGAAGACAGCGCCAGCTTGGTCCCGTCGCCCGACCACGCCGGAGAAAGATTCATTCCCCCGAAGGTGGGAAATGAGACAAGCCGATTGAGATCGTTGGAGTACATCAGGATGTTCCAGTCGCCGTGGAAGATTCCAGCGAACGCGACGCGCGAGCCATCAGGCGACGCGTGAGGCGAGAGCGCGATGGATCTCAGGTGCGTCAACTGCTGCTGGTTGGCGCCATCATAGTCCATGGCCCAAACTTCTTTTTGGCCGGTGCGTGTGCTGACGAAATAAATGCGGCTCTCGGCTATGCCCGCCAGGCCGCCGCCCAGGCGGAGAATGATTTCGTCGGCGAAGCGGTGAGCGATGATGCGCGCGCTCTGCTGCGACGCGGTTTCGCTGTACTGTTTGCCGAGCACCTGAGGCGACTGCTGGTTCTTGACGTCGAACAGCCAGCTCTGCACCAATACCCGGCCGCCGCCGATGCCCAGGTTGCCGAACGCCAGCATACCCGCATTCGGAGGCGGATTGCCCCAGGCGTCAAGTTTGATCGCCGCCGGCGCGCTGAAAGAGCCAATCGGATAGAAGCTCTTGGAGACCATATCGAAAATGCCGGCCTGCTGGAGGTCGTTCCAGAGCGTGTCGTTGAAGGTTCGCAACAGCTCGCCGGCTTGCGGGTCCGCCGAAGCGGGAACAAAGTCGGGAACGGCAAGGCGCACTTTCTCTATGCCGAGTCCGGTGCCCGTGCGAATCCAGTCTTGCGCGGTCGCGGTTGCAGCCAGCAACAGCAGCAGAACAGCCACAATGGCAGGCTTTTTTGTCGTCAAATGCAATATCACCTCACAGATTCGAGCGGAAACCCACTCTTTTTACTGGCCCCGAACCGGCGGATCGAACCAGAACTCGACCGACACGCGGTTGCCGGAATACTCGGGCGGCAAAGGACCGAAAGTATCGATTCGCTGTAGAGCGCGCAGCGCCGATTGATCGAGCGATGGAATGCCGCTGGACTGCTCGATTCGGATATTGGCCGGAGCTCCGGGGCGAGTGATCTCGAAATAGATGTAGACTCGCCGCGTGGTCGACAGGCCCGGATCGATCTCGTACTTCATCCAATTCTCGGACACCTTCCGCCGAACCGCATCAACGTACCATCCGAAGCGCGTGCCGAAGTCGCCGCCGCCGTTGAATCCGAATCCGCCCTTGGCGCCTGCCGCGCTGAACACCCCATACGGACCGCTAACCGGCCCGCCCTGCCCGAAGGGAACTACATTGGAGACCGTGGCCACCTCGCGCGGTTTTTCGCGCGTGGGCGTAACCGGTGGCTGCTTCGGCGGCTTGATCTTTGTTTTAGCGTTGCGGTCGGGAATCGGGATCGCCTTCGTGTCTTTTTCCTCCGGCTTGGGTACCGACTTCGACAACCCCTTGGACTCGTTCGCCAGCACATTCTGCGGCTGCGCCTGCGGATTCGCGGGCAGTGGAATGGTGTTAACCAGCGTTGCGCGCATGGCGCCGCCGGTGCCGTCGCCCGAGCTTCCCCAACTGCCGCGCGATCCGCCCGCGAAGAACGCGGCGTAGAAGATCATCGAGCCAAACAGCGCCGCGTGCAGCGCCGCCGAGATTGCCAGCGGTCCTCGCCAGCCATCACGCTCTTCGAAGATGTCAGCGCTTGCCGCCATTTTCACTCAGGGGTTGGGTCACGATGCTTACGTTGGCAATACCGGACGACTTGACGGCGTCCATTACGGTTGCAAAAGCGCCGAAGGGAACGTTTTCGTCCGCGCGAACAAAAATCGACTGGCCCTGCGGGTCGCGAATTTTTTGCCGGAGCTTGGCGCCGATTTCGTTGATATTGACCGGGTCGTTGCCGAAATAGACCCGCTGCTGCTTGTCGATGGTGATGACCAGCCGCTCTTCGGTGATTTCCTTCACGGTTCTGGTCTTGGGCACGGCAACTTCGATTCCGGATTGCAGGATGGGAGCGGTCACCATGAAGATGATCAGCAGCACCAGCACGACATCGACAAAGGGAGTGATGTTGATCTCCGAAAGCGATGTCTGGGTGCGTCCCTGTTGGTTGGTAAAAGCCATCTACCGCTGCTCCACGTAGGTTGTCGGCTGGGTCTGGGACGCCGCTTGCGCGCGCTCGACCGTGTTCAGCAACTCCAGGCCAAAGTCGTCCATGCGCGCGCCGAAGTGGCGGATTTCCTGCATGAAGAAATTGTAGGCGATCACCGCGGGAATGGCCGCGAACAGGCCGGCCGCGGTGGTGATGAGCGCCTCCGAGATGCCGGGAGCGACCGCGCGCAAGGTCGCTGCGCCGGACGTGCCGAGACCATGGAAAGCATCGATAATGCCCCAAACCGTACCGGAGAGCCCGATGAACGGCGTCACCGCGCCGGTGGTAGCCAGCCAGGGAAGACGCCGCTCCAGGCGGGTCAGTTCCTCGGAAGCCGCAATCTGAATGGCCCGCTGAACGGCGACGATGCGGGTTCCGCCGGGCTGCCGCCGCAGCTCGTCGAAAGCCGCCTCGAAAACCGGGACCAGCGGACTGGGCTTGAACTGTTCGGAGACCGCCGCTATCTCCTGCATGCGTCCGCTCTTGCGGAAGGCCCGCAGAAACCTTGAACTCTGCACGTTGGCGCGCCGGAACGTGCCCCACTTGGCGGCGATAATCGCCCAGGAGAAGAGGCTGAATACCAGAAGAATGACCAACACCAACTTGGCGACAAACCCGGTCTGCTGAACCAGATCGAAAATCTCGCCGCCAATGGCAAATGCCAGGAAACAGATTCGGTCCATTTTCACTCGGTCCCGTAGATTTGCAACGAGCGCAAATACCATTATAGACACCCGTAGGGATGCAGAGTTTCGGGATTCCCCTGGCGAAGTGCCGTGGGAGGTACCGTGTTGGGTGGACTTAAGCGGGTGTGTGCCGTATAACGTGTGCAAAGCTCGCCGCGCGATCCGCCCGACAAGCCCGCTGTTAGGCTTGTTGGGGTGGAGGAGCCGGGGTCCCCGACAAGTCCGTTGTTAGGCTTGTTGGGGTGGAAGAAATCCGTGCTATGCTTCGCTCGTTCCCCTCGGCGGGTGCGAGTGCGGAATCCGCGGGGACGCCGCTCGATGTTGATCGAGCGAATTCGCGATTGTGCAGGAACTGCCGGTGCTCATCGAACTCAGAGTTGAAAACTATGCGGTGATCGATTCGGTGGTGGTTCCGTTCGGCGCGGGACTGAATCTGCTGACCGGTGAAACTGGCGCTGGCAAGTCGATTCTGATCGGAGCCCTCTCGCTGCTGCTGGGTGAAAAGGCGTCCAGCGAGATCGTTCGCCACGGAACCGAGAAGGCGGTTGTCTCGGCGGTTTTCGAGGCCGCATCCGTTGCGGTGGCTGAAGTGCTCGCAGCCAACGGCATGGACGGCGACGAGATGCAGATCATCGTTCGCCGTGAAATCGCCGCCAATGGCAAGAGCCGCGTCTTTGTCAATAACCAGCCCGCCACAGTCGCCGTTCTCAAGCAGCTTGCTCCACACTTGGCCGTTATCCACGCGCAGAACGAATCGGTGCTCGCCTTCGATCCTCCGGCACGGCTCGCGCTTCTCGATTCCGCAGCCGCACTCGACACCGAAACGGTGGCGCAGGCTTATCAGACCTGGCTCGAGGTGCGGCAGCGCATCGGCGAACTCGAGCGCGACGAGCAGGACAGGTTGCGGATGCTCGATCTGTGGAATTTCCAGGCCAAGGAAATCGAATCGGTGCGGCCCGAACCTGGAGAGGACCGGAAGCTCGAAGCCGAAAAGCGCGTCCTGGCCAATGCGGAGCGGCTCTACCAGGCGGCTATGGCGGGTTACGACGCTCTTTATGAAGGCGCTGCCTCCGCCATTTCCAGCTTGCGCGCCGCCATGAAGCAGATAGAGGAGCTGGCCCGCTTTGATCCTAAATTTCAGCAGTCGCTGGGCGATCTGGATTCGGTGCGGATCACCGTGGAAGACCTCGCCGAAACGCTACGTGGCTATGCCGAAGGGATAGACGCTTCGCCGGAACGGCTAGCCGAGGTCGAGGACCGCTTGGCGGCTTTGGACCGCCTGCGCCGAAAATATGGAAAATCGATCGACGACGTGCTCGTCTATGGCGAGGAGATCCGCTCGAAGATCAATCAGATGGAGAACAAAGACCAGCTTCTGCACGAACTGAAGCGGGAACTGGCTGCCAAGGCATCCGGTTATCTCGAGGTGGCCCGCGGACTTTCCCGCAAGCGCTTTGCGGCTGCGCGCAAACTGGAGAAAATTGTCGAGTCTGAGATCAATGATCTCGCCATGAAGGCGCGTTTCCAGATCGAGGTGAGCGGCTCCGATGAGGAAGAGTACTGGACCGGCACGGGTTTTGATCTGGTGCGATACCTGATCTCGGCAAATCCCGGCGAACCGCTTGGACCGGTCGAGGAAATCGCTTCCGGTGGCGAGCTTTCGCGCGTGATGCTGGCGTTGAAAGCCAGCGTCGAGGCCAGCGCCATCGCTCCGGCTGGAAACGGCCGCAAGGGAAAAGACCATGCGCGGCAGCGGACCCTGGTTTTCGACGAAATCGATGCCGGCATCGGCGGCCGCGCGGCGGAGGCGGTCGGCAGGAAGCTGAAGGCGCTGGCGCATAGCAAGCAGGTGCTTTGCGTGACGCATCTGCCGCAAATCGCGGCCTTCGCCGATCAGCACTTCCTGATCGAAAAGCGGGAAAGCGCGGGCCGCGCACAGACCAAGATTCGCCAACTCGCCGCCGAAGAAAGAAAGCAGGAGATCGCCCGCATGTTGAGCGGAGCCAAGATCACCGAAGCCTCCTTGAAGAACGCCGAACAGATGCTGAAAGTGAACGCTTGAGTTCCCGGCTGAACAGATGCCGAAAGTGAATGTCTGATTTCCCCGGAAGTGTTGTCTTTTCAACTACGTCGATTCCATCCCGGAACCGGCCGGAACACTGCTACAATATTCGTAAGGTACTCCGCTCCGAATGGAATTCCGGCTGCTTTTTGGCGGCTTATAGCGGGCAAATCGCTGTTCGCTGTGAGAATCGTACTGGAGGATGCTAATTCCATCTCTTTCTATGTGTTACGTTCGCAAAGGGGAGGCGGATTCGGCTAGGATGTAGAGTGAGGATTGCGGTTTGGGGTTGTTCCGGGAGGCGCCAGTTGGCCGCCGGTCCGGCAACCCAAATCGGCGATTGGGGTTTTCATGATTGCGAACACCGAAGCCAAAACCTTGTTCTTGTTGAAGCCGCGCGGTTTCTGTGCCGGCGTCGTGCGCGCCATTGATATTGTGCGCATCGCCCTGGAAACCTTCGGTCCGCCCATCTACGTGCGCAAGGAGATCGTTCACAACCGCTACGTGGTGGAGGAGTTGCAAGCCAAAGGCGCCGTCTTCGTCGATGATGTCAGCGAAGTTCCACCGGGCGAGAGGGTTATCTACAGCGCCCACGGGGTGGCGCCGCAGGTGCGTGAAGCGAGCCTTGAACGCAAGCTTCGGGTGATCGACGCCACTTGTCCGCTGGTGACAAAGGTTCACGTCGAGGCGGTGAAATTCGCTCGCGATGGTTATTCGCTGATCCTGATCGGTCACCTCAATCACGATGAGATCATCGGAACCCTGGGCGAAGCCCCGCAGGTAACCTCAGTGGTCAATAGCGTCGAGCAGGTCCAGGCGCTGAAGGTTCCCGATCCGGACAGGGTGGCTTACCTGACACAGACCACGCTCAGCTTGGATGAAGCCAGAGATATCATCGTCGCCCTTAAAAAACGTTTCCCGAACATTAAGGGGCCGCACGCGCAGGATATTTGTTACGCCACGGAGAACCGCCAGGTGGCGGTGAAGGACGTCGCCCGCAAGTCAGACCTGGTGCTGGTTGTGGGTTCGCCGAACAGTTCTAATTCGAACCGGCTGGTCGAGGTGGCGAGAAACCTGGGTACCAGCGCTTATCTGATCGATACCTACCGTGACATCCATCAGCAATGGCTCAAAGGCGTGAGGACGATCGCGCTCACGGCGGGTGCCTCCGCACCCGAGGTCCTGGTACAGGAGGCGATCGACTTTCTCATGCAGCATGGGTTTTCCAAGCTGGAAGAGATTGAGTTAATGCCCGAGAACGTGCGTTTTGCGCTGCCGCCGGAAATCGTTGAGGCCATTGGCGCGGCGCCGGCCTTACAGCCTAACGCGGCCGAATAGACAGTATGGAAATCGTCCCCCAATCGGCGAGTATGCATTTCGGCAGAATAGACGGGATAGGAGACCGTCTGCGAGTAGCCATCCAGGCGGCTCGCGAATACCTGTTCTCGACGCAGGATGCCGACGGCTACTGGTGCGGGGAGCTGGAAGCCGATACCACCCTGGAATCGGATTACATCTTCCTGCATACGCTGCTTGGCACGCGCAACGAAGAGCGCTTCCAAAAGGCAATTCGCGAGATCGCCCGCCACCAGAACGAGGACGGTGGTTGGCCCATCTACCATGGCGGACCCTCCAACATTAGTGCGGCGGTGAAGGCCTATTTTGCCTTCAAGCTCTGCGGACACCACGCCGATGAACCCGCGCTGGTCAAAGCCCGCACTTACATCCTGGAGCACGGGGGCGTTCCGGCGGTCAATACTTTTACCAAGATTTATCTGTGCGCACTCGGACAGTACGACTATGACGCCGTGCCGGCGATTCCGCCCGAGATCGTGCTCTTTCCGAACTGGTTTTGGTTCAACATCTACGAGATCTCGTCGTGGTCGCGCGCCATCCTCATTCCGCTCTCCATCTGCTATGCCAAGAAACCGTTTCGCAAGATTGCGCCGGAGCAGGGTATTGACGAATTATTCCCGAACGGCCGGCTCAAGTCGCAACTGCGGCTCAAGTGGGACGAAAAACTGATCAGTTGGCGTAATTTCTTCCTGGTTTTGGACCGCATGGTGCACATGTTTGAGAGTGTGCACGTGCGTCCGTTGCGCTGGCTCGCTCTGAAAACGGCAGAGAAATGGATGCTGCAGCGGCTTGAGATGAGCGATGGCATGGGAGCGATCTACCCGGGGATTCTCAACTCGATCATTGCTTTGCGCTGCCTGGGATACTCGATGGACGATCCGCAGGTGATTCGCGCCATCGACGAGTTCGAGAAACTTGGCATCGAGGAAGAAGACACATTCCGCATGCAGCCTTGCATGTCGCCGGTGTGGGACACGGCTTACGCCCTATTCGCCCTTGGCGAAAGCGGAGTGAGCCGCGACGACCCGCGCATGGTGGGTGCTGCCGAGTGGATATTGAAAAAGCAGATTCGCAACAAGGGCGACTGGTCGATTAAGAACCCGAAGACCCTACCGGGCGGCTGGTACTTCGAGTTTAACAATGAATTTTATCCAGATGTCGATGATTCAGCGATGGTTATGCTTGGCCTTAGCCACGTTAATACGCCCAACCAGCGCTACCAGTCGGAATCGATAAAGCGCGCCATCGACTGGGTGCTCTCCATGCAGTGCAAGAACGGCGGTTGGGCCTCTTTCGACAAGGATAACGACCGCATGGTGTTCCAGTACGTGCCCTTCGCCGACCACAACGCCATGCTTGACCCGCCGACGGTGGATATTACGGGAAGGGTGCTGGAGTGTCTGGCAACGTACGGCTTTACGCTGAATGACAAAGCGGTGAAGCGGGCCATCAAGTTTATTCGCTCCCAGCAGGAAGCGGATGGCTCGTGGTTCGGTCGCTGGGGCGTGAACTACCTTTACGGAACCATGTGCGTGTTGCGCGGCCTGGACGCACTCGGGTTCGATAACCATGAAGCCATGGTGCAGCAGGCAGCCGAGTGGATCCGGATGATGCAGAACCCGGACGGCGGTTGGGGCGAGGGCTGTGATTCCTATGACGACCCGAATCGGAAGGGAACTGGAGCAAGCACTTGCTCGCAAACTGCGTGGGCTTTGCTCGGTTTGATGGCGGCGGGAGATTTCCACAGTGACTCGGTCGCCCACGGCATTGCCTACCTGCTCGGAGAGCAAACGGCGAACGGTTCGTGGTTCGAAGTCCCATATACGGGTACAGGATTTCCTCGGGTGTTTTATCTTAAGTACCACATGTACTTTCAATACTTTCCGTTGTTGGCCTTGACGCAATACACGAAGTTTGTCGCGCCCGAGGCTGGAGTTGTGGAAGAAGCTGAGGCGGGCGCTTAGGCAGAGTTTTTCAACAGCCTGTCAGGCACCGTGAAATGAGTTGGAAGGATTTTGATCAAACAATGCGTCATCCGCTGAGACTGCAAGCTGACATGGCGAAATACATCATCCGGCAAAAAGCCAAAGGGGTGAAGCGCTTCCCCCTGGTGATGATGCTGGAACCGTTGCATGCGTGCAATTTAACCTGCACCGGCTGCGGGCGCATCCGTGAGTACGAGGACACGATCAAGGAAGTGGTGCCGGTGGAGCAGTGCCTGGCGGCGGTGGAGGAGTGCGGCGCCCCGATGGTCGCCATCTGCGGCGGTGAACCGCTGCTCTACAAGGAGATCGGCACACTCACGCGCGCGCTGCTGGAGCAGAAAAGACATGTCATTGTCTGCACGAACGGCATGTTCATCTCCAGAAAGATCGGGGAATTCACTCCTGACATTCGCTTTCTCTGGAATGTCCATCTCGACGGGCTGAAGAAATCGCACGATTTAGCGGTCGAACGCGAGGGCGTCTTCGACCAGGCGGTGGAGGGAATCAAGCTGGCCAAATCCAAGGGATTCCGGGTGATGACCAACACTACCGTCTACGAAGAGACGGACATGAACGAGGTGGAGGCGCTGCTGGAGTACCTCAAGGGGCTCGGGGTGGATTCGCACGTCGTCTCTCCCGGCTATTCGTATTCGGCGGTGCACACCAAAGAGATCTTCCTGGACCGCCGGGCGATCCGCGAAAAGTTCAAAGATATCAAACGTTTGGCGAGGAAGTATCCGATTGCCGATTCGCCGATTTATCTGGAATTCCTGGCGGGCAGTCGCGAGCTGTCGTGCACGGCATGGGGCAATCCGACCTACAACACAAAGGGCTGGAAGGGTCCCTGCTATCTGATAACCGATCAGCATCACGACACCTTCGAGGGGCTGATCAACGATACGCCATGGCAGCGCTACGGACACGGCCGCGATCCACGCTGCGAGGATTGCCTGGTGCACTCCGGTTATGAGGCGAGCGCGGCCACAGCCAGCGGATTTGCCGACACCTGGAAGCTGCTCGCCTGGTCACTTTTCAGTTAGAGCCGTTCGTTGTTGGTGATCCGGAACTATCACCGCAGGCTGAGTGTTACCCCGGGAAGCGCGCGTACGAAGTTAAAGTTGGTATTCAGCAAATTTGTTGATTTAGCTGATATGAAAGCATTTGTTACCGGAGCAACTGGTTTTGTCGGGAGTCACGTGGCACGCCTGCTGGGTGAGCAGGGTGCGGATCTGCGTCTGCTGGTTCGCCCGAACAGCCGGCGGGATAACGTTGAAAGACTCAACGCCGACCTCGTCGCCGGTGACCTAACGGATGCCGATTCGCTGCGCATGGGCATGCAGGGATGTGATGTGGTTTTCCACGTTGCGGCTGACTATCGGCTGTGGACGCGCGACCCGAAGCCGATGTATGCGGCCAATGTGGGCGGCACCGAGCAGGTGATTCGCAGTGCGCAAGCCGCCGGCATTCGCCGCATTGTGTACACCAGCAGCGTGGCAACCATGGGATTCCACTATGAGCCGCAGGCGGTGGACGAGCAGTCGCCGGTGAGTGAAAGCGACATGATCGGCCACTACAAACGCTCTAAGTTCTTGGCCGAGCAGGTGGCTGTCAAACTGGCGAAGCAAGGCGCTCCGGTAGTCGTGGTGAATCCCAGCACGCCAATCGGGGAGCAAGACATTAAGCCGACGCCGACTGGCCGCATCGTGGTTGATTTCCTGAAGAGGAAGTTTCCGGCTTACGTCGACACCGGCCTGAACCTGGTGGACGTCGTCGACGTGGCGCGGGGGCACTTGTTGGCCTGCGAGCGTGGCCGCATTGGCGAGCGCTACATACTGGGCGGGGAGAATCTTACTTTGAAGCAGATTCTCGACATCTTGGCTTCGATCACCGGCTTGCCTTCGCCTTCCATCAAGCTGCCGTATGCGGCGGCGTTTGTCAGCGGCGTTTTCGATACGTTTTTCACCGGCGTGCTGATGAATCGCGAACCTCGCGTCACGCTTGATTCGGTGCGTATGGGGCGCAAAATGATGTGGGTTTCCTCCGTCAAGGCGGAAAATGAATTGGGGTATAGGGCCGGTCCGGTGCGCGAGGCGCTACGGCGGGCGGCGGAATGGTTCGTGGCACATGGTTACGCCGCGGAGTACCGGCAGGCCTGTGAGTTGGCATGACTGAGCAGATAAAGACCGCATTTATAGTAGCGATGCAGAGAGAAGTTCAACCTCTGCTTGAAGAATGCGAGCCGATGACGGTAGACGACTTTCTAAGCGTCCAGGACTCGACGCAGACGCTCCGTCATCCGCAATCGGTTTATCGGTGGGAGAACGGCATCGTGGTCTGCTCGGGACCGGGGTACAAGAATGCGGCGAGCGCGGCCAAACAGGCGATCGACAGGTTTTCTCCCGAGATGGTGGTCTCGATCGGCTTTGCCGGGGCGCTTGCGCCGGGGATGAAGGTGGGTGACATATTTGTGCCGCGGCATATTGTTTCCGAGCGTACTGGTTCGGCATTCACGTCGCCGCGGGGCAATGGCTCGCTGGTGACGGCCGATACGGTTGCGGGCGGAGATCGCAAGCGCGTTCTTTTCGCACGCTTTCACGCCCAGGCCGTGGACATGGAAGCTGCCGCCGTGGCTGCGGTTGCGGCCTCGCGCGATTGCGAATTCCTGGCATTGAAGGTCATTTCCGACGAACTGGACACCCGGATCGACTTTATCGAGCCCTTCATCAGGCCCGAGGGCTTCCGTCTCGGAGCTTTTCTGGCTCACCTCTCTGTTCGTCCCTGGCTGTGGCCGATGGTTTTTCGTCTACGGCGGGATAGTTGCCGCGCGGCGGAGAATCTTTGTCGCGCGATTCGGGTTTTTATTACCCAGGGGAGAGGCGCGCTGGAGGGGCTCCATGCCAACGGCCCGGTGCTGGAAGCAGAATTGAAAGGGAGTTAACTACTAGGTTTCGATGCAGCTTGCTACTCATACTTCTTCATCTTCCTCGCAGACGCCAAGGGAAATTCCTACAAAAATGCAGGCGGTTGTTTATCGCGGACAGAACGACGTAAGGCTGGAAACCGTTCCGGTGCCCGAAATCGGACCCGGCGAGCTACTGATCCGGGTACACACCTGCGGCATTTGCGGAACGGACCTGAAAAAGATCGCCACCGGATCGCATTCCGCTCCCCGCATCTTCGGTCACGAGACTGGCGGACAGGTAGTTGCCGTAGGAGAGGGAGTGAAGGAGTATCAAACCGGTGACCGGGTGGTGGTCTTCCATCATATTCCCTGTGGCCGGTGCTACTACTGCCGTCACAAGGTGTTTGCCCAGTGCGAAGTTTATAAGAAGGTGGGAGCGACCGCCGGATTCGACCCCAGCGGCGGGGGTTTTTCCGAGTATGTGCGGGTAATGGACTGGATTGTCCGCACGGGGGGAGCGGTCCGCATTCCCGAGGGGGTGTCCTACGAGCAGGCGTCCTTCATCGAGCCTGTCAATACCTGCTGGAAAGGTATTGATTCGATGGCGCTCCAACCCGGTGACACAGTGCTGGTAATGGGGCAGGGCCCGATCGGAATCATTCTGGCGATGTTGGCCAAGCGGGGCGGTGCACGGGTGATTACTTCCGATTTGTTTCCCCAGAGGCTTACAATAGGCCAGAGTTTCGGGCTGACGTGTAATATTGACGCTTCCAACGTTGACACGGTGGAACGAGTCCGGGAATTGACGGAAGGGCGGGGAGCCGATGCCGTGATCCTCGCGGTTGGCGTCAACGCCCTGATCAGGTCTGCGATGGATTCCGCGCGTCCTGGCGGAAAGATCATGCTGTTTGCGCAGACCCAGCACAGCACAGCCACGATTGATCCCGCGGCTGTTTGCGTCGATGAAAAGACGCTGATGGGTTCTTACAGCGCCTCGGTGGATTTGCAGCAGGAGGCAGCACGTTTCGTGCTGAGCCGTGAAATGAATCTAGAGGCGCTCTATAGCCATCGCTTTCCTTTGAGCGGAGCGATTGAGGCTTTGAATTTGGCTGCCCACCCTCAGCCGGCGACGATGAAGATTGCTATTCAGCCGGGTAGCACGTGGGAAGGAATTGCAGAGTGAATGGACACATGACAGCCGCTGTCCTCTACGGTAAAGAGGACATAAAGATTGAGAAGGTACCGATTCCGGACGTCGGTGAAGGTGAAGTGCTGATCAAGGTGCAGGTGGCGCTGACCTGTGGCACCGATCTTAAGGTTTACCAGCGCGGATATCACGCCCGCATGATCGTTCCCCCCGCGCTGTTCGGGCACGAGCTGGCGGGCATCGTTCAGGAGACCGGCGCGAACGTGCGCGGCTTCAGGAAGGGAACGCGGGTGGTGGCGCTGAACTCGGCGCCGTGCCAGCAGTGCTTCTACTGCTCTAAACACCAGGAAAACCTCTGCGAGGATCTGCTGTTCAACAACGGCGCGTATGCGGAATACATTCGCATCCCCAAAAGGATCGTCGAGGCGAACCTGCTGGCGATCCCGAACGATGTGACGTTTGAAGAGGCGGCGTTGACCGAACCGCTGGCCTGCGTGCTTCGTGGACTGCACGAGACGGGCGTCGAGATCGGCGACACGGTTACGGTCATCGGCGCCGGCACCATCGGGCTGATGTTCATCCACGTGGCCAAGCTGATCGGCTGCAACGTGATTGCCGTGGTCAAGCGCGATGAGCAGGTAACCGCGGCGAAGAAGGCCGGGGCTCACGACGTGGTGCAGATTACCAAGGTTTCCGATCCGGTCGAGGCGGTGCGCGCGGTAACCCCCACGCGCCGCGGCTCCGACGTGGCGATCGAGTGCGTGGGCCGTCCGGAGGCGTGGGAGTGGGCCATTGACATGGTTCGCAAGGGCGGGACCGTGAACCTGTTCGGTGGATGCGCCAGCGGAACCAAGGTCCAGCTCGACACACAGCGCCTGCACTATTCGGAAATTACGCTGAAGGCGACTTTCCACCACACCCCGGAATCGGTGCGGCGCGCCTTTGCGCTGATTGCGGAACGCAAGATCAGGAGCGCCGACTACGTTACGGGGGAGGCTCCGCTTTCGAGGTTGCAGCAGGTGTTGCGGCATATGTTGAACCGCAACGGGCAGATCAAGACGGCAATTATTCCCGGGCACTGAGCCAGTCACCCCAGCGACCGGGTCCCCGGCGCGCGCTGCGGTTGCGCGTGTTGGGGTGGTCGAGCAAGGCTCGCCGGGGGCCCCGCGGTCGGAGCTGAGAGATGGACGGTTCGGTGAGTGCGCGTTTTCCGAAAAATCGATCCACGGACGATCTGCTTTCGGAGGGCTGGGCGCGCCTGCCCGCCGCCTATCGCATCCCGCCGCAGGCTCCCGGCATCGCCGAGGCACGCGCTTACTGTGCGCGGCTGGCGCGGGGACACTACGAGAACTTTTCGGTCGCGAGCTGGTTTCTGCCCAAGCGGCTGCATCAGCACTTCTTCAACGTTTACGCCTATTGCCGCATCTCCGATGATTTGGGCGACGAGGTCGGCGACACACAGCTTGCGCTGGCGCTGCTGGATCGCTGGGAAGAAGAACTGCGCGCAATGTATCGCCGGCAATACGATCCACCCCAGCAACAGGAAAAGCAGCCGTCGCCGGGGACCCCGGGCGGCGAGCCTGGGCCGACGCATCCGGTGTTTGTCGCGCTGGCCGAAACCGTCCGGGAGTTCGGAATCCCCCAGCATGAGTTTTCCAATCTGCTGACGGCGTTCCGGCAGGACCAGACCGTCTCCCGCTATGAGAGCTTCGACGATCTGCTGGGGTATTGCCGCAATTCGGCAAATCCGGTGGGCCATCTTGTCCTGTATCTATGCGGCTATGCGGATCAGGAGCGCCAACAGCTTTCCGACTACACGTGCACGGCATTGCAACTGGCCAATTTCTGGCAGGATGTCGCGGTCGATTTCCGCAAGGGACGCATCTACATTCCCCTGGAAGACATGCGCTGCTTTGGCGTCGCCGAACAGGTGATCGCCGAGGGCAAAGCGACGGTCGGCTTCCTGAAGCTGATGCGATCTGAAGTGGAGAGGGCGCGCGACTGGTTTGACCGGGGACTCCCACTGGAAGGCCAAGTGAGCGGTAAACTCGCGCTCGATATCGAGCTGTTTACGCGCGGCGGCCAGGCAATCCTGAAGGCGATAGAGGATCAGGGTTATGACGTGCTGAGAAGGCGCCCCACGGTCTCGAAGGCGCGCAAGTTTGCGCTGCTGGGGCGGGCGCTGCTGGGCCGCCTGATGAGTCACCCCAACAAGCGCAACCCCGGCGCTTGTCGGGGGCCCCGGAAGGGAGCGGCGCGATGAGTGCCGTACGCTCCGCCGAGCCTAAAGACGCTGTCCGCGTCGCGCAGCATCATCCGTTGCAGCTTGACACGGCATACGGTATCTGCCGGCACGTGGCGCGTTCGGCTGCCAAGAACTTCTACTACGGATTCATGGTGCTGCCCCGGCGCAAGCGCAACGCGCTGTCGGCGGTGTACGCCTTCATGCGTCATGCCGACGACATCTGCGATGACCCCGGGATGACGATTCCCGAGCGCCGGGTGAAATTGCACGATTGGCTGGAAGGCTATCATAAAGTGGCGGAAGGAGAGCCGACCGACGATCCGGTTTTTTTGGCTCTTCGCGATTCGCAACACCAGTTCGGCATACCCATCGAACTGCTCGACATGCTGGTGCGCGGAACCGGCATGGATTTACAGGAGCCCGCCGGGCAGCCAAGCGCACAACCGGTGGTTGCTTACCAGAGTTTCAGTGAGTTGTACGACTACTGCTATCACGTGGCCTCGGTCGTGGGCTTGGTGTGCATCCGCATCTTCGGATACCGCGACCGCGCCGCCGAACCGCTGGCCGAGCACGTCGGCATTGCCTTCCAGTTGACCAACATCCTGCGCGACATCAAGGAAGACGCGCAGATGGGGCGCATCTATCTGCCGGGGGAGGACCTGGCGCAGCACGGCATCACTGCGGAAGCGCTGGCCAGCGGGGCGGAGCTGGAGCGGTTGCGTCCACTGCTGCAAATGGAAGCGCGGCGGGCCCGCGACTACTATGCGGCAGCCGAGCAGTTGCTGCCGTTGATCGATGACGACGCCCAGCCGGCGCTTTGGGTGCTGGTGGAGATCTATCGGCGGCTGCTGGAGAGAATCGAGCAGCGCAACTATGATGTCTACAGCGAGCGCATCCGGCTTAGCGTGGCCGAGAAGCTAGGCGTTCTGTGCAAGGGATGGATACGCCGCCTCACGTGACTCTCAAGCCAGCACAAAACGCGGCCAGCAAGAGCCCGCAAGCGGCAAAGGCGTCCGTGGGCATTATCGGTGGCGGTCTGGCGGGTCTGGCGGCGGGCTGCGCGCTCTCCCAAGCGGGATACAAAGTCACACTCTTCGAGCGCCGGCCTTATCTCGGTGGCCGGGCTTCCTCCTACGTACATCCAGGCACGGGCGAGGTGGTCGACAACTGCCAGCACGTGCTGCTCGGCTGCTGCACCAACCTGCTCGACCTGTACCGGCGGCTGGGGGTGGAAGAGCGCATCCGCTGGTATGATCGCCTGACCTACATCGAGCCGGGAGGCCGCCGGGGAACCCTGGAGTCCTCGAGTTTGCCCGCGCCGCTGCACGCTTTGCCTGCATTCTTCAGGTTTCCGCTGCTCTCTTGGCGCGACAAGCTTTCGATTGCGATGGGGATGCTGTCGTTGATCGAGGGCGTTCCCGCCGATGACGGAGGCTCTTTCCTGCAGTGGCTTAAGCGGCACGGACAAACGGAGCGCGCCGTCAGTCGTTTCTGGTCGCCGGTGCTGGTCAGCGCTCTGAATGAAGAGTTGGGCGATGTCTCCACCCACTATGGCGCGATGGTTTTTCGCGATGCCTTCCTGAAGTCGGCGCAGGCCGGGCGCATGGGCCTTCCCTCGGTTCCGCTTTCGCAGCTCTACGGCGTTGCGGCGGATTACATTGGCGAACGCGGCGGCGAGGTGGTGCTACGGGCATCGGTCGAGAGCTTAGGCGCGACCAACCAACGCGCCTGGGTTACGGTGCGCGGCAGCGTCTCGACTGCTTTGAATGACGGCGGCGCCTCATCCGCCGGGAACGGGAGCGCGGAGCCGGCGGTTGCAGCTTTGGAAGGCGAGAGGCGCGAATTCGATTACGTGATCTCCGCCGTGCCTTTCCAGGTGCTGGCGAAACTGATGCCTCCGGCGATGCAATCCGATGCGTTGCGGGAGAACCTGGCGCAACTGCGGACGTCCCCGATCACGGGCATTCATTTCTGGTTCGACCGCGAGGTGACGGAGTTGGATCATGCTGTCCTGCTCGATCGCACGATTCAATGGATGTTCCAGAAGTCGAAGATTTTGGATGGGCAGCTCCGGGCGGCAGATGCGCAGCCGGCCGGCAGTTACCTGGAACTGGTTGTCAGCTCGTCGAAGACGCTGGTGGAGAAATCACGGCAAGAGGTGCTTGACCTGGTGCTGAAGGAATTGGGGGAATTTTTCCCGGCAGTGAAGACGGCGCGCGTGGTCAAGGCGACCGTGATCAAAGAGATCCATGCAACTTTTACGCCGGCTCCGGGAGCAGACCGCTATCGCCCGCGGCAGCAAGGACCGTGGCCAAGAATCTTTCTGAGTGGCGACTGGACGGCAACGGGCTGGCCGGCGACGATGGAAGGAGCGGTGCGCGCCGGTTATGCCGCCGCCGAAGCACTAACGGCAGCACACGGTGAGCGTGAACATTTCCTGGTCCCGGATCTGGCCGCGCAGGGATGGATGCGGCTGTTCACATCGCGCTCCAGCGATTAGAGGGGTTTCCCCCGGCGTCAATGGGCGATCAGCAAAACTCCGGCTGCCACAAAGATGGCGGCAAGCCAGCGCCGGCGGTCAACGTTTTCCTTGAGAAAGATTTTGGCGGCGACCGCGTTGGTGACGAACGTGAGCGAGGCTGCCGCGGGAGCTACCAGGCTTACATCAGCCCAGGAGAGCCCGATCAGCAAGCTGAAAAACGCCAGTGTCATGAAGAACAGCGCCAACAGAAACGTCGCGCTGCCAAGCACCCGGGCGGCCACGGCAAAGATACCTTTGTTCTGACGCAGCAGGCCGAGATCGCCGATCTCCCGCATGGCCTTGGCCAGCAGGATGTCACCCGCGGTGGATGCGGTGACCACCAGGGCGATCGCGGACCAGGTGTAGAGGGTCTTCACTTGGGGGCCTTCACAAACTCCGGATCAGCCAGCTCCGGCGCCGGTGGCGCCGCCTTCGCCGCCTGCTCGGTGTGCGAGGGACCGCCAGCCACAAATCCCACTCCGGCTACGATCAGCATGATCCCGCACCAGCGTTGCACGCTGACGCGCTCATGCAGCAGGGAACGCGCCAGGAATGCCATCATCACATAGCTGAAGGCGGTAGCCGGCAAGACGAACGTAAGGTCGGCCCAGGAGAGTGCTGTCAGGTAAGAGGCGAAAAAGATAAACAGAAAGCAGACGCCGAGCAGGACCCAGAAGTTCCCCAGGGCGGAGAAGACGCTGCCCAGGTTCGTCAGATGTATTTCGCCGATCTGCTTCATGCCGCGAGCGAGCATCACGTCGCCGGTTGAGCTGAACAGCACTACCGACAGCAACACCAGATACTTACGGAAATTCAAAGCAGCCCTCTCGCCGGTAGTACGCGGAGTCTCCATTTTAGCTGAAATTGGAAGACGTTGATCCACGCCGGCAGCGAGAAAAGGCTTATTGTGCTGTCCCGTAGGTCCGATGCATAAGTTTCCGGATGTCATCCTGAGCGAGCCGGGGTCCCCTGCGACGGCCGCTTTTGCCCGTCGCTGGGGCGAAGGAGCGAAGGATCTATGCATTCCCAATCAAATACACAGATTCTTCGCTTCGCTCAGAATGACACTTCAAAAAGTTATGGTGCGAACTTCCGGGCCGCGACGCTAATTCAGCGTTTCGCAGGCCTTGCCAAACTGCCGCAAACGAAAAGCCCACTCGACGAGAGCGGGCTCTGTTCTTTCCGGTACCGCTACCGCTTATACTTCGGCCACCTTGGCATCCGCATCGGGTGTCTGCTGTTGCTGCGCGCGGGCATCCTTTACGGCCCGGTTGCGGGCGGCGCGAAGCTTCAGGAAGTCCTTTGCTTCCTTGTAAAGCCGCCGGCGCTCATCGCCTTTCCACATCGCCTTGAAAACGATGGGGACCCACACCTTCGGACGGAAATAATATTCGTCGTAGAAGCGATGGATCATCTCGAGGATGTAATCGGCGGGCAATCCGGGATACTCGATATGCGCCAACTGATGTCCGCCGGCGTCGACCATCTGCTGTTGGTTGGTGATATACCCATTCGCCTTGGCGTAATCGTACAGCTC
>Ga0187860_1000633_pt1 | contig 33049 bp, 26 predicted proteins | sample June2016WEW_10_4_FD_132981 | JGI IMG/M metagenome (GOLD analysis project Ga0187860, IMG submission 132981) | Peatland microbial communities from SPRUCE experiment site at the Marcell Experimental Forest, Minnesota, USA - June2016WEW_10_40 | ecosystem: Environmental > Terrestrial > Soil >...
CAAGGTGGAGATCATTTCCGGCGACCAGGAGGCGGAGTGGGTGTTTCAAGGCGTCACCACGGACCCGGAGCTGGCGACCCAGCCGCTGTTGCTGCTGGATGTCGGGGGTGGCAGCACGGAATTCATTCTGGGCCAGGGCGGGCACAAGCATTTTCAGGCGAGTTTTCCGCTGGGCACCGTCCGGCTCATGGAGCGGTTGCCGCACAGGGATCCACCCAAACCAGCAGAACTCGCCGCCTGCCGCCGGTGGCTGGGGGATTTTCTTTCGCGGCAAGTTCAGCCCAAGCTCGAGCCGGCAATGCAACGGGAGGCAACGGCCTGTTCCGAGAAGGGAGCGTTGCGATTCGTCGGCACCGGAGGAACGGGGAGCATTCTGGCGCGGATGGAAGGGCAGTGGGACGACTTCGACCGTGGGCGCATCGAGGGGACGCGGTTGAGTCTGGAGCGGGTGCGCTGGCACGTGGAGCGGCTGTGGAGCCTGCCCCTGGCGCGGCGGCAGGAGATTTCGGGGCTGCCCGGCAATCGGGCCGATGTGATCCTGGCGGGTGCGGCCATTTACGAGGCGGTGATGGAGCAATTCGGGATTTCCGAATTGCGCATCAGCACGCGCGGGCTCCGATTCGCCGCGGTGATGGAGGCGGAGCCCGCAGAGCATGCGGGGTGAGCTTAATCTTCGGCGAACAGGTATTCCAGGTCTGCTTTCGACAGGCTGCGGGCGAAGCCTTCTTCGCCGAGGACGTCGGCGATGGTTTGGGCCTTGCTCTGCTGCAGTTCCCAGATTTTTTCCTCGACGGTTCCGGGCGAGATCAGGCGGTAGGCATTGACGGTTTGGGTCTGGCCGATGCGATGCGAGCGGTCGATCGCCTGCGCCTCGACTGCGGGATTCCACCACGGGTCGTAGAGCACGACATAGCTGGCGGTCGTGAGGTTGAGCCCAGTGCCGGCGGCGCGGAGGCTGAGCAGGAACACGCCGGCATTCGGATCGTTTTGGAAGGCGCTGACAACCTGTTGCCGGTCCTTGGTCTGGCCGGTCAGAATGTGAGTGGGGATCTGGCGTTCGCGGCATTCCTTTTCGAGCAGTTCGAGCATCTGCACGAACTGGCTGAAGAGGAGGACCTTTTGCCCCTCCGCCAGCAGCGAGTCCAGCAGCTCGAACAGGGTCTCGGTCTTGCCCGAGAGCGAATCGTTGCCGACGAGCCTGGGATGGCAGCAAATCTGGCGCAGGCGCGTGAGGGCGGCGAGCACATGGATTTTGCTTTTGTTGACGCCCTTTTCGGCGACGACCTGCATGACCTGGTCGCGGCTGCGCCGCAATTCCGCGAGATACAGTTTGCGCTGCTCGTCGGCCAACTGGCAGTCCCGGCGTTGTTCGATGCGGTCGGGGAGGTCTTTGGCAACGTGCTTTTTGAGCCGGCGCAGGAGCAGGGGGCGCAGCTTGGCGGAAAGGCGGCGACGCGCGATGCGCTGTTCCATCTCCGCGTTTTCGACGCCGCGCGGTTCGTAGGTCTCGAGGAAATACTCCTGGTTGCCGAGATAGCCGGGCTGCACGAAATCGACGATGCTCCAGAGATCGAGGAGGCGGTTTTCGAGCGGCGTGCCCGTCAGGGCGAGGCGGTATTCGGATTTCAATTGCTTGACGGACTGGGTTACCTGCGCGCCGGGATTCTTGATGAACTGCGCTTCGTCGAGGATCACCGCGCGGAATGAAAACTTCTGGAATTCCTCCAGGTCGCGGCGGAGCAGCGCATAGTTTGTCACGATCAGGTCGTGCTGCGGAATCTGTTTGCGCAGGTTGTGACGCGCCTCGCCGCTTTCGAGCACGAGCACTTTCAGGTGGGGGGTGAACCGGTTGGCTTCGCGGCGCCAGTTGTGCAGCACGGAAGCCGGGCAGATGACGAGCGATGGCTTTTGATTTTTCCGGTTCTGTTCCTTGAGCCAGGCAAGCCAGGCCAGCGTCTGCAGCGTTTTGCCCAGGCCCATGTCGTCCGCGAGGATTCCGCCGAGCCGGATGTGCGTAAGGTGACACAGAAAATCGAATCCGTCCTTCTGGTAAGGCCTCAGTTCGGCCTGAACGTTCGCGGGCAATGGCGTCGCCGGAATCCCCTTGAAATCCTTGAGCCGCTCGCGGAGCGCCCGGGCCTGGGGCGAATCGCCGAAGCGTTTGAGTCCGTCGTCATCGAGGTGGGCGGCCTGCTCGAGGCCGATGCGCTGGGGCACCGGCACCAGGCCGTCAACGCCCAGATCCGCCATGGCCTCGTGCACCGACTGCACGGCGAGTGGATCCAGTTCGACCCAGCCCGAATCCGGCAGTTTGACGAAGCGGCTGGTGGCGGAGGCCAGGCGCTGCAAGTCCGCGGGGGTGAGTTTGAGTCCTTCCTGCTCCCATTCGGTGGAAACGGCCAGCCAATCGATGCCGCTGCCTTTGACGACGAGCCGGGGCTTCAGTTGACGCGGCGCCAGGAAGAGGCGGTGGAATGCGGGGTTGCCGAGGTACTCGGCCCCGGCCGGGCGATTGGGCCACGCCCGGGCAAGCGTGCCCAGAAAGTTTTCATTGGCGTCGCCGACCCACAAGCCCGGTTCGGGCGTGAACCAATCCAGTTGCCTCAACCACAGGGTTGCCGGCTCGAGGCGCGGGTCGTCGAGGATCTCCGGTTTGCCGGCTGCCGGCTTGCGGGGGGCATTCAATTGCCATTCGTGGCCGTTCCAGAACCAAATGCTTTGGTCGCGCTGGCTCCGGGCGAGGAGGCGAAGCCGGACGGTGTCATCGAGCAGTTCGAAGACGAACTCCGGCGCGGCGGGGTGGGTGACGCAAAGTCCTTCCCAGTCCACGCCCTGGCTGGCCTGGGTCCGGCGCAGATGGGTCAGCAGCCGGTGGCTCAATTTTCGCACCGGCACGGCCGGCTTGTCCGTCCACAGCTCGATCACAGACGCGGGAGGCGCGTTGCGGAGCAGGTAGAAGCTATTCCCGGCGAGGGCCAGCGGAGGCTGGCTGACGAAGAACCGGACTTCGGGCAAAGCGCGGCTCTCGCCGTCGGGCAAGGTCAGCCGGTGGGTGAAGGAAAGTTCGTGGTCGCCATTCACGAGGTGCGGGGTCAGCTCCGCGACAAGTCCGTGGAATTGAAGAAGTTTTCCATCCATCGATTCGAGGCGCGAGGTGCGCCCCCAGCGCGCCAGCCACTGAAACAATTCGACCGGCGTCAGCCGCATTTCCCCGGATCCGGGAGCCTCCTCCTGGCGATCCGGATAGGTCGAGGCCAGCCATTGAATGAACTCCCAGTCACCCGGGCGAAACAGTTCCTGTTCGTGGGCCGCGCGCGTGGTCAACTCGATGATCTCCTGAAGCGAGCGCATTTTTTCGCCGGTGCGCGGGCGCATCAAATGGAACTGGACCACGAGCCCGCAGCGGGCGGGCTGATCGGCATCCGGTTCCGGCCGGCAGAGGACGCGCAAGGAGGCGCGGGGCGATTCGAGGTGGACCGGCTTCGGGGGGAAGAGCCAGTTTTCAAGTTCTCGCACCAGCTTTTGTTCCTGCTCGGCCTCCTCCACTTCCGCGAACCTGCGGGGGTTGGCGTGTGCCGCCAGTTCGGTGGGTGGCGACCGGTGCGCGCGAAGGAAAAGGAAGGCAAGCTCCTCCAGACGCGCGCCGCCCCGCGCGGCCAGCAACCGCGGCCACCAGTCCGTTGCCGGGAAGTCCTTGCGGGAAAGCGATAGCCGTTCGAAATAATCTTCGAGCAACAGCCACGCCCGCTGGGAATCCGCACAGACCGAAAAGTTCTTCAGGATGTCTTCGCGTTCGGCCACCGTCGCTTTGGAGTCGGACAGTTCCCGACGCAGATCCGCGAACGCGCCATAGGTCTGCGACAGGACTTTATGGTGCGCGTCGTATTTTGTCGTGCTGCCGGAGCGCGAGCCATCGTCGTTTCTGATTAGAGCCTTTGCCATTCTGATTAACCGCAACCAACCAAACCACGCGGGCTATCATCTCGACACAGACAGGCCATTTGGGTCAATGAGAAACCGCAAGAATTTTGTTCGTGCAGGAGTGGGGAGGGCGCAGGGCGGGCGGCAAAAAATGCCCGTCGGGTTCTGGGTCGAAGATCTTCCCTCTTCATCGGCGTCCTGTCCATTCCCGACGACCCGACTTTCACGAACTATTTGCGCTTCTTCCCGCCGATTTTCTTCTCGAGCGCGGCGACCCTGCGGAACAGTTCGGGCAGGTGGTGCAAGGCGATCATCTGGCGTTTCGCCTGTCCGTCCGGTTGCGCCGGGTATCCGAACCATTTTTCACCGGCCGGAATATTGTGCATCACGCCGGACTGCGCCGCGACGGATGCGCGATCGCCGATGGTTAAATGACCTGCCAGGCCGACCTGGCCGGCGAGGCAGACGTGGTTGCCGAGCTGGGTGCTTCCGGCGATGCCGGCCTGGGAGATGACGAGGCAATGATCCCCCAGCACCACATTGTGAGCGATTTGAACCAGGTTGTCGATCTTCGAGCCTTTGCCGATAAGGGTGGGCCCGAGCGCCCCGCGATCGATCGTCACGTTGGCGCCGATCTCGACGTCATCCTGGATGATGACGTTCCCGATCTGGGGCACTTTGCGGTGGATTCCGTCGTCCTGGACGTAGCCGAACCCGTCCGAGCCGACGACCGTGCCGGAGTGGATGCGGACGCGATTGCCGATTTCCGTGCGTGGATAGAGTGTGACGCCGGGGAACAGTTTCACCTCCTCGCCGAGACGGCAGTTTTCTCCGACATGATCGCCGCCCTGCAGGACCGACTTCAGGCCGATCTGGACTTTCTCGCCAACAACACAGTACGGCCCGACGTGGGCCGAGGGGTCCACCCGGGCGGAGGAGGCGATGACGGCCGTGGGATGAATGCCTGCGGGGAAAACGGGTTCGGGAAAAAACACCGCCATCACCTTGGCGAAGGCGATTCGCGCGTTCGCAACACGAATCAATACTTTGCGCGACGCAAAGGCTCCGTCCACGATGATGGCCGACGCCATGCTTTGTTCCGCGCGCGCGAAATAGTCGGCGTTCTCCGCGAACGTCAGGTCGCCGGACTGGGCGCGATCGGCGGGCGCGAAGTTGTTCAACAGGACGGAGCCATCGCCCAGGACCTCGCCTTGCAACAATCGGGCAATTTCAGCAGCAGTAATTGGCATAAGCAATTTTCGGAGAACAACTTGTCTTCTAGGGCACCCCATCTGATGCCTGGCTTTCTCGATGCACAAAGCGAGTCCAACAGGGTGGCTCGCAAGTCATTCATTGACTTGAAAAACGAGGGTCACTATAAAGTTCATGGACGCTAATTCAATCCCAACTTTTTATGGCAAGAACACTGCGTGTTGGCATGGTGGGTTATCGCTTCATGGGAAAGGCCCACTCCAACGCCTGGCGTCAGGCTCCCCGATTCTTCCCGTTGAAGGGGCACATTGAGATGCACACCCTCTGCGGGCGCAATTCCGCCGCGTTGCAGTTGGCGCGCGCGCAACTGGGATGGCAGCGGGCCTGCACCGACTGGCGGGAGTTGGTGGAATCGCCGCTCATCGACATCGTGGACATCACCACGCCCAACGACAGTCATGCGGAGATTGCGATTGCGGCCGTGCAGAACGGCAAGCATGTGCTCTGCGAAAAGCCGATGGCGCTGAATGTGAAGCAGGCTCAGGCGATGCTTGCCGCCGCGCAAAAATCCAAAGTCGTTCACATGGTCTGCCACAACTACCGCCGCATCCCGGCGATTGCGTTGGCGAGGAAGCTCATCAGCGAAGGCGCGCTGGGGCAGATCTACCACTATCGGGCCCGTTACGCGCAGGACTGGATCGTGGATCCGGAATTCCCACTGGTATGGCGCCTGCAAAAGAACCGCAGCGGCAGCGGCGCGCACGGAGACATCAACGCGCACATTCTGGATCTGGCGCGATACCTGGTGGGGGAATTCAAGGAAGTCTGCGGCCTGCTGCACACCTTCATCCACGAACGTCCGCTCGCAGACGCCGGCGGCAAAGCCCTCTCCCTTCCGGGCAAAACCCCGCGAAAGATGGGCAAAGTGACGGTCGATGATGCGGCAATGTTCCTGGGCCGGTTTGAGAACGGGGCGCTGGCGAACCTGGAGGCGACACGGCTTGCGCCCGGCCGGAAAAACCGGATCGAGATCGAAATCAATGGCAGCAAGGGTTCGCTGTATTTCGATTTTGAAGACATGAACCGTCTGAAGTTCTTCGAGACCGGAAGCGCGACGGATCGCCAGGGCTTCCGCGACATCCTCGTGACACAACAGGGGGGTGTCCATCCGTACGTCGGCCACTGGTGGCCACCCGGCCATATCATCGGCTACGAACACACGTTCGTTCACACCATCGCCGATTTCGTCAACGCGTGCGTGGAGGGGAAACCGGTCCGGCCGAGCTTCGAGGACGGGTTGAAGAACCAGCGCGTGCTCGAGGCCGTGGAAGAGTCCGCAACATCAGGCAAGTGGGTGAAGGTGTGACAGGGCGGAAGCAATCTGGATTTGGATCGACCTAGTCCGCGCCGTCCACGATCTGGCAGACGATGGGGGTGAGTTTCACTCCGGTCCGCTCCTCGTATTTGCGGGACATGTGCTGCATAAAGCTCTCTGCCTGGTGGTAGGCGACCAGGTTGATGGTCGCGCCGCCAAAACCGCCGCCGGTCAAGCGGGCCCCGAGGCATCCTGGGTGTTCGCGGGCCAATTCCACGAGGATATCCAGCTCGCGCGTGCTGTTTTTCAGGAAGTCACGCGAGCTTTCGTGGCTTTGGAACATGTATTGGCCGAACTGCCTGTGATCGTCTTCGCGCAGGGCCCGCGCGCCGGCTGCCACACGGGCGATTTCGCCGGTCACATGGCGGGCGCATTCGTATTCACGCCGGGTCAACCGTGATTTGCCGGCTTCAACCTGCTTCAGTTCGACCGACCGGAGCGCACGGACTCCAAGCTTCTTTGCCGCCGATTCGCAATTCTCGCGCAGTTCGTTGTATTCACCGCCGACCAGGGCATGTTTGACGCCCGAGTTGCAGACGATGATCGCCTCGCCGGGCATGGGCGCATGTTCGACGTGGAGCGATTGGCAGTCGATGTCGATGACGCTCCAGGCTTTGCCGTAGAGTGAGGAAATCTGGTCGAGGACGCCGCAGTTGACGCCGACGAATTCGTTTTCCGCGGCTCGACACAACTTGGCGATTTGGAGCCGTTCCCCGGGGGACAGCGGTGGCAGCTCGCCGCGGCTGTCGCGGGCGGGCGGAGTGGCCGCAGCGCCGGTTGCGCCGAGACTGAACGGATAAAGCCGCCGGACACCCAGGGCAGTAGCCACTTCGAGGGCCGCCGAGCTGCTCATACCGGCACCCATGGGAATCGTTCCGTGGATGGCGGCGCTGAATCCGCTGAAGTTCACGCCCCGTTTGCGCAATTGCAGGAGCACGCCCTTGACATAATCGGCCCAGCGAGCAGAGGGATTGCTCCTGATTTCGTCCATGGGGAAGACTTCGCGTTCGGCAAAGGCCGAGGAGACGAGTTCGATCCTGCCATCGGTGCGCGGGGTCGAGGCGAACCCGATATATCGATCCACCGCGAGCGACATGACCAGACCATCGTTGTAATCGGTGTGGTTTCCCAGCAGCTCGAGCCGGCCGGGCGCGCGGCTGACGTGGGTGGGTGTGCGGCCAAAATGGCGTTTGAAGAGTGAGTTGGCCTCGGGAGCGTCAATGGATGGCATGATGCGTCGGGTGTATTAGAATTAAATCATCCCGGATTGGTCAAGAGGGATTGCCGGGCAGTGGTACTGGCGCATCTTGACCCTGCCCCCGATCGTAAAGAGGCCAAAGCGCGGCGCTTAGAGCCAGCGTGAAAAGTTGGAATGGCATTGGGCCACTGGCCCGTTCCACCCGTTCCGTTTTCGGATTGAATCCGACACGCAAGCCCTTAGTCTCTCACGACCATGAGCCTCACAAGTTCAACCGCCCTCGACCCGGTCAAAGCAGGCATCCGACGGGGCGAAATCTCCATCCTGATGGCGACGCGGGTCCGTCCGGACATGCTTGCGGAAGAACTCGCGACTCTGAAGGCGAACACGGCTCAAAAGGACAAACTGGCGGTGTGGCTCTACGTGGATGACGACGACGATATCACCCGCAAGGCCGTTGACGGAGGCAGATTCAAGAACCTGGATTTTCGGGTTCACTGGCACTTCGGCCCGCGGCCGCCGGCCCTCGGCCAGGCGCACCAGGCCCTCTGGAATGCCTCCGGCCGGGCGTCCGAGGTCTATTTGATCTCGTGCGATGACGCCCGTTTTGACACGCCCGGCTGGGACGACATCGTGCGCAGGGAATTCGGACGGTACCGGGACGGCATCCTGCTGGCCTTTGCCCACGACCCGAACGCGGAGCAGGCCACCTATCCGTTCATCGGCTGGGGCTTCCTGCTCGCCCTCGGCTACGAGAAAGTTTTCCCCGGCATCTTCGCATTTTGGTTCGACGACAAATGGGTCGAGCAAATCGCGCAGATGGCCGGCCGTTGCGCCCAGATTCCCATGACCATCAACCCGATCGGCGGCGGCAAGGGAAAGACCCAGCGGATGCGGTGCGTGCCGTTCTGGACAAGGTTCTTCCAGTTGTTGATGCCCGAGCGCAAGGAGTGCGCCCAAAAGCTTGTCGCGGCCATGGATGTACCGGACGAAAAATCACGCGCGGCGGCAACGGCGGAACTGGAAAAGATCTGGATGACATTGACGAACGAGGAAGAGAAGGCGTTTTCCGACCTCTACTGTGTTTTTCAGGAGGAACGGCACACCGCGTTGAGCCCGGAGGAGCGTAATGTTTTCAACCCGCTCTACATCCGGCAGGAAGTCATGGCCGTGACGCGGTTGCTCTCCCATGCGCAGCAACATATCAAAAGCGGCAACCACGCCGAAGCGCTCAACTATATCGAAGCCACGCAGATGGCCGACCTGCGCCTGCGCCAGGCGCAGGACATGAAGATCGAATGCCTCCGCGCGCTTGGCCGCAACGCCGAGGCGGACCGGCTCGCAAGGGAACAATCCCTCGCCTGGCCCAAGATGAGCGCCGCCCGGCGGCTGTTCCGTTTCCTGGGCATGATCGCCAACGAGGCGCGGCGCATCGTCGCCGCTCGGAGCGCTAAAAAAAGTTCTCAAAAGGGGTGACGCCCATCGCGGAGAAGGGCGCGCGGCTCTGTGAGCCGCAGCAGGTTTAAAAACCCGGATGCTCTGGAATCTTCCCTCGCGCCTCGCGTTGCCAATCTTGCTGCGGGTCACAGACCCGCGCGCCGCGGCAGTCTCCGGCATGCGCCCAAGTGCCGGCACGCCAACATTAATTCCTTCACCCGGAACACCCCGGGTGATAACCTGAAACTTATGACTCAAGACGTTGTTGTTGTCGGTGGAGGCATCGTCGGCCTGGCCACAGCGTTTCGATTGCTGGAGACACGGCCGGGACTCCGGCTCGTGCTCCTGGAAAAGGAGCCGAAGCTGGCCGCCCATCAGACCGGAAACAACAGCGGCGTTCTTCATTCCGGACTTTATTACAAGCCGGGATCCGAAAAGGCCACGCTGAGCGTGCAAGGCCTGCAGCAGATGATCGCCTTCTGCCGCGAACACGGCATCGCGCACGAACAGTGCGGCAAAGTTGTCGTCGCCACCTCCCCGGACGAACTCCCGCGCCTGGAAAAGCTCTGGGAACGCGGAAACGCCAACGGCCTGCTCGGATTGCGCAAACTCAGCGCGGAACAGCTCAAGGAAATCGAACCCCACGCCGCCGGCATCGCCGCAATCCATGTGCCCCAGGAAGGGATCGTGGATTACACTGCCGTCTCGGAAAAACTGGGCGAACTCATCCGCAAATACGGGGGCCAGGTCCATCTCAATACCCGCGTGTTGAAACTGGCTTCCACCGCCGGCGACTGGGTCGCCCAAACTTCCGCCGGCGATTTTCAGGCCCGTTTCGTCATCACGTGCGGCGGTCTCCATTCCGACCGGTTGGTGAAAGCCGCGGGACAAAAGCCGGCGGCGAAAATCATCCCGTTCCGGGGCGAATACTACAAAATCAAAAAGGAACGCCAGCATCTCGTCCGCCATCTGATCTACCCGGTGCCGGATCCGAAATTTCCCTTCCTGGGCGTCCACTTCACACGACTCATCCACGGCGGCATCGAAGCCGGCCCCAACGCGGTGCTCGCCTTCGCGCGCGAAGGCTACCACTGGTCCGACGTCAACTTGCGGGATCTCTCGGAGTCCCTCCTCTTCCCGGGCTTGTGGAAGTTCCTCGCCACCTATCCGGCTCTGTGCGGCTATGAAATCCGGCGCTCCCTGTCGAAAGCCGAATTCTGCCGCTCGCTGCAGAAATTAGTGCCGGAGATTCGCAAGGAGGATCTCGAAACAGGCGGCGCCGGCGTTCGCGCGCAGGCCATGACGCCCGATGGAAAGCTGGTGGAGGATTTCCATTTTGAAGAAAAACCCGGCATCCTGCACGTCGTCAACGCGCCCTCCCCCGCCGCAACAGCCGCCCTCGCCATCGGATCTCGAATCGCCGAACGCGTCCTGCCACGGTTGGGCTAAAGGCCCGTCGGATGATCGACAAACGTCCACGGCACCCGGAACTTTTGGGAAAGCCGCCCCGCCAGGGCTTTCACACCAAATGTCTCCGTCGCATAATGGCCGCCGTACAGTACATTGATCCCAAGTTCTTCCGCCAAGGCGTAGGTCCAATGCGGTCCTTCCCCGGTGATAAAGGTGTCAACCCCTTCCCCGGCTGCCTGCTCCACCTCGCCGCCCGCGCCGCCGGTCACGACGCCGAGCCGCCGACAGAGGGCCGGCCCGCCGGGAATCACCAGCGGCTTCGCGCCGGTGGCGCGTTGCAATCGCCTCGCCAGATCCTCACGCGTGATCTTCGCGTTGCATCGAAAGCCGATGTGCCGCCCGTGACTGGCAAAAAACGGACGCGGATTCCTCAGCCCCATCGCCGCGCAAAGCCGCGCGTTGTTCCCCAGCGTCGGATGCGCATCCAGCGGCAGGTGCGAGCTGTAAACCGCCAGGTTGTGCTCCAATAACAGCCGCAGAAGCTCGTACCGCTTCCCCGTCCACGGCTGCGCGGCCCTCCAAAACAAACCGTGATGCACCACCAGCAGGTCCGCCCGGACTGCAACCGCCAGTTTCACGGTCGCCAGGCTCGCATCCACGGCGGCGGCGATGCGCGTGACGCTTCCGCCGTTCTCCACCTGCAATCCGTTCATGGCGCCGTCGTAGTCCTTGGTTTCACGCGTGCGCAACAGCCCGTCGCAGCAACGGACAATGGCGGTCAGGGAAACGTGCGGCATGGCGGATCAGGCTGGGGTTTTCTTGTCTTTCTGGAACAGCTTTCGAAACCAGGCGGCAACCGCCACGAACGCGATAATGATGAATTTCTTGGCGGCCAGAACAAAGACCCAAAGCAGTTTGAAAAGCCCCAACTTCGCCGCCACGCCGCCCGCCACGAGTGCCGCGATGCCGTACGTCGCCACTTTGTCAACCTTGGGATCGAAATCCGCATAGCGATGTCCTTCATTGAAATTCACCATGCCGAGAATTTGCGGGGTCACTTTTTCAATCTCGCCAAGCTGGTCGATGGCCGCGACGGCGCTCAGCACCAGGACGCCCCGCCGTCCCAGGATCCGGATGTCGTAGTTCAAGGTGTTGGCCGGCGTGCCGTCAAACCTCAGTTCCTTTGCCCAATAAAGCTTGTGACTTGCGGCGTCGTAATGCGGCGGCGCCGCCCAGCCGACCAGTTCGATGGATGGGTAGCCTTGTTTGATTCTCTTCTTGTTGTTGTCCTGCACGGCGCTCTGCATTTTTTTCAGCAGATCGTCATAATTGATTTTGCCGGCGTCATCGTCCTTCACATACCCGTCCCCCGCATACGAAATCAGCACCGCCCAGCTGTCCGAGTCCAGCGGGCCTCTGTCCGACGGCATCAGCATGCCGAGTTCCTTCGTCGTGGACGGCGGATTGCCCCACAGCGTTTCCAGGACGATCTTCGTGTCGTCTGGATTTAAATACCTGAAACCGGACGGCACATTCAACTTGGCGATCCCGCCCTGGAGATTGATCTCGCCCTGTTGATACTTCAGCCGTTTGGCGAGTTGCTCGGCCTCGGCGCGAGTTTTGGGATGTTCCTCGGCGAGGGAAACGGCAGCGGCAAACACCAGACCGACCAGGACAACACAGAGTTTTGTTCTCATGCAGTGGATCAGTGGTACTCCATTCCGGGATAAAGCAGGTTGACCGCGAACAGTTGCACCGAGGGAAATACCGCGTCCAGGATCCGCCAGGAAACCACCAGGCCAATCGTGTTGAAGGCCGGGGTCCGCACCGCCTGGAACCACCGGGCCGCCGAGTCGCCCGGAAGAAACAACAAAAGAATCCCGCTCCCGTCCAGCGGCGGCAGCGGGATCAAATTGAAAATGCACAACAGCAGATTCAGCGAGAAGAAAATGCTGAGCATCCTGGCGAAAAACGGATAGATCCCCGGAGCCGTCGCCATCGTCACCTGGGAGGACGCGATCTGGGCCGGAGCCTCCAGAACCTGGCCGCTCATGCCGGCGCGGATCAAGACCGCCGCCAGGACCACCAGCAGGAAATTCGACGCCGGCCCCGCAAGCGACATCAGCGCCGCCCGGCGCGGGTATTGCGCGGCCCACTGCGGATTGTACGGCGCCGACGCCCAGCCAATCATCCACCCGCCCAGCAAAAAGGACAGGATGGGCACAACCACCATTCCGATCGGCGAACGGCGGATGTGCGGCGTCGGATCCAGCGTGACCTGTCCCCCTCGATGGGCCGTGTCGTCGCCCAGTTTCAGCGCGCTCCAGGCGTGCGACGCCTCATGCGCCGTTGTCGAAACGACAAACGCCAGATACCATTTGAGGCCATCTGTCAGATCGGGCGTCACCCCGCCGATCCTAAAAGCGCAGCAAGGGTTGTCAATGGTCTTCGTGTGACAATGCGGAAACAGCCCCGGCCGCATGAAAAATAATTTGATTCCTCTTATTGAATTCTGCGCGCATCCTCCTATAGTGCGCTTCGATTCGAAGCTACGATGAGCAATCCGACTGACGCGAACGACCGCTGGGACCTCCAGGCCGCCAGGAACCTCTACAACATTCAGCGATGGGGGGCGAAATACTTCGACATCAACGAAGCCGGGCACGTCGTGGCCAGGCCGCTGGAGGAGGCCGGCGCTTCGGTGGACCTGACGGATGTCATCGAGGAGGCCAAAGGCCGCGGACTCAAATTCCCGGTGCTCATCCGGTTCCAGGATATCCTCCGCCATCGTGTCGAGTCCATCAACCTCGCCTTCCGCAGTTCCATCGCGGAATACAATTACCAGGGCAAATACCGCGGCGTGTTCCCCATCAAGGTCAACCAGCTCCGCGAAGTCGTCGAGGAAATCCTCGACGCCGGCAAGCCGTTCGATTTCGGGCTCGAAGTGGGCAGCAAACCCGAACTGTTCGCCGGCCTCGCCCTGCAAAACCAAATCGGCAGCCTGATCATCTGCAATGGCTATAAAGACTGCAATTTCATCCGCATGGCGCTGCTTGGCACCAAACTCGGCCGCAAAGTCATCATGGTCGTCGAGAAACTCGAGGAACTCCGCCAAATCATCACCGTGTCCAGGCAGCTCGGCGTCGAACCCGTCGTCGGCATCCGCGCGCGGCTCATGAGCAAGGGTGCCGGACGGTGGGCGGACAGCGGCGGCGAAGACGCCAAATTCGGGCTCAGCACCGCTGAAATCCTCGCCGCCACCGAAATGTTGAAAGCCGAAAACCTCAGCCATTGCCTCAAACTGCTCCACTTCCATATCGGCTCCCAGGTGCCCGACATCCTCACGGTGAAGAAGGCGGTCCAGGAAGCCGCCCGGCTCTATGCCAAACTCCACAAGATGGGGTTTCAGATCGATTACCTCGACGTCGGCGGCGGCCTGGGCGTGGACTACGACGGCAGCCGCTCGGCCTTCGACAGTTCCACCAATTACACCCTCCAGGAATACACCAACGACGTCATCTACTACGTCGCCGACGTCTGCAACGCGGAAAAAGTGCCGCATCCGGACATCGTCAGCGAAAGCGGCCGCGCCCTCGTCGCGCATCATAGTGTCCTCATCGTCGAGGTGTTTGGCGCGATCGAAAAGGTCAGGCCCGGCCAGTTCTTTCAATACGGCGAAAACGAGCATGCGCTGGTGAAGGAGTTGCTCGATATCCGGAAGAACCTCGCCAAACTGAACAAGCTCGAAGCCTACCATGACGCACAGGAACGACGCGAGGACGCCCAGCACATGTTCACCCTCGGCGTGCTCGACCTGCCCGACAAGGCCAAGATCGAAAATCTGTACTGGGAGATCAGCCAGGAGGTCGTCCAGAGCTTCCACGGCCAGAGTTACGTGCCGGAAGAAATCCGCATTCTCGAAGACAGCCTCGCCGACCAGTATCTCTGCAATTTCTCCGTTTTCCAATCGCTGCTCGATCACTGGGCCCTCGGCCAGTTGTTCCCCATCATGCCCGTCAGCCGACTCAATGAATGCCCCACCCGCGAAGCGACACTGGTCGATATCACGTGCGATTCCGACGGCCAGGTGAACAAATTCATCGACCTGCGCGACGTGCGGGACACGCTGCCGCTGCACAAGCTGAACACCAACGGCAACGGCGCGATCGAGCCTTACTATCTCGGCTTTTTCCTCATGGGCGCCTACCAGGATATCATGGGAGACCTGCACAACCTCTTCGGCCGCGTCAACGAAGTCCACGTCTTCCTCGACCCGGATGAAGCCGCGGGTTACTACGTCGAGGAAATCATCGAAGGCACCACCATCGTCCAGGCCCTGGCTTCGGTGCAATACGACGAAAACGAACTCAAACGCCAGATGAAAGCGCAAATGGACGAAGCCATCAAATCCGACCGCATGAAGCCGTCCGAAGCCATGCGACTCCTGGACGACTACGAACGCGGCCTCAAAGAGTACACCTATCTCAGTTTTTGAAAGGCAGAAGGAAGCATGCAGAATGCAGAAAGGGAATTAGCGCGCCTTGCGCGGAATCGAATTCTTCATTCCGCATTCTTCCTTCTGCATTTCCCCCATGCCTGACCCCGCCCCGAACCCTGGACTCCTGCCTTCCCTCGGCCGGCTCGTGCGCGGGCTCTCCGCCTTGTTCTGGGGCCTGCCGCTCTCGTTGATCGTCTGCGTCCAGACCGCGAAAACTGATTGGCTCCACGCGTTCACCGTGTTGCCGCCCCTCGCCACCACAGGCCTGCTGCTCTATGGGCTCTGGCAGTTGGGCTCGTTCCAAAAACAGGAGCGCCCCTGGCGCAATGCGCTCGACCGCGCCCGGATCTTCGCCCTGGCCAATTTCGGCCTGAGCCCGTTCCTCTATTGGTGGAACCGTGTTCCCGATCATCCGTTCTTCGGCGTCACGGTTTCAGTGCTGGCGCTCTCCGCCCTGCTCTTTTTGTTCAACCTGAACCTCGTCCTGCAACGCCTGGGTGAAATGCTGCCCGACGAAGCGCTCCGGAGCGAAACGCGGCAATACACGGTCCTGAACCGGAATCTGCTCGTGATCCTCCTCCTGCTCGGCGCGGTTTACCTCGCCCTGGCACAAATCCGGCCACTGCCCCTCCCATTGGATGTGCTCCTCGCCTGGTTCCACCGCGGCGGCGCCTGGGCTCTGATCTTTTTGACGCTGCTGCCCCTCGCCATGACCATGGCCCTGATCTGGAAAACCAAGGAAGTCATCCTCGACAACGTGTTTGGGGCAAAATAGTGGTCCCCTGCCCGTTCGCCCACATACCCGACATTCGCGGATAAATTCTTTTTTCGATCCGCGAATGACGAATGCAGGCGAATTCAATTGAGCAGCCGATACCAATTGTCCCGCTGATGCGGTTCGTACCCCAGTTCCTGGATCAGCCGCCGCATGTCCGCCACCGACATGCGGAACGTGGTCCCGGCCTGCGAAACCACGTTTTCCTCGATCATGATGCTGCCGAGATCATTCGCGCCGAATTTTAACGCGACCTGCCCAACCTCCTGCCCCTGCGTCACCCACGAACTTTGCACGCTGGGAAAATTGTCGAGGTAAATCCGCCCCAACGCCTGCGTCCTGAGGTACTCCTGCGCCCCCGCCGTCGGCACCTTCAACTTCGTGTGCTCCGCCTGGAACGTCCAGCAAATGAATGCCGTAAACCCTTTCGTCTTGTCCTGCTGAACCCGCAGCCGGTCCAGATGCTCGATCCGGTCCTCAATCGTCTCTACATGCCCAAACATCATCGTGGCCGAAGAATTCAATCCCAGCCCGTGCGCCACTTCCATCACCTCCAGCCAGTCGTCGCTCATCGCCTTCAGCGGCGAAATCCGCCGGCGCACCCGGTCCACCAGGATCTCGCCGCCTCCCCCGGGAATCGAGCCCAGACCCGCCGCCTTGAAATCGCCGATGGTTTTCTCCATCGGCTCGTCAAACACCTTGCGAAAGTGGACAAATTCGCTCGGGCTGAATCCATGAATGTTGACCTGTGGAAATTTGGTTTTGATGTGGGAAAGCAAATCCAGGTACCATTGCTTCGTCAGCATCGGATGATGCCCGCCCTGCATTAGGATCTGCGTGCCGCCCAACACCAGGGTCTCCTCGATTTTCCGGTCCATCTCGTCGAACGTGATGATGTAAGCGTCGTTGTCCGCTTCCGTGCGATAAAAGGCGCAGAACTTGCAATAGACATTACACACGTTCGTGTAATTGACGTTGCGGTCCACGATGTAGGTCACGATCTCGTTGCCGCGGCCGTCATGCGCGCCGGCCCGCGCGAGCTGGCGGCGCCGGTCCGCGAGCATCCCGAGTTCTTCGAGCGGCAGATGATACAGCCGCAACGCCTCCGTCCGGTCGATCCGCCTTCCGTCCCAAACCCGCTGCAGCAATTCATCCAAAGACGCGTCGTGAATCACGCTCACCTCCGCAGCATCCCGGGCAGCCCCCCGCCCATGCGCCCCATCATCTTTGAAAATTTGCCCATTTTCTTCATCATCTGCTGCATCTGGCCAAATTTGTTCAGCATCGTGTTCAACTCCGCCACGCTCACGCCGCTTCCCTTGGCAATCCGCACGCGACGCTTCGCATTGAGAATCTGCGGACTCCGCCGTTCCTTCGGCGTCATCCCGCAAATCATCGCCTCCATGCGGCGGAATTCCTTTTCCTGCTTCGACAGGTCGGCGTCCTTCAGCATCTCGGAGCCGCCCGGCAACATGCCGACGATGGATTCGAGCGAGCCGATCTTTTTCATCTGGCGCAGTTGTTCGAGAAAATCCTCCAGGGTGAACTGGCCCTTGCGCATCTTCTCCTCCATGCGCTTCGCGTCGTCCAGATCCACCGCATCGGCGGCCTTCTCCACCAGGCTGACCACGTCGCCCATGCCCAGAATCCGCGAGGCCATCCGCTCCGGATGAAACGGTTCAAAATCCTCCAGCTTCTCACCCATGCCGGCAAACTTGATCGGCTTGCCCGTCACCGCCCTCAAACTCAGCGCCGCCCCGCCCCGCGCGTCGCCATCCAGCTTCGTCAGGATCGAGCCCGTTATCGCCAGGGCCTGGTCGAAATGCGTCGCCACATTGACCGCCTCCTGGCCGGTTGCCGCATCCAGCACGAGCAGGACTTCCCGCGGCTTCACCAGGTCGCGCAGCCGCACCAGTTCCTGCACCAGCGGCTCGTCGATCTGCAACCGCCCGGCCGTGTCGAAAATCAAAATGTTGCGGTTGTTTGCCGCGGCAAATTCCAGGGCACCCCGGGCAATCGTCAAAACGTCCTTCTCGCCCTGCTTCACAAATACCGGCAGATCCAGTTGTTTGCCCAGCGTCTCGAGCTGCGCCATCGCCGCCGGGCGGTTTACGTCGGCTGCCACCAGCAGCGGCGCGCGGCCCTGCTTGTGCAGCAGCCGGGCGAGTTTGCCGCTCGATGTGGTTTTGCCCGACCCGTGAAGGCCCACCATCAGGATGCAGCTCGGATTGCCGGTCAGATCCAGCGCGGCGTTCTGCGAACCGAGCAAGTCCACGAGCTCGTCGTGGATCAATTTGATGATTTGCTGGCCCGGCTGGATGCTCCGAATGACTTCCTGGCCGAGGGACTTCACCCTGACCCGCTCGATGAAATCCCGCGCGACTTTGAAATTCACGTCCGCTTCAAGGAGCGCAAGCCGGACTTCCCGCAACGAATCGCTGACGTTGGCCTCGGAAATTGTGCCGAGCCCGCGCAGGTTGCGAAAAGCGCCCTGGAGCTTGCTGCTTAGGGAATCGAACATCCGGCCAAACTACGGCACGAGCGGCAGGTTGACAAGGGCAACGCGGCATGCCTTACTGTGCGGCCACCGCAACGGCGGGTAGGTTACCCAAGTGGCCAACGGGGGCAGACTGTAAATCTGCTGGCTTACGCCTTCGATGGTTCGAATCCATCACCTACCACCACCCAAAAACCCCGGGGAAAACAGCGATTCTGTGCAATGTTTTCAATGCTTTCACGATGACAGCGGATTTCGGCCAGCGTGCTTTTCTGATCTTGTCGTCTCTTGCGTGCTTTTCGGGAAGGATGCGGACAGAGTAACCCCCAATGTCCCGGCAACCCTGAGCAGGGCACGGAGGTTGATCCACTGCTCGCTATCTTCGACCTTCCGCAGGCAGTTTTTGTCGTTATAGTTGCCCGAACAAGCCCGACGAGCGCGGGCTTGAAAGCGGCAAGGAATGTGCTCGCCTTAATCGGGTTGACCCTCTGCCGGAGTATGGGCAGGACGGCGCAAGATCGCCTTATGGAGATGCAGCCGCTGGACAATTTTATGAAAAAGAGCAAAGGCTTCTTCCTCGCCGGGAGCCTGTTCACGTTTTGTTGTGTTCTGCCTTGTGCGAACGGCGGTCTTCAGTTCACCACCCTGTTCGCATTCAACAGAACGAATGGCGTCTCACCGGAAGAATTTGCGCAGGGAGCCGACGGGGCTCTTTACGGCACCGCGTCGGGCGGAGGTATTGGATTCAATGGTGGCGGGTCCGGAAACGGCACCGTCTTTGAATTGAGCACCAACGGCGCCTTTACTTCCTTCGCCTTCGTACAGTTGGGTTTCGTGAGGTTTTAGTTGACTTCAAAACTAATAATCAGTATAAAATTTATGTATATTTACTATAAACTTGTGAAGATATTAAATGTATTATTACTGCTGTTTGCTGTAACAATCACCACGTCTGCATTTCCGGCTTATCCACTGAAGAGTGCGCCCGGTGGCCGCTATTTGATAGACCAAAATGGAAAACCCTTTTTGATGGTTGGAGATGCGGCACATTCATTGATTGTGAATCTAAGTGAATCTGATGCGGCGACTTATATGATTGATAGGAAAGCGCATGGATTTAATACTATAGTAATTTATGTTCTGTGTAATTTCGATAGAGCGGATGGTAGTACATTAGACGGGATTTTGCCATTTACAGGGAAAATCACTTCTTCAACAAATTATGACTTAACGACTCCGAATGAGACATATTTCAAGCGTGTTGATGATATGGTGAATATTGCCGCAACGAATGGGTTAATGGTGATACTCGATCCAATCGAGACAAGCGGATGGCTTGCAACGATGGATTCGAATGGAACAACTAAATGCCATACTTATGGGCAGTATCTTGGAAATCGCTACAAAAGCTTCACTAATGTTATGTGGCAAAGTGGAAATGATTTCCAGACATGGGCAAATTCCAGTGATGATGCTGTGGTTTTGGCGGTAGCAGGAGGAATTCTGTCCGTTGCTACTAATCAGTTACAAACAATAGAATTAAATTATTTGCTGAGCAGTTCATTGGATGATTCAAACTGGGATTCTATTGTAGGAATCAACTTTGTTTATACTTATTATCCTACCTATGCGGAAGTTCTTCATGCTTATAATCAGTCCACCATACCGGTTATTATGGGTGAAGCTAATTATGAGTTTGAGACAAATCCAAACACAGACGGGGGATCAACAAGCAATCTTCGCAGGCAGGAATATTGGACACTTTTATCAGGAGCCACCGGGCAATTATATGGTAATCATTATTTATGGTCATTTATTTCAGGATGGCAGTCCCACATGGATACGATTGGTGCGACTCAGTTCCAATATTCCACTGCATTATTCTCTCCCAGAACGTGGTATAATTTAATTCCAGATACAAGTCATTCAATAGTCACAGCGGGATATGGAACATTTTCAAGTAGCGGAGGGGTTGGCGCTAATAATTATGTTACAGCAGCGGGTACGCCCGATGGTGGTTTAGTAATGGCGTATATTCCGGCAACTCAGGCTATCACCGTAAATATGTCCAAATTAAGCGGGGTATCAATCGCACGCTGGTATGATCCAACATCGGGAACTTTTACTAATATTTCAGGCTCACCATTCTCTAATACGGGCAGTGAAAAGTTCACTCCACCTTCAAAAAACAGTTCCGGTGGTCAAGATTGGGTAATTGTTATAGAAAAAAATATAGTTATTCCTCCGCCAACGGATTTAACTGTCCGTTTAAATTGAAATATCCCTGAAAATGTAATTTGAGAGGCAGTGCAGAAAAACCCGGCAGGGCCGACCTGTGGCCGGCTTGGACGACCGGCAGCGCGGGTTTACCGACCTCATCTCTTCACATAACCATTCTTCCGAAACCACTCAACCGCGTCGGCCAGCGCCTGCTCGGGGGGTGTCTGCGGCAGACCCAGCTCCCGAATCGCCTTGGCCGGATTGAAAAACATCTTGTGCTTTCCCATGCGCACCCCCGCCAGCGGTGCCTTGGGCGGTCTGCGGGTGAAAAATGAAAGAGCTTCATTCGCGTAAGCCGCCCCGAGAGCGATGCGGTATGGAATTCGGTGTCTCGGCGCCGGCACTCCGGTGATCTTTTCCAGGACGGCAAACGTCTCTTTCAGGGTCCAGTTTCCCTGTGCGTTGCCCAGGATATACCGTTCGCCGATCCGGCCCTTTTCCGCGGCGAGGACATGGCCCGCCGCCACGTCTCGCACGTGAACCCAGTTCAGCCCGGTGTCCATGTAGGCGGGCATCGCGCGGTTCAAAAAATCGACAATGATTTTTCCCGTCGGCGTCGGCTTCGCGTCGCGCGGCCCGACCGGGGCGCTGGGATTGACGATGATCACCGGCAGACCGTTCACCGCCAGTTGTTCCGCCACTTGTTCCGCCTGCCACTTCGAGCGTTTGTAGTGGTTGCTCATCTGCCCTTTCAAAACCGGAGTCGCTTCGTCGGACGGAACGGGCCTGGCATCGACCGTCTCGGGCAGGCCGATGCATCCCACGGTGCTGGTATAAACAATGCGCGTGCAACCCGCCGCCGCCGCGGACTCCAGCACGTTGCGCGTGCCGTCGATGTTCGTCTCGTACATCGGGCCGTAATCGCGAAGCCAAAGGGAATAACTCGCCGCGACATGGAAACACCAGTCGCACTCGAACAGGGCCGCTTTGAGCCGATCGTGGTCGCCAATGTCCCCTTCCACACGTTCGAAGCTGGCGCCCGCAAGCCCCCTCAGGTCGCTCCCGGGACGCAACAACGCCTTAACGTGATGCCCACGGGCCGTCAGCTCATGCACGAGGTTCGATCCGATGAATCCCGAAGCGCCGGTGACAAAGCAGTTCATAGAATGTACCGCCCATTCTGCCTCAACGCCGCCTCCGGATGAATCAAAATATTCACCCGATCGTACCCGTCTTTTTGGCGGTATTAACCGCTTGTAAACTGCGGATCATTCATGGTTCATCGTTTTGCCGATCAGAACTCAACCCCGTCGGCTTCGTCGGCGGCCGCCTCGAGGAACTGTCGCAAGACCTTCAACCTCGGCCCGGCGAGGCGGCGGGCGGACTCGAGTTGCAGCTTCGCCGGCAGGTCGTCCGCGTTGCGCCCCAGCACCCGGAGGGCATCGGCGAACCGCACGAAGCGGTTGTCGCGCCCGATCTTGCTGACGGTGCGCAGGATGCCGATCGCACCGAGCTGCTCCAGAATGTCCGCGTCGCGCAGCAGCACGCCTTCCAGCGTGGCTGGCGTCGTGGAAGGCAGATGCGTGCGGATTACTTCCAGCACGGCCGGGATTTTCTCGTCGGAAAACCCGAATTTTTGGAGCAGCGGCGGAGCTTCCTCGAGCGCATAGGCGACATGATCCCAGGCCGCGAGCCGGGCCGGATCTTCGGGCCGGTGTCCGACAAACACGCCCAGGTCATGCAGCCACGCCGCCGCAAACAGAACATCGTCATCGAAGGCCCTGCCCTCCGCCAGGCGCGCGGCGAGCCGGTAAAGGCGCGGTTGATGGCTGAACTTATCCGGCGGCCTGGCCTGGGCCTGGATGTATTTCATCAGGGCCTCGCGGTAATCGGATGATTTCACGGCGCCAGTATGTCACCGGCTCGCGGGCTTTCCAGTCCGTTTCAGGAGTGGCGACGGCCCGTCGCCAGGCCTCGTTGATTGCAGCACTCATTCGGCGACAAGCTGTCGCCGCCCCGGTAACGGGAGTGCGGGGCGCCACAAATCCGGGCCATCATTCGCCAAAATCCGGTGAGCCGTGTCCCTGATCAAACGGGAAGTTGTGCGCAAGGCGAATCCGGAGATTCTTCCAGATCCCGCCCCGCGCTCATGTTGAATCGGGAGTCAGACGCCTCCGTTCCGAACGGGTTGGCCCGGCCTTCGGACCTCCCGCCGCGCTGTATTGCCGTTTCGCTTCTCGGAGTGGATTATCATCAATTGAAAGCCGCGGATGGCGGCGAGATTTACCTGACCCGATTCGGGCTGCCGTTCTGGAGGAACCTGCTCCCGGAAAACTGGTATGCGCCGGACTGGTTCGAGGCCAAGCGCGAGCGGCTGGAAGGCACCAGCATGGTGTACCGCGTGCCCACGCGCTCGGTCCACGGCACGGCCCTCAACCTGGTCGCCAAATGGTCCCGTGTGGGCGAGGTGGTGCCCTTCGACACCCTCTCTGTCAACAAATTCATCCATGCCGAATTCAACAGTCCCTTCGAGGAATTCTCGCTGCTGATGGAATTGCGCAAGGGCGAGGCGGGCCCCCAGGGCATCCGCATCCACACGCAGCGGCCGATGGCGATTTATCTTCCGAACGAACGGCTGCAACTCTGGCAAACCGGCCGTTCAGAGGACAAGATCCGCGCGAAAGTCACCCGCCATCCCGGTGTCGAAATTGACATCCTGCGGCAATACGTCGTGCTCTTCGGGTGGATCAAAGGCCTGGACGCGGTCGAGACCGCGGACCAGTTCAAGCTGGATGGCCGCGCGCGCGCGGAATTCCTCGCCCGCACCACCAGCCTGGTCACGCACGAACTCTGGCAGAAGGGGTATCGGGTCGTGGATATGAAACCCGCCCACATCATCCTGCGGCCCGGTCCGGACCGGTCGTTGTTGCGCGACCGGAACGGCCAGATCGCGTACGCGCTGGTGGATTACGAACTGCTGGAGCGAACCCACGAACACGAGAAGGCAGTGCGCAGCGCGAACCGCCAACTTTACCTCAAGCACATGGCCCGCCGGTTCGAAGCCGACGCGGCGGGGCCCCTGCCGGCGCACCTTCAGGCCGTCAATATCCTGGGTGTGGATTACATTTTCGGCCGCGCCGAAAGCACCGGCGGCATGCTCTGGGTGATGGGCAAGGACCCCGATCTGTTCAACTACTTTCTGCCCGAACGCTGGCGGCGCACGCCGAAAAAGAAGCTGTCGTCGCGCAACCAGGTGTTCTCCACGCGCACCAAGGACAACATCAACCTGATCTGGAAGGTTTCCCGCATGGGCGATCCGCCCTGGCTGGGCAACCCCGAGGCCAACAAGCCGGCCGCGCGAGAATACGGCTTCAACAGCCCCTTCGAGGAATTCGCCTTCGCGCTCGAGCTCAGCCGCCAGGGCGTCAAAACCGTCTATCCCCGCGCCATCTACATGACCGGCCACAAGCGCGAGTCGGGGCGCCAGGACGCGGACGAACGGCGCTACGCCGCCCTGGCGCATCTGCGCACTCCGGACGGCGAACCGCTCGTCCGCAACGAATACGATTACATCACCATCTGGGGATTCTGGAACGGACCGGACGAATTGCTGGCGGCCGACGACGGCCAGTACTACCACGCGGTCAACGCCCAGCGCGCGTTTGCCAACAAAACGATCTCCCAGGAGGCGCTCAAAGAACTGATGCAACTCAAGGCGGAACGGCTGGCGCGCTTCGGATTCGAGGATCTGAATCCCAAACCGGACCATTTGCTGGTTTCATTTGACGCGGCGGAAAAGATGGTGATCGGTTCCCTGGGAAAGCCCGAGGTGCGCCTGTGCAACTTCGAACTCATCCGCCGCCGCCCGGCGGCTGCGCATCCTGAGGCCGCCAGGAAAGCGGGTCTGTGACCCGCAGAAGCCCCGGCCATACACCATGCGTTGGAACAGATCAGGGCTAATCCACAATATCAGGGTGGGCACGAGCCGTCCCCACCCCTGTTGAACACGCCCCATCCCAGAGCCGCGCGCCGGACAAGTAACTTGACAGTTACTTTTACTCCCTTAGTGTTTCAGCCTGTCACCGGCATGAAACCCGCACCATCAAAAAAGACCGGCAGCCGCAATCCCCTGCACAGCCAGGAGCGGATTCTCGAAGCCGCACTGAAGGAATTTGCCGCCAAGGGCTTTGCCGGGGCGCGCGTGGACGCCATCGCCCGCCGGGCGCGCATCAACAAGCGGATGCTCTATCACTATTTCGGCGACAAGAATGGTTTGTTCCGCGAAGTCCTGCGGCGGAAGCTGGCCGAACGCTCCGCGTGGCTGGCGTCTGCGCCGGAGCCCCTGATCGAAAGCCTGCCCTTTTGGTTCCACCTCGCCTGCCGCGACGCGGAGTGGATCCGCCTGCTCGAATGGGAAGCGCTGCAGTGGGGAGAACGGAAGGTGATCGACGAGAGCCACCGCCGCGAGAACGCGGTGCGCGCCATCGAACGGCTCCGCCAGCAGCAGGCCAAAGGATTGCTCTCGGAAGAGTTCGACCCCGGCCAACTGCTTCTGTCGATGATGGCCCTGATCGCTTACCCGCTTGCCTTCCCCCAGATGGCTCGGCTTATTACGGGCCTGTCGGTTTCCAATCCCGATTTCCAGCGGCAACGGGAAGTGTTTCTGCGCCAATTCGCTGCGGCCTTCCAGCTCCGGCCGTCCGTCGCCGGTCCGCCAGGCACGCCCGAAGGCTCCACTCCTGGAACTCGGCCTTGAAATGAATCCGCCAATTCACATTGGCGGCTACAAGAACCTTCACCCATCGCGGTTCATGGCCGGGAGGCTTTTGCGGATCGCAAAACGAACGGATTGTCCCTGATATAAAACCGCAGGTGGCGCCTCGCCCAATGCCTGGCGTAGGCCACGCCGATCCGGGGACCTTTTGCGATGGCAACGGCCCCGGCATCCGGCGCTGCGGCGATGTAGAGGTCGTCGCTGAGGAGGTCGTGGGCATTGAGGCGTTTGTCGATGCGCATTGCCTTGCACAACAGACCCGGCCCCTGGGTCCGGCCCTCAACATTCCGGACCGGCTCGATCGCCCGCAGCAGAATGGCGGACCCGTGTCCCTCGCGCTCGGTCACGACGTTCATGCAATAATACATCCCGTAGATGAAGTACACGTAGGCGCGGCCCGGCGGACCGAACATGACTTTTGTCCGGGCGGTCAGGCCGCGGGAGGAATGCGCCGCCAGATCGTGCGGCCCGAGGTACGCCTCCACTTCCACGATCCTGCCAATGCGCTCCACGCCCCGCCACACGCGAACGAGATGTTTCCCGAGCAGCTCCCGGGCGACGAGCGCCGTGTCGCGATCGTAAAACGAGCGCGGCAGTTTGAGCAATTCTCCGGCGGGCATCTCAAGGCGGATTCGCGGCCGCCACCGGCAGGGAAGCGCCGGCGCCGCCCGGCATCCCGTCGATGCGGTAAAGCCGGTGCATGTAAAGATCGTCGGCCACCTGGTAAATCGCCGTCGCGTTTTGCTCCAATTCCAAAAACGGCGGCGGCGCCTGTTTCACGGGCTTCAATTCCGCCACCTTCGGGTCGCCTTGATAGAATTCCACGGCCTTTTGCAGGCCCAGCACCACCATCCGATCCTGCGCAAACAGTCCGATGTCGCGATTGTGGTTGAGCAGCGCCCGGGCCGCATCGGGCGGATCCTTCAGCAGATCGCGGCCGAAGAACAGGGTGTCGTACGGCCGGCCAATGAGCCCGAGCAGGGTCGGCGAGACGTCGAGCGAGTTGCCCAGCATGCCGATTTGCCGGGGTTCCTTCACCACGGCGGGACCGAGAATGACCCAGGGGATTTCGTAGGAGAAAATCGGGATGTCCTGGCTGCCGTAAACGCGGGCCCCGTGATCCGCGACCACCACGAACACCGTGTTGGTCCAGAACGGCTCCTTCTTCGCCATGTCGAAGAATCGCCCGAGGCACCAGTCCGAGTATTTGACCGCCTTCTCCCGCGTGCGGCTGGGCTTGTCCGGGTCTTCGGGAATGCGGCCTCTCGGGTAGGTGTAGGGTTTGTGGTTCGACACCGACATGATCGTGCCCAGGAAAGGCCTGCCGGTCAGGGCCAGGGCATGGAACTCCTGGATGGCGCGCGCGTAAGTGTCCTCGTCGCACACGCCCCAGGGGATCGTCGTGAACGTCGGGTGCGGAAAATCCTTTTGCTCGATGAACCGGTCCCAGCCGTTGCGGATGGCATACGAGCGCATGCCGTCGAAGAGCCCCCGGCCGCCGTAAAGGAACACCGTGTCGTATCCGTCGCGCTTGAGAACGCGGGCGATGGATTCCACATTCTCCGAACGATCCCGTTTGACGATTGAATCACCGGGCAAGGGCGGGAATGAGGAGAGGACGCCTTCGAAACCGCGCACCGTGCGGTTGCCGCAGGCATAAATGTTCGTGAAAAACAGCCCCTCCTCGACGGCCAGTTTGTCCATCTCCGGCGTGAGCGAGGGACCGGGCCGGCCCAGGCTGCCCCAGAATTCCGAGCCGAGGCTTTCCTCGAGCAAAATGACGACGTTCAGCCTCGGCCGGCCGGGGTCGCCGGAGATCTTGCGGCGAATGCTGTAGCGATCGCTCATAAAGGTCGCGTCGGGCGCCGCCAGAAGCTTCCGCGTCCGCGCGTAGGCTTCGTCGCGCGGGAGAGTCCGGTAAAACGCGGGGTAATCCAGATCGCGCGTCCAGAAGGCGGCGATGAAGGAGATGGAGCCGTTGTTGGCGATCTCATTCAACGTCCGGTTGCTGCTGAAGCGCGTGCCCGTCAGGTTCACCGTTGGCAGGAGCAGGACGCAAAAGATCGCGGCCGTTCCCAGATGCAGGAACCGGGAGGCGCGCGAGGTGGGCTGAAACCACATCTGGCGGAAATACCAAAACGCGCCCAGCACCCACGCGAGCCCGGCCACGCCGCAAACGGCGACGACAGTGTTCAGGGGATAGGATTCGCGGATGTTGCCGAAGACTTCGGTGGGATAGAGCAAATAATCCACGGCCACGGTGTTGAACCGCGATTTGAATTCATCGAAGAAATAGTATTCGGTGAAGAGCAGGAACACCTGCACCGTCCAGAAAAGCCAGCAGCCGGCGGTCAGCAGGACCTTTTGCCACGGTCTGCCGAACGCGCGGTCGCGAAGGATGGAAAGCCAGAGCAACAGCGGCAACGTGACGATCAATGCCACCACAACATCGTAATGAACTCCGATCAGGAATATCCGCGCGATGGTTCCCGCGGAAACCTCGCCGGGCGAACCGAACCGGACGAACAGCACCAGCCGCAGCAGCGAGAACGCCGCCAGCAGTGAAAAGAAGAAGAAAACGGCGAAGCCGAAGCGGGATCGTTTCCAGGGAAAGTCCTTCGGCGAAGCGGAGGTAATCATAGACACTTCACCTCACACCGATGCGCCGGATTGACAGAATCGCGAAATGCCACGGGGGAATGACACCGGTTTCGCGCATTTTGTTCAACTCGAAAAATGACAGCCGCCTCCGCTGCAGCGCTGGGGAAGATTAAGAATTTCGAACTCCTCACCGGCGACCCCGAGTTAAAGGCGCTGGGAAAAGAAATCTGAGTCGATCCGCGAAATTCGTGCCTGCATTGCCATGCCGAGACGTTCGCGGAACGGATTGCCAACCCCGAGAAACTTCAGTTGGACCAGGCATCGGACGACCTGGGCTTCCGCGTGATTTGGATGCCCGCCCGGTAAATCCGGGTCCCGCGTTCAGCAGGAGCCATCCATTTTTGAACTAGTAAGTTGCCTCCACTTGGGACCGCCTTTTTTGCACGAGGTAAAGAACCAGTATCAGAACAAACACAATTACGGCCACAATGTAAACGTGGTTGGAAATCAAAGTGAGCGCCCAGGTGTACTGCGGTCGGGCGTCCTGCAATTCCGCCAATTGCTGTTCGCAGTGTCCGATGATGCGGTACAGGTGGTTGATCTCCTGCATTTCCAACTCGGACAGCTTCCGCTTGGGAACCGAACGGTCCGTGTAGAAGTATTTGATCATCGAATTGAATTCCAGCTCGTGACCGATGAACACGACTCCCGGGTTCAGTTCCGAGCTTACGTATTGGAATTGGTCGTAATCGAATTTCTGGGTGGCGCGAACATCGACGGTATTGAAGTCCGGTTTGATGGCTCCTGGGTGAAACCAGTAGGGGTACATGCCCACGTCCATGTCGGGCGTGCGGGACAGGCGGGTGACGGGTTGGTTGGCGATTTCCTGGACCCGGTGGATCGCCTGGTCCATCTCCGTTTTCAGGGCTGCGATCTGTGCCTCCGGCGTGGCCGGCTCCTGGCTGGAACCCGGAGCCGCATCGGCGGCGGCCAGGCCCATGACAAGGACCAGCATGACCCGCGCGAGCCGGGCCAGACATTGTCCGGGCCCGCTTCCATCCTGGATCCCGCTCCCGGCCCGATTCCATGGAAGGTTTCCGACATCAATCCGCTTTTTCGAAGTAGTCTGCATAAGCAATATTCAGTGGCCTGCGGAGCAACTTCGGTGCCGACGACGAAGGGGTCGCACATTTTGAGACGTCTTCTGGCCGTCTGTGACTTGTTCAAACAATACCCGAACTTGTCGTCCAGAATGAAGACGGGCGTCAACGTCCCGATTTGGTTGACATCAAAGATACTTTTGCAGCAGAGGCTGCAATGCCTGTTTCGTTTTCGCGGGCCAGAGCTTTTTGTCGGTCAGGATCGCATTCCTCAATGCGGAGTGGCAGGGCCAGTTCGGCCGGGCGGGAATCGTAGAGACGACACGGGCGACGATCGCCTTGGCCATCTCCGCGTTCCGGGTCAGGTTCTCGATGATCATCTCCAGAGTCACGTGCGCCTCGTCCGTCTTCCAGCAGTCGTAATCGGTCACCATGGCCATCGTGGCGTAGGCGATTTCCGCTTCGCGGGCGCACCGGGCTTCGCCCAGGTTCGTCATGCCGATGACGTCGTAGCCCAATTTGTGGTTCGTGAGCGACTCGGCGCGCGTGCTGAAGGCGGGTCCCTCCATGTTCACGTAGGTGCCACCGTCGTGGACGCGGGCCTTCAGCGAGCGCGCCGCCTTCAACAGCAACTGCCGCAGCTCCTCGCAAATCGGGTCCGCAAAGGCGATGTGCGCCACGATGCCGCGACCGAAAAACGTGTGTTCGAAATCCCGCTTGGTGCGGTCGATGAATTGATCGATCAACACGAAATCACGGGGTTTGTACCGGGCCTGAAGCGACCCGACAGCGCTGGCGCTGAGGATCCAGGCCACACCCAGCTTTTTCATCGCCCAGATGTTCGCGCGATGATTCAGTTCGCTCGGCAGGATGCGATGGCCCCGGCCGTGGCGCGGCAGGAAAACCACGTCGCGTCCGGCCAGCCGGCCGGTGAGAAACGCGTCCGACGGCGGCCCAAACGGTGTTTTGACCTTGACCCATTTCTGGTTCGTGAACCCCTCGATGTGATACAGGCCGCTGCCGCCGATGATGCCGATCCGGTGATTTGACATGGCGGATTTCTAACCACGAACCACACGAAACACACGAAAAAAACGCTCCGATTGGAACAGCGACAAACTGCAGAGTGGCGCGCGCTGGTCTTGTAGCCGCGCTTATCAAAGCGCGGATCGAGGGCATTTCGCAGGCCCCGCGTTTTGACAAATGCGGCTACGCGTGGAGTGTGAAACGTTCGGACTAGGGCTTCAGATTCCGCCATCCACCTGCCACCGGCCTGCCGGATTATCTTTTCTGACGGCCAGGTTCCACTTTTTGGTCTGACTCCACAACGCTCCCTTGAGTTTGATTTCGTAAGGCACAAAGCGTCCGGGATAAGCTTTGGAGGTGAAGGACTCGCCCAGGCTGACGATCTCAAGCCCCCCCAGGTAATCCTTCAAACGGGGAGTGAGCGGAGACATAAACTTGCCGGCTTCGTCCCAATCCTTGCGGGCGCAAGCCTCGAAGAAAGCGCGGGCAGCCTGTTCCGCCGTCATGGAGGCGTATTTTTCGTTGTCGGGCAGTTTGGACAACTGTTCCGGCAATTGCGCCCAACTCACGTCCTTCGGCAGCTCCAGTTTCCACACGCCCGGATCGATCGGCTGGTTATAGTCAATCTGACTAAGGTTAAAAATTTGCACCTCGCCGGACGAACGAGTCAGATAAATCTGCACCGATTCCAACAATTTACTCTGCGCGTCGAAATGATAGACCCGGCGGGTGTCGGCATTTCCCATGAACGTGTTTTTGCAGTAATCGTTGTCCGGCACGCCGGACTTGACCAGAACGGTGATGATGGATTTCAACCGGCCATCCGCGCCGGTTTCTTCGGTAAGATTGAGTTTCCAGCCCTTGGCGCGGGCATTGTCGAGTTCGTTGCTGATGGTATTGCTCAAGTTGGCAATCCGGTGCAGCCATTCCGTATCAAAAGCGCTGGTCGTGCGTTGCGGGACTTTCACTCCGGTATCGCCGGTTTTGATGAGCATCACGGTGGACCGGCCGTCCATGACGACGACCCGCTGCGGTTTCTCAACACGCCATTTGAGTTCCGGCTCGAACTGTTTCCAAAGTTCGATGGTGTAAAATGGACTGTCGGCATTGATGAAGCTAAAGTTGTCCCCTGGGAAGGTGCGCAACTGGCCGCGTAAATGAATGCTGGTGAGTTTGGCCACGGCTTGCGCGCCTTTTGTCATAACCTCGGCGGCTGCGGCTTGTATTTTGGGTGTGCTCAGGATAAAGATTAAAATGATGACCGCCGCGAATCCCGCAGCGCCCAACCCAAATCCCCAACGATGTTTCAATAATTTGCTCATAATTGTTTCTCTTTCCGGCTTGGACTGTTCCTGACGAACCCGTTGCATTACCGATTCCACCAGCCGCACCTCGGCGGCAGCCTGACCGCGAGCGATCAGGCGTTGTTGCAGACTTGTGATCGCTTTGTATTCAGCCCGGCAATCCGCACAAGTGTCCAGGTGCGCCCGGCAGTGGAGCGATTCGTCGCGGTCCAGCAATCCCTCCGCGCAGGCGACCAAATTGTCCCGGCATTCGGCGCAGTTCATGTTTGTTCTATTCGGTTGACCCGTTCTTCGTCGTTTTCGCGGACTTTGAGCTCCTGCCGAAGCAGGGCGTAGGCGCGCGAAAGCGTTTTGGTGACCGTGCCGAGCGGCATGTCGAGTCGCGCGGCCACATCCTGGCAGGAAAGGCCCTCGTAATACCGCAACAGAATCACCTCACGGTAGATTTCAGGCAGGACCGCAATGGCTTTTTCCAACGGATACTCCTGCGGGCTGTCGGCGGCGGCCAGGGTCAGGACTTCGGCGGCTTCACGATCCTTCTTGCGGCGTTCCCGGGAACGAAGTTGTTCCTTGGCGACTCGTCCCGCGATGCCCAGCAGCCACGAGTAAAACGACTCCGGCTTGCAGAGCTTCTTGAGAGAAAAGAACGCCCGAACGAACGATTCCTGCGCGGCTTCCTCGGCCTGCGCGTGGTCTCCGACCCGGACCGCCAGATAGGAGAACAAGGGCTTTTGATACCGATCTACCAGCAGCCGAAAGTCCTCCGGATAACCGTCCCGGCAGCGCTCGACATGTTCTTTGTCAGTCGGATTCATGCATGGTCCCGTCCCGGCAAACTCCTGCCGTCACCTGATAGTGACGGCCGAACTGAATTTGCGACAAAGTAAATGCGCCATCCCACCCGGTGCCGTTGGTTTTCCCAATCTGCAAATGACCGGCGGCTTTCGATTGCGTCACCGGCCGCAACAAGACCCGGCGGACAAATCCGGGCTGACGTAGGGAATTCCCAGGGCCATGCCGCGGAGGATCAGAAGCGTGGCCAGCAGAAAAACCGAGACGGGAATCACTTTGACCAGTTTCAACCGAATCGACAAGGGGATCAGCTTCCCTGAAAGACCAATTGCCAGCATCATCGGCACGGTGCCGGCGCCGAAAGCGGCCATGTAGGCCACGCCCGAGAGCACGCCGCCGGTGGCGGTGGCTCCCGCGCCGGCCACGTACACCAGGCCGCACGGAAGAAGGCCGTTGAGCAGACCCAGCAGGGTCAGAGAAACCACGGAGCGTCGGCGCAGCAGGGTGGACATTTTTGATATCAATTGCTGCACGAACAGCGTGACGGGCTGCCACAAGGCCAGTTTGTGCGAAGCAAAAAGTCCGGCGAGCAGCGCGATGCCAAGCGCGATCGAGATCCACCGCTGAATGCCGGCAAGGAACAGTGTCTTGCCGAGCACGCCGAAGACGACGCCGAGCAGACAATAGGTCGTCATCCTCCCCAGGTTGTAAGCCAGGCGGCCGGCGACATAACCGGGCGTGGAAACGGCGGCGTTCGGCAGCGCGAGCGCCAGCGGCCCGCACATGCCGGCGCAGTGCAGGCTTCCAACCAAGCCAACGACAATGGCCGTCCAGTAATCCATTCAGTGCCTCGGAATCGTTCCGGGCGAACCCGGCGAGTTGGTGAAGCCGCGCTCGATCCAGTACTCC
>Ga0187860_1000635_pt1 | contig 32989 bp, 30 predicted proteins | sample June2016WEW_10_4_FD_132981 | JGI IMG/M metagenome (GOLD analysis project Ga0187860, IMG submission 132981) | Peatland microbial communities from SPRUCE experiment site at the Marcell Experimental Forest, Minnesota, USA - June2016WEW_10_40 | ecosystem: Environmental > Terrestrial > Soil >...
AGAGCCAGCGAACCATTGGTCACTCGCTCGATTCTATGCCCCTGAGACTCGAGCCGGGTTCTGAGCCTCTTCCATATTTTGCGATTGCCAGCATCAACGACTAGTAACTTGGCCATAGCTCGGCCCCATTGCGTAACTATGCGTTGATCCTAATTTCACTTCCGCGACCTAGCACGAGTTCCGGCTGCCAAATCTGGCGGTGATCACGCAGGCGGCGCGCCATAATGCTTGCGCAGTTCGAGATTGACCTCGAGCACGTTGACAATCTTTTCGCCCCACAAGCCGTACATCGGCGCCTGGATCTTTTCTTGAAGTATCTGCTCGATTTCTCCACGCACCTGCGCGGGGTCGCGCTTGGTATCCTGTGCCCATTTCGACGCTACACGATCCAGCTGGAACTCCGCATTCTCCAGCGTGATGTGCGGATCCAGGCCCGAGCCAGATGTTGTCACCATGTCGCCAGGGACGTTCTGCAGGTCAGCGGTCGGATGCTCCTGCCGCCACATGTCGAAGAAGGTCGACTGTATGTCCGTGCCCTCTTTGACTGGCTCAATCGTCGTAACGGGTTTGCCGCCTACCTGACGGGTTACCGCGGCGGGGAACTGTCCCGGATTTTCCTTCGAGAACGTCTCGAAGAATACGACTGCAAGGTCAGGAGCTTTGGGCTGCGGAGTTCCAGGATTGTCCTTGATCCACTGCTGAACCACGCTCACATGCTTCTTCGCCCAGTCGTCAACATACTGCGAGTGAGTAGGATCCGCACTTACCCAAGCTTGCGCCAGGCTGTTATGAACATCTGCCCATTGCGCAACTGCGTGAGGCTGCCCCATGTAGTGGTCCTGTTGAAACCAGGCTTCGATATCTGATCCAACCAATTGTCCGCTCTTGGGGCCGCTTTTGTACTTGACGATCGGACCGAGTGCATTAGCTACTCGATTGCGAAGGGCATAGTTCGACGCAGCTAACGTCGAAGACGCTGAAGCCGAAGCGTCGTAGGATGCGGCGGACGGACGCGGCTGGAAGTATTCGTCCTTGGTGAAGGGCTGAGCTATTAGAAGTGATCCGACCGCGGTGTTATCGGGCCCGTTGACCATGCTGCCATTAGCCTGGAACGGGAAGGCGGTCTGACCAACCACCCACAGTGCCGCCGGGTAAATCCCACAGAGAATCACCACGCTGAAAAGCAAGAGCATTGCGCTTTTTGAAATATATTGTCCCATGACGCTGTCTCCTCTGGTCGCTGCAGGCGTCAGGCAGCCAGATGCAGGCCGACCATCAAAACGTCGATAAGCTTGATGCCGATAAAAGGCAGGATTACACCGCCCAACCCCCACACCAGCAGGTTCTTCCGCAATAGGGCATCGGCGCCGAGTGGCGTGTATTCCACGCCCTTGAGGGCAACCGGGATCAGCGCCGGTATGATGAGCGCGTTAAATATTACCGCCGACAGAATCGCGGAGGTTGGCGAATGCAAATGCATAACGTCCATGGTCTTGAGCCAGGGCAGCGTGCCGGCGAACAGCGCGGGCACGATCGCGAAATATTTAGCCACATCGTTGGCGATCGAAAACGTGGTAAGCGAACCGCGCGTCATCAAGAGCTGTTTACCGATTTCGACGACTTCGATGAGCTTGGTCGGATTGCTATCCAAGTCCACCATGTTACCGGCTTCCTTGGCGGCCTGGGTCCCCGAGTTCATCGCGAGGCCAACGTCGGCCTGAGCCAGGGCGGGTGCGTCGTTGGTGCCATCGCCCACCATCGCCACCAGTTTGCCCGCCTGCTGTTCTTTTCGGATGTAGGCCAACTTGGATTCCGGGGTGCATTCGGCGACGAAGTCATCGACGCCGGCCTCTCTTGCGATAGTCGCTGCGGTCAGCGGATTGTCACCGGTGATCATGACCGTGCGCACACCCGCCTTGCGCAAGCGTTCCAAGCGCTCCTTGGTGCCAGTCTTTAGGATGTCCTCCAGCACCACCAGCCCGGCGATCTTAGAACCCTCGGCTACGACCAGAGGCGTAGCGCCTTTGGTGGCGGCCGAGTCCACCAGGCCCTTGAGCTCGGCGGGTATGGTGCCTTTCTGCTTCTCGACAAAGCGGATGACCGCGTCGGGTGCCCCTTTGCGGATCGAGAGGCCGGAGGGAAGATCGACTCCGCTCATCCGGGTCTGCGCACTGAACGGAACGAATCGCGCGTCCGAGGCAACGCTGACCTGACCAAGGTTAGGCCGCTGCAACTCGAAGAGCTTTACAATGCTTTTGCCCTCGGGCGTCTCGTCGGCAATGGACGACACTGCCGCCAAACGTCCGAGTTCATCGACGGAATATTGGCCAACCGGAATAAACTCCGTAGCACGCCGATTGCCGACGGTTATCGTTCCGGTTTTATCGAGCAATACGACGTCGATATCGCCCGCGGTCTCAACCGCTTTGCCGCTCTTAGCGATGATATTGGCCTGGAGTGCGCGGTCCATGCCGGCGATGCCGATAGCGGCCAGCAGGGCTCCGATCGTAGTAGGAATCAGGCAGACCAGTAGCGCTACCAGGGTCGGCGCGTCCGTCCCCAAGCTGTGCAGTGGCTGACTGAGTCCAAGAAAGCTGGTCATGTACAGTTCGGCGTTATAGGCCATCCACCACAGGGGTATGACCACGATCAGGAAGATCAGAGTGAAGGCCGACAGCACCAAGGTGAGCGCGATTTCGTTGGGTGTGCGCTGGCGCACCGCGCCTTCGACCAACGCGATCATCCGGTCCAGGAACGTTTGGCCGGGGGCGGTGCTGATCTGTACGACAATGCGGTCCGACAGAACCCGGGTGCCGCCGGTCACTCCTGAGCGGTCGCCACCGGATTCGCGGATCACGGGTGCGGATTCACCCGTAATCGCGGACTCGTCAACTGAGGCGATACCTTCAACGATTTCGCCATCGCTCGGAATAATTTGGCCCGCCGTCACCACCACCCGATCACCCGGTCGAAGGGACGTAGATGACACCTCCTCGAGGCTGTTTCCACGCAGCAGGTAGGCCGGCGTGTCGTGGCGGGTTTTCCTTAGCGACTCGGCTTGCGCTTTGCCGCGTGCCTCGGCTAGCGCGGTCGCGAAGTTCGCAAACAGCACAGTCAGAAAGAGCCAAACGTCCAGCGCGATGAAGTAAGTGATTGGAACCTGGCTGGATGACTGGCCGATCGCCGCCGCGATCACGAACAGAAGCGTCAGGATGGCGCCCACTTCGACGACAAACATCACGGGGTTGGCCCATTGGATGTCCGGCCGCAACATTATGAATGCTTGCCGGAGCGCGACTCGATAACCTCGCGCTATTCATTTACGGATTCGTAGTTCTCGCGGTACAGCCGATCGCGCCGCTGAACCCTCGTGGCCTGGGAATGCTCTCGCCGACCACGATCTTCAATAGCGTCGCCTCGTTCATGACCAACACGAATCTTCAGCACTATTCGGGCGATGTGCACCTTTCCAATTTCAGCCAGATCTTCTTCGTTATTTTGAATCAGTACGTGTCGGCTGCGGTTGGACTTTGCGCCTTAACCGCGATCATCCGCTGCTTTCGGGCCGAGCAGGCCGTCGGCAATTTTTTCGTCGATATGTGGCGTGTGCTCATTTACATGTTCCTGCCAGCAGCCTTCGTTATCGGCATCTTGTTCATGCAACAGGGCATGCCGATGACCTACCAATCCACCCATCAGGTTTCTACCTTGGAACCCGCGGCGATGGGCACTGCTGACAATGGTCAGGCGAAGCAGCAGACGATCGTGGTGGGTCCGGTTGCAGCAGTTATCCCGATCAAGATGCTCGGCACCAACGGTGGCGGATTCTACGGGATGAATTCCGCGCATCCGATGGAGAATCCGAGTGCATGGACTAATTTTCTTACGACCTTTGCGATGATGTTTTTTCCGTTCTCCCTGGTGCTGATGTATGGCCGGATGTTGAAGCGGATGCGTCATGCCTGGGTGATCTTTTCGGTTATGTTCGTGTTGATGGCCGGCACGATCGTCTTGGCCATTAGCTACGACACGTTGAAGCCCAATCCGGGTCTGGCCGGTCAACCCACAAATCAAGCGTTTGAATTACCAAGTGCAACCGCTCCAGGCGGGAAAATCGCGGTGACGATTCCGACGGTCGCGGGGCTCCCGGTCGATCAGCACCTCGGTAACATGGAGGGCAAGGAGCTGCGTTTCGGGACCTCTGCCGGCGCGACGTTCGCGGCGATCACCACGGACGTGACCTGCGGCGCGGTCAACTGCGAACACGACAGCTTAAATCCGTTGGCCGGCCTGTCACCGATGATTGGTATGTGGCTGAACTGTGTCTACGGCGGCAAGGGCGTCGGCATGATCAATCTGCTTCTGTTCCTGATCATCGGCATCTTCCTGGCCGGCCAGATGGTGGGACGCACGCCCGAGTACCTGGGCAAGAAAATCGGCGCACGCGAAATGAAGCTCGCGGTACTCGCCCTGCTGGTCCATCCCCTCATGGTCCTGGGACCGACGGGTCTTTTTGCAGCCACCGACTGGGGGATCAAGGCGGAAGGCAATCCCGGTGCGCACGGCTTTTCTGAAATCGTCTACCAGTTTTCATCCTCTTCCGCGAACAATGGCTCGGCCTTCGATGGACTGGGAGTGACCTATGGCTTCAACAACAACCCCAGTCCGTCTCCAGAAGCCCGGCCGTGGGATATAGCTGCTGGCCTGGTGATGCTCTTCAGCCGGTATTTGCCGATTGTCGCTCCGATGGCGATGGCGGCAGCGCTCGGATACAAAAAGGAAACACCCTTCGGCCTCGGAACACTGCGAGACAACACATTTACTTTCGGCTGTCTTCTGTTCGGCACGATCGTGATCATCGGCGCTTTGCTCTTTCTCCCGGTGGCCGCGCTGGGCCCCATCGCTGAGCACTTAGGCCCGATTCCGTTCGGCGGTTGAACGAAGACCACTTGTTCTGTCGAGGAAAAACTTAGATGAAAACGCCAGAAGTTGCGCTTGCGGCGCAACAAGCCTCACCGACAACGCCGGGAATGTCTCCCCCGCCTCGCCGCTCCAGACGCATGGCTCTATTTGCGCCGGAGCTAGTTCAAGATCAGCAGCGCCGCCGCATACTGCTTCCAGGTCTGCGGTCCGCTATCGAGGCGTTTTTCAAACCAACCGAACAGCCGCGGCGGAGTGTATTTGCCGTCCATGATCCAGGCCATATACCGGCTCATCGGTATGGCCAGGATCGTGGTGAAAACCATCAATGTTATGGGAAGGGACCACATGTAATTTTACCTCGCTCGAGATTGCTGCCGCAGTGCCTAGAACCACTCGGGGCGAATCAGCGCGGCGAGCAAATAGAAGAAGAGGAAGACGGCTACTATGGCGGTCACATAGTTCATTCGAACACCTCAGATATTTTCGCAAGCAATGAGAAACGCATAACATAAGCCCATCACAACCACACCCAGCAAAAACATTGCTGGAAGCCAAATTCCTAGATTCATCACTCTTCCTCCATGGGAAACAGGTATTTCCTGCCCGTGCGCGATGCCAAGGCTCCACGGGATGGCGCAGATGGTTTCAGGAGTATCATCTTTGCCCCTTAGCGCATTAAACGTGCCGTCCCACAAACTCAGCGAAATTGCAGTTATTCTTTCCCAATTAGTTGGTAGAAGTGCAGATTGCAGCAATGTTCTTGCATTTCGCAGCACCCTAACGAGTAGCTTTAATCACCGATGGTCCCATTGGAGTCACAACTCCAGTGCCGATGCTTCCGTTAGCAGCATTTGGTTCATCGCGAGTCAATTCCGCGATCATTCTGCAAGGTTTGAGCATCAGCGCAGTAGTACAGCCTGGCCTTCCGTCCAAACAGCGCACTGTCGCAAAGAGGCCCTATAACGAATTCGTGCTGCACGGTCTTCTCGCGCCACTCGAGCGCGCCGGAGCGGGCTTTCCAAAGCTTCATGATTAACTGTCGATAGCAATTTCCAGACCAGCAGAAAAATCCGTGGAAACACGACGAAATCAAATCGGGTAACGGGCCAACTCCGGCAATCGCGTTTCAAAACGAAATGTGGATTGCTTTTTGGAAATACCTTTTCTGAGTCGTTGCGCGGTGGGCGTTGCGCAAAATCCGACTTTGGACCCAGCTATATCTACGCTGTAAGACGCAGCCGTCACGGTCGCTTCGCGACCTCGATTCAAGCCGGGCATTCTCATCGGCCGCGAGGCGAACCGGGAGGTTCGAACGCGATCTTTGGATAGAAGCGCTCGCGGACGCCGGCTGCCGCTCGCATAACGGGAGGTGCTAATCAGTATGAATGACGACCCGCAGACGCTTTGCGACGTTCTGAATCGCGCCCCGCAACGAGAGGATCTGCGAGAAGCGGTGGATGGCCTATGACGCTGAATTATAAGTGAGATGACGATCCTCTATGGCGACCTTGCGAAATGAAGCGATGTCGTGCGTAAGCCTGAACGTTGCTGGAGTTCCGCCTCGGCCAAATATCCCAATCGGCTCGGATTTTCCTGCGGCATGGTTCCTGCTCATTAATTGCTTGGACACTATCAGGGAGCACCGATGAAGATAATAGAAGCAGTAATTATGCGGTCGGCCCTCGACGACTTCGGTCGATGCGCCAGGCAGCTCGGGATCTTCGGATTTGACTTATCCGAGGAGAATTGCACACTTCAGGACCACCACCAACGACTGGCTGTGGCCAGCGAGCGCACTCGCAACACCACGGCCAGGCTAAAGGTAGATTTTGCGGTACTCGATCAAGAGACCAAACCTACCGTTCACGCCGTTCTCGAGTCAGTTCATCCGGACAGCATCTCAATCTTCAAATTTGATCAGGATACACGCCCGGGATCGGCAACAAATCGACCCGCTATTCACCCCTGATTTTCCGAGCCGTACGCTACGCGGCGCCGCGAGGTTGGCGGCCTGCTATTTGGCGAAATAGTTTGTGCCGCCAATCAGCTTGGCGCACGGAATTGGGGGAAGAGGATTGCAATGCCGATCATCGGCTTGATCAATGATCGACTACCCAGGTTGTCGGATCGACGGTGCCTGCCCCTAGCGCCCTGTGCACATCGGCAAACAAAGGGCCGGCATTTAAGCAGCCTGTTTTGACATGCTGGATGCTGAGTAGGAAAAGTGGTGCCACCGGCAGACCGGTGAGCATGCTTGGTCGGACAGGAAAACGGAGGACTTACGCTGTGGAAGATACCCATTCAATTGGCCGGAGAATTTTGCCCTCAGTTAAACGACTTGCCAAATCTGAGGTCTTCAAGGCCTGTTTCAACGATCGGATCTTTAGCGGATGTGTTACCGCGCTAATAACTCCGTTGCGTGGTGAAAAGGTCGATGAAAAAGCTTTTCAGGAACTGGTCGATTGGCAGGTGAGGGAAGGTATTAGCGGCTTGGTCCCGTGTGGTACAACGGGTGAGTCACCGACCCTCAGTCATAAAGAGCACATGCGGGTTACCGAACTATGCATCGAGGTCGCCGCGCGCCGAGTTCCGGTGATAGCCGGCACCGGCTCTAACTCTACACAGGAGACGATCGAGTTCGCTAAACACGCAGAGAAGGCCGGTGCGGATGCGCAACTTGTAGTCACCCCGTACTACAACAAACCCACGCAAGAAGGGCTCTATGAGCACTTCAAGGCGGTACAGGATCACAGCGGTTTACCGATCATCATCTACAATATTCCCGGCCGGTCGGTAGTCGATATGTCCGTGGAAACGATGGCCGAACTTGCCAAATTGCCGCGAATCATCGGCGTCAAAGACGCGACCAGCGATCTTTCCCGTCCCCTTCTCACCCGGCTCGCCATCGGCTCGAATTTCTCTCTCCTTTCAGGAGATGATGCAACGGCGCTTGCATTTTTGGCGCAGGGCGGTCATGGAGTCGTCTCGGTAACGGCGAATATTGCGCCGAAACTCTGTATTGCGATGCAGACCGCGTGGCGATCAGGTGCAGTCACTGAAGCGCAATTGATCAATGAAACCCTCGCTCCGCTCAATCGGGCGCTCTTCCTGGAAACGAATCCTTCCCCCGTCAAATATGCAGCTAGTCTTCTCGGTTTGTCGACCTCGCAGGTGCGTCTGCCTCTATGTGAGATAAAAGATATCACGAGGGCCAAGGTGCGCGACGCCATGGCTCAGGCTGGATTAATCCACAGTACTGCCGCGGCCGTCGTCGGCTAGAGGCAGTTGTTGTTGGCGGAGAAGTGGGGCTTGGGGAGGAAATTTTCTGATGACCACACCGCTAGGGCGACCTTGAAAATTGAGGCATGGTTCCTGCTCAATAATATTGAGCGAGGACTACCAGCGTTCGAATGGAGACTCGATCGAAGTTTAAAGAAATTGTCATTAACTACTGGGGTAATTCAAAGATGGGCGAAAAACCGATCCTGAAAGTCGGATGGTGGGCAGCCGTTACACTCAAGCCCGGTCTTGCGCCGCATCGCTGCTACGTGGGCCAAATTGACGCCCTCACGCACGAAGCAATCCGGCTGACGTTGGTCGATTGGATCAATGATCAACCGCGCGGGTGGGGCTTCGTGATCCCATGGGTCAATGTCGGTGCGATTCTGCTCGCCACTGAAGAACACAACGCAGAACACTTTATGAAGGCCGCCGGGGATTTCCAATCAAAAATGGAAGCTGAAGCTCCAATTTTGTGAAAGGGGCCCGCCTGTGGTTCCTCAAAACTTAATCCGCGCGAATTGGTTGGTGGTTTCGAACGTCTGGCGATAGCCTGCCGTTATGCGAATTACGACATTGTGAAAAAGGGCATTTATCCTTGGCCGGCTCCGGCAAGGGAAGACGAAGTTCCAGTTCCAAGTCCATAGAGTAAAAAGTTCTGAGACCTCGTGATCCTCAGGGACCGATTGCGATAAAGGACGTTCGCAATATCTTCGAGCTCGCCCAAGTACACGTGTGATCTACAGACCGCCGAGGATAGCGTTCCATCATTAAGTCACCGCCGAGTCACTTCGGTGGATCACATTGACGCCCCGCGAAATCACTAGTACCTCAATGGCCACACTGTTTAGCAAGGACCAACATTTCGTCGAGCATCCTACTAAGGTACGGGCATCTGCTATACGCCACCTCGGGCGAAAGCTTCTCAAATAAATTATAGCCGTCGACCAGCTTTTTGTAGGCGACCGTGTACCGAACCGACGCGAACGACTGCGGAAGGTGGCGGAACGCCTTACATCGGCCTTTTCAAGCCCGGGGTCGCTGGTTCGAAACCAGCACCGCCCACCAATAAAATCAGCTGGATTATTGACCGCTCAAACCGCGCGATCTGCGTTCCGCTGCCCAGGTCCGCGCTGGATTGTTAAGTGATGGTGCTCCGAGTCCGCAAAGCGGAATAGCCGCTTCGGAACCTATCGGAACCTAATGGTTAGCGGGGACGTTCGGCCTGTTCGCTCGGGAGCGCCGTCTCCGCGCCGCGCGCGGTGATCACAGTCTCGGAAGCCGAGACCATCTTATACAGCATCGAGGCAATCGCCGCGCCGATGAGCGGGGCGATGATGAACAGCCAGAGCTGGCCGATAGCCCATCCGCCGACGAATACCGCAGGTCCGATACTGCGCGCCGGGTTGACCGAAGTGTTGGTCACCGGAATACCGACCAAATGGATCAGGACGAGGACGAATCCGATCGGGATCCCCGCGAAACCCACCGGCGCCTTGATATCGGTCGAGCCCAATACGGTAAAGACGAGGAAGAACGTCAACACAACTTCGGCGACAAATGCCGCCGTCAGGTTGTAACCGCCCGGTGAATGAGCGCCATAGCCGTTGGCGGCGAACCCGGCGGTGGAGGGATCGTATCCGGCGCTGGTTCCCCCGGCGATGATCAGCAGGACTCCCGCCGCGACAATCGCGCCAACGATCTGGGCAATGACGTACCCGGGAACATGCTTCGCCTCAAATTTGCCGCTGAGCAGCAATCCGAAGGTCACCGCGGGATTGATATGGCATCCGGAGATCGGGCCGATTGCATAAGCCATCACGAGCAGCGAAAAGCCAAAGGCAAAAGCGACGCCCGCAAAGCCGATGTGACTGCCGGCGAGGACCGCGGCACCGCATCCGCCGAAGACAAGCACAAAGGTCCCGATAAGTTCAGCAAGATACCTCTTCATGCTCTCATGCTCCTCCGAAGGCGTTGCGGCGCGGGAAGGTCGCTGTTGCGCACAATGCTTATCGCCTTTCTCCATTCCGAGATCAAACGGTTTGGCCGATCAAACGGCGATCTCTCGATAACCGTTCGGTGAGATCTCAATACGGTCCCTTTCGGATCGGGAGGAGGCGATCATTGCTGATCACCGATTAGCCGACAGCCACTGGACCACCCTGAAGGCACGGGTTTAAGTAAGCGTCGAAAGCGGTGCGGACTTATCGTGGTGTTTTCAGAGCTTCTCAATCCCCCGATGAGAACTTGCTCGGGGGAAGCCGGTAAGGCTTGAGTTCGGGAAATATCCCGCGCAGATCGTTGAGGAGTCCGTGAAAATCGATCGGCTTGGCGAAAAAGCCGAGCGCTCCTTCCCTCAGGAAATCCTGGCGATTCTGGAAATAGTTGGCGCCCGAGATCACGACGAACTCGACCTGCGGCCTTTCGCGCCGGACCTTGCGAAATAGCGCATACGAGTCCATGCCGCGAATCTCCGGCATGTGAATGTCCAGCGTGATGAGATCAGGAGACGTACCCGCGATCATGTCATCCGCCGCCGCTGAACTGTCCGCCTCCGCTACGATCTCGCAGCCTACCGCCCCAAGACGGCGACGCAGAATTGTGCGCGCCGTTGGAGCATCATCAACTATCAGTGTTCGTACCGCCATTTGCAGCTTCCTTTTGGGGCAAGATCGACAGCAACTGTTCATGCGCACGTGTCGTGCCCAAATTGATCGCAGCCGGGCGCGTCAGAGCACCTTCCTGCTTAAGCAAAGGCAAATCGCTGTCCGATGCATGACTAGCGCGACATCAATTTGCCGCAGAACCTGACAATGTTCGGCGATTCCGTTACGTCTTCATTACGGCAGATAACCTGCCAAATCGCCGCGGAGCGGCTCCCGAACATCGGCAGGATCACGGCGAGCCCTGACAGTATGTAGATACGGCCGCGGTCGGCGAATAGCGGAAATGGCAGGCACGGTCCAACCGACATCCCGGCGACGAGGTAACCGGCCACCGCGAGCTTAATCAATCGCGCGGTCGGTGTCCGTGCGCGGTACGGCGTTACAGGATAGATCCGCTAAGCGAACGCGGGTCGCGCAGCGTCCAGCGGCCCGCCTCGACCTGATGGAAGAAATCGGCGAGACAGGTATTGAACGCCACTGGTTCTTCGAGATTCAGACCATGGCCCGTGCGCGGCAGCACCGCCAGGGCGGCGGATCGAATCGTGCGTTTCATCATGAGCGAAGCTTCGAGGCAGGGGTCGTCTTCGTCGCCGCTCATGATCAGCGTGGGCACGGTCATCTCGCGCATCGCGGGAATCAGATCGTAGAGTGAGGGGCGCATTTTCTGCACGCCGCGCAGAGTCAGGGCGGCGCCGAGCGCCGAATGTTGCGCGAGCATCGCGCGAAACTCCTCCCATCCGCGCGGATCCTTGTTCTGGTATTGCACCCGCGTTGGACCCAAGGCGTAGGCGCGCGCGGACTCTTGCAGGTCGAGCGTTTCGAAGCGGCGCGCCGCGGCCTCCGCCTCATCCTGAAATTGCGCGCGGCGTCCCGGATCGGCGCCGTACCCGCATCCGGCAACCACCAGCGATCGTGCGCGGCCGGGATACTTGAGGCCGAAATGGAGCGTTGCGAAACCGCCCATCGAGATTCCGACAACGTGCGCTCGCTCGAAGCCAAGACCATCGAGAATCGCGAGGATATCGTCGCGCGCCCGATCCTGTGAGTAGCTCGCCGGCTCCGCGGGAACGTCGGACGGCGGGTAGCCGCGCGCGTTATAGGCGACGCATCGGTAGCGCCGGGCGAAGTGGCGCATCTGCGGTTCATAGCTGCGGCGGTCGCCGGCGAACTCATGCACAAAGACAATCGGCAGGCCCGCGCCCGCGTCCTCATAGTAGAGTTTCACGCCATCGTGAGCGGTAACGTGGGGCACGGAATGACCTCCAGGCGACTTGCGTTGGCAAGGCGCCGGTCCCGGCGGCATCGCCGGGACCGGCGCCTGCCAAATCAGTAGCACAGCGCGTCGCGCGGCGGACAGCGCGCCGAAGATCGGAGCAGCGAGGTTCAGGAGAGCCGCACGATGGTGTCCTGCGCTCGCGCCATCGCGGACGGATTGCGGTTGACGGTCAGATTCATGTGCATGAAATGTGCGGGTGCGTCGAGAATCACGGTTTGGCCCCGGGAATTCTCTGCCAACGGCCGGAAATTGCAATGGTAGCGCCCGGGTGTGACGTTGCGCAGATCGAAGACGCCGTTTTCGTCGGTTACCGCGCTCCCGAGGTCAAAGCCGAACCAGTTCCTCAGCGAAATCTTCAGAGCCGCGACCGGGTGTCCCTGAGTGTCGCGAATACGCCCGGTAATTTCGATCAACCGGTTGGACGCTCCAGGTGCGAACGTACGCGTTTGCGCCATCACCGAGATTCCAATCGTCGAAGCTATCAGCGTGGCCATGAGCATCAGGAACATTTTTCTCATTGAATCACGCGCCTTGGTTGACGCGCTCCCTTTAATCGCGCTTTCTCCTGAAGGTCACTTCCCTTGGAGGTCGACCCCTTGATGCAAGCCGCTCACAGCGACCGCCCCCGGCGGGTAGAATTGACGCCACCTGCACCGGTGATTCCGCCGAGTCTTGACGGAGCAATCAGCGTACCGGGCCGGGTTACCGAAAAGGCCGGCAAAATCGCGGCTCGAATTCCATCCATGTGTCAGATTCGTAAATGACTATCTTCTTGTCGTATAATTCTCCCTCCTGTTATCAATAGATGACACACTTGCGCATCGTTGCGGGACGATACGCGTTGCCGAGATGCCTGCGATGTACCGCAGAGAACCAAAGATCAACTTAACCCGACGCGCCCCTTGCTCCCCATCTTGACCCCCATTTTCTTGAGGAAGGCCGTCGGCAATTCGGCACCAATCATGGCGAAAATGATGTCGTTCTCGACCTCGATCGGACCGTCAGGCGTCACCCGCGAGGCCGTGGAATCCGCGCCGGAGTTCTTGACGGGTTCGAGTACGACGGTGCCGGGTTTGATTTCCTTGAGTGCGGTGGAGGGATAAAGCGTGAGCAATTTCGCTTGCTGCAGCGCGCTGATCTTTTCCGCATTCTCGCGCGTGACGTTGGTCAGCACCGGCGCGCGAAACGAATAGCTGACCTGGTTGCCGAGCGCAGCTGCCGCGAGCGCCTGCGCGACCTCGGTCCCGGCGTTACCGCCGCCGACGACCATAATCTTGCGGTTTTGGAATTCGCCGGGTTCGATCAGCGTATAGAAAACGCGGCCCGGTTCCTCGCCGGGCAGATTGAGATGTCGCGCATTGCCGCGCACGCCGATCGCGAGCACTACCGTCCGCGCCTTGTAGGCGTTGCCGCTCGCCGTCTTGACGATCAGCAACTCACCTTCCCGCGTGACTTCGACCACTTCTTCGCGATCATTGATGGTGAGTCCGAGCGTCGCGATGATCCGCTCCCATTCCTGAATCAACTCCTCTCGCGAATTGTCACCCTCAAGAAAAAACGATCCGTACTCGGCGATATCGATCGGCGTAGCTTGCACGAATTTCGCGCGCGGGTAGGCGCGCAGGGTGCTCGCCGGAGTCATCTTTTCGAGCGTGACGTAGTTGAGTCCGGCGGCACGCGCCGTCGCCGTGGCGCCAAGGCCGGCGGGGCCGCAGCCGACGATTACGACTTCGTAGACACCGGGGTCGAGCGGCAGACGCGAGCGTTTGAGCTCCGCCGCGATCGCCTCGATCACCTGGCGGCCCGATCGCATTGCGAGATTGATCGACGCAGTGCCTGAGGCCTCGCCAATAATGTATAGGTGGCGCACGCTGGTCTGATAGGTGTCGTCGATCAGCGGGATTTCCTGGGTGCGCTGCGACGCTACACCCGCCACCACCTCGCGCTCGGCAGCCTTCGACGGCAAAAACCACACGAGACCCGAAAAGCAAAGCCCCGCCGCCACCAGCCCGAGCCATCCAAGCAACCAGGGCAAGATTTGCACCGGGCGAATCGCAACACCATGCACACCGCCCCACGCCGGCAGGTAAAGGGTGAAAGTCATCTGCGGTGTTCCATGCGGCAGTGCCTGCGGTGCCGGCTGCGGAAAGTCGCTCTTCTGCAATGGCCCGTGGATATGTAATGGATGGCATCCGCCGCACGCCGTGACGGTGTTGGCGCTGCGATCGGTCGCCGCCGCATATGCGGTACCGGTGCGCGGCCAGCCGCTCCCCGCCTGCGCGTGATGAATCGCGGGCGCTGCCGGCGCAATTTGATGGGCGTGACATTTGAAGCAATTCTCAACCTGCTTCGACGCCGCATCGTTAGGACTTCTGCTCGTCGCCATCGCGAAATGGCAACTCTCGCACGGCGTCGCCAAATGGCCCGCCGAATGCGTAAAGACGGCGTTGAGATGCAGGAACTTCGGCGCGTAAGCGATCAACTCCGGCGCCGGGCCAAGTGCGGCGGGCAACTGCATGAAGGAATCCTGCGGCGCAACATGACATCCTGCCCCTGCGCACGACGTCCAGCGGAAACTCATCCGTTCGGGTTTCAGTGGTAGCGTCGCCGGCACCACGTGGCACGAGTCGCACTTGAAGACTTCCGGCATCGCCGGCACGTGCGACTCGATCAACAGCTTGTGCTCGAAGTGATTGAACGGCTGGACGAAGGCGCCGGCAACGGTCGCGCCCCGCTTCATCACCGCGGGCGTGTGCTCCTCCACTTCGCCAATCGACGGATGTTTATGGCACCACTCGCAGTTGAAGGTCGCGGTCGTATTCAGATCGACTACGCTACCGCGATGTTCCGTGTGGCAGCTCATGCAGGTGAGCTCGCTGTCACGACCGACGACGAAAAGTTTATGCCCGGCGATTAAGCCCGTATCCGACGTGACGTCGTAGCCGCCATGGGGATTGACGTCGGTGATGTCGCCGTGGCACGCGATGCAACGATCGTTGGCGGGGCCGTGCCATGGTTGATGGCACGCCGCGCATTGACCACGCAGATTGTTGTGCGCGGCCATCAGTTCACCGGGCTGGTAGCTTTTGTGCCGAGCCAGAATTAAGGCCGCCAATGCGATCGCGACCGCTATGAAGCCGCGCCGCCGCATCAAAAGCCCACGAAATAAAGTACGCCGGTGACATGAAAGGCGATCTCGCAAAGCATGATCATCACCAGCGCGAGATGAACCTTGAGCCAGCTTCTGCTGAGGCGCAAATTGAACTCATTGTGCTCGAGGCGCACCTTGCGCTCGGCAATCCCGACCAGCTCGCCATAGAGCGATCCGTCGCCACCCGTCGCCGCCTCCGCCAAACGCGCGGCCGCGCATGCTCGCGGAGCCGGATCGGTGCCGCTCAGAGTGGCCCAAGCCAACCGCGTCCATGGTTGCGAGCCGACCAGCAGCGGCCTTACGTTGTTCAGATAAGTGTGGACCAACTCCTCCGAATGACCGAGGACGCTTTCCTCCGCCTCCAGGTAGAGCTGACGGTAGCCCGCTTCGACGTCCTCGAAGCGCACCTCGGGGTTGGGCCGGATCCGCATCGAATGGGGCAGCAGGTCGTGAATCGCCGCGCCGAAAAGTCCGCTAAGCACCACCAGGATCACTGTGCTCTCGAGCGCGCGTTCCAGCAGCGTCGCGCGACCGGCATCAACGTGCCACCAGAACGGTAGCAGCACCATCACTCCAATCGTGATGTGCATCGTGCGCCAGGTCTGCAGGCGATCCATCAGGATAAGCCGCCGTGCGATCGATCTCGGCATCCGCGTCGCCAGCCGCAGCCAGCGCACCGAGAGCCACAAGGTATGCTTGCGTACGCTGTAGAGGGCCGCGAGTGTGAACGAAAGGATTGTGATGATGCCGCTGCGGTACGATCCGAGGCGCCCCGGAAGCGCGCCTGTCACGGTGTGCACCGCTACGACCGCGGCCCCGCACAACAGGGCCCAAAGTGTCACCGACGCAAGCGGCGCCGTATGACGCCGGTCAGCGGCCTCGCCTATCTGCTCTCTCACCCGCGTCTCATCTGGTCAGGCCGCCCCATCGAAAGCCGCTCGACCAGTCCCCAAAAACGCCCCACCCCACTCGGCTTATGGTATCCCGATCGGAAGATTGAAAAGGGACCAAACCGGGCAACGCGCCCGCAGGTCGAGGTAAATTGCGCGGTCCATGCGGGTTCTCGCATAGAGGCGTTAGTCGCTGCCGCCACGAGCCTTGCGCACGCGCGAGCCTCCGCTGATCGCACCGGTTTCCTCGAACAGCTTGGCCGGATCGATTCTGATCGCGGCACCGGTGGGACAATTGTGCACGCAGCCCATGAAGGGCAGCCCATCGCACAGATCGCACTTGATTGGAAAGGCCGCCGGAATGTGTTCGCTATCGCCAACTGGCGACAGCGCGACCGGCTTGCGCTTTTGCGCCCCACCCTTGCGCCCGCCGCCGAACAGGCGCTCCCACAATCCTTTCTCGCCGACCTCGTGCGCGGGCAACGGATACGGCCGAAAGAAGTTCGCATCGTTCATCGTACGCGACTTGCGCGCCTGCGCCTTATCGAAGGTCGGCGTGTCGATCATCGCGATGTTGTCGTAGGGACACGCGATCGCACAATTGCCGCAGCCGATACACATGTCGTACTGGAAATAGATCTCACCCTCGGGGCGCCGTTTGATCGCGCCCGTCGGACAACTGTTCATGCACTTGGGATCGTCGCAATGGCGGCATGCGCTCGGTACCAGGTACTTACCCAGCTGGATGCCGTTGCGAATCAGCCGGCTCTTGCCGTGCAGCGACTCACACGCCTTTACGCATTGGTCGCAGTTGATGCAGAGGTCGAGGTCCATCACGAGCAGCGCGTCGGCCTGGATTACGCCCGCCTGCCCGCTGCGCTCGAGCAGATCGGACAGTTCGGGCGTGATGGTGCGCTCCTGCTCGAAGCGCCGCTCGATTACCCTGCGCACCGAATGCTCGATTTGCGGGTATTCGCGGCTGAGTTCGATAAAGTCGTCGCCTTTGATCTTGATCAACTCGCACTTGCCCGCCGTCAGCACGCTCGCCCAGCGCACCCCGGTTTCGAACAGCGCCATTTCGCCGAAGTACTCGCCCGCGCGCAGGTAAGCGAGCACACGGCGGCTGCCGTCCGGCTCCTCGCGCACCACCTGCACGAAACCGTCGCGCACGATATAGAGCGCGTCACCCGGTTCGCCCTGCGTGACCAGCGGGATTCCGCGCAGCTCGTAGCGCAGGATCTCGCACTTCGGAATCAGCTCATCGACGAACGACGACGGCACCCCGCGAAACAGCTCGATATCGGCCGCCGTGACCCGCACTGCGCGCTCGCGATAACGCCGGGCGAGAATCTCGCGCGCGCGGATGTTGATCTCAATATATTTTAGCGCGTGTCGCGGCACATAGAAGATTTCCGCGTCCTCGTGCGCGATCACATCGAGCGTGCGCGGCAGCCCGCCGATCGCGCCTAGTTCGCCATAGAGGTTGCCCGTCCCGAGCGGTGCGACCAGCACCTGATCGTCCTCTCCAAACCGGTCAATCAGGTCAACGCTGCCGCTCAGGATGAAGCACAAGTCGAGCTCGTACTCACCCTTGCGGCAGATTACGTCGCCGGCTTTGAAATCGCGCAGGCAGATTCCGGTTTCATTCTCGTAGGCCTTCAGAAAGGCGTCGCGCTGATCGTCCGTGAAGCCGGCAAAGATTTCCAGCCGGCTCAGGCGTTGCCACAGCAACCATGGTGGGATTTTCTCGCTCACCGGATGGTTCGACACACTTCGAGTCAACCTTGCATATACTTCAATGTCAACTGCATCTGAACCTAGGCGATCCGATCGATTGACTGCGAACATGACCCGTTCTAAAGAAGATTGCCTATTGAAAGCCAGTGCAAAATCGGCAAGCCTCGTGACTGGCTTGAAAAAGCGCTGCCTTGTGAACGAATCCGATTTCAGCTCAAGCGAACGCCTTTTGATCTCCGAGGTTGCGCAACGCTTGGAACCGCGCCTCGGCGAAATCGTTCGAACCTGGACCGCGGCGATACCGCTCGCGGCGCCGGCCGACAAGCTCCCGGGAATGCGCCGGACGCTGGCCGTGCTTGCCAGTGAACTGACGAAGGGATTCTTTCGCGCCCTCAGCGAAGGCGACCCGCAACGAGCCCTCACCGCCATCGATGAATTTTGTGCCCGATTGATCCGCCGCCGCCTGCCTGATCCCGCGGTCAATCACCGCTTGACGATCGAGGATCTCGTGCGCGCCGCGCGCCTCTTGAGGGAAATCGTTGACGCCGAAATCGCCGTCGCCTTCAAGGATGAAAACCACCGCAAAATTATGGCCCGCCTGGCCTTTGCACGGATCTGGAACCTCGCCTCCGAGTCGCTCGCCCTGACCTACTCGAAGCTCTACGAGCAGCAAGCGCTGAATCATCAGCGTGAATTGTGCGCGGCGCGCGACGCGGCGCTCGAGGCCTCGCGCCTGAAGTCGGCCTTCGTCGCCAACATGACTCACGAGATCCGCACGCCCCTCAACGTGATCCTCGGCTATGCCGATCTGATGGCCGAACGGCTCGCCGAGATTCGTGACGAGAGCGGTCTGGAATATGGCGAACCAATTCGCCGCGCCGGCCAGCGCCTGCTCGATACCATCGGCGCGGTCCTCGACCTCTCACGCATCGAATCGGGCGCCTTCGAACTGAAACCGGCGACCATCAGGCTGGCAGACCTCGTCGAACGACACGTCCAGGATTTGAGCGTGCTCGCGCGCAAAAAGGAAATCGAGCTCGCCTGCCAGATCGATGAACGTGGCGCCCAGGTGATCTTCGACGAACATTGCCTCTCCAACACGATCATCAATTTGCTCCAGAACGCGATAAAATTTACCGACCGAGGCGGGGTTTCCGTGCGCGTCTTTCGTGACGGCGCGGGCGTGCTCTCACTCGAAGTTCGCGATACCGGCCGCGGCATCGATGCGGCGTACTTGCCGCACCTCTTCGAGCCCTTTTCGCAGGAGGGCAATGCCTCGCGACCCAGCCTCGAGGGCGCCGGCCTTGGCCTCGCATTGGTCAAGCGCTACGTAGATTTCAATCGCGCGCGCATCGCGGTCGAGAGCACCCGCAACGTCGGCACTGCATTCACTGTCAGCTTCTGCCATGAGCCTGCCAGTCCCGCCGCCGACTGAGCGGTTTGTGCTGTGGACATTGAGTTCCGCACGTACTACATAGAAATTGATACCGACCGAACGCACTATTCATTTAAACCCTGCCTCCGGGTTTTTTGTCTCGCGCGCTCCTCGGATTTGATCAAGGAGGGGCACTGAATGCCCACTAAATTGTATGTAGGCAATTTGGCCTACTCGGTGACCAACGAAGACCTGGAAGGTTTGTTCTCTCAGGCCGGTAAGGTCGATAGCGCCGTAGTCGTCGTCGACAAGTTCTCCGGACAATCGCGCGGTTTCGGATTCGTCGAAATGGCAGACTCGAATGACGCCGCACGGGCGATCGAGGAATTCAATGACGCCGAACTCAAGGGGCGCAATATCCGCGTCAACGAGGCGCGTCCTCGTGAGGGCGGTGGCGGTCCTCGTGGCGGCGGAGGTGGTGGTGGCGGTGGTGGCGGACGCGATCGTCGCGGAGGTAGTGGTGGCGGAGGAGGCGGCGGCGGGGGCGGTGGTGGCGGCGGACGCCGCTGGTAATCATAAGTAAGTATTCCGTGGAGCGGATCGCCAGCCGGTCCGCTCCGCGCTCGTCAAATAGATTTCCGTGATCGGCGAAATGCCCCCGATACGCGGAATTCCAGTTGCGCTTCGAGAACGCCCGCGCGCGAGCATCTAGCCATCGCTCAAGATCGATTCGAACGCCGTATTTGATTGGTCCACGGGTCGAATCCAGGCGTTGCCCTCGATTCTATCCCTCCATTTCCAATAGTGAGAAAATTGCTCCCCCCATTCGATTGAAGATCGCGCAAAAGTGGCTGGCGTCCCGGACAAATTGATTTGCGGCGCTTTTCACCTATTTGCTATACCTCTAATCGTTCGTAGTACGGCTGTTATCTGCAAAACGGAACAGACCAGGAGCGCGGATCGTGTTGAACACCTCTGAACAGATCGACCATCTCAAGCTTTCGGCCAAACACGCGGGGCTCGAATTGCCCGCAGTTGAACTGCCGGAATCGCATCACATCGTTGTCGGCCGGATGCGCCTGCATTACCTCGATTGGGGCACCAAGGGCCGCCATCCCATTCTTTTCCTCCACGGCGGCGGTCTCAACGCGCATACCTGGGACCTGGTGTGTCTGATGCTCCGCGATCGTTATCACTGCATCGCCCTCGATCAGCGTGGTCACGGCGACAGCGAATGGGAGCCGACCGCCGATTATCGCTTTGACGCGCAGGTGGCCGACCTCGAAGGGTTCATCCAAAAACTGAAGCTGGAGCGGCCGCTACTGGTGGGCCATTCGATGGGCGGATTTGCGTCGATGGGCTACGCCATCCGTCACGCCGCCACGATGGCGGGACTCGTGCTGATCGACATCGCCCCTGAAATCAGCACCGGGGGCTCTCTGAGAATCCGCGATTTCATCACTCAAGATCGCGAACTCGACTCAGTCGAAGATTTCGTCGAGCGGGCGTTGAAGTTCAATCCGATGCGCAATCGCCAACTGCTGCGCCGCAGCCTGCTCCACAACCTGCGTCAGCTTCCCAGCGGCAAATGGACCTGGAAGCACGACCCCAAGCGCATGCCCAAAAACTTCGAGACCGAGCGCGACGAGCGCAAGACCATGATCATGGATAATGCCAGCGCCATCGTCTGCCCGACACTGGTGATGCGCGGCGCGCGCAGCGACGTTCTCAGCGACGACAACGCCCGCGATTTTGCGGCCTCCGTGCCCAAGGGGCGCTGGCTGCGTATCGAGAACGCCGGCCATACGATCCAGGGCGACAATCCGCGCGCCCTGCTCGACGCCCTCGACCCGTTCCTCAAGGAAATTGGAATATAACTCACCCATCCGCACGGCGCGCCCGTCTCAGTACGGCGCGCCGTGCATGACGCCCTTCTTTTCGAGTTCGCGCATCCGCGCCGCCACGTAACCAGGCACTTTTGCCAGTATCTCCTCATTATGCCCGCCCGGCAGCGGAACCTCCGATACAACCGATACAACTTGGAAGCCATGGAATCCGGGCTCGCATCGTGTGTCCCGAAGAAACTCCCGTTCCAGGTTACTGGCCAGACCATGATCATAAGATCAGCGCATCTTGAACTTGCACGGGGGATGCTTTAAAAGTGAGCGGCGCATATGCGACGGCTGTTTTCACAATCTGACCTCCAGACTTTGGGTTTCTTTTTGGCCTTGATCGTTCTGTCGGCCAGCCTTCCGTTGACTACGGGCTTCGTCCTCGTTTCCGGCCACAGCGAGCCGGAATTGACGATGAACATTTGCCAGCCATTGCAAACGTTCAACCTGGTATTCAACCCATTGATCGCGCGCCCGGCGCCAACTGTGCCGGAATTCGTTCTCTGCGATATGGGCTCGGCAATGATCGGGGAATCCGCACCATCAGTCGATTACAGCGCAGATCCCGACACCCCTCCGCCGAAGCTCGGCTAAGCCCCTTCGTCCACTAAACACATTTTTCTGAATTGAGCTTGCGACGCCCCAACTGGCGGCGGTCCCAGGCCTTCTCGTTCGGCGGTTCTCTTCCATGAGCCATCGGGAGGATTTTATGCGGCGGAGTTCAGCGATCGCGCTCCTGGCGAGAGCGTTAACCAATCTGTCCGATGTCTCAATCTCGTTCGGCCGAGTGCTAATTGCAGCCGTCTTTGTCATCGGGATGGTGCCCAGTCTCGCTTCAGCCTGCGCTTGCGGCTGCAGCATCTTCGACGTTGGCACGCCGTCGTTGATCCCGAACGGCGCGGGCGGCACTGTCTGGCTTGAGTATGATTTCGCGAATCAGTACATCAATTGGCACGCGACGCAGCCGTCGTCTGCTGCCAACAACACCGACTACCAAATCAAGACACATTTTCTGACTGCGGGCGTTCAGTACATGTTCAACCACGATTGGGGGGCGATGGTAACGGTTCCATATACGATCCGGACTTTCAGGACGTTGGGCGATAACAACCTGGTAGACCAGTACAACCATGCCAATTTCGGCGACGTGCGGATCTGGGGTATGTACACCGGCTTGTTGGAAGATATGTCGCTTGGATTGTTGGCGGGGTTCAAGCTACCAACCGGCGACCACACCTATTCCCACTTCGATCGCGACACTTCGATTGGAACCGGAAGCACCGACCTTTTGATCGGTGCGTACAAGATTGGCACCATCCCTGCGAAGATCGGGAACGTCAAGCTGACCTTTCGCGAACGCCCATTCAACTGGTTTGTGCAACTCCAGTATGAATACCCGTTTATGACCACGGGGAATTACACGCCCGGCAAGGAATTCGACGGCGCGCTCGGCATCTTCTACAACTTTGGCCACGTCGGGCCGCTCAAAGAACTCGCTCCGATGTTTACGGTGCTCGGCGCAGCCCGGACCCACGACCTGGGCATCGAGGCCAACACCCCGAGCAGCGGTTACGATCGTCTCCTGCTCGCACCCGGGGGCGAGATTAGACTGGGAATCTTCAGGCTCTACAGCGATGTGGAGTTCCCGGCTTTCATATATGCGAACGGCAATCAGTTGATCGCGCCATACGCGGTCAAAACGATTCTCAGTTATGATTTTTGAGGATGTGGCCTGACATGCGCCTGACGCTTTTGGCCGTAGCCCTCTTGGGGGTGATCATGACGATCGTGCCTGCTGGAAGCGCGTTCGCGGTAGCAGAGGTGGGCCAGCCCGCACCGGCTCTCGTGGTAAAGGAGTTAAATGGTCAAACCTTCGATCTCTCCGCACTGCGCGGCAAGGTGGTCGTAATCAACTTCTGGGCCACCTGGTGTCAGCCTTGCCGCGCGGAAATGCCGGCGCTCGACGCCTTCTATCGGCACTATCATGGTCAGGGCCTTGAGATGATCGGTCTCAGTGCCGACCGCCCGCATGAACGGTCCGATGTGAGCAAAGTCATGCAATCATTCATCTATCCGGCGGCGATGCTCGATGACGTCAACGTTGATGATTTTGGCGATCCCAGTTCGTTACCGGTGACATTTATTGTTGATCGGAAAGGTGTCGTGCGTGCGAAACTAACCCCAGACGAAACGCTGGTTACGGAGCAGAGTCTGTCGGCGGCGATACTCCCGCTGCTGCCGCCCAAACCGGTGACGCAAACGTCACCGGTTCAGAATTCAACCGCGAGCCCCTGAGACCGCGCCACGAAATCGGCGATCGGCCCATGTGTGTATTGAGTATCGCACGACGTTTGAAGTGAACCCTAATGAAGACGCTTGCTCTCCTGTTGGCGGTTTCGCTCGTCGGGTGTGGTACGACGAGCAGTCACACGACAGCAACCACCGGAAGGCTTACAGATTTGTACGACGCAAGCGAGGCAATCTCCGACCGGAACCAACAGTGCGTCAAGCAGGCGGTCATTCGCAGCCCGGATCAAACCACATGGATCGCATCGGCGGCTCCTACTGCATCTGCCGGATCGCAGATGCAGAAGGCTAAGGACGAAAGCGACCACGAAATTCTTGACTGTGAAACTATCGCCGACCGCGAAAAGGCACAGCTCTCAGCACGCGAGCGGGCAGAATACGAGGATGAAGCGCAGCAAGCGCACGATGGCGCCTCTGTGATGATGATTCTTACTATTTCGCGGCCGCACTGACGTGCATTTGGGTAACGTATAATGTCGTCGTCGCAGAACTCACCTTCGATGGGCCATGCCCGCTCCTTCGCATTAATCATCCTGATAGTTGGCGCGATCGGTCTGATCGGTTGCCGCCAACACACTCAAGATGCTGACGAGCCCGCGGGCTTCGCGGTCAGCGATGCTGCGGACGTCTTGCCAGAGATGACGCTGGTCGATCAGCACGACCGACAAGTTCCTCTCGCCTCGCTCAGAGGAAAATCGCTGCTGTTCGATTTTATCTACACCAGTTGCCCCGGACCGTGCCTTCTGCTTACCGCTCGAATGAAATCTGTCGCTAACCGATTGGGTCCCATTCTCGGCTCCGAAGCGCGCTTCGTGTCGGTAACCGTCGATCCGGAACACGACCATCCCTCTGATCTGCTCGCATACGCAAAGGAGCAAGGGGCCGAATGCAACGGTTGGCTGTTTCTGACCGGGCCACCAGCGGAGATCGATCGACTGATGGCGAAGTTCAAGTTGCAACGACAGCGCGAGCCGGATGGATCGGTAGATCATGTCCTCGAGTTCTTTCTGGTTGGACGCGATGGTCGTCTGATGACCCAGTACGTTGCGTCGGATGTAAATCCATTGAAGTTAGCGGGAGATGTGGAACAGGCGGCAGACGGGAAACGGCTGGTCGAGAGTGCTCAGGAGGATAACGGTGAGAACCCGTGAGCAGGCGCCGCACTCACCAGTGCAGGCTTGATCGCCGTTGCGGCGGTAGTCCGCATATCTCACGAGGGAAACGCTGTCGAAACAAGCCGCGCCTAAAACGGCGATTTACTGAAATACCGGCAGCATCATGAACCTTCGTGAACAATATCCGGTATATCTACGCGACTTCATCGGAGTGCTATGTCTCGCTTTGGTGTCGCTGGCAGCAGGTTTGCTCATCAATCGATTCCGTTCCTCCCCGTTACCAATTGTGTATCGATCTCCTGAGCAGCGCTTCGACGCGGAGCTCACGACTCTGATCGTAGCGCCGCCCTTCAAGATTGCGCCTGCGGCAACTGTGGGACTTGCGGAATGCCGTTCGGCGGTCGAGAACAAAAGTACACTCATCCTCGACGCCCGGCCCTCTGCACTCTTCGAACAAGGTCACGTGCCGGGTGCGTTCAATCTCGCGCGGGACGACTTCGCACATGACTATCGGCGTCTCGACAGCGTGCTGAAGGCAGCCCAGAACAAGCCGATTATTGTTTACTGCGGAGGGGGCAACTGCCATGACAGCCGCCTCGTCGCGAATGCGCTGCTGACCCTCGGCTTTGGCGATGTGAGCGTCTTTACCGGCGGCTGGGAAGTATGGTCAGCATCCAGCCTCCCGGCGTCCACTGGAAACGGCCAATGACTGCGCGCTCCAATTGGTGCGGCGATTATACTGCCGTCGCACTCAGCCTGGGATTGGCTGCCGTTTTCCTTTACGCCGGCTTCGACAAGATCCGCGACCCTCTGCAATTTGCCGATAGCATTGCGGCCTTCGCGATTCTGCCGGCGGCGTTCATCAGCCCGCTCGCATTGAGTCTGCCGCCGTTCGAGGTCGCATGCGGCCTGCTGCTGCTCTGGCCCTCGACCCGACGGGTTGGAGCCCTCGCGGTCGCTCTCATATCTGTAGTGTTTTTTACCGCGCTGCTGTCCGCCCTGCTTCGAGGCCTAACGCTCGACTGCGGTTGCTTCGGGGTCGGGGCGCCATCGCGATCCAGAATGTGGCTGGAACTCGGGCTGAACGTGGTGCTTTTCGGGGCTTCGGTGTTCATTTTTCTGAGTTCTTTAGCGCAGTCGGCATCGCGTGCCCGGTGACCAGGTCCGGCGGCTTAACGTCATCCCTCGATCCATTCCCGCTCCCGCGCCCCCGCAAGCGCCCGCCGCTCGATGTGCGATGAATCGACCGCCACGCGCCTGCGCGCGTCGATGTCGCCGCCGGCGTCCTCTGCTAAAGTCATCTGATGACTTACGCCTTGCAGGTCGATCACCTGGCGGTTCGCTTCGGTACCACCGAAGTTATTCGCGACCTGAGCTTCGCCGTTCCCCACGGCTCCTCGCTCGCCGTCATTGGACCCAATGGCGCCGGAAAGACCGTCTTGTTCAAGGCCCTCATCGGCTCCATTGCTTATCAAGGAACCATTCGCTGGGCCGCCGGCACCAGAATTGGCTACGTCCCGCAGAAGCTCGACATCGAACGCGACTTGCCGATCACCGGCCTCGACTTTCTGCACGCAAAGGCCGCCCTTGCCAAAGCGTCCGATAGCGACGTGGCAAATGCGCTGGAGCGGGTCGGACTGGAGCGTCCGATGCTTTCGGCTCCGATCGGCACTATGTCAGGCGGGCAATTTCAAAGGCTCCTGGTTGCCTTCGCGCTCGTCGGCAAACCGAACGTTCTGCTCCTCGACGAACCTGCCGCAGGTATCGACGAACCCGGCCAGGAAATTCTCGATACCACCATCAGGCGGCTCCAGCAGGAGAACGACGTCACCGTTCTGCTGATCTCGCACGACCTCAGTGTCGTTTACCATTACGCCGACGCGGTGCTCTGCCTCAGTCGCACGCACCCATGCTTCGGCACCCCGCAAACCGTGCTGACTCCCGACACCCTGCGTAACCTGTACGGAACCGCCGTTGATTTCCATGTCCATAACCGGTCCCGAAATTAGCTCACTCACACTCTCACTCACGATGGCCATCGCCGCGGGACTCGTCGGCTGTTTCGCTGTGATGCGCCGCATGACACTGGCCGCCGATGCGATTTCTCACGTGGCGCTCCCCGGCATCGGGGTCGCCCTGCTCTTGCGCATCAATCCTATGGTCGGCGCACTCGCGATGCTCCTGCTCGGCGCGATTCTAATCTGGGCACTCGAGCGCCAAACCGGAATTACTACTGAGACTGTCACTGGAGTAGTATTTTCAGTCGCTCTGGCAATCGGCAGTATGATGACCTCCGGTGAGCAACTGATCGAGGCGCTTTTCGGCGGACCCGGCAATCTTTCGACACTGGAATTATCGCTGGGCCTGCTGGGGTCTGGCGCCGTCATCCTCTTTATCCTGCGCGTCAGGAACGGCTTGGTCGTCGCCCTGGTCTCGCCTGATATCGCGCAAACCTCCGGCATCAATGTCGCCCGGATGAACCTGCTGTTTTTGCTGGCGTTCGCCCTGACTATTGCGCTGGGTGTGCGCTTCCTCGGGGTGCTGCTGATGGGCTCGTTGATAATCATCCCGGCGGCGACGGCGCGTCATCTCGCGCGCAACCTGACCGGGATGCTCGCGATCTCCGTCGCCATCGCGGTCGTCTCAACGATTACTGGAACCTATGCGGCCGGCCTCCTTCATCGCGAAACGGGACCATTTATCATTTCGATTGCCGGCGGAATCTTCTTCCTGAGCCTGCTGACCTAACCGCCGGTCAGCGGCGCAGCACCTGCGTCTGAGCCTTGACCCAGGATCCCCGCCGTCAAAATGGGCGGCGCCCGGGTGGTCCGTGCCCCACTTGGATGTTAAAAGGGGAGCCGATCACTCTGGATTAGGATAAGTTGATGCGCTGTTCAAACTGCGGGACCGAAAGCACAGGCGCCAAGAAATTCTGCGCCGAATGCGGCAGTCCGCTGTCCAGTCGCTGTCCACGATGCGGCGCGGAGAACAAGCCTGCATCCAAGTTCTGTGAGGAGTGCGGCACCGCGCTCGCCGGTCACGCGGCATCCGCTCCTGCAAGTCCACCTCAAGCTGCACCGACGGCTCCCAATATTCGCCTCGCGCCGGAGCAGCCGGACGCTTCGACAGTGCTCGAAGGCGAGCGCAAGACCGTCACCGCGCTGTTTGCCGACATCAAGGGTTCGACGGAGTTGATGGAGGGCCTCGACCCCGAAGAAGCCCGCGCGATTATCGATCCGGCGCTCAAGCTGATGATCGACGCCGTCCATCGCTATGACGGTTACGTCGTGCAATCGACCGGCGACGGCATCTTCGCGCTGTTCGGCGCGCCGGTGGCGCACGAAGACCATCCGCAGCGCGCGCTCTATGCGGCGCTCAGGATGCAGGAAGAGCTGAAACGCTATTCGGCGAAGGTGGTTGCCGACGGCAGCAGCCCGATTCAGGGCCGTGTCGGGATCAACACCGGCGAAGTCGTAGTGCGCTCGATTCAAACGGGTGCGGGCCAGGTCGAATACACACCGATCGGGCACACCACCAATCTCGCCTCGCGGATGCAGACCGCGGCGCCGGTCGGTTCAATCGCGGTTAGCGAGAACACGCGCAGGTTATGCGAAGGCTACTTCGTCTTGAAGCCGCTCGGCGCAACCAGGGTCAAAGGAGTGAGCGAGCCGGTCAACGTTTACGAAGTCACCGGCCTCGGGCCGCTGCGCACGCGGTTGCAGCGTTCAGCGGGGCGCGGGCTGACCAAGTTCGTCGGTCGCGAGCGCGAGATGGAGGCGCTCAAGCACGCCGCCGAGCAGGCGAGGTCGGGACACGGACAAATCGTTGCGGCGATGGCGGAAGCGGGCACCGGCAAGTCGCGGCTGTATTTTGAGTTCAAAGCCATCTCGCAATCGGGCTCGATGGTGCTGGAGACCTTTTCGGTTTCGCATGGCAAGGCCTCGGCCTATCTGCCGGTGCTCGATCTGTTGCATGGCTATTTCAAAATCGCGGGCGAAGACGACGAACGCAGCCGTCGCGAAAAGGTCAACGGGAAAGTTCTCACTCTGGATCGCGCGCTCGAAGACACCGTTCCATATCTGTTCAGTCTGCTCGGCATCGTCGAGGGCGAGGATCCGCTCGCGCAGATGGACGGACAGTTGAAGAAGCGGCGCACGCTCGAGGCGATCAAACGGATTCTGCTGCGCGAGTCGCTCAATCAACCGCTGATGGTGATCTTCGAGGACTTGCACTGGATCGACGAGGCAACCCAGGAGTTCCTGAATCTGCTGGCCGATTCGATCGGTACGGCGAAAATCCTGCTGCTGGTGAACTACCGTCCCGAATACTCACATCAGTGGAATAGCAAGACTTACTATACGCAGTTGCGGCTCGACCCGCTGGGCCGGGAGAGCGCCCAGGAAATGCTCAACGCACTGCTCTCAATACCCCTCGCCCGTTCTGTTACGGGAGAGGGCAAGCGCGGCGATGAGCCGCGCGCGGGTGAGGGTGCTGACCTCATTCCGCTCAAACGGCTGATCATCGAAAAGACCGAAGGCAACCCGTTCTTCATGGAAGAGACGGTGCAGGTGCTGTACGACGAAGGTGCGCTGGTACGCGACGGCAGTGTGGTGAAGCTCACGCGGTCACTCAATACGCTAAAGATTCCGCCGACGGTGCAGGGGATCCTCGCGGCGCGCATCGATCGCCTGCCCATCGATGCCAAGGAGCTGCTGCAAACGCTGGCCGTGATTGGGCGCGAATTCCCGCTGTCGTTGATTGGGGCGGTCGTGACGAAAACTGACGACGAACTCAACCGCCTGCTCAATGATCTGCAACTGGGCGAATTTATCTACGAGCAGCCGGCGGTCGGCGACGCAGAATACGTCTTCAAGCACGCACTGACGCAAGAGGTCGCCTACAACTCGGTCCTGATGGATCGGCGCCAGCAACTGCACGAGCGCACTGCCGCGGCACTTGAGACGCTCTACACGAGCTCGGTCGAGGAACATCTGGCCGCGCTCTCGCATCATTACAGCCGCGGGAACAATGCCGCCAAGGCGATTCAATATCTGACTCTGGCCGGTGAACAGGCGCGGGAACGCTCGGCCTTCGCCGAGGCGCAAGTGCAATTGCAACAGGGTCTCGAATGGATCAAGAAACTCTCTGAATCACCTGAGCGCGACGCGCGCGAGCTTGAACTGGCGATCCCACTCGCTCAGGTGCTGCTGGTCACCAGAGGGTTCACCGCGCCCGAGACGCGCGCGGCCGCCGAGCGCGCCCGTGACCTAGCCGAGAAAAGCGGTAACCTGACCCAACTCATTGCACAGGTGTTCGGGATTTGGCGTGGTGTTTTTTTCACCGGCGATTACACCACCGGCAGCCTGCTGGCCGACCGGATACTCTACCTCGCCCAGCGCGAGGGTAGCCCCGCGAGCGCCTTGCACATGCGCTCGCTCTCGCACGGGATAACAACAACCCTTACGATCTGGGGGCTGCGTCAACCTTGGAGAGCTGGCTGTATTGCTTCCTGCGAGACCCGCATCGTGCAGAGGTTGCGGGCGCGTTAGGCTTGGCCATCGCTGAAGAGCACAGCATTCCGTTCGTCCGGAATCATACCCGCGCGACGATTGGCTGGGCGCGGGCGCAGCTCGGCCACGCGAGTGAAGGCGTTGCGATGATCCGCCAGGGTTTAGCCGGCTTTGCCGAGACCGGAAGCAGGATAGGTATCACGGATCGCCTCACCAGTCTGGCCGAGGCTCAGGCCCTCGACGGCAAGATCGACGACGCCCTCATCACAATCGAGGAGGCGCTCCTGGCAAACCCCGAGGAACTCGTCTTCCGGCCCAATGCGCTGACCTGCCGCGGAGAGCTGCGGCTCAGACTTGGTCAGACTGCACTGGCTGAGGCCGACTTCCGCGAGGCGATCGCGCTCGCACAAAAGATGCAGGCGAAGCTCTGGGAGCTGCGCGCGACGATCAGTCTCGCGCGGCTGCTCGCGTCGCAGGGTCGTCGCGACGAGGCGCGCGCGATGCTCGCCGACATCTACAACTGGTTCACCGAGGGCTTCGACACCGCCGACCTCATTGACGCCAAAGCGCTGCTCGACGAACTCAGCGCGTAATCGAACCATCGTTATCGATATCGTTTCGCGGGTTCTCCCCTTGCTTGGCGGTCCACGCACGAGCGATCCGCGGCGGCGCGGCTCAGCCGGGGACCAGCATTATTCGTTCTCCTAAGAACTTAACGCTCTTTTGTCTTGATGCCGTTGGGTTCAAACTCAGCCGAGAGTGGTCGCTAGTAGGCGCTGGCTTCGGTTCGTCGGCTGCAACGCATGCACAAATCGTTGGTTAAATGGAAACAGCCTTATGAAAACCGCATTGCCGAGAATAATTGAGTTCTTTGCCGGCCGTTATCGGCGCGAAAAAGAGAACAATCCAACGAATCGCGGCTACTGCATCTGTGGCGCGCCTAAGCCAGAGGTTAGAGCGCGGCGAATCGAGGCGGCTTTGAAGAGGGAGGGTCGCCAGCAGAGTATGAACACGGCAGGGAAATAGGCGTCGGGACCGACCACACCGGGAGACACTTCGTCTGGCGCACGCACTTCGCAATCGCCGCGGCGTCGCATTTTGACGGCGTCGCATCAATAACCGAGATGTTAATCGAAGAAATGACCGCGCAGGCGAGTTTGGATCTACTGGCCGGTGCACGTCTCGGTAGATTAGCCTGCGCTCACGGGTCCCAGCCTTATGTCGTGCCTTTCTATTTTGCCTACCACGGTAATTACCTATATAGCTTTTCCACGGTCGGGCAAAAAATCGCGTGGATGCGCGCGAACCCGCTGGTCTGCGTTGAAGTGGACGAGGTGACGAGCCCGCACGAGTGGGAGAGTGTCGTTATCTTCGGTCGGTACGAAGAGCTGCCTGATACGCCCGAATCCCAGCCCGAGCGCGAATTCGCCTGGAAACTACTGCAGCGGTACGCAATGTGGTGGGAGCCTGGTTACGTAAAGACGATACTCCACGGCAGAGAGCGCCTGCCGGAACCGATCTTCCACCGGATTTACATCGTTCGAATTACCGGCCACCGCGCCATTCTCGAGCCGGCGGCGCCGCCCGACCCGGAGCCGTCGATGACCGCCGTGGGCGAAGGCAGAAGGTTACAAAGAATGCTGCGGCTGGTTCAGGGTATGCTCAGACGGCCGCTCTCCTGATAATTCTGGCCGACCGACAGATAGTTGGCGGCGCGCCAGTAGGCATCCATCTTGCGGAGCAGTTCCGCGGAAGGAGTTTTTGCCATCACGGTTAGATTCGCTTTTTTGAGCCAAGGCCGAGGACGCGGCAAACCGTCATCGCGATCGTGCGTTCTTCGTAACTATGGATGACGCGGACGGCGACCCGGCTGGCCACTGCGGAAACACGCGCTCTTTCGCTGCGTTTCGCTTTTCTTCAACTTCGATTCCAAGTAATCCCAGCCCATCGCTAATCCGGCCACGGATCTTGGGCGCGCTTTCGCCGATTTCTTCCGCTCGATCGGATCATCGCTGCCACAGGATTCGTGGGTCTTCCAGTGGGATCGCAACGCCGTCGCAGTGCGGTATCACTCGCGCCGTATAGTCCGCTGGCGGGCGGGCCGCAGACACCGCCGCGCTGTAAACATAGCCGCCCAACGCGCCGGTTAGTTGGCGAACGCGCTTCATCTCCTGCCGCACCGGGGCACCGCCCACGACGCCGTCGGCGTAAAGCTCTACGCGCACCGCCTTGGGGTCGAGTTCATCGAGATACACTTGCACTTCAAATACGTGCCGGTCGCCGTCAGCCTCAAGTTTCATTTCGCCGAAGCGAAGTACAGTCCATTTCTGGTCCAGAGCGTGCCGCCAATTGACTATCTGTTCGCCGATTGCGCCTTGGTCGGCAGCCCGCTCACGGTAGGCTGAGGCAGCCGGAAAGTAGTATTGCTCAATGTATTCGCGCAGCGCGCGGTTGGTGGAAAAGCGCGGCGTCAAGCGCGCCATGCTTTCCCGCATCCGCGCCACCCAGGCGCTGGGGATACCCTGCTCGTCGCGAGTATAAAACTCAGGGATCACCTCGCGCTCGAGCAGCTTGTACAGGGCTTCAGCTTCGATCGCGTCCCAAGCCGGATCGTCGCCATGTTCCCGGCCGTCCCCCAACGCCCACCCTACTTCAGGCGCATAGGCTTCCGCCCACCAGCCGTCCAATTCCGACAGATTGACGCCGCCATTGACCAGTACTTTCATGCCGCTCGTTCCACACGCTTCCCAGGGGCGGCGCGGCGTGTTGAGCCAGACATCCACTCCCTGCACCAAGTGCTCGGTCAAATCCATGTCGTAGTCGCTGAGGAAGACCACATGGGGGCGCGCCTCGGGCCGACCGATGAAA
>Ga0187860_1000640_pt1 | contig 32923 bp, 25 predicted proteins | sample June2016WEW_10_4_FD_132981 | JGI IMG/M metagenome (GOLD analysis project Ga0187860, IMG submission 132981) | Peatland microbial communities from SPRUCE experiment site at the Marcell Experimental Forest, Minnesota, USA - June2016WEW_10_40 | ecosystem: Environmental > Terrestrial > Soil >...
CGCTCAAGGTCAAGCGCGCCGTGCGCTTTCCCTTTCTCGACTATTCGACGCTCGGCAAGCGCAAAGCGGCGTGCGAAGCCGAGCTCGCCGTCAACGCGCCCTACGCGCCGGAAATCTACCGCGGCGTCGTCGCCATCACCCGCGAACCCGGCGGAAAGCTCGCCATTGGTGGCTCGGGCGAGCCGGTCGAATGGGCGGTGCACATGCACCGCTTCGACGAGAAACGCACGCTCGACCACATCGTGAGTGAAATCGACGAGGCATTGGCGGACGCGCTCGGTCGCGTCGTCGCCGCGGCGCACGCGAAAGCGCCCAGGATCGACGCGCAAGCGTGGATCGCCGCGCTCGGCTCCTATATCGACGAACACGTCGACGCTTTCCGTGCGCAGCCGGATATCTTTCCAGCCGCCGGCATCGACGCGCTCGCGCGCGCGAGCCGCACCGCCTATGACCGTATCGTCCCGATCCTGCGCGCGCGCGGCCGTAGCGGCTTCGTTCGCCGCATTCACGGCGATCTTCATCTCGGCAACATCGTTCTGATCGGCGGCAAGCCGGTCCTCTTCGACGCTATCGAGTTCAGCGACATCATCGCTTCCGGCGACGTCCTCTACGACCTCGCCTTTTTGCTCATGGACCTGCTCGAGCGCGGGCTCCGGCCGGCCGCCAATGTCGTGCTCAATCGCTACTTGGCGGAGACGCGGCGGGTCGAGGACCTCGATGCGCTTGCGACCCTGCCGTTCTTCCTTTCGATGCGCGCGGCGATCCGCGCCAAAGTCACCGCCGCGCGGCTGGAGCGGGCGACCAAGCCGGAGCAAGCATCGATCGCGAGCGCAGCGCGCGCATACTTCGTGTTCGCTTCGCAAGCGATCGCGCCGCCGGCGCCGAGATTCATTGCCGTCGGCGGCCTTTCCGGTACCGGCAAGACCAAGCTCGCACAGATGCTGGCGCCGGACATCGAACCGATGCCCGGAGCGGTGATCGTGCGCTCGGACGTCGAGCGCAAAGCGCTTTTCGGCGTCGGCGAGACCGAAAAATTGTCCACCGACGCCTATACCGACGAAGTCACTGCTCACACCTACACCACGCTCGCCGACAAGGCGCGACGCATCGCCGCCGCCGGCCATTCGGTGATCGTCGACGCCGTATTCGCTCACCCGCAAGAGCGCGCCGCCATTGCCGAAGCGGCAAAATCCGCGAATTTGTCTTTGCGGGGGCTATTCCTTACCGCGGACATCGAGACCCGGATGGGGCGCGTCGGCGCGCGGGCCCACGATGCCTCCGACGCCGACACAACGGTGGCGCAGGCGCAGGAGCGCTACGACATCGGTCCGCTCGATTGGACGCCAGTCGACGCCTCCGGAACTCCCGAAGCCACCTTGGCGCGGGCAAAAGCCGCGCTGACGGCTCCTTGATTGACGGACGCAGGGCAGCCCAAATATAAGCGCGGGGACCCGAAGGCTTGGAAAGGCGCGATCATGGCGAGCAGCGAAGTGATGACACCGACCGGCATCCACTCGGACGAATCGACGCGCCGCGACTTCCTCTACATCGCGACCGGCACCGTGGCCGCGGTAGGCGCCGCCGCCGTATTGGTGCCCCTCATCGCCCAGATGAACCCTGACGCCTCGACGCTTGCCGCCGGCGGCCCGGTCGACCTCGACATCAGCAAGATCGCGCCGGGCCAGCAGGTCGTGATTCGGTGGCGCGAACGTCCGATCTTCGTCTTCCGCCGCACCCCGGAGACGCTGAAATCGTTGCAGGAAGCGACCCTCACCTCGCAGCTCTCCGATCCGAACTCCCAACAGGTCCAGCAGCCGCCCTACGCGAGCAACTGGCACCGCTCGATCAAGCCGGAATTCGGCATCCTGGTCGGCATCTGCACGCATCTCGGCTGTATCCCGATGTTCTACCCGCAACCGAATGCGAGCTCTCCCGTGACGAACTGGCCGGGCGGCTATTTCTGCCCCTGCCACGGCTCGAAATATGACGCGGCGGGACGCGTCTTCAGCGGTGTGCCGGCACCCTACAATTTGCCCGTGCCGCCCTACACCTTCGTCAACGATACGACGATCAGGGTTGGCGAGAATCCGAGCGGCACCGCCTGGGATTTCGGTTCGATCCGGCAGCTCTAAGGGCGCCTTGCGCGGTTTAGTATGAGATGAACTCAGGCGGCGGCCACTGCGCCTCGGGCTGTTAGGGCGAGCCTTTCTCAGTTCGTGCGACGTGCCTTTCTAAGCCGTTCGGTCGCGGCAACGTCCACGACGCCATCGGCGATGGTAACGCCATAATGCTCGCGTGCGACCTCCGCCGAGAATAGGCCGTCGAGCACATTGTCGAGGACCGCGGCGGGATCGCGACGGAACGGATTACCATAGCCGCCTCCGCTCGGGCCGTACGTGATCAGGCGGTCCCCATTTGTCACCTTCTGATAGGGAACTTTGGAGGGCAGCTCCACGCGCGCCCCGCTCTTGGTCTCCATGATGAGTTCGCCCGGATAGCCATCTTCGCCGCCGTCAAATCCCCAAGGGCGATATTTCTGGCCATCGCCCTCGACTGAAAACCCGCCTTCGGAAAGATAGGTGAAGACCCGCACCGAGCCGATGCCACCGCGCCACTCGCCCGCCGCAACCACGTTCTCGCGCAGCTCATACCGGTCGACGCGCAGCGGCAGATGCGATTCGATGTCTTCGATCGGGTTGTTCCTGGTGTTGGCATAGAGCGTGTCGACGGTATCCATGCCATCGAGGCCGTAGCGTCCACCGTAGCTGCCCTCGAATATCTCCATATGCACCCAGGGCTGTTCGTTGGCGGTGCCGCTGAACGCGATAACGCGCAGGTTGCCTATTCCGGCGCTGATCTGGTGCGGAACCGCAGGCGCCAGCGCTTTCATGACCGTATCGGCAAGCGCATTGCCCGGCGAAAAACGGGCGATCACCGGTGCCGGAAAAATCGGGTTGGCGAGCGTGCCCTTCGGCGCCACGATGCTGATCGGCCGAGTGAGCCCGCTGTTCTGGGGAATGTTGCCATAGACGGCGCTGTCCAGCAGGATCGAGCGCAACGTCAGCCAAACTGCGCAGTCGACGGTGCCCTCGAACGGCAAGTTTATTGGCCGATCGGATACTTGCGGCGAGGTGCCGGTAAGATCGACGGTGAGTTCGTCGCCGCTGACGGTGATGGCGACGGCGAATTTGAGATCGCGCCGCGCGGGGTCCGGGTCGTCGAGGTAGCCATCAATGAAGGTTTCGGCGGCATACACGCCGTCCGGGATGTCGCGAATGGCGCCGCGCATCATTCGTTCGGAATAGTCCATCAGGTCTTCGCAGGCGCCGTTCACCGTGGCGCGGCCATAGCGGCGCACGAGATCAAGGTAGCGCTGCGCGCCGATCTGGGCTGCGGCAATCTGCGCGTTCATGTCGCCGACCACCAAGTCCGGGATACGGATGTTATCGCGCACCATGTGCCACACCGCGTCGTTGCGCCGGCCCTGGTCGACGACCTTGATCGCCTTGAACTGCAGTCCCTCGGCATAGGTGTCGACCGCGTCGACGATGCCGCAGCTTCCCGGTGTATGCGCACCGATATCCAGATGGTGTGCGGTCGTGACCGAAAAGCCGATCAACTCGCCGTCGTCGAATACCGGCACGCAGAACGCCACATCGGGGCCGTGGGAAGCGCCGCCATATGGGTCGTTGTGCATGATGACGTCGCCGGGACGGAACTCGTCACCGCGGGCCTCAAATCGCTTGCGAATGCCGCGAACATAGCCGGGGATCGGGCCGGATTGCAGCGGCGTGCTCATCTTGCACTCGCACAATTGCCGCCCCTCGGCATCGGTCAGCGCCGCACCAAAATCCTCGGACTCGCGGATGATGCTCGAATAGCTCATGCGCATGAGCTTGTGGCCCATCTCGATCGCGATGTTCTCCAACGCGCCCTGGATGACGGCGCCGGTGATTGGATCGACCCGCGTCAGGGGCTGCTGGCGACGGTTGGACCGGTCAGAATCGCTCATCGTCATCCCCTGGAACATTGAGAATGAGGTTGCCGGCAGTGTCGTTGATCGCCTTGCAGCCGGGTGGAATGACCGTCGTGCTGTCTTTCTGCAGTACGATCGCAGGGCCAGCAAAGGACTCGCCAACCGGCAGCAAATGCCGGCGATAGAATGCGGTCTCGAACGGGCGCAATTCGCCATCGACGCGGAACACGCACTGCCCGGTCTTGATCCGCGCCTTCGTCAGTGTCGAACCTTCCGGCGCGGTGAGCTTGTGGATCTTCGGCATGTGGCCTACGCCCATCACCCGGATGTTGACGATCTCGATCGGGTTGGCGGCGAAGGAATGGCCGTATTCGCGTTTGTGCGCCTCATGGAAGCGGGTCCAGATGTCGTCAAGCTGTATCTTTCCTATGGCGCCGGCCGGAAACGGTATCTTGAGTTCGTAGCCTTGGCCGACATAGCGCAGGTCGCCATCGCGAACAAACGACATGCCGGCGGATTCAAGATGATCGGCCGCAAATTGCTTCCGTAGTTGCGACTCCATGCCGGCGATATCGGCGTTGAGCCGATCGAGATCGACACTGCCGCTGACCTGGAACTCGGTGCGGACGATGTCGTATTTCAGGTCCGTGGTGAGCAAGCCCATGGCCGAGGTAATGCCCGGATAGGGCGGCACGATGACCTCCGGCAAACCGAGCATGGCCGCGACTTCGACGGCATGCAGCGGCCCGGCGCCGCCGAAAGCAACGAGCGCGAACTCGCGGGGATCGATGCCCTTTTGCACCGTGCGCGAGCGGATAGCATTGGCCATGTTGCTGTTGATGACCGTCAGCACGCCTTCGGCCGCTTCGAGTTTGTTCATGCCGAGCGCGTCCGCCAGCCCCTCGATGGCGCGATGCGCAGCGTCTTCGTCGAGCTTCATGCTGCCGCCGAGGAAATCGTTCTTGTCCAACCGGCCCAGCACCAGGTTGGCGTCAGTCACGGTGGGCTGCGTTCCGCCGCGGCCGTAGGCGGCCGGACCGGGCACGGCGCCCGCGCTGCGCGGTCCGACGCGGAAGGCGCCGCCATGATCGATGTAGGCGATCGAGCCGCCGCCGGCGCCGATTGTATGGATGTCGATCATCGGCAGCAGCAACGGGAATCCCGCGATCGAAGTGCTGCGTGCATCGGTCTCGGCAAAGCGGCCTTCGACAACAATGCCGATATCGGCGCTGGTGCCGCCGATATCGAACGTGACGAGCTTGCTGCGTCCACTCAGTCCCCCGATCCAGGCGCCGCCGAGTACCCCGGCCGCGAGACCGGACAGCAGAGTCATCACCGGTTTTTCACTGACCATCGCCGGCGTAGCGACCCCACCGTTCGATGCCATGACGCGCAATTCGGAGCGCAGCCCGGCGTCGCGCAGCGCGTTCTCCAGACGTCCTACATAGCCGCGCATCTTCGGCCCGATGAAGGCGGACAGGCAGGCCGTGGTGAAGCGCTCGTACTCGCGGAATTGCGGCGAGATCGACGAGGAGGTCGTGATGAAGACCCCCGGCAGCTCGCGCTCCAGAATCTCTTTCGCGCGGTCCTCGTGGGCCGGATTGAGATAAGAGAACAAAAAGCAGACCGCGACCGCCTCGACCGCTTCCGCCTTCAAGGCCCGGGCCGCATCGAGCACGCCGGCTTCATCGAGCGGCTCAAGCTCCTCGCCATGTGGCGGAACGAGCCTGCCCTTCACAACCTTGCGGTGACGCCGTTTAACCAGCGGCCGGTTCTGCCAGGGCAGCTCCTGCATGATCGAGTAGTGCTCGGCCCGCTGGTGGCGCGCGATGTGGATGATGTCGCGGAAGCCTTCATTGGTCAGCATGCCCGCGCGCGCCCCCTTATGCTCGAGCACCGCGTTGGTCGCTGTCGTGGTGCCGTGTAGCACGAGGTCGATATCGCCCTCCCCGATGCCGTTGTCGCGGCAGATCTCAGCGATACCCTGGATGATGGCGCGTGACGGGTCCTCAGGCGTCGTCGAGACCTTGTGGATCGCGACCTGGCCGGTGTCCAGGTCGCAATACACGATATCGGTGAACGTGCCGCCGACATCGACGCCGATCGTCTTCATGGTGCTCCGGCTTGCATGTTGCCGCTTATAGTTCTGGCTTGATAAACTGCGCGCTCCTCGCTGGCGGGGCTCTGCATCATCCGCAGCTCAGATTTAGAAGGCAACAGTGAAAGCCGTCGTCATCCACGCGCCGGGCGCGCCGGAGCAGCTCGTCCTTGCGGAGATGCCGGAACCGATCCCCGGACCCGGCGAGGTGCTGGTCGATGTCGCTTTCGCCGGCTGCAACTGGGCGGATACCCAGATCCGCACCGGCATCTATCCGCACGCGCGAACCTATCCGCTCGTGCTGGGTTTGGAGATTTCTGGAAGGGTAGCGAAGGTCGGACCGGGCGTCAGTGGAGTGAAAATCGGCGACCGTGTCGCGGCCTTCCTTGAGCAAGGCGGTTCCTACGCGGAGAAAGCGGTCGCGCCCGCCAACATGTTGATGCTGCTGCCCGACGCGATCCCGTTCGACGTCGGCGCCGCGCTCGCCGTGCAGCCGTTGACCGGGTACCACATGCTTCACACCATCTACGGCATCGAGCCGGGAGGGACGGTGCTGATCAACGCCATCGGCGGCGGGGTCGGGTTGTTTACCACTCAGCTTGCGGTCAAAGCGGGTGCGCGTGTCATCGGTACGGTGGGCACTCCGGGCAAAGAGAAACGAGCGCTGGAATACGGCGCCGAGCGTGTCGTGGTCACTCGGGACGAGGATTTCGAGCCGGCAGTGCTTACCTTCACCAACGGCCGTGGCGTCGATCTGGCTATCGATTCGCTGGGAGCGACAATGCTCGACCGCACCTTCAATGTGGTGCGCAAGCTCGGGCATATCATCAGCATCGGCGAGGCCGAGGGCCAGCCGTTCAAAAATATCCGGGAACGCATCCTGCCGCGTTCGCAAACCTTCACGCGCCTTCACATCGGCCATGTCGATCCAGACTCGCAGGCCTGGAAAGACAGTCTTTCGTATATTGTGCAGGGCGTCCTCGACGGCTGGCTGAAGGTCCCGATCGCCGGCGTCTTCCCCATGGCGCAGGCGGCCGAGATGCACCGGCGCATCGAATCGCGGCAGGCCGCGGGCAAGCTTGTTCTTGCCATTGGAGGTTAGCCCGGATCGCGCGGACGCATCGCGCGACGCGCCGGATCACCGCCGCTATGAGTTTTTCAAGAAATCCTTCAATTCTTGAAAAAAGCGCGGCAGACCTGGGTCTTGCTCCAGCAGGACATGGTTCTTGCCCGGTAGTGCCACGAACCGGGCACCCGGTATTCCCGCCGCCAGTTCGCGGCCCTGATCGCTGGGAACCGTCGGATCGTCGCGAACATGCATGACGAGCGTCGGCGCCTTCACCTGGGACAAGAGTTCGCGCACGTCGAGCTCCGCCACCGTCTTCATATAACGCACAGCGCATTCAGCCGACGCGCTCAGGCGTTGCAGTTCGTTGAACGCATCCATCTGGTCCTTGGTCGCGTCGGGCACAAACAAGGAGGTGAATATCTGACGGAAAGCGGGATTGCCGACGCCCCAGCCTTGTTTGACGAGCGTCTCCATCGCAGCAAAACGTTCGCGGTCCGCCACCGTCACGTTCGGGCGCTTGTTGGCCCCCGCCGCAAAGCCGCCGTACAGGATCAAATGCGAGACCCGCTCCGGATGCCGGACGGCATAGGCGATCGATACGGCGCAGCCCTGCGAGAACCCGACGAGCGGAAAACGGCCGAGGCCGGCGGCATCGGCGATCGTCTCCATATCGCTCACCCAGGCATCGAGGGAAATCTCGTTAACATCCCAATCCGACAAGCCGTTGCCGCGCGCGTCATATCTGATGAGCGTGTGATCCTTGGCAAGTCCAGAAGGAACTGCTGAGAAATCGGCAACTCCCAGTCATATTCGAGATGACCGAGCCAATGCGCTGACTTCAGCATCGGCGGCCCGTTGCCAACCGTCGCGTACGCCAGCCGGACACCGTCGGGCGCCTTGCAATAGCGAATCTCCTGCTGGAGGTTCGTGGTGGCAAGGAACCGGGAGCCCGGCGACGCCGCGGCATCGAAATGGATCGCGTAGACCTCGATCGGCTTGGCGATGTTCTTGAGATTCTGTCGGCCGAGTTCGCGATAGGTTAGATCAAGCTTGCCCTCGACCTGATCCAATACCTGGCGCGAAATGCAGATGCCGCCACGATCGGCGACGCCTTCGAGCCGGGCCGCGACGTTGACCCCGTCGCCGAAAATGTCGCCGCCATCGGCAATGACGTCCCCGAGATTGGTGCCGATGCGGAACTCTACGCGCTTGTCCGGCGGCACCTGCGAATTTCGTTCAAGCATGCTTCGCTGAATCGTAACGGCGCAGGCGACGGCATCCACCACACTGCCAAATTCGGCAATAATGCTATCCTCGGCGGTGTTGGCGATGTGGCCGCGATGCCGCTCAATGGCCGGATCCCAGAGCCGACTCCGATGGGCCTTCAATTAAGCGAGTGTACCCTCCTCGTCGCCACCCATCAGCCGGCTGTAGCCGGCCACATCGGCTGCAAGAATGGCCGCGAGGTGACGTTCAACCCGCGCTTTTTCCACACTCGTGCTCCACGCGCCTGGGCGGAGACATCCTAGGCATTTCGACTCGTCGTGACCAGAGAGGCGTACCTCGCACGTCATCCATGCGCGCTATCAGTATGCGTGGGTGGTTTCGGACTCGTTCGGATAGTCAGGCGAAATGCCGCAAAACCCATGATAGCCGCGTCACAAAAGACGGGTGTTACCGATGACGAACGGATTTGCGGTTTTGGGAGAATTACGGGTCATCCAACGGCCGCGCCGAAGTCTCCGGCCTTGATAGCAATCGCTGGAACTGCCACATCCAGTCCGCCATGAACAAGCCCGTCCGCGCCCCCGAGATCACGCAGGCTCAGTCGCAATTCGCGGCCGAGGTCGAACGGCGGCGCACTTTCGCGATCATCTCCCACCCGGACGCCGGCAAGACCACGTTGACGGAGAAGCTGCTGTTATTCGGCGGCGCGATCCAGCTTGCCGGACAGGTCAAAGCCAAGCGCGACCGGCGTTCGACCCGCTCGGACTGGATGGCCGTCGAGCGCGAGCGCGGCATTTCCGTCGTCACCTCTGTGATGACCTTCGAGTATGACGGCCGCGTCTTCAATCTCCTCGATACCCCCGGCCACGAGGACTTTTCGGAAGATACCTATCGCACGCTCACGGCGGTCGATTCGGCCGTGATGGTGATCGACGCCGCCAAGGGCATCGAGCCGCGAACGCGCAAGCTGTTCGAGGTCTGCCGGCTGCGCGACATCCCGATCATTACCTTCATCAACAAGATGGATCGCGAGAGCCGCGACCCGTTTGATCTCATCGACGAGATCGAGAAGACGCTGGCGCTGGACGCCACGCCGATCAACTGGCCGGTCGGGCGCGGGCGCGATTTCGTCGGCACGATCGATGTGGCGACCGGCGGCGTGCGCCTGCTCGACGGCGATGCGGGCTCTGCCGGCAAGCTGCGCAAAATGACGATCGCCGACCTCACCGCTTTGAATCCCAATCTCGACGCCGCGACGCTCACCGGCGAACTCGATTTGGTGCGTCACGCCTGCAAGCCGTACGACCCGGTGGCGTTCGCCGAAGGCCACATGACGCCGGTCTTCTTCGGCAGCGCGCTCAAGAATTTCGGCGTCGGCGATCTGCTCAACGCGCTGGCCACGCTCGCACCGCCGCCGCGAGCGCAGGCGGCCGACAAGCGGATCGTGGCGGCGACCGAGCCCGGCCTGTCCGCGTTTGTTTTCAAGATTCAGGCGAACATGGACCCGAACCATCGCGACCGTATCGCCTTCGTGCGGCTTTGCTCCGGCAAGCTCACGCGCGGCATGAAGGTCAAGCAGGTACGATCGGGAAAAACCATCAGCCTGCACGCGCCGCAATTCTTCTTTGCCCAAAATCGGGCGCTCGCCGAGGAAGCGTACGCCGGCGACGTGGTTGGCATACCCAATCACGGAACGCTGCGCATCGGCGACACTCTGACCGAAGGCGAGGATCTCAATTTTGCCGGGGTGCCGAACTTCGCGCCCGAGATTTTGCGCCGGGTTCGGCTACCAGACGCCATGCGAGCCAAGAAGCTGAAGCAGGCGCTGCAGCAACTGGCCGAAGAAGGCGTCGCACAGGTGTTCCTTCCGGCCGACGGCTCTCCGGCGCTGGTTGGCGTTGTCGGCCCGTTGCAACTCGACGTGCTGAAGGCACGGCTAGCCGCCGAATACGGGCTGGAAATTGGCTGGGACACGCCTGAGTTTCAGTTCGCGCGCTGGATCGCGGCAGACGACCGCAAGAAGCTCGATCAATTCGCTGCGAGCTACCCCTCGGCTATTGCCGAGGATTTTGATGGCGATCTCGTCTTCCTAGCGCGCAATGCCTTCAACCTCGAATATACCGGCGATCACAATCCTGCCATTTCCTTCACCGATGTGAAAGACATTCACCGACGCAAGGCCGCGAGGTAAAGCCGGTCCGCCTGTCAGCTGTTGGTGAGCTCCTCACGCAGGATCTCAAGCTCCAGCCATTGCTCCTCCGCCGCTGTGATTTTGAGCTGGAGGTCGCCGAGCAAGGCGGTGACTTTTTCGAACGCGGCGCGGTCGCGCGAATAGAAATGCGGGTCGCCGAGCTTTGCCTGCAGCTCGTTAATTTCGGCCTGGAGCGCAGCGATGGTCTTCGGCAGCGTCTCGAGCGCGTGCTTGTCCTTGAACACCAATTGCCGCCGGCCGGGCGGCGGCTCGGCAACCGTCGAAGCTTGTTCTTTGGGTGTTTTCTGCGGCTCCTGCTTCGGCGCTGCCCGCGTCAGATCCGCGCCGCGCTGCGCCAGCATGTCGCTATAGCCGCCGGCGTATTCGAGCCAGCGGCCGTTGCCTTCCGGCACGATCACCCCGCTCACGAGGCGATCGAGAAAATCGCGATCGTGACTGATAAACAGGACCGTCCCGGGATAATCGGCCAGCATCTCCTCCAGAACGTCCAATGTTTCCATGTCGAGATCGTTGGTCGGCTCGTCGAGCACCAGAAGGTTTGACGGCTTGGCAAGCGCCTGCGCCAGCATAAGGCGGCCGCGTTCGCCACCCGACAGCTTGCCGAGTGGTGTGCGGGCCTGTTCGCTGGCGAACAGAAAGTCCTTCATGTAGCTGATCACATGCTTGGCGACGCCGTTGACCATCACGGTGTCGCCACGGCCACCGGTCAACGCTTCGGCGACCGTCACTGTGGGGTCGAGACTGTCGCGATGCTGATCGAGCGTCGCGATCGCAAGCGTCGATCCTAGTCGCACCGAGCCGGTGTCCGGCGGCAGCATACCGGTCAGCATGCCGATCAGGGTTGTCTTGCCGCTGCCGTTAGGCCCGACGATGCCGATGCGGTCGCCGCGCGCAATGCGAATCGAGAAATCATCGACGATAGGCCGTCCGCCGTAGCTCTTGCCGATACCGAAAGCCTCGATGACCAGCGCACCGGAAGGCGCCGCCGTACCGGCGGTCATGGTGGCGTTGCCGACGGCGCCGCGGTAGCTGCGGCGCTGTTCCCGAAGCGTTTGCAATTGGCCGACCCGGCGCATGTTGCGCTTTCGCCTGCCGGTGACGCCGTAGCGCAACCAGTGCTCTTCGGCGACGATTCTGCGGTCGAGCTTGTGTTGATCGCGTTCCTCCTCCGCCAGCACCGCATCGCGCCATTCTTCGAAATGGGCGAACCCGCGCTCGAGGCGCCGTGTCTGTCCGCGGTCGAGCCAGACGGTGCTGCGCGACAACGTCGAAAGAAAACGCCGGTCGTGGCTGATGATCACCATCGCGGTGCGGCGGGAATCGAGGTCGTGCTCCAGCAATTCGATCGTCGTCACGTCGAGATGATTGGTCGGTTCGTCGAGGAGGAGGATATCCGGCGCCGGCGCCAGCACGCGCGCCAGTGCGGCGCGGCGCGCCTCTCCGCCTGAGAGATGGGCCGGATCTTCCTGTCCGGTGAGGCCGAGTTGCTCGAGGAGATAACGGGCTGCGTGGGGATCATCGTCCGGCCGCAGCCCGGCCTCGACATAGGCCAGCGTCGACACGACGTCCGAGAAATCCGGCTCCTGGGGCAAGTAACGCACCAGGGCTCCCGGCTGCACGAAGATAGAGCCGCGATCCGGTTCGACCAGCCCGGCTGCGATTTTCAGGAGCGTCGATTTGCCCGATCCATTGCGCCCGACCAAGGACACGCGCTCGCCGGGCGAGACGGACAGCTCCGCGCCCGAGAGTAGCGGCGTGCCGCCGAAGGTGAGTGCGATGTCCTTGAGTTGAAGAAGAGGAGGAGCCATACGCCTTGTCATGCAACTGGGCCCGTGAATGCTGGGTTCAGGCCCGCTTGTGATGAACCGTTAGACCTATTTCACCGAGCATCCGCGGCATGTTCGCGTCGCATGCATTATCACACGCCGCGCATTCCCTATGTAGGGATGCTTTCGCACCCCTCCTTGCCCATAATGCGGCATGGCCTTCGATTTCCGCGCGCTCGCCATTGCCACGGCGGGCTTCACCGCCTTTGTCAATCTGTATTCGCCGCAGGCGCTTCTTCCCGAGCTCTCGCACGAGTTCGGCGTCGGCGCCGGCGAGATCAGCGCGCTGATGACTGCAGGTACCGCCGCGATCGCGCTCACGGCGCCGTTCACCGGCGCGCTGGCCGATGTTCTGGGCCGCAAGCGTCTGATCACCGTCGCGGCGTTTGCCGTCGTGGTGCCGACGTTGATCATGACTTTTGCATCGAGCGTCCCACAGCTCGTGTTCTGGCGCTTCGTGCAAGGGCTCTTGCTGCCGCCGATCTTCACTGTCGCGGTCGCCTATGTCGGCGACGAATGGCCGCCGGCCGATGTGCCTCGCGTCGCCGGGCTGTTTGTTTCCGGATGTAGCGTCGGCGGCTTCTGCGGCCGATTCGTCACTGGCGCGATTGCCGACCTGCTGAGTTGGCGCGCGTCTTTTGCTGCCGTGGCGCTGCTCACGCTGGCCGGGGCGCTCATCGTCACGACCGCACTGCCGCGCGAGCGCCGTTTCGTCCGCTCGGGCGGTTTCGTTGCCTCGGCAAGGCAAATGCTGGCCCACCTGCGCAACCCGCGTCTCCTCCCGATCTACGCGGTCGGCTTCGGCGTGCTGTTCAACTTTATCGCCACCTTCACCTATGTGAGCTTTCATCTGGCCGGACCGCCCTACTTCTTCACGCCGACGCTCCTCGGCAGCCTCTTTGCCACCTATCTCGGCGGCAGTTTGGTCGTGCCGTGGGTCGGGCGCGCCATCGCGCTGGTCGGACGCCGCCGCCTTGTGCTCGGCGTCATCGCCGTGTGGATCGCCGGCGCTGTCATGCTGCTCGCGCCGGCCGTCATCGTGATCGTCATTGGACTGACGCTGTGCGCCACCTGCGGCCTGGTGTGCCAGGCGGTTTCGACCGGCTACGTCATCACCACCGCCAAGGAAGGACGCTCGTCCGCCGCCGGTCTCTACGCCTCGACATTCTACATCGGCGGCAGCGCCGGCGCTTTCCTGATCGGATTTGTCTGGAACGCCACCGGGTGGAGCGGTTGCGTCGCCGCCATCATTGCAACGCAGGCGATCATGGCAGCAATCGTCGCTCTCACCTGGGAGGGATCGCGCACCTAAGATGGCAAAAAACGGGGGAGACAGCATGTTGCAGAATCGGCTCGACACCAATCCGGCGCTTGGCAGCCGCAAGCTGAAATTGGGCACCTTTCAGACCAATCTCGACAGCGGATGCGTCATGTCGGGGCTCGACGGCCGGCTCGACATAACCTGGCCGAACACCGTCGCTCTGGCGAAGCTCGCCGACGAGATGGAGTTCGAGGCTATCGTGCCGGTGGCGCGCTGGCGCGGCTTCGGTGGCGCGAACAACCCGCAAGGGCCGGGTTTCGAGACCTACACCTGGGCGGCCGGCATTGCCGCGTCGACCGCGAAAAGCGGCGTGATCTCAACCTCGCACATTTCGCTCGTTCATCCGCTCATCGCCGCCAAGCAATGCACCGTCATCGACCACATCTCCAACGGCCGCTTCATGCTCAACATCGTGTGCGGCTGGAACGGACCGGAAATGGACATGCTCGGCGTGCCGCTGATGCGGCATGAGGATCGCTACGCCTGTGCCGAGGAGTGGCTTGGCATCATCAGGCGGCTATGGACCGAAGACGAGGAGTTCGACCACGAGGGACGTTTCTACCAGGTCAAGAAAGGCTACCTGCAGCCGAAGCCGATTCAGAAGCCTTGTCCGCCCGTCATGAATGCCGGCGCTTCCGAACGCGGCCGTCATTTCGCGGCAAAGAATTGCGATCTCGCCTTCACCCTGTTGCGCACCCACGATTTCGATGTGAACGCCGCCCATGTCGCGGACTATCAGCGGCTCGCGAGGGAGGAATATGGGCGCACGATCCGGGTATGGACGCACGCCACCGTCGTGCATGGAGAGACCGAGCAGGAGGCGCGCAGCTTCTACGATTACTACGTGCACGAAAAGGGCGACTGGGCGGCCGCCGCCAACGTCATCGACAGCATGGCGGCGGAAATCAACGAACGCGCATACCCGCCCGAACGCAGGCGAGCGATGGCCGAGATGTTCATCTCGGGCTGGGGCGGACACCCGCTGGTCGGCACCAAGGAGCAGATCGTCGATAAGCTGGCGACGCTCTCGCGCATGGGCATGGACGGCGTGCTGCTGTCGTTTCCGCGTTTCGAGGCGGGCATGCGCGAGTTCCGCGACGTGATCCTGCCGCTCGTCAAGCAGGCCGGACTGCGCGATGCCATCGGGTGAGTGGCGCCACCCCGCGATCGTCGCTCAACGGCTGTCGAGATTGGAGACTTGCTTCACGTCGCGCGGCACCGGCGCGACGAAGCCGCCGGCCGCGGCGTCGGCGAGTGCGTTGCGGTCCAGCGCCTCGTCGTGCTTGTACACGTCCTCACGGAATTGGATGGTGCCGTCTCGCGTCACCCAGCCGGTCAGGTAAACCCAGGCGACGGGCATTTTACGCGGCAGATTAACGATCCGCAGCACGCCGGTAGCGATCCCCGCATCGATCGCGGCGCGGTTCCAGCCCGGCACGTCATCGAGAATCCAGGCGGCTAGATCGCGGACATTGTCGACGCGGGTGCAACCGTGCGAGTCGAAACGGTAATCGTCGGCGAACAATCGTCTTGAGTCGGTATCGTGCATGTACACCGAATACAGATTCGGCATGTCGATCTTGAGATTGCCGAGCGCGTTAAAGGTACCGGAGTCCTGCCGGACAGTGAAATTCGGCGAACGGTCGGACGACCAGTCGACCGATTGCGGACTGATCTCTTCGTCATGCGCGCCAAGGACGCGCATATGCATGCGGCTGATATAGCTCGGGTCGCGGCGCATGCGGGCGAAGATCTCGTTCTTGGTGATGGAGAGCGGCACCGTCCAGGTCGGATTGAGGTTGATCGCGGTGATGGAGGCGGTCAGCGTCGGCGAGGGCTTGTCGACCTTGCCGACAATGACACGATAGCGCCGCTCGACTTTGTCGTGCGCTACAGCCTCGACGTAGGCCGCTGGAATATTCACCACGACGTAGCGCTCGGCGAAAATGAAATCCATGCCGATCAAGCGCTCGATCGAGGCTTCGAGCTGCTTTATGCGCGCCGCGACGGGAACGTTCAGCGCGCGCAGCGTGTGCGCGTTGACGCTGCTCGTCGCATCGAGTCCGTGGCGGAGCTGGAACCGCCTCACTGCATCAGTGACAGTTTCGTCGTAGACGTCGCCGGCTTCCTGCTCGGGCGCCAAGTCGTCGCTGATGACAAGGCGCCGGCGCAATAAGGCGACATCCGGCCCGCTCGCGCCGGGCGCGAGCTTCGCGTCGGTGGGGAGAGTGGGCCAGCCACCCCGCACCTGAATGTCCGCGTAGCTGAGCAACGCTTCTTTGATGCGCTGATAGGTGCCCTCGTCGAAGCCGGGATAGCCGGAGAGCGCCAGCGCCGCGGCCGAACGCGATTCAGGAGTTGAAGGCGCCTTAGTGGTCGCCCGCGGCTGTTTGGCCGCCGGCTGTGGCGACTGCGAGGGTTTGGCGGCTGTAAGCGGCTGCGCGGGCCTTGCAGCGCCGGGAGAATGTGTCGGGGATTGCAGCACAGGCTGACCGGCGACGTTCGGCGTCTGCGCCAGCGCCGGTGGCACCGCCAGAACCGTCATCATGCTCGCGATCACAATAGTCCGCATCACGTCCGAATCCTCACCGCGTGGCTGATCCTATCGATGCAGCGGCGCCTCGACCAGACGTCCAATATCCTTGCGCGGGTAGGCAACATGTCATTCGGAGCCGAGCCCGCCGCCGCGTGTTACTACTTCTCGAGTTTCTTGAGGATGAGCACCGCAAGATCGCCCTCCGGCGTAAAATCGCTTTTGCGCATCTCGAACTGTGTTGGGCCGATTTTCTTGACGCCATCGCCGCAGAAGCTGACAAGGCTGGCGGGATCGCCTTTGTCGATCACGAGGTGGAAGCTCTTGATCGGGCCGGACCAGTTGGCGCCGGTCTTGAGAATATAATCGATACGCTGTTCGCTATAGGGTGGACCAAACTCGCTCTTGTTGGCCTGACGCAAGCGATCGACTGCGGCGAAGAAATCATTGTCGAGACAATACTTGCGCCGGTAGCTCTCATACCAGGCCTCTTTCGCCGCGGAGGGCGCGCCGAGGTCGGTCTGCGCGGAACCGCCGACGCTCGGCTTATATTCATGCTCGACGACAACTTCCCTTCCGGCCGGAAACACTTGTTGCCAGTAGAACGTCGTGGCGAGCCCCCAGCGCGCGGAGAGGTGTTTTTGCATCCCGTGCCCCACGTCGTATTCCTCGATCTGGGCGAGCCCAAGCCGCAGCAACTCGTCCCATTTATCCGGCGGCAGCAGATCGAGCGCCGCATTGGTCGCGGCAAGATGCGGCGCAAGCGGAACACCGAGATCGCGCAAATATTTGGTTCGATCGACACCGAAGGCGGTCACACGCTGTTCGACCGCTGTGGCGGCGGGTTTGCCGTCGACCGTGGTTCTAAAAGCGAAGATGTTCACAGGATCGTCGGTCGGAAGCGCCAAATTCTCGTCCTGTTCGGAAATGCGCACCTCCGGGAGCGGGAATGCCACCAACACCGTCACATCGTTGGGCGATTTGTTGAAGAAGCGGTAATGTACCCGCACTTTCTCGGCGGAAATGAAGAGATCCTCCGCCCGCATCTCAACGTTGTCGTTGGGAACGAAGATCAGGCCGCCGGTGGCGAGCTCGGCTGAAGAATCGTTAGCGCGCGCGGGAAATGACAACCCCATAGCAAGGGCCGCTACGACGCCGAGGGCCCGCATCATCCGCATTAACGCCTCTGCAGTCGTTGGAAGGCGGCTCTCCGCCCTAACCACACACTTCAGGCGCTCACGCCTGCGGCTGCGGCTCCATGGGACCCGGCTCGGGACGCGGCCGGTTACGGCCAGCGCCCGCCGTCGGCACCGTCGGCGTCCGCGCCGTCGACGGTTCGATCACCGATTCGCGGTTCGGGCGCTTGCCCATGAGCAGATCCTTGATCTCGTCGCCGCTCAAGGTCTCGAATTCGAGCAGGCCTTTGGACAAGGTCTCAAGGTCGGCGCGCTTGTCGGTGAGGATTTGCTGCGCTTCCTGATAGCCAGCCTCGACCAGCCGCCGGATCTCGGCGTCGATCTTCTGCACGGTCGCTTCGGAAATGGTCTGCTGCCGCGCCACCGAATAGCCCAGGAACACCTCCTCCTGGTTTTCGCCATAGGCGACGTTCCCCAGCGCCTCGGACAGGCCCCAGCGCGTAACCATCATGCGCGCCAGCTTGGTCGCCTGCTCGATGTCGGATGCGGCGCCCGAGGTCACCTTCTCATGCCCGAACGCCAACTCCTCGGCGACGCGGCCGCCCATCATGATGGCGAGCCGCGAGGTCATCTGTTCGAGGCTCATCGACAGCTTGTCGCGCTCCGGCAATTGCATGACCATGCCGAGCGCGCGACCGCGCGGGATGATCGTCGCCTTGTGCACCGGATCGGTCGCCTTGACGTTGAGCGCGACGATAGCGTGACCGCTCTCGTGGTAGGCGGTGAGGAGCTTCTCCTCCTCCGTCATGACCAACGACTTGCGCTCGGCGCCCATCATCACTTTGTCCTTGGCGTCCTCGAACTCGACCTGGGTCACCATGCGCTTGTTGCGCCGGGCGGCCATCAGCGCCGCCTCGTTGACGAGGTTCATGAGGTCGGCGCCGGAGAAGCCGGGCGTGCCGCGCGCGATCGTCTTGAGGATCACGTCGGGCGCCAGCGGCACCTTGCGCACGTGCACTTTCAAAATCTGCTCGCGGCCGACCACGTCGGGATTCGGCACCACCACCTGACGGTCGAAACGGCCCGGACGCAACAGCGCCGGGTCGAGCACGTCGGGCCGGTTGGTGGCGGCGATCAAAATGATGCCTTCATTGGCTTCGAAGCCATCCATCTCGACGAGCAGTTGGTTCAGCGTCTGCTCGCGTTCGTCGTTGCCGCCGCCGAGGCCAGCGCCGCGGTGGCGGCCGACGGCGTCGATCTCGTCGATGAAGATGATGCAGGGCGCGTTCTTCTTCGCCTGCTCGAACATGTCGCGCACGCGGCTGGCGCCGACGCCGACGAACATCTCGACGAAGTCGGAGCCGGAAATGGTGAAGAACGGCACGTTCGCTTCACCCGCGACAGCACGCGCGATCAACGTCTTGCCGGTGCCCGGCGGGCCGACCAGCAACACGCCGCGCGGAATGCGACCACCCAGACGCTGGAATTTGCCCGGGTCGCGCAGGAATTCGACGATCTCCTGCAGGTCCTGCTTGGCCTCATCGACACCGGCGACGTCTTCAAAGGTGACGCGGCCATGCGCCTCGGTCAAAAGCTTGGCGCGGCTCTTGCCGAAGCCGAGCGCTTTGCCGCCGGCGCCTTGCATCTGGCGCGAGAGGAAAATCCACACGCCGATCAGAGCGACAAACGGCAACCAGGAGATCAACAGCGATACGAACCAGGGCACATTGTCGGATTGCGGACGCGCCGTGATCGAAACGCCCTTGTTGTAGAGGCGTTGGATGAGGCTCGGATCGCTCGGCGAATAGGTCTGGAAGCTGCGCCCGTCGGTGAACGTGCCGTGGATTTCCGGACCCTGGATCAAAACATCGCGCACGCGGCCCTGATCGACCTCGCTGAGCAACTGCGAGAAGGAAATGTCTTGCGAGGTGGTGTGCTGACCCGGATTCTGGAAAAGCGTGAACAACGCCAGAAGCAGCAGGACGATGATGACCCACAGGGCAAAATTCCGAAGATTGGCGTTCATCGCATGTCCTCGACCGGCGGCCTGCCGGCGCCCGGTTCAGTTGTGCCCGCGAATCGTGGCGGCTTCACGTCCCGTACCTCCGCCAATGTAGGCGTCGGGTCCCCGCCTGCCAAGGGAAGCCGGAGATTGGGCAAGGTGTTTATTCTACTGCCATTTCGTAAAGCGGCTGTTGCTGGTGCCATGTGTAACCCGCGCGCGGCGCGGCGGGGCGCGCTCGACGACGAGCCGGCTGGCGCCAAGCGTGACCAGCGCGCCGGCAAGCGTGCGGCGCAGCGGCGAGCGGGACTTCCTTAGCGCTTCGTAAAGCAATTCCAGCTTGCCGAGTTCGACCGGCCCCTCGTTGCCGGTATGTGCAATGGCGCGACCCAGGAGCCGGAGTGCCACTTCGGCGGGCAGGTCGTTAAATCGTGCCGTTTCGAAGACGATTGGGCCGCGTTCGCGCCAGCGGCCCGGCGTCAATGCCGCGCGCGCGGCGGCGACCGCGAATTCGATGGTCGCTTCGGCGCGTCGCATGCGCGCCGCAAAACGCGCCAGGCTCCGCGCATCGAGCCCCTCGCTCGCGAGACGGGGCATCAGCGCGCGCAGCCGCGTGCGGGTAAAGCGCGGATCGTGATTCGTCGGATCCTCGCTGTGGCCGACGCCGGCGATCTTCAGCGTCGCGATCAGCCGCGCCTTGGACACGGGGAGCAGCGGACGGACAAGAAAGATTGCAGTCTCCCCGCCGCTGGGAATGGGCGACGCGTGCGCCATACCGGCAAGTCCGGTCAGGCCGCTGCCGCGAGCCAGGCGAAAGAGCACGGTTTCCGCCTGATCGTCGAGCGTATGCGCGGTAAGGATATGTTCGTATCCCAAGCGCGTCGCCGCCTTGGCCAGCAGCCGGTAGCGCGCGATGCGCGCCGCCTCCTGTAAGCCGGTTTTCGGCTTTTTGCCGCGCCAGCGCAGCGTGCGATGAGGAATCCCGAGCCGACGAGCGAGCCGCTTCACCGCCGCCGCTTCGCGCGCGGATTCCGGCCGCAGACTGTGGTCGATGGTCACGGCGGTGAGCTTCGGTGAGCGTTTGAGCCGTTTGGCCCAGCGCGCGGCGATCACAAGCAACGCCGTCGAATCGGAACCGCCAGACACGGCGAGCACGAGCCCGCGCAGACCTTCAAGACCGCCGAATAGCGCGCTCGCTTCCTCGTCACCAACCGCTTCGTCAGCAATGGCCACGCTTTTGTTCTCGGTCCACGGCCTGCTTCACGCTCGAGGAAGCGCGCGGGTACTTGCGCAGCACCTCACTGAGCGAGGCGCACGCCGCTTCCTTTTCGCCCAAAGCCGCGAGCGACTGGCCAAGCCGCAACAGCGCCTCCGGCGCTCGCGCCGCCGTGTCATACTTCGTGGAAACGGCCAGAAACGCCTCGGCGGCGTCGCGATATTGCTGCTGTTGGAAAAGACTTTCGCCGAGCCAGTATTGGGCCTCCGGCGCCAAACGATCGGTCGGATATTGCCGGAGGAAAAAGCGGAACGTGTCCGCGGCTAGCCCGTAGTCTTTGTGCAGCACGTGGCCGTAAGCCAGATCGTATTGGTCTTTGGGTGAGTTGGTCGGCGGCAGTGTCGCCTGCACGGCGCCGGTGGCGTTCGGATTGCTTGGCGGTGGAGCGGGCAGTCCGCCGGGCGATACCGCGCCGGGCGTCGAGAGATCGAGCGGTGCGCCGAGTTGCCGGGGTCCAGGAGCGGGCGCGTCGGAAACCGGAGGCGGCGGCTCGGTCGCGGCCGTGCTGGTCCCCATTGGGCGTGGCGCGCCCGGTGCGTTTGGATTGGCTGTTGGGTCGAAGGCGTCGCCACGGCGAGCCCCCGGTGTCGGCGGCTCGGCTGGTACCGGCGGCACGGCCGGCGGAGCGCCGGCGGCGGGCGGCGACGAATAAGTGGGCGGCTGATATTGTGCGCTCGGCCGCTGCGCAGGCGACGGCGGCCGTGTTGCACCCCTGCCCTCTTCGGGACGCGGCTGCACTTCCTCCTGCAGACGCTGCACCTGCTGCTCGAGCTGCTGATTGCGGTACTGGAGTTGCTCAACGTTGCCGGTGAGCTGCCGGATCACAGACTCGAGCCGATTGATCCGCGTCAACAGGTCAGCGTCCGCCTCTTGTGCGCGGACGGCCCCCACGCCAAGCGTCAGCACGGGAAGGAGCACGAGCAGAAAGGCGGAGCGGAGCATTGCCGGCGACATTTTGCGGTGGGTAGGTGTACCTAACATAGTCGGCGCTGCGTCCAAATTGTGACTGGCCGCACCGGAAGCCGTCGTCATTGTGGCGCTCCGGGGTGCGATTTTCCGGTACCGGGTCATTCGCTCATTCCGCGGGTTGCAGGCGCGGGTGTTTGCGGGAGCTTCGCCACTCCTCGAAACGCTGCACTACCACAAAAATCGACGGCGCGAACAGGACCGCAAGGCAGGTCGACGCGATCATGCCGCTGAATACGGTAATCCCGATGGACTTCCTGGCGCTGGCGCCGGCGCCGCTGGCGATCACGAGCGGCGCGACGCCGAGGATGAACGCGAACGACGTCATGATGATCGGCCGGAACCGTGCTCGCGCCGCATCGACGGCGGCCTCGACTAGCGACCTGCCTTCGTGCAGGCGGCGGTCGCGCGCCACATCGATGATCAAAATGGCGTTTTTGGCTGAGAGCGCGATCAGCAGGATGATGCCGATCTGCGTATAGAGATTGTTGTCTATGCGCAGCAGCGACAGCACCAGGACCGGACCAACAAGCGCGAGCGGGACCGACAGTATGATGGACAGCGGCGCGTACCAGCTTTCGTATTGACCGGCGAGCACAAGATAAACGAGCAGCAGCGCCATCGCAAACACGAAGTACATTTGATTGCCGACGATCTTTTCCTGATAGGACATCGCAGTCCAATCAATCGCGGTTCCCGGCGGCAAAGTCCGCGCCGCATTCTCTTCCATGAGTCGAAGCGCTTGGCCGGAGCTGAAGCCCGGCGCCGGCAGCCCCAGCACGCTGGCGGACGGGTAGAGATTGTAAAGGCTGATCAGCGACGGGCCGACAGTCGGCGTGAGATGGACAAGCGTTCCCAGCGGAATCATGTTGCCCTGCTGATTACGGACCGAAAGGTTCTCGATGTCCCGAGTCCGCAGCCGGAACGGTGCATCGGCTTGGGCGAAGACCTGAAATACGCGGCCGAATTTGTTGAACTGCTCAACGTAGGCCGAGCCGAAATAGGTCGCGAGCGTCGCGAACACCTGATCGACCGGCACATGGACCGTTTGTGCTTTAACGCGATCGACGTCGACGCGAATTTGCGGTGCGACGGCGCGGAAAGTAGTCGACGCGCGCTGCAGCGCGGTCTGCGATTGCGCATTGGCGACGATGGCGCTGGTGACGCTTTGCAGCTTGGCGAAATCGGTGCTGCCGTCGCGCAACTCCACTTGCATGGCGAAGCCGCCGGCATTGCCGATGCCCTGGATCGGCGGCGGCGGGAACGCGAGCACCCGTGCCTCGACGTTATCGAACGCGCGCGACAGCCGGCCGAACAGCGTGCGTAGGTCGCTTCGCGCGCTCCAATCCTTGAGCACCACATACGCTACCCCGGCATTGGGGAGCGTGGCGCTGTTATCGAGCGCAGAGACGCCCGCGATGGTGACCACGTGCTCCACGGCCGCATCGGCGCGCGCGATCTCGGAAATCTGATCGAGCGTCTTCTGCGTGCGTCCAAGAGCGGCACCGTCGGGAAGCTGGACGGCGACCAGAAGATAGCCCTGGTCTTCGATCGGCAAGAAGCCGGTCGGCACGCGCGCTAGTCCCCACCCGGCGAGCCCAATGATGACGAAGGCGACGATCGCCATCAGCCCGGCGCGGGTCACCATGCGTTCAATGAGGCCGGCATAGGCTCGTTCGACCCGGCCATAGACCGCGTTGAAGCCGCGATAAAAACCGTTGCGCCGGTCTTCGGCGACCGGGGGACGAAGCCACAATGCTGCTTGCGTCGGCTTAAGCGTCACCGCGTTGATCGCGCTCAACAGCGCCGTCGCGGCGATCACGAGCGCGAACTGCGCGTACATGCGGCCGGTGAGGCCGGGTAGAAAGGCTGCCGGCAAGAACACCGACATCAACACCAGAGTGATCCCGATGATCGGCCCCAACAGCGTATTCATGGCGCTGATTGCCGCGTCGTGCCCGCTCATGCCGCGTTCGACGTTGTGGGCCGCCCCTTCCACAACGACGATGGCGTCATCGACCACGATGCCGATCGAAAGCACGATCGCGAACAGCGTGGAGAAATTCACGCTGAAGCCGAGCGCCCACATCGCCGCGAATGCGCCGACAATGGTCACCGGCACCGTGGTTGCCGGCACCAGCATGGCACGCCAATCCTGGAGGAAGACGAGGATCACGATCAACACGAGGACCGCGGCTTCGATGAGCGTTTTGTAGACCTCATGGATTGCCGCGTTGACGAACACGGTCGTGTCGAAGGGGATCGAATAAACAAGCCCTTGCGGAAATTGCCGCGCGAGCACCTCCATCTTGGCCTTGACCGAGCGCTCGACGTCCAACGCGTTTGCGCCTGGTGTCTGATAGATGCCGATGCCTGCTGACGGCTGACCGTCGAGTGTGAAAATCTGGCTGTAGGTCTGGGCGCCGAGTTCGACGCGGGCGACGTCACGCAGGCGCGTAATTTCGCCGGCGTTGCCGGTTTTCACGATCACATTCTCGAACTCCTCGACATCGGCGAGGCGGCCCTGGAGATCGATGGTGTACTGGAAATCCACACTGGGCGGCGCCGGTGGCGTTCCGACCTGACCAGACGTGACCTGCTGGCTCTGCTGCTGCAACGTCTGGACGACGTCCTGCGCGTCGAGGCTTCGCGCTTTGAGCTTTTCCGGGTCGAGCCAAACGCGCATTGAATATTGGCCGGCGCCGGAAATATTGACGTTGCCGACCCCCGGAAGGCGCGACAGTTCGTCCTTGATGCTGATGGTGGCGTAGTTGGCGAGGTAAAGGTTGTCGTAGCGCCGGTCGGGTGACGTCAAAGTCACGAACAACAAGATCGCTGTCGCGCGCTTTTGCGCCGTGACGCCCTGAGACTGGACCGCAGCCGGCAAGGACGCGAGCGCGCTCGCCACGCGATTCTGCACCAGCACTTGTGCGGTATCGAGATTGGTGCCGATCTTAAAGGTGACGGTGAGCGTATAGCTGCCGTCGCTCGAGTTCGTCGATTGCATGTAGAGCATGCCCTCGACGCCATTCACCTGCTCCTCGATGGGCAGAGCGACGGTATCCATGAGCGTGCGGGCGCTGGCGCCGGGGTAAAGCGTCGTCACCTGCACGGTTGGCGGTACGACGTCGGGATATTGTGAGATCGGCAAACCGTAAAGCGCCACGCCGCCGATCAAGATCATCAGGATGGCGATGACGTTCGCGAGAACCGGGCGCTCGATGAAAAACTTTGCGATCATCCTGGGTCTCTGTACCCGCCGCCCTTCGAGGCTCGCGGTCGTGCCTCAGGGGGACGGAAAAGAGTAATCATCCATCGGAAGGCCCCCCACATCAGTCAGCCGTCACGGAGCGCAGTTCGGGATCGACCTTCTGACCCGGGATTGCGCGCATGATGCCGCCGGCGACGACACGGTCGTTCTTGGTCACACCCTTTTCGATCACGCGCAGTTCACCGACGAGTTGTCCCGGATCCACTCTGCGCTGCTCGACCACGTCGTCCTTGTTGACGATGAGCACGTAGCGCCCGCCTTGATCGCTGCCGAGTGCGACGTTGGGCACCAGCAGAGCCGGTTGCGGCCGCGAAGGTATGCGCACGCGCACAAAATAGCCGGGCAGCAAAATACGATCAGAATTTTGCAGGCTTGCGCGGACGGCGAGCGTCCCCGTTGACGGGTCGACGGTCGGCGCCACGTAATCCAGCTTGCCTTTGTGCAGATAGCCGCTTTCGGTTTGCAGTCCGATTTCGACCGGGATACCCAACAAATCGGCGATGGTTCGGCCGGTGCGGGCCAGATCGGCGCGAACCTCCAGCACATCGCGCTCGCTGACGTTGAAATTCACATAGATCGGATCGAGCTGGACGATGGTGGAGAGAACCGTGGTTGAGTTCGCACCGACGAGTTGGCCGATCGAGACTTGCCGCGCCGACACGACGCCATCGAACGGCGCGACCACATCGGTATAGCCGAGGTTGATCTCGGCCTGCTGCTCATTGGCCTCCGCCGACTGCAGGTCGGCTTGCGACGAGTCGCGCTGCGCGAGCGCCTTGTCGTAATTGGCCTGGGTCGAAACCTGCCTTGCAACGAGATCAGCCTGGCGCTGGAACTCTGCCTCATTTTGTTTCAGCGTGGCTTTCGCGCTGGTCACTGACGCCTTTGCCGATTCCACTTTAAGCTTGTAGGGCTCGGGCTCGATGGTGAACAAAGAAGTACCCTTCTTCACGAAATCGCCGTCAGTGTAGCTGATTGCCTGCACAAAGCCCTGAACGCGGGCGACGAGATCGACGGAATTGATTGCTGCGGTGTTGCCGGTCGCCTCGAAATAGCGTGTGACCTCTTGCTCACGGGGCGCGGCGACCGCGACCTTCGGCGGCGGCGGAGCGGCATAACGATTGTCCTGGCCGCAGGCCGCGAGGACGACAGCGGCAGCGAGCATAAGCGTTGCGCAAGCGGACCCGGCTTTGGACATGAGCGGACCCTTGTCGATTTCCAAGCAATAGGGAAACAGAGCAATCCAGCGACGCAACGACACGCTACGATCCAATTTCAACGTCGCTTTGGCAAGACAAAACAGGGGGCGAAAACGCGATCGGCGCCGCGAAGGCGCCGACCATTTTATGTTCTTTAAAGCTTTCGCGAATCTGTCGGCGAATAGCAGGCTGCTATGAGCTCTGATTGAGCACGGTCACGGCGCGGCGGTTCTGCGACCAGCAGGAAATGTCATTGCACACAGCGACCGGCCGTTCCTTGCCGTATGAGATGGTGTGCATGCGCTGCGCCATGATACCGCGCGAGACGAGGTATTCGCGCACAGTCTGGGCGCGGCGGGCGCCGAGCGCGATGTTGTATTCGCGCGTGCCGCGCTCGTCGGCATGGCCTTCAATCGTGAAAGCATAGCGGTTGTACTGATTGAGCCACTGCGCCTGCTTGTCGAGTGTCGCCCGCGCCTGCGTCGTCAGCTCCGAGGAGTCGGTTTCGAAGAAGACGCGATCGCCGACATTGACGATGAAATCCTGTTGACTGCCGGGCACGGCGGCGCCGGCCATGGCGGTTTGATCGGGCTGCTGCTTGGCGCAAGCCGCAATCGCGAGCGCACCCAGCACGACAGCTGCGAATTTTGCGCCGCGGACGATGCTCGTAAACTTCATTCCGCTGCCTCAATTGTTCCGTTGATGCCGGACATGGTTGGTCCCTGGAGCGATCTAGCAGCGCCTTCGTTAAGCGAAGGTTCCGTCAACCTTGATGAGGCCTTGCAAAGAAGCCTCAAACCCACCGATCACCCCTAAAGCTTTGGCAATGGTTAATAGGGCGTGAATGCGGCAACGATATGTGGGGATTGGCGCGTTTTTGGCGCGCCAAGAGAGGCCTATGAAAGAAGCGGCGACCAAGCCGGATCGGAGGCGAAACTCGGCGTCGGCTCACGCAGCTCGTTACGTCCACCAATATCGATGGTGAACAGCGAAGGCCCGGCACTCCCGCCGGGATCGCGGAAAAACATGATCACCCGCCCGTTTGGCGCGAAGGTCGGTCCCTCGTTATGGAAGCCCTCGGTGAGGACGCGCTCGCCAGTGCCGTCCGGTTTCATCACGCCGATCGCGAATTTGCCACCGGCCTGCCGAGTGAAGGCGATGTAGTCGCCGCGCGGCGACCACACCGGCGTCGAATAGGAGCCTTCGCCGAAGCTGATGCGCTGCGCTGAGCCGCCGGTTGCGGCCATGACGTAGATCTGCGGATGACCGCCACGGTCGGATTCAAAACAGATCCTCGCGCCGTCGGGCGAGTAGGACGGTGAGGTATCGATCGCCGGCGTATCGGTCAGCCGGGTCATCGCCTTGGAGCGCAAGTCCATGACGAAGATGTTGGAGTTGCTTCCCTCCTGAAGACTCATGACGACACGCTGCCCGTCCGGCGAAAACCGCGGTGCGAAGCTCATGCCGGGAAAGTTGCCGACGATCTCGCGCTGCCCGGTCTCGATGTTGAGGAGGTAGACGCGCGGCTCGCCCTGGCCATAGGCCATGTAGGTGATCTCTTGCGTTGACGGCGAGAACCGCGGCGTCAGCACAAGCTCGTCGCCACGCGTGAGATAGCGCACGTTGGCGCCGTCCTGGTCCATGATCGCGAGCCGCTTGATGCGGCGCTCCGCCGGCCCGGTTTCGTCGACGAATACGACGCGGCTGTCGAAATAGCCTCTTTCGCCGGTGAGGCGCTCGTAGATGGCATCCGAAATGATGTGCGCGATGCGGCGCCAATTGTCGGGCGTCGTGAAATATTGCTGGCCGGCGAGCTGTTGGCCCGCCAGCACGTCCCACAGCCGGAACTCAGCCTTGAGACGGCCGTCGCTCTGACGCGTGACGCGCCCGGTGGCAAGCGCCTGTGCGTTGATGGTGCGCCAATCGGGGAAGTGGGGCACGGCGTCAACGCTAGAGATTTTCTCGAGGAACGCGGCTGGATCGATCGGCGCGAACAGACCGCTTCGCTTGAGATTCGCGGAAATGATCTGCGACACGCCTTGTGCGGTTTCGGTATCGCCAGCAGCGCCGCCGAGAAAATCCGGGATCGCAATTGGCATCGGCTGGGGGTTGGCCTGCGTGATATCGACGGTGACCGCCGCGGCCGAGCGCGGCTTGATCACCAAGCCGGCCAGTGCGGCGCTACCGAGCGCCAGCGCCCCCCGGCGGCTGAAGCGCGCAACGCGGGCTCCGTCCAAGCTCGATATTGGCAACGTCAGAAGGTTATGGCGATCAGCCACCGAAAACCTCGCGCGGATCGAAGTTGATATCCATTTCCTTCCACTGATCATAGGTGGTCTGCGAAAGCATGTCGTATGGCTGGGCCTGGAACACAGCGCGCACCGCGCTGTCGCGCGTGGCCTCGAACAGCGGGCCATCGCCGTTAGTCAGCACTTCGGGCTGACCGTTGAGCCGATGGTCGCGCGAGAGCCTGATGCGAATGGTCACAACGTACTGATCCGGATGGGTGCTGATCGCCGCCGGCGGATTCCACAACGAGATCAGTTTTGCCCGCAGCGCTTCAAGTTCGCTCTGCGACAAATGCGCGGCGTGACCGGTCGACGTTCCAAGCGCCGCCGCGCCGTTAAGTGTTTCGGCGGTCGCCACCTGGCGCTGCGGCTCGCGGTGATCGAGCAACGCCGCCACCTGATTGGCATCGAATTTGGACGGCGGCTTCTTCGCCTCGTCCTTCTTCAACGCCTCGGCGATCTGATCCGGCTTGAACTCCGGCTGCTTCTTCTCCGGCTTCGGCGGCTTCTTCGCCTCATCCTTTTTCAATGCGTCGGCGATCTGGTCGGGCTTGGCCTTGGTGTCCTTCTTCTCCGGCTTCTCGGCCGGTTTCGGTTCGGGCTTGGGTTCCGCCTTCTCGGCGGATTTGGGCGGCGATGTTGGTTCCGGCTTCGGTTCAGGGGCCGGCGCTGGCGCAGCCTCGGTCTTGATCTCCGGCTTGTCCGCAACTTTTGGCGCCAGTTCCTTTACGGGCTTCGGATCACCGACTTTATCGGCGAGCGGCTTTGGGTTTTCGATCGCCTTCGGCGCATTTTTCTGACCCGCGGTCGCGTGCGAAATATTGTCAGGTGTGACGATCTCAACCGGCATGAAATCGGACATATCAACGCTCGGCTTCGAGCTGGCAAGGGTTACGAGCCCGAAGATAAGGATAGCCGCGTGAGCGCCCGCCGACATGATCCAAGCCGCACGCAATCTATTCTCCCCGCTCGGGGACGATATTTAAAGCAGCTCCGAATCCAGCGCTCCGGAGTCTGCCAAGGGTTTTCATCACCTCAATATAACAGACGTCCTTGTCTGCATTTACCAGCACATTTGCATGTGGCTGTCCCGTATCTTTGATTGCCCGCAACTTTGACTCGATATCTGTCAACCCGACCGGGCTTTGCCCGAGAAAAAGATCGGCCTGACTCGTGCACGCTCCACCACTTTTTTTGAGCGTCAAGATCAGGGGTTCTTTGTCGGAGTTGTTTGCGCTGCCGCCACTGGCGTCCGGGAGATCGACGGTAATCGACATGGTCATTAGCGGCGCCGAGACCATGAACACGATGAGCAGCACCAGCATGACGTCGACGAACGGCGTCACGTTGATCTCGCTCATAACGGCGTGCCGGCGGCGCTTGTGCCTGCCGCCGCCCGACGACGTGCTGACGACGTTGGCCGCCATGTCCCCTCACCCGCGCTCGTCGATCTGCCGCGACAGGATCGCCGAGAATTCGTCGGCAAAACCCTCCAGACGCTGCGCCTGCCGGTTCACCTCGGAAATGAACTTATTGTAGAAAATCGTCGCCGGAATGGCAGCAACGAGGCCGATCGCGGTCGCGAACAAAGCTTCGGCGATGCCCGGCGCGACCACCGCCAGCGAGGTGTTCTTGGAGGCCGCGATCGACTGGAAGCTGGTCATGATGCCCCAAATCGTGCCGAACAGGCCGATAAATGGCCCGGCAGAGCCGACCGTCGCCAGCACCAGAAGCCGTCGCTCCATATGTTCGACCTCGCGCGCGATGGCGACATCCATCACCTTTTCGATGCGCATTTGCAGGCCGGCGAAGGAGCGGGCATGGCCCTCGAAGCTCCGTTTCCATTCGCGCATGGCGGCGACGAAGAGCGCCGCGGTGGAATGGCCCGGTTTGACCGCGAGCGACGTATAGAGCTCCTCGAGCGACTGGCCGGACCAGAACGCCTGCTCGAAACCGTCGGTGGCCCTGCGGATGCGCGAGAACAGCACCGTTTTGTCGATAGCGATCGCCCAAACCCACACCGAGCATACGAGCAGGCCGGTCATCACCGTTTTGACCAGCCAATGGGCCTGCCAGAACAGGTGAAAGAGCGACAGATCGGAGGAGGTCAACGGCAGGGCCGACGCTGAGATGTCGGCAGGGTTCATGGGCGCGTCCTTTCGGCGATCCGACCGGGTCCAGTTGACCGGAGCGGCGCGCCGGCGCCGGGACCAACGGCAGGGGCGCCGCATGCGCGCGCCGACCAAGACCCTAATATTTCGCAAGGACCCCGCCGGACCCGCCACCGGCAGGACCGAAATCATCGCGAAACTTGTCCAAACTAGGGCGCACCACCGGTCGTTCGCGTCTAACGAAGCCCGGTTGTCCTTAATGCGGGGTTAATGACGCGCACTGCGTTCCAAGCGCTGCAAAAATGCGCGGGCCGTCCACCTCGACGAGATGGACGGCCCGAAGTTCGTGCGATGCCGCGTCGGAAAAGTCAGGCCGGCGGTTGCCGCTGCGGAGCTTCGTCATGCGGACGGTTGCGGCGCTCGGTCATGAACTGATCGAACTCCACCCGGTCCTTGGCAAAGCGCAGCCGCTCCAAGAATTCCTTGAATTCGCGCTGCTCATCTTCGAGACGGCGGAGCGTTTCGATCCGATAATCGTCGAATGCCCGATTACCGCTTGACGGTGAAGTACCCCACCAGTCGCCACCGCTTCGCCCACCGTCCATCCTGGCGCGCATGCGGTCCATCTTCTCCTGCATGCGCTCCATCTTCGATTGCCAGCGGCCCTGCCACCGGCCGCCGTTCTGACGATACGAGCATCCCATTCTTCCGCTCCCTAAAGAAAAGGCGAGGACCGCGAGACCAACCGGCCACCACGCTATGAAGCCGAGGATCGCGAGTGCGATCCAAGCCGGCTTTCCGAGTTCATCGAGCTTGTCGACGAGGACCATAAGGGACCTCCTAGGTGTGAATGTAAATAACATTTACATCGGCATTTCGGGCTGTCAAGGGCCTCTCGATTTCGTGAAGGCCGACAGCGCCTTTTCCGCCATTTGGGCGTCCGGCGTGAAACCGCTAGGCCGAGGAGCCGGATTTCGCCTCAGGCACACCGAGGCCGCGCAGATAGATCAGCACCTGGGCTTCAAGAAGCTCGTCGGGCGACATCGGCAAACTGCGCCGTGCCGCATCGCCGCGTCCAAAGAGCGAAGCAACGCCGTGCGACATTGCCCAAATATGCAATGCGACCATCAGCGCGGGAGGCCGATTCCGCGCCGGCGTCTGCGCGCAAAGCTTTTCGGCAGCTTCGCGCAGGACAGCGAAAGCGCGGTCGCCAGCCTCGCGCAGTTCAGGATTGGTGGCGAGCGGGATGCCGGCCTCGAACATCGCCGAATAGTAAGCAGGCTCGCTGCGCGCGAAGCCGAGATAAGCTCTGCCCAGCCGGTCGAGCGCGACGAATACGTCCGGGCGGCCGCCGTCCCACGCTCGCGCCAGCGCGGCCTCGAATTGATTAAAGCCCCGTAGCGCGATGCTGGCCAAAAGCTCGTCGCGGTCGCGAAAATGGCGATAGGGCGCCGCCGGGCTTACGCCCGCCCACCGCGCCGCCTCGGCGAAAGTGAAGCCGGCTGGCCCCTTCTGCGCGATCAGCTCAAGCGCCGCGCGAAGGAGCGCCTCTTTCAGATTGCCGTGGTGGTAGCCGCGCGGGCCTTCCCTGTCTTCCTTCGACCAGCTCATGTAAATAGTCCTTACATGAGTCCGGCGGGCCCGTCGACCTGCACGAATCCGAGGTCTTTCGGCCGGTTCAGGATTGCACGGTGTCCAGATCGGCCTTCATGGCGATACGCAAAGGCTTTGGGATCGGCCGCGCCCGGCCGCCGCTGATGAAGGCGACGCGCACGCTCGACTCCACCAGAAGCTCGTCGCCCCGCATGACGCGCTGGCGCAACGTGATGGAAGCGCCTTTGACCACTTCCGGCTCGGTGACGACATCGAGCACGTCGTCCATGCGCGCCGGCTTGAGAAAGTCGAGCGTCATCGAGCGCACCACGAAGGCAAATCCCGGCGCCTCCTTTTCGGTCGCTTCGAACAGCGCGCGGTGATCGGCGCCGATGAGGCGGAGATAATTGGTGCGTCCGCGCTCCATGTAACGCAGATAGTTGGCGTGATAAACGATGCCGGTGAAATCCGTGTCCTCGTAATAGACGCGCACGGCGAGCACGTGGCGGCCGTCGCGGATTTCGCCATCGAGGTGAAGGGCGTTCATCGTTCTATTTCCACGGCACCCGTCCCGCAACAGCGTGCTCCCAATTCTGCCCGTCGAAAGCATGCGGCTTGATCGCCGCGAGATCGACGCCGTCGAGGCAGCGGACATTGACGTCGATCTTATCGGGGTCCGAGCGCGGGACGTAGAAGGCGTGGACGCCGCAGGTGGCGCAGAAGGTATGCTTCGCGGTGCCGGTATTGAATCGATAGGTGGTGAGCGCTTCGGCCCCGCTCACCAGCTCGAATTGCTCCGGCGCCACGATCAGGTGCAAA
>Ga0187860_1000641_pt1 | contig 32918 bp, 29 predicted proteins | sample June2016WEW_10_4_FD_132981 | JGI IMG/M metagenome (GOLD analysis project Ga0187860, IMG submission 132981) | Peatland microbial communities from SPRUCE experiment site at the Marcell Experimental Forest, Minnesota, USA - June2016WEW_10_40 | ecosystem: Environmental > Terrestrial > Soil >...
TCGCGCCGATAGTGTCGGCGGGTGATTTCAGTCCAAGCCATCGTGACCTCCATTGAGCTTCGCAACCCAACGGAATCACAACCGATTGAAATCACCCAATTTATTTTTCAGTCAGCCTCTTACGTCAACAGACTTCGAAAAGCCTATCCGAGTGTCCCAGGACGTGCTGACTATTGCGTTTACTGGTTTCGCCGCACTCATGATTACTTGAAGCCTGGACAACGTGCAGGTCTCGTCGGCACTAACACGGTCCGACAGAACTACAGTCGCGAAGGTGGGCTCGATTACATCGTTGCCAATGGTGGCACAATAACGGAAGCGGTTTCTAGCATGATCTGGCCCGGCGAGGCCGTGGTGCATGTTTCTACAGTCGACTGGATCAAGGGTGAACAGAAGGGCAAAAAGCGACTCTATATACAGGAGAGTAATGATCAAACGACCGGATGGCGTCACCAGGATTTTGACAACATTGGACCGTCGCTCTCGTTTGAATTAGAGATTTCAGGCGCAAAGCGGATTGAAGCAAATGCCAAACGTGGGGGGTGCTTCCAAGGGCAGACGCATGGCCACAAAGGATTTCTATTGCAGCCTACCGAGGCGAAGCTTCTGATCGCTCGTAACGCGGACTACGCAGATGTGTTGTTTCCATTTCTAATTGCTGATGATCTGATCGGGGAAATAAAAGCGAAACCAACACGGTACGTCATCGATTTTGGTGAACGAAGTTTATTGGAAGCTCAGCAATACCCCGAACTGTTCGGGAGAGTACAACGTCTCGTACTACCGACACGGCAAAGCGCCGCAGCGAAGGAAGCCGAAACTAATAAAGAGGCGATTGAAGCAAATCCCAAGGCCAAACTGGCCAAAGATCACGCGATGGCGCTGGAAACCTGGTGGTTATTATTCCGCTCCCGTAGCCACATGTTGAAAGCAATCACTAAGCTTCCACGATATATCGTTTGCGGACGCGTGACCAAAAGGCCAATATTTGAATTTATTGACCCCCTCATTCACCCGAACGACGCCTTACAGGTCTTTCCATATTCCGACAATTATTCGTTTGGAATTCTTCAATCGGATATTCACTGGTCCTGGTTTCTTGGTCGGTGTTCGACTCTCAAGTCTGACTTCCGCTACACTTCGAACACCGTTTTTGACAGTTTTCCTTGGCCGCAAACTCCAAGCGATAGCACCGTCGGGCAGGTAGCTGACGCCGCTGTGGCACTTCGCAAGAAGCGTGACGAGCTTCGCTTAAAGCACAATTTGTCCTTCCGTGAACTTTATCGTTCTCTTGAGTTACCCGGCGATCATCCCCTAAAGGACGCCCATACTGATCTCGACAACGCTGTGCGTGCGGCCTATGGCATGACCAAGACCGCTGACGCTCTCGCCGTCCTGCTCGAACTCAATTCACAAGTCGCTGTGGCTGAGGCTAAAGGTACGACCGTGCAGGGTCCCGGGCTGCCGTCTTTCATCAGCAATCCAGCGCCCTACATCACCAAGGACCGCGTCGAGCCATAGGCCGAGTGCAAGCGACTATGGTGCGACTATTTCTTTTTGTTCTCCGGAGCATCCCGCGCAAGCCATTGAAATTATTGGCGGTCCCGGCAAGACTCGAACTTGCGACCTTCGGTTTAGGAAACCGCAGTCGGTCTGCTGAATTAAAAAATTATTTTCTGCCTCAAAATGCCAGAGCCTATAGCGAGCCTAGCGTCTTTTGTTCTTTTTCTAAGTGTTTGAATTTGCTGGCGCGCCCGGAGAGATTCGAACTCCCGACCCCCAGATTCGTAGTCTGGAGGCCGACTACTCACCGCGAGCGGTTCCCGCCTTTTAGCGACCATTTTTAGAAACGCGAGCGTTTTCTCGTTTTTGGCAGGATTCGGAGTCTCGAATCATGAGACATGATGCGCAGGCAGACCACACAAAATGACCGATCGGTGCGCCATCTTTCTGCAGAAAGGACTGGACTTGTGCTGCCAGTGGAGCGTCAGTGTCGTCATACGTAAGGGCCATGTAGCCCTGTTGGATCCCGCCCCGCTGGCGCATGCGCCACTGTGGGGCTTCGGCGGTGACGGCGCTGGTGCTGTCGTTACCAAAGGGATCCGAAAATGTCGCACAGCAAAACGTCCAGTAAGACTAAGCCTTCACGCGCCAAAAGCCGCGCGATACGGCCCGTGAAAGCTGCGAACACTCCCATCTCTCCGAGCCACAGTGGGACCAAACAGGAGGCTGTACTCGCTCTACTTAGGCAGCCTAGGGGTGCAACGATCGGCGTCATCATTAAGGCGACCGGCTGGCAGCAGCACTCGGTCCGCGGCTTCTTTGCCGGCGTGGTGCGCAAGAAGCTCGGCTTGACGCTAACGTCGGATAAGACCGACGGCGAACGCGTTTATCGTGTGACCACTGGGAAGCCATCCAAGTCGAAGCCAAATCCGAACATTCCCGTGTCGCCGACCGCTTAATCATGGCCGGACTGGATACACTAGCGATCGAGCGCGAGCTCGATCGCATTCGCTCGCTCGACCTAGCGGAATTGCGCCGCGAATGGCGGAGGCTGTACCACAGCGAACCGCCGAACATCAGCCGCGACCTCCTTGTCCTTGCGCTCGGATACAGACTTCAAGAGGTCAAGTATGGAGGACTAAGCAAGTCGACGCGCCGCAAACTGCAAAGCATGGCCAAGGCCTTGCGGGCGACGGGTCGGGTTGGCTCCACGCCGGGCCTCAGCTTGAAACCAGGGGCACGTCTCGTTCGCGGATGGCGCGGCCGAACTCATACGGTAACGGTGACCGAAGATGGATTCGAGTATGCCGGGTCTAACTATCCATCCCTGACCAAAATCGCCAGAAAAATAACAGGGGCGCATTGGTCGGGGCCGCGTTTCTTTGGTCTGCCAGCGGCAGGTGTAGAACACCCGAAATGATGAGAGGCGAGATGGCTGAATCGGAAAAGGCCCCGCGCCGGTCCACCAAAAAGCTCCGGTGCGCGATTTACACCCGAAAATCGTCCGAAGAAGGGTTGGATCAGGCATTCAATTCGCTCGACGCCCAGCGTGAAGCCTGCGCGGCCTTCATCCAGTCACAGAAACACGAAGGCTGGACGGTGTCGCCGAAGCTATATGATGACGGCGGGTTTTCCGGCGGCACTTTGCAGCGACCGGCCCTCAAAAGGTTATTGGCCGATATCGAGGAAGGCCAAATCGACGTAATCGTCGTTTACAAGGTCGATCGGTTGACGCGAGCGCTCTCCGATTTTGCCAAGCTGGTAGAAATCTTCGACCGCCGCGGCGCCTCATTCGTTTCGATAACCCAGCAATTCAATACTACGACCAGCATGGGGCGACTGACGTTAAACGTGCTGCTGTCCTTCGCCCAGTTTGAACGCGAGGTCATCGGCGAGCGGGTGCGCGACAAGATCGCCGCCTCCAAAAAGAAGGGCATGTGGATGGGCGGCATGCCATCGCTCGGTTACGACGTGAAGGACCGCAAGTTGGCCATCAACGGCGACGAGGCCCGAACTGTCGTTGAAATCTATCGGCGCTATCTCGCCCTCAAGTCGGTTAACGCGCTGGCGGACGAGCTTGCCGAAGCAGGGATAAGGAGCAAGCGACGGGTTCGCCCCGACGGTACCGAGTACGGCGGCCAGACATTCTCCCGAGGCGCGCTCTATCTGATGCTTCAAAATAGAATTTACCGCGGCGAGATTACCCATAAGGGCACTTCCTATCCGGGCGAGCATCCAGCAATCATCGACCAACCACTCTGGGACAAAGTTCAGGCCGTCCTAGTCGAGAACCGGATCGAGCGGGCGGCCGGCATACGCACCAAGCACCCGAGCCTGCTTGCCGGCCTCCTATTTGACGAGGGCGGCGAGCGGCTGACGCCGACATATGCGGTCAAGAAAGGGACGCGATATCGGTACTATGTCTCGACCGCGCTCCTTACTGGGACGAGAAAAGACCGTTCAAGTGGCAGGCGCATACCTGCCGGAAATCTGGAAGACTTAGTGATTACCAGGCTTCGCGCATTTTTCGCCGATCCTGGAGCGGTCCTCGACGCCGTCGACGACGAATCGGACAGCGGTTCAGGGCGAAGCCAACTGATCGAACGAGGCCATCAAGTCGCCGAAGAACTCGAATCTGGGGCGCCGAACGAGATCAAAGCGACGCTGATGATGTTGGCATTCCGTGTGGCGATTAACCCCGATCGAGTTGAAATCAACATGTCCCGGCATCGTCTTGGTCTATTCCTAGCTGGTCGATCGATCGGTTCGGCGAAGCAGGACCAAAAGCTGATCTGTGACGCTGACGATGTCGTGAGGTTAGTGGTTCCTGTAGAGCTCAAGCGCGTTGGGCGCGAAATGAGAATGCTCGTCGAGAATTCTGATGATCAGACATCAGCCGATCCGGGCTTGTTGAGGATCATTGCTCGCGCTCACGACATCCAGGCGCGCCTCATTCACAATACCAAGTTGACCGTGCATGACGTTGCTCGCGAAGAGCGCGTAACCGCAGCCTACGTTTATACTCTCCTGCGTCTTCCCTGGCTCGCGCCGGACATTACCTCGGACATTGTCAATGGCCGGCAACCGCAACAGCTTAACGCCAAAACCTTGATGCGGCAGGCGTCACGACTACCGGCCGACTGGGCTGATCAGAGAGCGCTGCTCGGGTTTCGCCGAGAAAAATTCGATCGCTTCTGAAAATTGCCGCATGCTGTCGACTGCGTTGGTTCTCCTTTGGCCACGCGGCGCGCAAAAAAGTAAACCACGAAATGGCCCCCGAGAGATTTTCGCGACTACCGCGGCCGAGATCACGCGTGGATTCGTCTCTGCGCCAGATCGCGTGGGAATCCGTTGACAGAAAACCGCGCAAAATAGCCACAAAGACGCCTAGCCCGTCCGCGATAAAGCTATTTCAATATCAATATCTTAAAGCTGGCTGGGGCGCCTGGATTCGAACCAGGGAATGGCGGAATCAAAATCCGCTGCCTTACCACTTGGCTACGCCCCAATGCACCGTCGGATTGCCGTCGGCCCGTCGCGGGCCAATGGCGGGCGCAACATAGCGGTGCCGCCGCTACCGATCAATGTTTGCAAAGGAGCTGCGCCGGGTGATGGCTAAACGATCAAGCCCGCGCGACGCCACATCATAGTGTCTGCCGGTATTGGCTGCCATCGCTCCTTTCACTCTGCACATTCAGGCGGAGGCTACCCGTGACCCATCACGGCCAACTCTCGGACGCGAGATCCGGCACGTAGTTCGGAGGGCGAGGCGCCGTAGCGCCGCGCGCCTCGTGCGGTGTTCCCCCGCGGCGGTACGGATACCCGATATCGAGCCCCATAGGCAGAGGCGTTGGCACCATATAATGGTGTCCGTGATATTGCCGTTCGCCGTTGCTAACGGCATTAGGCAGAACCGCTACTGTCTCGCCAGGCAGTGCACAAGCCGTAAGACGCCGCGGAGGAGACATGACCTATCACGCCCCCCTCGCCGACATGAGCTTTGCGCTCAAATATGGGGCGGCGCTTGCGCCTGCGCTTGAGGAAGGTTTTTTCGGCGACCTCACCATGGATGACGTCGAGGCGGTGCTGACAGAGGCGGGCCGCATGGCCGGCGAGGTCATCGCGCCGCTCAACCGCGTCGGCGACCGCATTGGCACGACCTTCAAGGACGGCGCCGTCACCACCGCGCCCGGCTGGAAGGAGGCTTACCACGCCTGGTGTAAAGGTGGCTGGAACGGCCTTGCGTCGCCGACCGAATGGGGCGGCCAGGGGCTGCCGCAGGTCGTCAACGCCGCTTGCACCGAAATGTGGAACGCCGCCTCGATGGCTTTCGGCGTCGGCCCGATGCTGACCATGGGCGCGATCGACGCGCTCAACGCCCACGGCAGCGACGAGCTCAAGCGCGCATATCTCGAAAAACTCGTCACCGGCGAGTGGACTGGCACGATGCAGCTCACCGAGCCGCAAGCCGGTTCCGACGTCGGCGCGCTGCGCACGCGGGCGGAGCGCGCGGGTGACGGCATCTACCGCATCACCGGCCAAAAGATCTTCATCACCTATGGCGAGCACGACCTCACCGATAATATCATTCATTTCGTTCTGGCGCGGCTGCCCGACGCGCCGCCGGGCAGCCGCGGCATTTCGTTGTTCCTGGTGCCCAAATTCCTGCTCAATGCCGACGGCTCGCCCGGCGCACGCAACGACGTGCGCGCGCATTCCGTCGAGCACAAGCTCGGCATCCACGGCTCGCCGACTTGCACGATGATCTTCGGCGACAACGGCGGTGCGACCGGCTTCATTGTGGGACAAGAGAACGCCGGCATGGCGTCGATGTTCACCATGATGAACCGGGCGCGGCTTGCTGTCGGGCTGCAAGGCGTCGGCGTCGCCGAACGCGCCACGCAACAAGCGATCGCCTACGCGCGCGAGCGCCGGCAGGGCCGAATTCCCGATATGCCAGCGACCCAGATGGCGCCGATCATCGCGCATCCTGACGTCAAGCGCATGCTCATGACCATGCGCGCCCTCACCCAGGCCGCGCGCACCATTTGCTATGCGACGGCGATGGCGCTCGATCGCGCCGAGCGCGGCACCGAGAAAGCCGCGCGGCAGGCGGCGCGTGCGCGCGCCTCGCTGCTGACGCCGCTGGCCAAGGCGTTTTCGACCGATATCGGAATCGAAGTCGCCTCGCTTGGCGTGCAGGTGCATGGCGGCATGGGCTATATCGAGGAAACTGGCGCGGCGCAGCTTTTTCGCGACGCGCGCATCGCAGCCATCTACGAAGGCACCAACGGCATCCAGGCGATCGATCTCGTCACCCGCAAGCTGCCGCTCGCCGGCGGCGCGGTGGTCGAAACCTATCTCAGCGAACTGCGCCACGTTGTCGATGCGGTGAATGCCACCAACGATCCTGCGCTCGGCTGGAGCGGTGTGCGGTTGGAGGAAGCGGTGGACAGCTTGACGCGTACGACACGCTGGATGCTTGTTCAGGTCGACAAGAACGCGGACGAAGCGTTGGCAGGAGCAACTCCCTATCTGCGGCTGTTTGCCGTTGCGGCTGGCGGTTGTTTGTTGGCGCAGCAGGCGCTCGCTGCGCTGCGCCTAAACGCCGACGCCGGCCCCCGCATCGCGCTGGCGCGTTTTTTTGCCGAGAACTTTTCCGTCCACGCGGCGGCGCTTGAACGCACCATCGTCGAAGGCGCACTGGGCGTGATCGGCGCCGACGCGGTACTGGCTCAATAAAACGTAACTACCCATGTCCACGCTCTTGATCACCCATCCCGCTTGTCTCGACCACATCACGCCGCTCGGTCATCCCGAGCGACCCGACAGACTACGCGTCATCGAGCGCGCGCTTGAAGCGGAAAAATTCCAGTCGCTCGCGCGCGTCCAAGCGCCGCGGGCGGCGCTCGAGATTATCGCGCTGTGCCATCCCATGGACTACATCACACAAATCCGCGACGCGACGCCTAGGGAAGGCATGGTTCGGCTCGACGCCGACACTTCGATGTCTCCCGGCAGCTTCGAAGCGGCTTTGCGCGCCGTCGGCGGCGCCGTTCATGCGGTCGACGAGGTTTTGACCAAAAAAGCCGCCAACGCCTTCGTCGCCATCCGGCCTCCCGGTCACCACGCTGAAACGGCGCGGCCGATGGGTTTTTGTATATTCGACAACGCCGCCATCGCCGCGCGCTATGCGCAGGATCATCACGGCGTCGCTCGCGCGGCCATCGTCGATTTCGACGTGCATCACGGCAATGGTTCGCAGGAGATTTTCTGGGCGGACAAGACGGTGATGTATTGCTCGACCCACCAGATGCCGCTTTTTCCCGGCACGGGCGCGGTCGGCGAGTCCGGCGAGTACGACACCGTCGTCAACGCGCCGCTGCGGCCGGGCGACGGTGGTGAAGCCTTCCGCGAGGCGTTCGAGAGCCGCATTTTGCCGCGGCTGCGCGATTTCGGGCCGGAGCTCATCGTCATCTCCGCCGGCTTCGACGCCCACATGCGTGACCCCCTCGCCAATCTTAATCTGGTCGAGGCGGATTTCGTTTGGGCGACGCAAAAAATCATGGATGTCGCCGACCAATGCGCCGATGGACGGATCGTCTCGCTGTTAGAGGGCGGCTACGATCTCGAAGCGCTGGCGAGCTCGGCCGCCGCGCACGTCACCACGCTGATGCGTGGATAGTGCGAGCGATCTGATATAAGTGAGAATGAGTCGGAGAGCCGGCGATGGCACAGCAAAGTATTCCCGATAATCAAAGCAATCAGGATAACACTGACGTCGGACAGCTCTCGTTCGAGCGGGCGATCGACGAGCTCGAGACGATCGTCAAGCGACTCGAAGACGGCAAGGTACCGCTCGAGGAATCGGTCGCCATCTACGAGCGCGGCGAAGCGCTCAAACGCCGTTGCGAGGACTTGTTGCGACAGGCCGAGGCGCGCGTGCAGAAGATCACGCTCGATGCGACCGGTAATCCCACCGGCGCCGAGCCGCTGGATGTGGAGTAAGTAGTCGCCGCATGTTCAATCCTTGGCTCGTACTGACTTTCAAGGCTGTTCAGCTTGGGCTTGAAGCGCAAAGTGTCGTTGCGCTTCGCATGCTGCGGCTCGCGTCTGGCGGCGCTCACAGCCAGGCCGAATTAAGCCTCATGGTCGGCGAAAAGGTCGCGGCTGTCGCCGAAGCTCAAATGGTGACGGCTGCCGCCCTCATGTCCGGTCAGGAAGATCACGTCGTCGCGGGGAAAGCGCTCAACGTTTTCAGAAAGCACGTGCGTGCCAACAAACGCCGGCTCTCTCGTCGGTAGAATATTCGCTAGCGCGCGGCAATGCTTCGCGGCGGCTGATAAAGCACCACCACATAGCGCGAACCGCATCGCGGACAGCGCAGGCGGCTTTCCAGCCGGGATAGCGGAAATGCCCGTCCCCGCGTCCACACCAAGGTTTCGATGTCCAACTCCTTGCGGTAGTTGCACTCGCGGCTCGACTGCGAGCGCGGGCCCTCGGAACGGCCGTAGCTGCAGCGGACGATGACGCGCCAGCCGTGGGAATAAGCATCGCCAAGCGTCTCGACAGCCATTTTTAAGGCTCTTGAATTTTCCGTCTGACCGGGAGCTTGACTTGGGGTTTGTGTACTTGACAAGTATGCCAAGTCATGTAGAACGTATCATGAACTTTGCCCCCTGCCAACAGTTCAGCATTGAGGCGAGCGAATCATAGATTTAGTAGGGTTTATCGGATTTTCGTACTAAGTCTTGCGAACCAAATACGAATCTGGTTCCAATTCGAAGCTGAGTCGCCGCCCGCGGGCGCGACCTGCGGACAGCGACCACTCAGCTTTCGATCCCGCGCCTAACCGTGGCCGGTTTGCGGGACATTGGCGGCTAGTACACGCACAGAGATTCTGATTCGCCTCCAATGGTCAACCGGCTTCAGCCGTCCCGGTGCATTTGCCACCGAGACCAGAGGAGTTAGAAATGACTAATAAGCCTACGCAAATGCCTATGCAGGTCACGGTCTCAGACCCTAACAACATACCCGAGACCGTTGTTACTGGGCCGATCAACCTTCAGGTTGGCCCCGAAGTCAGCATCCTGATCCTCACAAGCCTTCAGCCCAATTTCGGCAAGCTAATGCAGGGTCAGATTGACCCAAACCCACGGGCCTTCGTCACCGTCAAGGCCCTCTTCCCCACCAGCCAGCTGCGCGGCCTGCATGCATCGCTGGGGCACGCCCTCAATAACCTCGCCGTCCAAGCCAGCGGTGCAGCTCCAAACGGGGGGATCGTAGTGCCAGGTGGTGAAAGTAATCATTAGCCCTCGCCCTCATCATTGTTGCGTTCAGCCCGGTCAGCTTTGACCGGGCTTCGTCTTTTTTAGCGATGTGGGAGTCTGACTCGTATTAGTTGTCTTGACAATCCAACTTTTACGAGTCTTTGGCGAGCGATTCGCTTATAGCGAGTCGGCGTTATTTTCTTTCTTTCCGAACACCGCGTGGTTCAGGTGGCTTCTTTGCAAGCCGCCCGATTAATTCATCGGAATGCGAACTTTCTTCATCCGCGCCGATCTCGCGCGCCTTTTTGATAAAAAGACGCGATTGCTCTTCATCGTCCCGCTTATGGTTCGGCGAAGAAGGCTTGGACGGAGATGTGGGCGGGGTCGATTCTTTGGACAAGCTTTACCTCATATAGAAAGTGAGGACCGGAGATACAGCGGCAGTACAACTCAGGAATCTTGCAAGCTGCCGGAATTCGTCTTGTACTGGATTGGCTCTCATTTGTAACCAGGGTGAACTTGTGAAAGGCCGCCACAGCGACGAGCCAAGGGTCCGCTCGGTCTTTGCTTCCGGTTTGCTCATTCAGGTAATTCGCTTTATTGCCAACAAAATCGAGTTTTTTCTGCACTCCGCTGCAATACTGCTGTTCGACCGGAAGGACGAACTTTGCCTTTCTATCCAAAAGAAACTTGAAAAACGACCCATGCCGCTCAATCTCAACAAACACCTGTCGCACAGTCTTTAAATCACCGTCCTCCGCCATTCCAATTAGATGGTCGTAAATTTTCTGAGAGTCCTTTTTCTTTCGGATGGCAATAAGCACATCCGCGTCAATCAAATATATTATTTGGTCACCCACCTATCGCCAGTTCGCGATAGCGACGAATGGCCGCGCGCGCTTTTTCAAAGTTTTGCACTCCGACACCTAGTGCCTCAGACGCATGAATCTCATCAATCACCTTCCGATCCAAAGCATCCATGATATTTTGCGTATAGTTTCCGCCTATGTCGCTGAGATGTGTCACAGTAGGATCGGGATGCCCGTCGGTAAGGCGATGTTGTCGGGTTCTCTGACGCAATTTAAATCTAACGTGGAACCCCTCTGGGGCGATACCCAATTGTTCCAAACGTAAGGCAAGTGCAATGCGGCTAACCTTTAGCCGAATTGCCCATTCATCAATTTGTTCTCTCTTCCACGCTACTGGCTTGTTCGGCCAGTGTGGCAATAATAAACGTATCGCATCGGTCGGTATAAGGAACGCCGCTGCAAATTTGTTGCAAAACGCCTCAACCGGATTTGCGGGATTTTCATTGGAAAGTCCTGGTTTACGCAACAAGAGATGGCAATATTCATGCGCGAGCGTGAAAATCTTCGCGACATCAAAATCCTCGGACTTGTTGATAACTATCGTCGGCGCGCTCTTTGCCTCGTAGAGGGTAAATCCCTTACAATCATCAAGCGGGAATTTTTGCTGAAAGATATTTATACCATGAGTTTCAAAAGAAGCACGCCAACGCCGAAACGCTTCCTTGGCTGGCCATGCCAGTTGAGCCTGCGGAGAAATTTCCAATCGCCGACGTTCCTTTTCGCCGATTATCTCCGCGCGTCCACTAATAGAAATTAGCGGTAGATTTGGCGTCTCAAATTCATCATCGTCCGCAGTGATCCGATCATACTGAGACAACCAAGTTCTCACATTGCTAAGAGCAACACTGAACTCAAAACTCTCACGAGGGCGACGGCCCTCAATCGTCCGAAAATCCTGCGGCTTTGGCGGCTCCTGCGGCTTTGTAAGACGAAAAAGAGTGGCCTGTGGAAGCCGATATTTGGCAGCAAAATTTTCAAACACCCCAATTGTTACTGGGAGCGTTCCAGCTTCGTATTGCCGCAATTCGCCGACGGTAATACCTAGTCTCTCGGCAGCCTCGCCCTCGGCAAGACCACGGAATGTACGCGCCCATTCCAATACCGCACCTTTGACCGGTAAAGCCGTCATACGGACGAGTCCCGGTAGGTAAGCCGCTTACCTACAATACCACTAACTAGCTTATCCGCGCGGACCTCATCGCTTACTCCAAGTGCCACGCGCTGGCTATATCGAAAATCGAATTCTGCAAGATAGCGGTGCAAATGCTTTTCGCTGCAATGCTGATAAACGCCCTTCATTCCGCGTTTGAAGATAGAAAAATAGCCTTCAACCGTGTTGGTCGTCACGGAGCCGCGCACATATTCCTTCGCAGAGTGAACGACCGTTTCGTGCTTAACAAACTCATTGCCGAGCTTTTGATAGGACACTAGTTCGTCCGTCATCACGGCGGTTTCGCGATTGATATTAGCGCGAATGATCGGCAACAAGCTTGCCATCGTTGCACCGGCAACGTGGAAGCTCCGCGCTTCGCCACCCCGTTCTACGAGCGTGAGAACGCAATTGCGCCAATTGAGATGCTGGCCCCATCTGACGACCGTAGGCGCACCCTCAATGCGCCCCAGATACGTTTCATCAATTTCTACGACTCTTCCGCCGCCGCCCATCGGACTGAGATTACCCACACGCATCGCTTCACGAAGCCGATGCTCCATAAACCAAGCAGTCTTGTAGGTAACCTTGAGCGTCCGATGTAACTGATGGGCGCTAATGCCCTTCTTGCTGCTCGCCATCAAATGAGCGGCTTGGAACCACTTGTGCAGCTTCACATGGCTGCGCTCGAACACCGTGCCGACAGTAACGGTGAATTCTCGCTTACATGGTCCGCAGCGACGCAGCCCCGCACGGCCGCCTTTGACCGGCGTAATCCGATCAAATCCGCCACAGCGCGGGCAATGAGGCCCATCCGGCCAAATAATTTCTTCAAGCCGTGCAATGGCAGCGGCTTCATTATGGAAATGTGGCTGAGAAAGCAAGGACATAGGCACACCTTAAGGTCTCGACTCAGGCATAGAATCAGACCGTTTCGTACTTGTCAAGTATATAATCCCGCTTGACTTTTTAGAACAAAAAGAGAACACTCTACCGTCTGAGCCAAGGGGTAGAAACGACCATGGACCCGGACAAAAAAAGCGCTTGGCTGCGCAAGCTCGACGAGGAATGCCCGCATCAGGTGGTGCTGCCGCGGCGGCAACTCGCCGATGACAGCGAAATCATGGATTTCCTCATCGCCTATGTCGGCAAATTCGACATGTATGTCGAAGACGACTACGCGGCGTTCGTACGCTACTGCTTCGAGGACCCGCTTGACGCGGAAATCTTCCGCTCGCGCTTCGAGCCGAAAGTCGAGCGCTTCAAGCTCGCGGGGTGAGCGCGCGGCAAATGGGGCTCTGCAGCAGTCGGAATAATCTCAGCGGCGCCTTTGTCGGAAAACATTCATTTGCCGCGCAGCCGCTGACACGCGTTCAGGATATCGCTGTGTTGAAGCGGCTTGGCGACGAACACGCTGCCAGGGACACAACGTTCAAGATCGACGCAATTGCCCGACATGTAGAGAAGTAGCGTGTCCGGCCGCTCCATGCGAAAACATTCGGCCACATCCCAGCCGGTTGTCGACCCGCAGAGATTGATATCGGTGAACACCATGTCGATCCGCGCCCCCGACCTGCAATGCGCAATGGCCTCTTCGCCGTTTGCGCTCTCGACGACCACATAGCCCGCTTCCCGCAAGCAACTCGCAATATCGTACCTGACGAAAACTCATCCTCGACAAGAAGAACGACGGGAATTTTGGCGCCGTTGGCGGCCGATATGGGCAAAGGCATAGCCTCGCACGGCCAAGCCAAAAAGCTTGGCTCCTCCTCGAATAGTTCCCTCTCCGATTAGATCGCGCCCGCGCGTTAAAATCGAAGGCGCCCGAGTGCCTTAACAGCGCTACCGCCGGTAGGGTTCCGCACATTTTGAGATTATCGTGGCGCTTGGCGCTGGCAATCCTACCGTTGCCGGCCTATCTATCTTTTTGCCGCCTGCTGCGACCTTCGGGCGCCGGCGTTTGAGAGACCCTGATGTGCTCTTGCCCCCCTTGATGGCAGAGAGCCATGGGGTCAGTTGCCGCCACTCGCGATTCTTCGCCCCAGCGCAATCGGCTTCTGGCAGCGCTCTCGCCCGACGATCTCGCGTTATTGCAGCCGCCCTTGCATTCTACGGCGATGGAGCTCCTCAAAGACATGGAGCGACCCAACCGACCGATCGAAGCTGTCTATTTCATGGAGGCCGGCATCGGTCGTCGCCATCCAATCCGACGAGACGCGTGTAGAAGTCGGCCTTATCGGCCGCGAGGGGATGAGCGGGATCGCAGTTGTACTCGGCGGCGACCAATCGCCGCATTCGACCTATATTCAGGTTGCCGGGGAAGCGCAGCGGATCACAATCAACGAACTGCGCAAGGCTATGCATGCCAGCGAGACGCTGCGCGGCTTGCTGCTCAAATTCGCCCAAGCCTTCATGGTACAGACGGCGCAGACCGCGATCGCAAATGCGCGCGCCCACATCGACCAACGTTTGGCGCGCTGGATTCTGATGGCGCATGACCGGACCGGCGATGCCAACCTGCCGCTCACCCACGAATTTCTGGCACTGATGCTGGGCGTAAGGCGCGCCGGCGTCACCGAGGCGCTGCAAAGTCTCAAGCGTAAGAAGCTGATCGACACCGGCCGAAATCAGATCGTCCTGCTCAACCGCAAAGGCATCGAGCGGGCGGCAGGGGATTCTTACGGCGTGCCTGAAAAGGAATATCGGCGGCTCATCGGGTAGGATTTGGAAGTCTTGTTACCGCCGCGCCTTGCCAACTTCCGGCACTTTCTGCCGTACTTTGCCGATCTCGGCCCAGGCGTCGTCCTTAAGTCGCTTCTTCAAATCGAGCACGGTGAAATCGTTACCGCCGGAGGTGCGCGAGAGCCGCTCCCAAGTAACCGGTGTCGACACCGGTGCGCCGGGACGCGAGCGAGTCGAATAAGGTGCGACCGCGGTCGCCTCGCGCGAATTGCGCAAATAATCGATGAAGATACGGCCCTTACGCGACGCCTTGGCCATTTTGGCGAGGTAGAGCTTCGGGCCGTCCGCGGCCATCTCCGAAGCGATGCGCTGAGTGAACAGCTTGGTCGCGTCCCAATCGGCGTCATCGATCGGCGCCACGACGTGCAGGCCCTTACCGCCCGAGAGCTTGACGAAACTCTCGAGCTTTTTCGCCTTGAGCCGTTCGCGCGTCTCGCGCCCCGCGGCGATCAACTGGGGCCAAGCGACCCCCTCCCCCGGATCGAGATCGAACACGATGCGGTCGCAGGTTTCCAGGCTGTCGAGCCGCGATCCCCGCACGTGAATCTCCAAGGCTGCGGATTGCACCAGCGCAATGAGATCGTCGAGTGTCTCCACGCCGATCACGTCGTGATCCTTGCCGGGAACGACGTGGCGAAGCGGCGAAGATTTCACGTTTGAAGCGATGTGTTTCTGAAAGAAAGTCTCGCCGCCGATCCCCTCCGGGGCGCGCACCAGCGATAATGCGCGGCCGACAATGTGCGATTTTATCCAATCCCAGACCGAAACGTAATATTCGGCCAGATCCTTCTTTGTAACGCCGGCATCCGGCCAATAGACCCGATCGGGATGCGTCAGGTGAAGCTTGGTACCGTCGGCGCTGCTATTTTTATTGCTTTTTTTGTTGTTGGCCGTGCTCGTGGTAAGCGTCCGTGTTGTATTTCTAGCCAGCTGAGCTTGCGACGCAGGGCGCGACGCCGGAACTTCGCGCACAACCTCTTTCGCCACCTTGTCCTCGCGGATCCCTTTGAACGAGGCTTGCCGCAGCACTCCGCTATGGGTCACGCCGGCAAACTCGGCGTCGACGACAAGCTTCGGCTCGACCCAAATGACGTCCTTGCGCCGCTCGTCCGGCGGCAGCTTGATCGGCCGTCGGTCGGTGCGTAACGCCTCCAAACGCTTGAACAGATCGTGCGCCGTTTTTTGCGTATACCCGGTGCCGATGCGCCCCGCGTAACGAAGCTCGCCGTCCTCGTGCACGGCCACGGTCAGCGCCCCGATCGCCCGGGGTGATGCCGTCGATGACGTGTAACCGGCAACGACGAATTCCTGGCGGCCGTGGCATTTGGTCTTGACGAAATTGTCCGAGCGCCCGGAACGATAAGGCGCGTCGCGCCGCTTCGACACGATGCCTTCGAGCCCCATCCCACAGGCGTGGCGCAGAATGAGCGGCCCGGCCTCGTCGAAGTGATCACTGCTGCGGATCGCGCCGGTTTTGCCGTTCTTTTTCAGCAATCGGGCGAGCGCCGCTTTACGCTCAAGGAGCGGCTCGCCGGTCAGATCGCGGCCGTCGAGATACAAGAGGTCGAAGACGTAATAAACGAAGCGGTCGGTGCGACCGTCCTTCAAATCGGTCTGCAACAGCGAGAAATTGCTGATGCCGTTTTCATCCTCTACGACCACTTCGCCATCGAGAAGCGCGGTCGTGGCGGACAGCCCGGCAACCGCGTCGGCGACGGGCTTGAAACGGTGCGTCCAATTCTGCTGCTTGCGCGTCAGTAGTCGCACTTTGCCCCGATCGAGTCGCGCCTCCATGCGATAGCCGTCGAATTTGATCTCGTGCAGCCACTCCGGTCCGCTCGGCGGCTTGTTGTAGAGCATGGCCAGACTAAGCGGAACAAATTCGGGCAGACCCGATTTGGTCGCAACGCGGGCCGGCGTTTTTGCACTGCGCTTGCCGTCCGCCCTGCGCGCCGCGGGCTTTGCTTTCGTTCCTGATCTCATGGTCGGCCTGGCCGCGATCTTTTGGATCTTCTGCTTAAATGCCGCGTTGTCTTCCGATTTGTCGTCAGCGCCGCGGTTAGAGTGCCAGACGCGTTTTTCTCCGCCCTTTCCCGACGCGATCTCATCGATCGAGCGGCCGGTCACGACCGATCGCGACTTTTCCTCCAAGATGTCCTTGTCGCGCGGTCTGCGGGCCTGGTCATCTTTGCCCTTGATGAGCAGCCAATTCTCGTGGCGTTCGTGTTCTCGCGAGCGCATACGCACGAGATGCCAGCGGCCGTGGAGTTTCTCGCCATCGAGGTCGAAAACGAGATGGCCCTTGGCGTAGCTCTTATGCGGATCGCCCTCGGGAGCCCAGGTGCCGCGATCCCAAATCATCACCGTGCCGCCGCCGTACTCGCCTTCCGGAATTGTACCCTCGAAAGAGTTGTAATTGATCGGATGGTCCTCGACGTGGACGGCAAGGCGCTTCTCGTTGGGATCAAGGCTTGGGCCGCGCGTGACCGCCCAGCTCTTCATCAAGCCGTCGAGTTCGAGCCGCAAATCGTAATGCAGTCGCCGTGCCGCATGCTTCTGAATCACATAGCGGTGACCGCCGCCGGGACCCTTGCGGCCGCGCGGCTCCGGTGTCACGCCGAATTGTCGCTTCTTCCGGTAAGTCTCGAGAGCCACGAGGCGTCAACTCATGCGTTTAGCAGCATTCGCCGCCACAGCGGCCGCTATCGGCGCGTCTAACGGGGGTCCGGGAAGAATGTGAGACGATTTCCCAACCTGCGCTTTAGCCATAGCGATACGTTAGACATGGCAATACATGCGACCCAGGCCAACATATGCGGCTTGGCCACAACGTGGGAGTCCCTTGGTGGGTTTCCCCGGGCCAAATTGCGTTCTCGGCCTGAAGTGGTGTAAAGACTAGCGGTTTATGCCGTAAGCGCCGATATGCAGGCTGGTCCGACCCTAATAGTCGCTAATTAGGCCAACGCGGCCAACGAGGCTAATAAGAAGGAGCATTCGCGTGACCGTTCAGTCCAAGACCCCGTTGCTCGATCTCGTCAAAATTCCTAGTGATCTTCGGCAGCTCGAAGAAGGCCAATTGCGCCAACTCGCCGATGAGTTGCGGCGGGAGACGATAGACGCTGTCGCGGTCACCGGCGGTCACCTCGGCGCCGGCCTCGGCGTGATTGAGCTGACGGTAGCGCTGCACTACGTGTTCGACACGCCGGCCGACCGGCTCCTCTGGGACGTCGGTCATCAAGCTTATCCGCACAAGATACTCACCGGCCGCCGCGACCGCATTCGCACGCTCCGCCAAGGAGGCGGCCTGTCCGGCTTCACCAAGCGCGCCGAGAGCGAATACGATCCCTTTGGCGCCGCGCACTCCTCAACCTCGATTTCCGCCGGCCTTGGCATGGCGGTCGCCCGCGATCTCGAAGGCAAGAAGAATAACGTTATTGCCGTGATCGGCGATGGTGCCATGTCGGCCGGCATGGCCTACGAGGCCATGAACAATGCCGGCGCGATGAACTCGCGCCTCATCGTCGTGCTCAACGACAACGATATGTCGATTGCGCCGCCGGTCGGCGCACTCTCGGCGTACCTCGCCCGCCGCGTTTCCGGGCGCACCTATCGCGGCCTGCGCCACATGGTTCGCCAGATTGCCAAGCGGCTGCCAAGCAAGATGCTGGAAAAGCGCGCGGTGGCGATCGAAGAATATGCGCGCGGCCTCGTCACCGGCGGCACGCTGTTCGACGAACTCGGCTTCTTCTATGTCGGCCCGATCGACGGCCACAACATCGATCACCTGCTGCCGGTGCTAAGGAACGTCCGCGACGCCGAGAACGGTCCATTTCTCGTTCATGTCGTGACGCAAAAGGGTAAGGGCTACGAGCCGGCGGAAAAATCCGCTGACAAATATCACGGCGTCGTCAAGTTCGACGTCGCGACCGGCGCGCAGGTGAAATCGAAACCGACGGCGCCGGCGTACCAGAAGGTCTACGGCGAAAGTCTCATCAAGGAAGCACGCAAGGATCCCAAGATTGTCGCCATCACGGCGGCGATGCCCTCAGGCACCGGCGTGGACCTGTTCCAAAAGGAGTTTCCTAATCGCACGTTCGACGTCGGCATTGCGGAGCAGCATGGCGTCACTTTCGCCGCCGGGCTTGCAACTGAAGGCTTCAAGCCGTTCGCGACGATCTATTCGACATTCTTGCAACGCGCCTACGATCAGGTCGTTCATGACGTGGCCATCCAGCGCTTACCGGTACGCTTCGCCATGGATCGCGCCGGCCTCGTCGGCGCCGACGGGCCGACGCATGCCGGCGCCTTCGATGTCGCGTATCTCGGCTGTCTGCCCAATTTCGTACTGATGGCGGCGGCTGACGAAGCCGAGCTGGTGCACATGGTGTCGACCGCAGTCGCGATCGACGATCGGCCTTCGGCGCTGCGTTACCCGCGCGGCGAAGGCCGCGGCGTGCCAATGCCGGAAGAAGGCCAGCCGCTCGAGATCGGCAAGGGGCGTATCGTGCGCGAAGGCACGAAGGTTGCGATATTCTCGTACGGCGCGCGGCTCGGCGAATGCCTCAAGGCCGCGGACGAACTCTCCGCACATGGGCTGTCGACGACGGTCGCAGATGCGCGCTTCGCCAAGCCGCTGGATGTCGATCTCTTGCTGCGGCTGGCCCGCGAGCATGAGGTGTTGCTCACCATCGAGGAAGGCTCGATCGGCGGCTTCGGCGCCTTTGTGATGCAGGCGCTCGCCGAACACGGCGTGCTCGACCGCGGGCTGAAGATTCGCTCAATGGTGCTGCCGGACGTATTCATCGACCAGGATTCGCCAAACGCGATGTACGCCAAGGCTGGTCTCGACGCCAAGGGCATTGTGACCAAGGCGTTCGAAGCTCTGGGACAGAATATTCGCGGCGATGTCGTGAAGCTCGCCAGGTAGCTTCGGTCATCAAGCACCGACTCACCTCCGTCACCCTGAGGTGCAAGCGAAGCGAGCCAATCCAAGCCGGCTGTCGCCGACTTGGACACTTGATATTTGAAATCGGTAAGCTCGATTTCGCCGGGGCGACGGCCGTACGTCTTTCGAGGACCGCTTCGCTCGTCGCCTCAGAATGACGGTGAACTCATGACCGCCCGCCAACGCGCTGATCGCCTCCTGGTCGAGCGCGGCCTGTTCGATAGCCGCGCGCGGGCGCAGGCCGCCATCGCGGCCGGGCTGGTCACCGCCGACGGCGTTCCCGTGCGCAAGGCCTCGGACGCAATCTCGACGGCCGCCGCAATCGAGGCCGCGCCGGAACACCCTTATGTATCACGCGGGGGCGTCAAGCTCGCCGCCGCGCTCGATGAATTCGCGCTCGACGTAACCGGCCGCGTCTGCCTCGACGTCGGCGCTTCCACCGGCGGCTTCGCCGAGCTGCTCGTTGCGCGCGGCGCCCGGCGCGTTTACGCAATCGATGTCGGCCATAGCCAGCTTCATCCTCGCCTGCGCAAGCGAGAAGAGATCGTCTCGATGGAGCGAACCGACATCCGCACGCTCGATCCGGCACGGCTGAGCGAGCCACCGGACTTTGCCGCGGTCGACGTGAGCTTCATCTCACTCAAGCTGGTGCTGCCGGCGGTCGGCAACCTTCTCAAACAGCGAGCGTCGATCGTTGCATTGATTAAACCGCAATTCGAAGCGAGACGCGGCGACATCAAGAAGGGAATCGTGCGCGATGCGGCGGTCCATCAAGCGGTTTGTGATGAAATCGTTGCGTTTGTTGTTTCGCAGGGATGGCGCGTCGGCGGCCGCGTGCCTTCCCCGATCCTCGGCGGCGACGGCAATCGCGAGTTCTTCATCGAGGCGAACCGTGATTGAGCAGCTCGTGATCGCCCGGCTCGCCCATCGTGGCGACGGCGTGTCCGATGGCCCCGCGGGCGCCATTTACGTTCCCGGCGCGTTACCGGGCGAGACGGTCGAGGTCGAAGGCGTCGCGGGTCACCCTGACCGGCGCCGGCTCCTTCGCGTCCAACAGCCAAGCGCGGAACGCATCGCACCGATCTGCCCGCATTTCGGCGTATGCGGCGGCTGCGCGGTGCAGCACTGGAATGCCGTCCGATACAGCGCCTGGAAGCGTGACCTCGTTGTCGAGGCGTTGCGTCAGGCAGGCCTCGACGCGCCGGTCGCCGACCTCATTGACGCGCACGGCGAAGGCCGCCGCCGGGCCGTATTCCACGCGCGGAGCGGGGCGGGGGATGTGCTCGAAGTCGGTTTTTCCGCCCCGCGCGCGCACCATGTGGTCGCGATCGACCGCTGCCCTATTCTGGCGCCAACCCTCGGCGGCGCGCTCAAAGCCGCATGGGCGATCGCGGAGGCGCTTAGTCCGGCGAAAAAGCCGCTGGACATCCAAGTCTCGGCCACGGATGCCGGCCTCGACGTGGATGTGCGCGGCTCCGGTCCCTTGACGCCGACGCTCATGACTGCGCTCGCGCGTATTGCCGCCAAGCATGATCTCGCGCGGCTCACGCGCCACGGCGAGTTGATCGCACTCGAGCGCGCCCCGACGTTACGCATGGGTAAAACCACCGTGCAATTGCCGCCAGCTGTGTTTCTGCAAGCGACAGCCGAAGGCGAAGCGGCGTTGGCGCGGCTTGTTCTCGCCGCTTGCGCCGGGGCGGCTAACATCGCCGATTTGTTCGCAGGTGTCGGCCCGTTCGCACTGCGGCTCGCGGAGCGGGCGCGGGTCGTCGCCGTCGATGACAACGAGGCGCCGCTTTCCGCGCTCAAGCGTGCGGCCGCGTCGACCGCCGGCCTCAAGCCGGTGGAGATCGAGCGACGCGACCTATTTCGGCGACCGCTCGGCGCGACGGAACTCAAGCGCTTCGATGCCGTAGTGTTCGACCCGCCACGCCAGGGCGCCGAGATGCAGGCGCGCGATCTGGCGGCAAGCAGTGTACCGCTTATCGTCGCGGTATCGTGCAATCCGGGAACTTTCGCCCGCGACATGCGCGAGCTTGTGCGCGGCGGCTATCGGATCACTGAAATCACGCCGGTCGATCAGTTCCGCTACGCGGCGCACGTCGAGACCGTGGCGCGGCTCGAAAAATAGTCAGTCGTTCCCGCAAAGAAAGTTGTAAATTTCGAGCGCCCGGGAGCCGCTAGCTAACAAGGAGACTATCGATGAGTGGGCTCGGTGGATTGAATAAGACTCCCGACGGTGTCGTCATCGGGCTCGTTCAATTGCAGCTGCCGACGATCACCAGCAAGAGCGATCTCCTGGCGCAGACGAAAAAGATTTGCGCGATGGTACAGAAGGCGCGCAAAGGCATGTCCACGATGGACCTCGTCGTCTTTCCCGAATATTCCCTGCACGGCCTCTCGATGGATACAAACGCCGAGCTGATGTCGCGGCTCGACGGACCGGAAGTAAATGCTTTTAAGAAGGCCTGTGTCGAGAATCGCATCTGGGGCTGCTTCTCCATCATGGAATACAATCCCGACGGCAGTCCTTACAACAGCGGCCTGATCATCGACGACGAGGGCGAGATCAAGCTCTATTACCGCAAAATGCATCCGTGGGTGCCAGTCGAGCCCTGGGAGCCGGGTAACCTCGGCATTCCGGTGTGCGACGGCCCGAATGGCAGCAAAGTTGCGCTGATCATCTGCCACGACGGCATGTTCCCCGAGATGGCGCGGGAATGCGCCTATAAGGGGGCCAACATCATGTTGCGCACCGCCGGCTACACCGCGCCAATCCGGCACGTGTGGCATGTTAGCAATCAGAGCAACGCGTTCTCAAATCTCATGTACACGGCAAACGTCTGTATGGCGGGTACCGACGGCGTGTTCAACTCTATGGGCGAAGGCATGATCGTGAATTTCGACGGCGTGCCGCTCGCGACCGGCAACGGGGCGCCCGATGAGATCATCACGGCCGAGGTGCGGCCGAAGCTCGCCGACGAAGCGCGCCGCATTTGGGGAGTAGAGAACAACATCTACCAATTCGGCCATCGCGGCTATGTCGCGGTCAAAGGCGGCGCGCAGGATTGCCCGTACACTTACATGCGCGATCTCGTCGCCGGCCAATATCGGCTCCCTTGGGAAGATAAGGTGCAGGTGACCGACGGCTCGAGCTGCGGTTTCGCGATCCCCAATCGGACTTACCAAGCGTAGAGCTCAGCAACAGCCTACCAACACTGTCATGGACCGGCCATGACAGGCGTTATTCCGCCGCTTGGCGCGACGGTGGGCGCACGCTCTCCAGCCCGTCCACCTCGGTCGCGGAAATCGTGGTACGCACCATCACCCGCGCCTCGTGCGCGGGCCACGGCCGGCCGCGATGCAGCGTGGCGCGGTTGTCCCACATCACCACGTCGCCCTTGCGCCAAGTGTGCTCGTAGCTCAGCCCGGGCGCGGTCGCGGCCTCGATCAGCTCGGCGAGAAGCTTTTGCGCCGCATACTCCTCCATGCCTTCGATCGCATAGGCGTGCGAAGCGATGTAGAGCGCGCTGCGGCCATTCACCGGATTCTTCCACACCATGCGCCAGCACTGCGGCGGCAGCGCCGCGCGTTCCTCGGGGGCGACGATATTGGCCGCGATCTTTCCGCGCGAGTGCGAGTAGTCGTGCCAGGCGAACAAATTCGTGATCCGCTTCTGCGTCGCGGGATCGAGCCGCTCAAAGGCGAGGCGGGTGGAGACGTATTCGGTCTCGCCGCCCTCAGCTGGCATGATCCGCCCCGACAGCACCGACGCGAGCGCCGGCACGCTCTTGAACGTGCTGTCAGCGTGCCAGAGCTGGTTTGCCTTGTTGCGCAGCGCGAGCCGGTGATCCGCCGGCACAACGTTGCCGTCCTTGTCGATGGTCGAGAGGATCACAAGGTTGGTGCCCGCGCCTTGTGAAGCGGCATGGGATACCTCGAGCGGACCGAAGCGGCGGGTGAAGGCGATCTGCGCCTCGTCGGTGACGTCCTGATCACGAAAGACCAGGACCGAATGTTCCTCAAAGGCCGCGCGCGTCTGCCGGTATGCAGCCTCATCTGCGGCAATGTCCTTGAGCGTCACGCCGCGCAGCTCGGCAGCGAATCCCGGACCCAGCGGGACGATGTCCATGAGCTTCCCTCCTTGCATCGGTGTTTTGTTCAAGTTTCCACCAAAGCCGGTCAGCCGGCAACCCGGTAACTCGCGTGTCGCAGGCGGACCTAACCTGCCACCCTACCAATGTCCATTTCGACGATTCCAAGCGTAGAGCAAATCGGCGAACCGATCGTATGCGACCCGAGCGATCTGATGAATAATGGGAAAGCCAAGCAGCTGCCCGAGCCAGCCGTCGCCCGGCGTTGCACGCGAAATTGCGATCGCGCAGTCGGCGCCGACGTGGAGTCGACCGTCGGCGTCAACGGCATGAAGCCGGCGACGCACATCCTCCACACCCGCGCCGAAGCGGGAAAGCGCATCGGGCTCGAGATTGATGTCACGAAAATCGAACAAGCCCGCTCTGGCCGCGCGGACAAGCCGGCTGTGCTGCCACGCGATACCGGCGTTACAGACTGGGCACTTGGTATTGTACCAGACCGTGAGTTGCGGACTCATTCCCAACCTCACGGTTGAATCCAACAATACAATCGCAGCCCGCGCCAGGCGCGCGCAACGTCGCGACGGCTACAGCCGCTTCGCAACCTCCTCGAGCATGACCTCGGTGGCGCCGCCGCCGATGTTCTGAACGCGCGCATCGCGCGACATGCGTTCGATGGTGCTCTCGCGCATAAAGCCCATGCCGCCGTGAAATTGCACGCAAGCGTACATGACCTCGTTGACCAGTTCGCCGCAATAGGCCTTGACCATAGACACTTCTTTGGTCGCTTCCGCCCCTTGCGCGTCGAGCCAAGCCGCGTGGTAGACCAGCTGGCGGCCCGCTTCGACTTTGGCCGCGAGCATCGCCAAGCGCTGCCGGATAGTCTCTCTTTGCCACAGTGGCGCGCCGAAGGCTTTCCGGGTGCGGACATAATCGAGCGTGAGATCGAGCGCGGCCTGCGCTTCTCCCATGGCCACCGCGCCGATCGTGGTCCGCTCGTTCTGGAAATTCTTCATAATGGCGTAGAATCCACAGCCTTCTTCACCGAGCCGATTCTCGGCCGGAATCCGGCAGCCATCGAAATGCAGCTCGGCGGTATCGGACGATCGCCAGCCGTGCTTGTCGAGCGTGCGACTAACAGTGAAGCCGGGCGTACCTTTCTCGACCAAGAACATGGTGATCGATCGGCTCGGAGAGCCCAATCGATCCGTCTTCGCCGCCACGCAATAGAGATTGGCATAGACGCCATTGGTGATGAACATTTTCGCGCCGTCGATGACATAACTGTCCCCATCGCGGCGCGCGAAAGTACGGATACCCTTCACATCGGAGCCCGCATCCGGCTCGGTCACGGCGACGGCCGTGATGACCTCGCCGGAAATGATGCCCGGCATCCATTTTTCCTTTTGTGCCTCACTCCCGGAACGAAAGACATGGATGGAGGCCATTTCCGAGTGGACTAAAGCGGTGGTTGCAACCCCGCTGAAAGTCGAGCGGCCGAGCTCCTCCGCCAGCACGACGGTCGCGAGCGTATCCATCTCCGATCCGCCGTAGCGCGCCGGATAGCGAATGCCGAAAAAACCCAGGGTCCCCATGCGGCGCAGCACTTCGCGCGGCACATAACCCTGCTCTTCCCACGCCAGCGCCTTCGGTTTGATCTCCGTCTCGACGAAGCGGCGCACCTGAGCGCGAAGAAGCTCGTGCTCCTCCGAAAAATATGGCGAGCGCCCGGACGGCGACAACGTGTCATCAGGTCTGATGTCGGCGATTTTGTTCATGACGACCTCCCGGTTCTTTTCATGTTCTTATATAGGCATTCGGGCTCGTTCAGCGTTCCGGTCCCGATAAACTAAGGTCGCTCTCGGCACGGAAGACGTTGCTGTAAAGGCTGGCGATCCATTGCCGTCCGCTCGACGTCACATTGAGATAGCGGATGGCGGTCTGAATGTGAGGCGACACGCTGTTATAGTAGAATTGCGGATAGAGATCGGTGAGATCGGCAGGCGAGCCGTAGCCAAGCTGTTTGTTCATGCCGACTTCTTCGAATTCGTAATATAGCGCGTTGGCTTTGCGCAGATAATGCGGATCGCCGAGCTGTCCGATCAGGTCGGCAGCCCGCACCAGCGAACCCTCCTCGGCGTTTTGACCGTCGGGCTCGATAACCGACGGAAACCGCGTGAATTCGATCGCTCGGGCAACCCTGGTCGCGTCGATCAGATCCATTTTCGAGAGCCGATCCAGCGCGAAAAGTTTCGAGCGTTCCACATGATATGGCGTCAGAGCGGCGTCGGATGAGCCGCGCTGCAGGTTGGCTTTGCCTCCTTTGGCATCAACGACGTAGCCGTCCTCGCTGTCGCCCATAAGGACGCCGCGCACGTAGCCGATATCGTGCAAAAGGCATGCGACGATCACGTGCGCATAGTCGTCGGCGGACGTGGGCATGAGAAGCGATCGGCCTTTCATGATGTCGTAGCCGACGAGCGTCACTAGCATCGTATGTTCGACATTATGATAGAGCGCATCGCTATTACCGATGCACTCAAGAGCAAGTCGAGCGACCGACGGAATGAGCTCGGTCAAGCCTGCCTGCGTCGATCCAAAGCGGCGGCTCAGATGCGAGGAAAGAAAGGACCCCAATGCCTCCGCGGCCAATTCGGGTACGGTAATCATGACGCCTCAAATTGGATCGCAAAACGTATCGTGGCCGCCAGTTGGACAAATTGCAATACCGGTCCGGTGCGCCTATCGCGTCCGTCATCGGCCGGATTTCCGCTACTCGGTGCCGACATTCAGGCCGCCAAGCATTGACGTCCAAAGCTCGCGCACCTGAGCATGGCGCCGTTCAACTGCGGCGGAGACCTCGTCCCGGACGTCGACTAGCTGCGGGCCCTTGAGGAAGAGGATTTGCGCCTGTAGCAATCGTCCGCTTTCGAACTCTATGCGCCGCATCGCCAGCACGAAGGGATCCGTCGGCGCGACGCCTTCCGGCAGCAGCGCGGCGGGCCGGATCCCGGCGTGGATTGCGTGACCGAGCGCTGCCATGTCGACCAGGAGACCGTGCAAATGGTCAGCTGCTCCTGGCATCGGCTGCGGCATCCACGCGGCCTCCCATTGCCAGATCATAAACGCCAGGGCCGGATCGGGGACCCATGTCGTGGCACGCGTGAGCAGCGAAAGAATCTCCATTTCCCGGCAATACTGGGCGTGCAGTTCCAATTGCCAGGGCTGGAGCAAGTGGATCGGCAGCGTGGCGGCGAGCTGGCGGGCCTGCGCGCCATGCGCTGACATCAGAAAGGCTGCGACGCGAGTTTGCTGCCGTGGCGGAATGCGACCGTCTTGATCGAGCGGGCCAAGGAGCGTGTTCATGAAGATGCCAGCTCGGACTGCACCGCATGCTCCGGCGTCTCCAGACGCACCGGGATCGCGCGCAAATGATCGAACCCTGCAGGAAACGGCGTGAGCTCGCCGCCCACCTCTTCCGGCGCAACCCAGATCGTCTTCTTGCCGCGCCAACGGCCGGCGATGACGTCCTCGGCGAAACGGGCCATCACATACGCTGCCAATTCAGCTCTCTCCAGCGTGAACGCATGATACGCACGTGGAATAATAACCAGGGCACTGTCCGGAATATGTGTGCGCAGCGAATCTTGCAGCGTCCGCGGCGTGAGGAAGTCGTACTCGCCGGTCATGATCATCGTCGGGACTTTGATCGATGATAATCGCGGGGTGAGCGGCTCGAATTCGAGGAAGGACTCCATCAGGTTTTGCAAGGCGTAGACGTCGTTGATCAGCCAACCCCGATGCGTGGCGAGTCCGATCAAATCGCTCTTCGCTTCAAGCCATGCATTGGAGAAATTCATCGGAAACAGCAAGTCCTGCAGGTAGGTCGTCCCCCCGAGGATCAGGGCGGTCCGCATGGCGGTGCCAAGCCGCATCAGCTGCGGCGGAATTTCTGCAAAGCTGCTCATCGGCACCAATCCGGCGATAGTGTCGGGATGCTCGATGGCGTAGCGCAGCGCGATCACGCCTCCGAAACTGATTCCGCCGACGAAAATCGGCCTCGGTCCCAATTCGGCAATCAGATCGCGGAGCACCGCCACCTGGTCCGCCTGATCGATGAACAGGCGGGGCTTATCAGATTGGCCTTGCCCGAGCATATCGTAGCTGGCGACCCGGAATCCTCTGGCCACCAGCCCGTCCCGAAAGGGCATCCAAAGCTTCACGTATTGCGTCAAACCATTGACCAAGACGCAAGCCGGCCCGTCGTCGGGGCCGGTCAACTCATAGTGTATTCGCCGCGAATTGCACTCAAGCCAGGGCATTTGCACTCTCTTGGAATCCGGGCCCGTCCCGCAGACTAGCCCGGATTTGACCGCTGGCTATAGAGACTTAACGTGCGCGTCAATTGCCGTCGAAGCGCTGTCGGCAAACGCAAGAATGCCGAGCGGCCCTTGTGCACTGCCGCTCGGCATTCGTTCCAACGCTGTCACAACCGAGGCTGCCGCCCCAAACGGTCAGAAGACCAATGGAGTCCGTCCGGCGATCCAGTCGATCGTGGCGCCGCGATAATTCGGACCGCCGAATACCTGCGGATTGTCGACGACGATATGCTCATTATTGAGCATGAATTTCATGTTCAGATTCGGATACCAGTTGAGCCCGATGCCGTACGACGTTTGCTCGCCACCGCCGTAGGTTGTCGTGCCACCAGTGAAGACACCCGGAGCGGTATAGGCCGCTCCGAGCTTGGCGGTCGTCAGGTTGGGATTGTTGAGATTGATGATGCTGAAACGGCCTGCGACTTCGAGCGCACCCCAGCCCGTGTGTCCAGGCGCCAAAGGCGCTTCGGGAATGACTCCGGTATAGGCGCCTCGCGTCGGGTCGTAGACGCGCTTACCGCCAAAAATGTAGCTCGCCTCGGCGTAACCGCCGTCAAAATTGAGCACCGGGCCTGGGCCGCCGCCCTGCAGGTTCCCGGGCGCTGCCGTCACCCCTGCTCTGCTGTCGACAACGTAGTGATAATACTCACCCTGGACACAGAAACTATACAGGGTGGCCGCCACTTCGGCCCCATAAACTTGGCCGCCGGTCGCCGGGATATAGCCGGTGTTGAGGAAATACGTCGGATCGACACGCAGCTCCGGCCGGTCGTAAAGCTGGATTGCGTCCTCGTTTGCTTGCGAGCGCGGATCGAACAGATTAGCATAGTTGACGCCGAGATGCAGCGTCGCGTCTCTCGTCTGAACCACCTGATAAGCGGCGCGGGTGAAGAATGCGAACCGCGGGCCAAGGCCGGTCATCTGCGCGCTGGTGACGCACGGCGTGCCGACGGTGACGGCGATTGTTCCGGTGTTGCACGAGGCTTCGGCGGTGTGCAAAGCGCCGGAATTGGGGCCAGTCAGAAAGGCGCCGAACCAATAGCGATCGTTGTTCGAGCGCACATCCAGAGCCGTACGGAAATCACCGCCGCCAAACTCGGTGGCGACAACTTGAGAAGAAGAGCGCTCCAAGAACATAATATCGTTCGAGCTGGTCGCTTCGTCGAGCGTCCACGGCACATCCTGGACGCCGAAATCAAACGCGACCGGATATTGTTGTCCGTGTTGATAGAAACCATTGTAAGTGAAGAGAGCGTTTTCTACGCCGGACAAATAGTTGTTGTTCGTGGTCGGGCTGGTGCTCGAGTTTGCGTTCGCCAGCGCATTATTCGGATTATAGCCATCCGACGTGTTGCCGAAGTCGTAAATGAAGGCGTAGTGCCAGTCGGTCATGAAATTGCCGACGACGCCGATGCAGGCCCGCCGAAGACCGATCCCGTCCGAGATGCGCGACTTCGGACTTGGTAAACGAACCCCTTAGCCAGTGACTTGGCTTGGCCACATAAACTGAAAAGCTAAGTGCGCCAAGGGGTTGGTAGAGAAAAGAATGCCATGCGGCGCATGCGCGACAGATTCTCATTTCAATCTCGCGGTGATTGGCAGTCACTCCATCCACGCGATCTGTGTCGTGCGACGCCGGCGAGCTCGTTCAGTTCGCGCCGGGGGCACGCTAAAGAGCGTCGGCGAACGCCACCATTTGCTTACGCTGGTCGGGGTCAGGCAACGGGCCGCGCATGGCGCCGAGATTGTCTGCCATATGGGCTGGATCGGCGGTGCCGGGGATAACCGCGGTCACCCGAGAGTCGCTCAAGAGGTATTTTAGGAAGAATTGGCCCCAGCTGTCGGCGAAGCCGCGTGCCCAATCGGGGACTTCCTTCCCGTGCACGGCACGAAACAAACGAGCGCGGCCAAAGGGCAGCGCCGTGAGCACGCCCGCCTTGACCTCGGCAGCCAATGGCAGGATGCGCTCTTCGGCGTCGCGATCGTCGAGCGAATAGTCGATCTGCACGAAATCCGGCTTTTCCCTACCAAGTACCGCCTCGATTGCGGGAAAATCCGCGTGGCGGGTCGACGTGATACCAATGTATCGGCACACGCCCTGCGCCCTCCATTCCTTGAACTGCGCAAGCGATTGTTGCGGATCGCGGACGTTGTGGAATTGCAGGAGGTCGAACTTTTGCGTCTTCAATCGGGCCTGCGAACGCTTGAGTTCCGCGGCGTCAGCTGACTCGAGCTTGGTCGCAATGAAGAGCTTCTCGCGCAGACCGGCCGGCGCGATCACGTCGCCGATGACAGCCTCGGCGTCGCCATAGACCGAAGACGTGTCAACAAGGCGCCCGCCGCCCGCAATCAGCGCCTGGAGCACCGCGGCCGCCTTCTGCCGGGTCCCCTCGTCGTTGGTATCGAAGACTTGCGCGGTGCCGAGCCCAACCGCAGGCAGGCGCTCGCCGGTGCTCGGGATAGCGCGCGCGAGCAGCGCGGGAGTTTGGGCGAATGCCGGTAGCCCTAGCATCGCCGCGCCGGTCGCTATCGCGAATTCGCGTCGCGTCAGACGGATGGTCATGCATGTTCTCCTTGCCCCACGTCCGCGTTCATGAGCGTAGCGCGATGTTCCTGGGCCCGCCCCAAAGCCGCTGACAACACGAGCCAGCCCGCCGCGACCGGCAATGCAACGAGTGCAATAGGGCCGAGCTTTAGTCCCAGCGTCTGCAAGCTGTCGAAGACCCAACCATACAACGCATCGGAGCCGCGATAGATCACCACGTCGATCAGGTTCTTGGCTTTGTATTTCTCTTCGCGCGCAACCACCGTGAAGAACACCTGCCGCGCCGGATTGGCGACGGCGAAGTTCATCCATCGCTGCACCACTTGCACCACCAAGACGACAGCGAGCGTCGGGGCTACGAAGAGCGCGGTAAAGCCAACGACGTAGACCGCCGGCAACGCGCCGGCTGTAACGCCGGTGCCGAAGCGCTTGAGCAATTGGCCGGTGACGAGGATTTGCGTCGCCAGGCTCAGCAGGCCTACCGCCAGATCGATACTGGCGAAAATGCGCGTCTGGGCGCCGGCACCGTGCACCGCCGCCGAAACGATATTGGCCTGCTCGAAATAGAGGATGGTCGCGCAGAACGAGAGCAGGCTGACCCAGCCGCCGACGCCGAGCAAATAAGGCGAGCGGATCAGCTCGGGCAGCGCCGCGAAGGCGCTGCCGCCGACACGGCGCGGTTCGGCTTGAGCGCCCGCTTGCACGTTCGCGGCCCGTTCGAGCCGGTGCACGCAGTATACCGCCGCTTCCAAAAATATCGCCGCTGCGATCAACAGGTTGACGGGGCCGAGCGGCACCGAGAGCCCGATGGTGATGACCGGGCCCAGCAACGCACCAGCAGTGCCGCCGGCGCCGATAAAGCCAAACAATCGTTTGCCCTGCTCGGCGGTGAACAGGTCGGCCATGAACGACCAGAACACCGCCACCGCGAACAGGTTGAACACGCTGACCCAAACAAAAAACACGCGCGCGACGATCACGGGGGCGACGTTGAGCGCGAGCAACAGCCAGAACACAGCGAGGTTGGCGACGAAGAAGTGATAGACGATGGGAATGAACCGCGCGCGCGGCAATTTCGCCACCAGCCAGCCATAAATGGGCTGCGCAATGAGGAGCGTCACGAATGTGGCGGTAAATAGCCACGGCAAATTTCTGACGCCGCCGGCAATGCCCATCTGGTCGCGCAACGGCCGCAGCACGTAGTATCCGGCGAGCAGCGTGAAGAAATAGGCGAAGGACCAGATAGCCGCCGCGCGCTCCTGCGGAGTCGCCGGCATCGCCCATCCCAACGCGCGCTGCAGCGCGGACGTCGCGCTGCCCCTGATGAGGGTCATGGCGTAAGCGAAAGCTTCTGCTTCAGTTCAGCTGCGCTTACCGCCTGACCATAGCCCGGCCCGCCGCGCTGAAAGCGGCTCGCGTCCGCGAGCTTTCCGACGACGACCGGATCGAAGCCGGCGTCGCGAACGAGCCCCGCCGCGGTTTGCACTGCCTCGGGATCGTCGCCCGCAATCGGGATTGCGAGCTTCGGATCGGGGCGGTTCGCCTCGGCGGCGAAGATTTTATAGTTGAGGGTGTTGAAGGCACGAACAAGCCGCGTGCCGGGGAGATATTTCTGCGAGACGACGCCGACACCCTCGCGCTCGACCTCGTCGGTGATCGTTCCGTCGCGCGCGGTGACGGCGTTGCAGGCGTCGAGCATGATTTTGCCTTTGAGCGCCGCACCGAAATCCTGGCCGATCTGCGGCAGCGCGCCGCATGGCACGGCGATGAAAAGCACATCGCCGAATGCAACGGCTTGCTCGACGGCGCCGGCTTTCGCAAGGTCGCCGAGACCCCCGACTAAATCCTTGAGTTCCTCGGGATGGCGCGAGGAAAATAGCACCGGATGGCCGGCTTTGACCCACAGCCCGCCGATCGTCCCGCCGATATGACCCGACCCGATGACGCCGATGCGCAGCTTGCTCTGCGCCGGCGCGAGCGTGGGCCAAAGCGCCACGCTGAAAACGAGCGCGCCGCCACCGGTAAGAAGTGCGCGGCGTTTGTCGTCAATGAAACCGTTCCTGAACATCGAAACCTCCTCGCATTTTTACGTCGCAAGTTTGGGGGCTTCTTTTGGGTCTATCCCACTATCAGAGACTTGTACGCTCACAATATCGTATTTCGCGAGTAATGGTTTCTCGATGACGCGTCCGCCGTGGAATCGAAATTCCGGGTGCTGTTAAACTAGGCACGCTATGCACGCGCGAAGCATGCGCCGGATTCAGGCGGTATCATCAAGGGAACTACTTGTGGGTCGGATTGCCGCGCCCCATGTCGCAAAGTGCCGGACGTCTTCCATGGCCGATGTTGGCTGACTTCAACGGAGCAAATCATGTCGCTGTTGTTTTCGGAAACCACTTTGGGTCCGCTCAAGCTGCAAAA
>Ga0187860_1000646_pt1 | contig 32841 bp, 24 predicted proteins | sample June2016WEW_10_4_FD_132981 | JGI IMG/M metagenome (GOLD analysis project Ga0187860, IMG submission 132981) | Peatland microbial communities from SPRUCE experiment site at the Marcell Experimental Forest, Minnesota, USA - June2016WEW_10_40 | ecosystem: Environmental > Terrestrial > Soil >...
CGGTGGTTTCGGCAACGACGGCTCGCGCTTTCGAGACGAGTTTCCAATCGATGTGTCGTGGTCTTGACATGCCGCGATTGTATCATTTTTAGTCTCATCTTGAAAGCGAGCTAGAATAAGAACGCTTTCCACTGCGTAGGATTCAGGGTGAAGATTCTACGATCCGCCAGCGCCTCATCGGCGCGCGCCAGCGCGCTCTCGAGCACGAATTCGCTGACGGAGCGACGGGATGCCGCCGCCGCTGCCCGGAGCGTAGACTTGGCTTGGCGCGTTAGTCGCAAGTCGAGTTTTTCGCTGCGCGTGGTTCTTGATGGCATGGCTCCTCCTTCGGATATCCAGCGTATCGCCCCTGCCAGACAATGTCAAGACAGAGACAAGCCTCCGGTGAATCGGCAAAGCCATCATGGGGATAGCACGGCTTGCGGGTGTTTCTTGGCGATGGTGAGCAACTTGAGGGCTGTAGGGTCCTGCTGTCGCTCCCGCTTCCCAGCTTACGATGCTCATGAGACTGACCTTGAGAAACGGGGCGAAGAGCGCCTGACTTACATTAAGCGCCATGCCGATTTCCCTGATTTCGGCCGGCTTGAGAGGCCGCGAATGAACAATCTCGCGCAGGGGCGCCGAGACGCAGAGGCGTAGAGAAAGCAAAGCAGTTGTCTATTCCGAATCTCTGCGTCTTGGCGTCTCTGCGCGAGATTGTCTGTTTTTCAAAGTTTCGACCCTCTTGACACCCACCGCAGCGCGGCCGAAATCCCTGCCCCGACGTGACACACTATCCCACATCGGCTATCGGCAATGTTCGGCGAGAAGATGAATCCAATTGCCGGCTTCGAGAATCCCAAATCGAACCTCGCGCAACCAGGAGCTCCGACAGCGATCCTCTCGGGCCCTTCCCGGCGCCGGAGAAATCGCTCTCCCGGCGGGACACACTGCTCCGCATCGGCTATCGGCGGGGTCTGGGGAAGAGGTGAGACCCCTCGTAGGGCGCAGGAAGACCGTGGAACAGGAAAGGCGGCGGGCCGACAGCCAACCCCGCACGGGACCCACTCTTTCGCATCGGCTATCGGCTTGGTTGGGTAAGGAGATGAATCAAAATGGCGATTTGAATGGTTGCAGATTTCAAAGTGAGGATCGCCCCAGCCGAGGGCTCTGACGGTGATCGCCCCCGGCCCATCGCAGGGTGGCCAAAATCGCGCTCCCGGCGTGACACAATACCCCACCTCGCCTATCGGCAGGTTTAGGTGAAAAGATGAACCCATTTGCCGAATTCGCAAATCACAAATCACAAATCGAAGATCGCCTAAGCAGGAGCCCCGACGGTGATCCCCTCGGGGCCCATGCAGGGCAGCCGAAATCGCGCTCCCGGCGTGACACAATACCCCACGTCGGCTATCGGCAGGGTTGGGTGAATAGATGAACCCATTTGCCGAACTCGAAAATCCCAAATCGCAAAGCGAAGATCGCCGCAACCCGGAGCACCGATGGCAACCCGCTCGGGGCCAGCCCCCGGGCAGCCGAAACCGCTCACCCGGCGTGACACACTACCCCACATCGCCTATCGGCAGGATTAGGTGAGGAGATGAATCTACTTGCCGACCTTGAGAACCCCAAACCGCAAATCGTCAATTCCCCGTGGCCCATACACCAGCGGGGCCGGGACAAATCTTTAACCAGTGATTTGGCCGGTGAACCAGTCCTGGAAGGCTCGGGCTTTCTGGCTGAGGCTTGATCCCATCGGCCAAGCCAAAGTCCCCATGTCGAGGCCGCGCGCCTGCAAAGCGAGTTTTACAGTCCAGGGCGAAGGAAGTTCGCGGGTGCGGAGGATGAACTCGTCCAATCGGGTTTGCAGGGCGCGGGCTTGTTGGCTATTTCCGGCCCGCAAGGCTTCATAAAGCGCCAGAATCAGCTCCGGCCAAGCGCTGGCGATCCCCGAGATCGCACCCACCGCGCCGTGCTCGAAGGCTTCCACAAGCATATCGTCGCTGCCGATCATAAAGGCCAGCGCCGTTTGCGTCTGCGCCTGGCCTATGGTCACCAGGTTCTTCTTGTCCCCCGAACTGTCCTTAAGGCCGATAATGTTTGGAACCGTAGCGATCAGGCGCAGAATATTCGCCATACCCAGATCGCGGGTGCACTGGGGAATGTGGTAGAGCAGCACCGGCAAGGGCAGGTCCACGCTGACCTGGGCCATAAAATCCACCAAATCGTCCTGCGCGTACGGCAGGAATACGGGAGGAGGAAGCAGAAGCGCGATAGCCCCCGAGCGAGCTGCGGCCCGGGCCAACTGCTGGACTTGGCCGGCGTGCTCGCCCCCCACCGCGCAAATCAATTGTGCTCGCCCTTTTGTCCGGCGCGATACACGCTCAAATGCCTCGATGCGATGATCAATGCTACAGGCAGGGTATTCGCTCGTGGCTCCACCCAGACAGAACCCTTTCAACCCGCGTTCAAGGCCAAAATCCACAACCGAGTCCAGAGCCCCCCATGCCGGCTCACCTGTTGATCCAAAAGGAGTTGGCAGGGCGGCAAAAACCCCGGCGAGTTCACGACGAAAGTGTTTAATCATTGGGTGGGAAGATCTGCCTCGTTCAAAGTACGCTTGCTGGCCCCATCAGCCGATGACGCAACCCCCAGATTCAGGACAGCGCGCCTCGGTCGAATAATCTCTTACTCCTGACATCAGGTCAACGGGAATCCGCGAAACACTTTGATAAAGGACGAATATTAGAAATAACTTCAGCGCTCACAGCGGCTTTTCAGAAATTGAAATTGTCATTTCATAAAAATGGTGGCCCCTCTTTCCCAACCAGCCCATTAAATGCCGGGGGGTGCAAGTACCCGAAAAACCTCGATTCTCTGTTCGAGGCAGCGATGCTCCTCGCGATGGCCGAAGGCAATTGCAAGGGTGAGGCGAAATCACCAAAATGACCGATCTGCTGGGGGAGAGACCGCAGTGGAAGCGTCGGAATCAAGCGCCCACCCTCGGTGCGAGCAACCCTTACCGCCCATTCTGCGCAAGAAATCCCCTATCTCACTGGCAGCACAAGACATTAGTCCAAGACAATAAAATAATTACGACGCCGATAATGACGATTGTCATCAGATTTGTTGCTTAAGGTCATCGACATGCATGTCTTCCCACGGTAGCGTCAAATCCCAGGCCCGGTTGCAGTCGGTCTTGGATATTTATGGGAACCGGCACTTGGTGTCCAATTTTGGTTCGCTCACCGGATCCCACCCGCGCCCTAGCCAACATGTGCCCAAGCAGGTTCATGGGGGCTTATGAAGGTTCATTTTGGCGATGACTAAATCAGAACGAGCTTGGCCCTTAATTCTCACCTTCCTGCTCGGGCTGTCGCTCGCGCCAGGAACCTTCACGGCAGGCATGTTCACGCACAAGACCGGGAATCCAGGCAGCGCCTTTGCCCAAACGAGGCACCTGCGGAATTCACGCGAAGGCGGGCGCGCAGATCAATCTGAAGCGAGGCCTGACTTGGTCATCGTCCAGGCGCCCCAGGTGCGTCCCGGCCCCCTCGCCAGCCGCTTCCCTCAGGGCAGCCGTTTAGTAAGGTTGGCCCCCTCCGACCATACTCCCCACAACCTGACTGCCGACTTTTTCGCCGCGGCCGATCCCCATACTTCATTTGACGGCCTACGAGTGCTCTTCGCTGGCAAGAAAACCGTGGGTTCGCCTTGGCAAGTCTGGGAAATGAACGTAGACGGCTCAGGAGTCCGGCAAGTCACCCGGTGCCCCGGCGACTGCCTGAAGCCAGCCTACCTGCCTCGGGAAGAGATAGCCTATACAGCGCTGCCAAAGGAGCAAGCGAGTGGAACGTTAACGGGCGCCGTGGCGGACGTCATCCCACTTCAGCCCCCCCCTGCCGCCAGGATGGGATCAAGTTCTCAAATTTGGGTCTGCAAAGTGAATGGCTCTGACGCACACCAAATCACCTTCGGTCCGGGCGATTTCCAGGTGGAAACGGTTTTGAAGAACGGCGTAATCCTGGCGACAGCGCGCTCGCCGCTTCTTCCTTCGAATGGACCGCCTGCCGACCGTGAGCTTTACACGTTGCGCCCTGACGGCACAGCCCTGGCAACGCTGCGCTGCGATCATCAGCACCCCGCGATTCGCAGCCAAGCACAAGAACTCGACGACGGCGCGGTGGTCTTCGTGAAGTCTGTGCTCACCAGCTCAAGCATGGGCGGGGATCTGGCCTGGATACGCCGCGGCGCATTGCATAATTCCCCGCTTACGGCACCACCCATTCTAGCTTCGTCGCCGCAGCCCATTGCCACAGACAAGCTGCTGGTCGCGCGTGAATCCACCTCCGGACCAACATCCCCAAAGAAACTTACCCTCTACGCTTTCGACGCGGCCGTGGGCAGATTTGGAACGCCCATCTATTATGGTGATCCCAAACTCTCAACGGTGGAGGCTGTGCCTGTCGCGGCCCACGAACCACCTCGCTGGTACTGGAGCACGTTGAACGCCGAGCTTCAAAGGGGCTATTTCATTTGCCTCAACAGTTATCAGGCCGAGGGCCTTCCCCACGGGAGAATCGCCGCGAAGCTCACTAAGGTTCGGGTCCTCACGCTCGATGCTGCTACTCAGAAGGAAAGCGTGTTGGGGGAAGCACCCATCGAGGAAGACGGCTCGTTCTACATCGCGGTTCCGCCCGACAAGCCGGTGAGATATGCAGTGCTGGACGGAGCGGGCCGCGTGGTTCGCGCGCAGCGAAGCTGGATCTGGGCACGCTCGGGCGAGGAGCACGGTTGCGTGGGGTGTCACGAGGATCGCGCCCTCGCTCCGGAAAACCGCTGGCCGATGGCATTACGCCGATTTGATACTCCAACGCGCTTAGACTTGGCTAGCCGTCCCGTAGGGTCCGAATGAGGTTCCAATGAAGATTTTGCTTCGACAATTTATCCTCGCGGCAATCGCCGCCAGCTTGGTGTGGACCAACCTTCAGGCCCCCGCCCAGAGCCCAGCGCCAAAGAGTCCACCCCCATCTTCGCTGGTGACTTACGAGGACGTCACGGAGAAGGCCGGCATTCACTTTAAGCACTCTTTCGGCGAGCAGAAGCTGAGTTCGATCATGGAGGCCACTGGTTCCGGCTGCGCTTGGATCGACTACAACAATGATGGGCTGCTGGACCTCTACGTGGTCAGCGGCCGATACATTGACGGCGTCACCAAGTTTTCCAAGCCTGATGGCGAGGACTCGACGAACCACCTCTATCGCAACAATGGCGACGGCACCTTTACCGACGTCACGGCGCAGGCTGGCCTGGGCGGCAAGGGCTTCGGCATGGGCGTGACGGTGGGCGACTACGACAACGACGGGTATGAAGACATCTTCGTGACCAACTGGGGTTCATCGATCCTTTACCACAACAACGGCAATGGGACTTTTACCGACGTGACGGCCAAAGCGGGCGTTGAGAATCCGCACTTCGGCACTGGGGCAGCCTGGATCGACTACGACCGCGACGGCAAGCTCGATTTGTTTGTCGGCAACTACCTAAAGTTTGATCCCAACGCCAAGCGCGAGTTTTTCAGTGCCGACGCCTTCCCCGGCCCGCTCGACTACGAGGGAGACGCCAGCCGCCTCTTTCACAACAATGGCGACGGCACGTTCACGGACGTTTCCCACAAAGCCGGCATTGATAACCCAATGGGCCGCGCCATGGGAGTGACCACCGGCGATTTCGACAACGACGGCTGGCCCGACATCTACATCGCCAACGACACGATGGAAAGCTACATGTACCACAACAATCACGACGGCACTTTCACCAACGTGGCGCCCGACGTGAACACGGCCTTCGGAGCCAATGGCGAAGCCACTTCCGCCATGAATCCGATCTTCGGAGACTATGACAACGACGGCTGGCAGGACCTTTTCGTCTCCGACATGCGTTATCACCGCTTGTTTCACAATCCCGGCGCCAAGGGCTTCTGGCTCGACACCACCGTGGAAACGGGCGTTGCGGCGGTTTCCGGCCAATACGTGGCCTGGGGCGACGGCTTTTACGATTACGACAACGACGGGTGGAAGGATCTGTTCATCGTCAACGGCGGCCTGCACTGGCTGATTCCCATGGAAGATTCCCTTCTCCGCAATAACGGCGACTCGACGTTCACGGACGTGTCCTCGCAAGCGGGCGACTATTTCAAGACCAAAAAAGTCGGGCGCGGCGCTTGCTTCGGCGATTACGACAACGATGGCTACACGGACGTCTTCATTGTGACGCTGGGCGGCAAGGGGATTCTGCTGCACGCGAAGCCACCCGCCTCGGGCCCGCGAAATCACTGGCTGGCGATCAAGCTGGTGGGAACCAAGAGTAATCGCGACGGATACGGCGCGCGCCTGGAAGCCATTACCGACGACTTGCACCAGTACATCGAGGCGCCCTCGGAAAACGGCTACCTCTCTCAGGGCGACCCGCGCCCGCACTTCGGCCTGGCCCAGCACGCCTCTGTGGACAAGCTCATCATTCACTGGCCAAGCGGGACGGAGCAAGTGCTTGAAAACGTCAAGGCGGACCAGATTTTGAAGGTGACGGAACCCAGTACCGCACCCGGAGCGGGAGGCGCGGGGCAGTAGGAAGAGCCAAGAACAAGTCAAAAGGCAAAGTGCAAAAGGCAGAAGTCAAAACGGGAACGGTAGAGCCAGTGGACAAACGGCGATGATCCAAGACAAGCGTGACTTCGGGGAGCGCATATTGGAGTACGGCACGGGACTCATCAAACTGGTGAAACCCTTGCTGAAGACGCGGTTGGTTTTCCACTTTTGCCTTTTGCCTTTTGCACTTTGCCTTTTGACTTGCTTTTCGGGAATGGCCTCGCCAATCAACCCTCAAACTACCGAGCCCAATGAACCCTCGTACCTGACCCCGGTCGAAATAAAGCTCTCCGCTGACGGGAAAAAGCTCTATGTCCTCTGCGAGGACGGCGATTCGGTGATGGCGGTTGACACGCAAACCAAGCAAGTGGTGGCAAAGGCAACAGTCGGTCACAAGCCCAAGGGCCTGGCGATTTCCCCCGACGGCAAGACCCTTTACGTTTCCAACGAGTGGAGTGACACGGTCACCGAAGTCGATGCGGCCACGTTTGCGGTGAAGCGCATTCTCAAAACCGGATGGGGACCGGTGGGCCTGGTTTCCGACCGCTCCGGCAAAACCCTTTACGTTGCCAATAGCATCGCCGACAGCGTCTCGTTGATCGACCTCGCCTCTGGCGCTGAAATCAAGCGTTTCGTCACGCACCGATATCCAGAACAAATGCTGCTTTCGCGTGATGGCCGGCGGGTGTACGTTGCCAACATCCTGCCGCACCTTGGGCCATACGATCAGCCGCCGGTTTCCGAATTGCTCGCGCTCGACACCACCAAGCAGGTGGTGGCCGAACGCATTCTGGTTCCCGGCACCATCGAGTTGCGCCACATCGCCGAAGCACCGCCCGCACTGGGCGGATATCTGCTCGTCCCGTTGATGCGGCCCAAGAACCTCGGCCCGCTCATCCAGGTCCCGCAAGGGTGGATGATGACTCACGGCATGGCGTTGATCCGTCCTGCCACGACCGCACCGCTGGGCGTTGCGCAATCGAAGGTGACTCAGGTCGTGCTCGACGATATCGATTATTACTTTGCCACCAACGCCGGCGTAGCCTTCTCGCCCGACGGCCGCCGCGCAGTGGTAACCTCCTCTGACGCCGACATCGTCTCCATTCTTGATACCGCTCGTTTGGCGCAGCGCCTGCGGGAAGTCCCCGCCGAAGAACTTGCCAACCGCCTCGATTCTGCCGTGACCTTTGTGGTCAAACGCTTGCCCACCGGCCGCAACCCCACTTCGGTCGCGGTCTCACCCGACAGCCGCTGGGCATACGTCACCAATCGCCTTGACGATTCCGTAACCGTCGTGGATCTAGCGCAAGCGAAGGTGGCCTCCACCATCGATCTGGGCGGCCCCAAAGAGATCACGCTGATGCGGCGCGGCGAGCAGATGTTTCATGCCGCGAAGTACTGCTTCCAGGGACAATTCGCCTGCGCCACTTGCCATCCCAATTCTCATCTGGACGGATTAGCGTGGAATCTCGAGACCCCACAACTGGGCCGCGACCGCGTGGCCAATCGCACGTTGCGGGGAATTCGCGAAACGGCGCCTTACAAGTGGAACGGCAAAAATCCCGACCTGGCCACGCAATGCGGACCCCGGATCGCCAAGTACTTTTTCCGATCGGAGGGATTCAACGCTGAGGAATTGGGGGCGTTGCTCACCTATTTGAATAATATTCCGCTCGCGCCCAACCGGCATATCGCGCCCGACGGTCAGTTGACCGAAGCGCAGGAGCGTGGAAAGGCCATTTTCTTCCGCCAATCCACCAATGACGGGGGCGCGATTCCCATGCAAAACCGTTGCGACACGTGCCACCCCGCCGAGACTCACTACACCGCTCGCTATAGCACGGATGTGAAATCGGCAACGAAGTACGACACCAATGGGTTGTTTGACATCCCCCAGCTCGACCGAGTCTACGAAGACGCGCCCTACCTGCACAATGGCGAGGCGCTGACGCTGGAGGAAATCTGGACAGTCTTCAACAATCAGGACACGCACGGAGTCACGTCGGATATGAGCAAGGAGCAGCTTAATGACCTTATTGAGTTCTTAAAGACGCTGTGACGATTTTAGATTTTGGATTTTGGATTTTGGATTGGTGATTTGTGATTGGCGATTTTGATTCTTGAATTTGGAATTTTGAATTTGAAATTTGAGATCCGATTTCGAAAGCCCGCTAAGAAGAATGCAAAAGGCGCAAGTACAGGACGGCAATGATGCAAAATAATCTCGGTTCACCGCGTTGCGAAAAGCAAGTCCAAATGCAAAGCCGGAAAGAGAAAGAGCAGGATACCGCACGAAGCAGGCCGAATACTAGCTTCCCCGTCTACCGTATGCCGTCTACCGTCTCCCGACTCTCCCACTTTTGGCTTTTGCCTTTTGCACTTTGCCTTTTGCCTTCCTCTTTCTCCTTCGCCGCCGAGAGGCCGCATCTCATTACACAGTGGGAAAACTTCACCACTGCGAACGGCATGCCGGATGCCAAGGTCTTCTGTGTTGCTGTGGATGGGAGCCGGGTGTGGGCGGGCACCGAAGACGGCTTGGTGCTGATCGAAAACGGCAAAGTGCAGAAAGTCTATAAACCCGAGGACGGCTTGGCGCACCGCGTAGTGATGGGCATCGCCGTGGATCATGAAACCGGCGACCTATGGATTTCCACGTTCGGCGGCGTCAGCCACCTCTCCGGTGGCCGCTTTGAGAACTTCGCCAATCTTACCAGTGGCCTGCTCAACGATATCTGCTACGGGATCGCCGTACAGGGCAAGTTCGTCTGGGTGACCACGACGGCGGGCATAAGCCGTCACAACAAGGACACCGGCGAGTGGACCGACTGGAGTGAGAAGAATGCGCCGTTCCACGAGCCGTGGACTTACGGCGTGGTTCCTGCCCCTGAGCTCGGCAAGGTATACTTCGCCATGTGGGGCGGCGGGCTAATTGAATACGACGACAAACAGGGGTACATGAAAGCCTATACCGACCCCGACGAAGAAATGGAAATCGTGTTGTTCAAGAACCAGGGCCTCATCCACATCATCGTTTCCGGCGTCGCCTGGAATCATGAAAGCAAGATGGTTTGGGCCTCCACCTATTTCGGCTTGAGTGGTTATGACGGGCGCAACTGGCACAATTACTTGACCAAGGATAGCGGCCTCGCTTCCGACTTCATCAACTCCCCAAAATCTCGCGGGAACGAGGTCTGGGCCTGCACGGATAAGGGGCTCAGCATGCTCGATTACCAGACCAACACCTGGGTCACCTACCGGCCGAGCAAACCCTCCGATCAAGGACATGAAGCGCCGGGCTTTAGCCCGGCACGTGCCGCCCTAAAGGGCGGCGCCACAACACCCAAGACAACGGCACTACATGGGGAAATTGAGATTACCTGGCCGGACGGCAAGAAGGAAAAGCTTTCAACGCCCACGGCACTCGCGCACAACTACATCCTGAGCATGGATTTCCAGGGTGAAGATATCTGGGTGGCCACAGCCCAAGGGCTAAGCCACGGAATTCATCAACTTCAAAAGGAGACTCAACTTTATGCCAACGCAAGAAACTCTCGAACAACCGCAGACGGCACACCAAGCCATTCCCAAAAAGGCAATTAGTGCGCCGGAGACCCTGAACGAAGCCTATCATTATGCCAAGCCATCGTCGTTCTCTCGGGGACTGCGGTTGGACATCAAAGGCATTACGATCCTGCTGATCTCTGGCACGGCCAGCGTGGATGAGTACGGAAATTCCATCCACATCGGCGACTTCCGCGCCCAGACCTGGCGGACGTATGAGAACATCACGAAGTTGCTGAAGGCCGAGGGCGCCACTTGGAAGGATATTGTCCGCACCACCTGCTACCTGCGCGATATCGAACGCGACTATGAAGCCTTCAACGAGATTCGGACGCTATTTTTCAAAGAGCAGGGACTCGACCCGCTGCCCGCCTCGACCGGCATCCAGGCAATCCTCTGCCGCCCGGATCTGCTGATCGAGATGGAAGCGATGGCGATCTTTGAGTCCGACCGCGGGAAGAGCGGGGGTTAGGTGTTTGGGGTTAGGGATTAGGGGTCAGAGGCGAGCGTTCTGGATCGCTGCTGGCTAGGTGATGCTTTGGCTGAAGGCTGAGAGCTGAGAGCTGCTCCCTGACAGCTCCAAAGGAGTGACCATGAAAATTGCCGGACAAGTCACCGTTGAGGATCTACCGCGGATCTGTCCGCGCCTCTGCCGTCAAACCAACCCTCAATACGGCGAGGAGCAGACCCGCGTGGTGGAAGTGGGTGGCGTGCGATTCGGCAACGGCCGTCCGGTGGTGATCGGGGGGCCGTGCGCGGTGGAAAACCACGACCAGACGATGGCCGTGGCCCGGGCCGTAAAGCGCGCCGGGAGCGACATGTTGCGCGGGGGGGCTTACAAACCTCGCACGTCGCCGCACGATTTTCAGGGGACAGGGGTGGAGGGACTCTGCATCCTCCGCATCGCCCGCGAGGAAACCGGCCTGCCCATTGTCACGGAAGTCATGGACACGCGCCTGGTGGAGCAGGTGGCCGGGTACGCCGACATGCTGCAAATCGGTTCGCGCAACATGCAGAACTATACGCTCCTGGCGGAAGTAGGGCGCACGGGCAAACCCGTGCTGCTGAAGCGCGGTATGGCGGCGAGCCTTTGCGAGTGGCTGGGCGCCGCAGAATACATCGCCAAACAGGGCAACCTCAACATCGTTCTCTGCGAACGCGGGATTAAGGCATTTGCGGCCGGAGAGTACTCGCGCTTCATCCTCGATTTGAATGTCATTCCCGCCGTGCTAGCGAACACTTTCCTGCCCGTGATTGTCGATCCCAGTCACGCCACGGGGGTCGCCTCCATGGTCGAGCCCGCCAGCCGCGCGGCCTTGGAGTTTGGCAGCCATGGGCTGATGATCGAGGTCGCTGACCTCTCAACCGGGCGGCCGCGCTGTGACGCCGATCAGGCGATCGACGGTGAGACCCTGGGGCGCATCGTCAACTTCGCTCGCGGCCGCCACGAGCGGATGCTGTTTGCACAGGCGGCGGCATGAAAGCTCTGGCTCGATCCGAGGCGCAAACCGGAAAAGATCCACCACGGAGACACGGAGAGCACGGAGAGAAGAACTTCTGCTGGTGCGGACAAAGGTTGCGACTCACTGGTTTTCTGACCTACGTCTTCTTTGCTTTTTCTCCGTGACCTCCGTGTCTCCGTGGTGAATCTTTTCTTCACGGGATTCGACGAACCAAGGGAGCCCGAACCCTCACCACGGATTCTGAATCGGGAACAAGGTAGAACTTATGAAAAGGCCATTCCTGTCCACACTCCTTCTGCTTGCCGTTGCGCTGCCTGTTGCGGCGCAATATAAAGACCCGGACGAAACCCCCAAAGACGCCGTGGTCAAGCGCGACGAAACGGTCAAGCCGGAGGGCCGGTACGCCAACATGCCGGATGAAGCCGTCCCCTATCGCAGGTTCACCAAGCCCTACTACGATTGGTTCGTACGCGATGATACCATCCAATACAACGGCGCGGCGGACCAGCGTCCGGACGGCGATCTCTCCCAACTGAGTGAAATCGCCATCGGCTTTATGAGCCCCATCGAGAACAATCCCGAATCGATGTTTGGCCTTCCGGAGCTCCACGGCGCGCAACTGGCCATCGAAGAGGCCAACGCGCGTGGCGGATACAAAGGGAAGCCTTATGCATTGAAAATTCACAACGAGTCGGCTTTGTGGGGAGCGTCTTCCACTGAACTGGTGAAAATGCTCTTTAACGAAAACTGCTGGGCCATGCTCGGCTGCGTCGACGGGCAGAACTGCCACATCTCGCTGCGCGTAACTCTGAAACTGGAAGTCCCCATCATAGACGTGGGCACGACGGACCCCACCGTCACCGAGACGCGCATTCAGTGGCTCCTCCACACCTTCCCCGACGACCGCCAACAAGGCTATACGCTGGCCGATTACGTTTTCAAGAACCTCAAACTGAAACGCATCGGCGTGCTGCGCACCCAGACGCGCTACGCGCGCATTGGCGTGGGAAAATTCAACGACGAAGCTCGCCGCATGGGCCGTCAGCCAATCTTGGAAGTCAAGTTCGAGCGTGGCGACAAAGACTTCTCGCACCAACTCAGCATGCTGAGGGACGCTAAGGTTGAAGGGCTGGTGATTTGGGGCGAGGCGGAGGAGGCTGGCCTGATCCTGAAACAGATGCGCCAGATGGGCATGACCCAGCCGGTATTCGGCGGCAGCCGCCTGGCATATCCGCGTTTGCTCGAAATCGCTGGGCCCGCGGCCGAAGGGTTGGTCGTAACCTCCGCGCTCGACCCCACCCGCAAGGATCCTAAATGGGTTGCTTTCCGCGATGCCTACCGCCAGAAGTTTCACGAGGAGCCGATTGACTATGCGGCCTCAGCGTACGACGGCATGAACATCCTGATCGCCGCCATCGAAAAGACCGGCCTCAATCGTGGGCGCATCATGGATGTACTGCGCGACTACCAGATGAAGACCTACCAGGGAGTGGCGGGCCCGGATTATTTCGACCACACGCTCAACAACATCTCGCCGGTCACTATGGCGCGGGTGAAAAACGGCAGCTTCGAATATTGGCTCGCGCCGCGACAGTCCGGGCACGAGGGAGCTGCGCATAGCGGCGGCAAGTAATCAATCGGAAAAGCAAGTCAAAAGGCAAAACGCAAAAGGCAAAAGGCAAAAGTGCAGACGGCATCAATTCAGTTTTGGGCGGAAAGTAACAGGAAGAGCAAGTCAAAAGGCGATGTGCAAAAGGCAAAAGCGCAGGGCGGCCACGATTCAAATTAGTTTTGGTTTCCAAGATCGAATGAAGCAAAGCGGAGGGCCAAGCCAGCCACTTTTGCCTTTTGACTTTTGCGTTTTGACTTTTGACTTGTTCTTCTGGCGACTGTCCGCAATGTGTCTTCTTGTAGTGTTGCTGGGTCTAATCGGTCTGGGTTACTTCCCTGCCCCGGGCTTCGCCCAGGCGCCTCCCACTGCGCCTTACGCCGCTATAAGCCGCGATGCCGTAAGCTACAACGGCCCCGGACGCGACGCCGCGCATGATTTGGCGGGACCCGAAATCCGCCTCGGGTTGCTCGCGCCGCTTGCCGGGCCACGGCAAGCCGAGGGCGAGGAACTGCGCCGCGCCGCGGAAATGGCCATCGAGGAAGAAAACGCCGCTTCCCTGCCCGGCGGCTATCGCTTGGCCCTGGTCACGCGCGACGAGAGCGGCCCGTGGGGCCGTGCCTCCAGCGAAATTGTGCACTTGGTGTTCGACGATCGAGCCTTGGCGCTCATTACGTCAACCGACGGGGGCGCGGCGCACCTGGCTGAGCAAGTGGCCAACAAAATCGGTGTGCCCATTCTGACCCTTTCCGGCGACTCCACAACGACAGAAATCAATTTGCCCTGGCCCTTCCGCATGGGTCCCACCGATGCCATGCAGGCACAAGCCTTCGCGCGGGAGATCTACCAGAACCAGAAACTCCGGCGCGTCGCGCTGCTCACCCAGAACGACCACGACGGCCGCGCCGGCGGCGAGGCATTTGAAAAGGCCGCGCGAGAAATGAATGCGCTCGCGCCGACACGCATCATGGTTGAGCTCGATAAGTTAGCAGGGGATGAACTGCGAAAGGAACTAGAAACCGCGCAAGCCGTCGTCATCTGGACCGACGCTCCAACGGCCAGTTTGCTCGTAGCGCGCCTGCGGGAGGACTTGCCCACTGTGCCGCTCTACCTATCCCGCAAGGCCGCGCAAGGCGATTGGAGCACTTTCCCCCAGCCTCACTGCCGGGCATGCGGCAGCGAGGATCCGGGAGTCTGGACCACTGAGGCCCCCGAGGCCCAATCCACGCCACATGAGGCCTTCGCGCAGCGCTACCGCCAGCGCTTCGGCGTTGCGCCCGGAATCGGCGCAGCCCAGGCCTACGACGCCGTCCGCGTGGTCGCCCAATCGCTCCGCCAGTCCGGCCCCAACCGCGCGCGCCTACGCGACGCCCTGGCCGGGGTTTCTTTCTTCTCCGGCGCGTCAGGAGTTATCTCCTTCGACCACGCCGGGAACGATACCACTCAGATTACTCTCACGCGCCTCAACTGAACGCAAATGGATGAAAGGTTGAACCCGCAGCTCAGGCGAAGCTTTGGAGTGCGGCAGCTTGCTGCCGCTTTTTCACCAGCCAGCTTGCTGGCTGCGATTTATGCTCTTGGGCGGAAATCCCGGGAGCAAGCTCGCGGGAAGGAAAGCGGCAGCGAGCTGCCCACTCCAAAGCTTCGCACCCGCAAGCAGGATATAGGGAGCCCCGGGCACGGTACTAATTGGAAGGCCCTGTAATGATGAGGCTGAAGCGCCGCCCTTCAAAACCCAGCGTGAGAAATCGAGCTAGGGTCAACTTCGTCGGGGTTGCGTCGTCAGGAGGCATTGCTATCCGTTGGGTTCACCAACGGCTACTCACGGTCGGCCCCTGTTCACATGTTGAGCCGGGACCGAAGGGTCTCGATTTCATTCATGATATTCACCATGATATTGAGAAAGAGCCCGCGCGGTTCCAGGCAATCAAGTAAGACGTTCAGATCTTCCAAAGTGAGAGCACCCCGGATTAAGAGCGGTCGATGGGCTTTCTGAACCTTCTGGAAATATCCCACCATTTCCCTCATCGGCGGTCCGCAAACATCGTTATTGATTTCGAAACACCGGATCTCCTCGATCTCCAGGAAGGCATCCAGCAGGAACATCGAGCTGGAATGTAGATGAATAAAGGCGCTGGCAAAGTGGCTGGCCAGCTTGCGGTCCACCGGCTGGACGAACTTTCGATAAAGACTGGGGGAATAGACAGCGGTCGCATCCTCTTGCATCCGAACGATTGGACCGGGGGACCACAGGGAATACTGACCGTCGAAATAACCGCCATGAAAGAGCGGGATGACCTTCCAGAATTCTTGCGTAAACTCGCAGAAAACATCGCCCAACCGCGCGAGCAACTCGGCGGATTTTTGCGGGTCATCGGTAAGGTCGAGGATGCTCTGGCTATGGCCGCGCAGTGCCGCGTGCAGATCGGTGGGCCCCAAATCGGCGGCGTGGCTGACAGGAAACAAGCCTCGAGATTCCACCGCTAGAGCCTGGCCAAATTCCACATACTTTCTGAACCAGGGATTGTGAAGGTCCAACCGCACTCGCAGTGCCTCCTCCCAGGAGAGGCCCTGTTCCTCACCCATTACGTTGTCAGATAGAATGCGCATTTTGCATCCCAGCGCGCCGGGAAGGAAGGGAACAGCCACTTGCGTGGGCGCCGCGCCTCTCAGGAGATCGTCATCGACCACCTCGCCCTCGCGCACGATGCGCACGTGATCATCCATAAAAGCGGCCGGATTAATCATCTCGGGCGTCAGGTAATTCGAGGAAGCCCAGCGCCTACAGGCGGAAAACTCACCGAAAGGAAACCAGCCGACAAAAGTGAAACCCACAAGAGGCCGTTTGACATCCGCCAGGCTCCAAAAGTCCTTGTACCTATCGATTTTTGCAGGGTCATTTCCATACGGAACTTTGGACATCGAGACCTTCTTTCCGCGAGGGAGACCTGACACCTGATACCCGATTTACCTACTTCGCCTCTTTCCAGTTTTGTCCCACACCCAAGTCGACTTTTAACGGCACGCGCATGGGGTAAGCGCCTTCCATCTCCTCACGCACGACTTCTTTTGCCCGGTCGAGTTCCGCTTCCGGCGCTTCAAAAACCAGTTCATCGTGTACGGTCAGGATCATGCGCATTTGCATCCGCTCGCGCTTCAGGCGCGCCTGGGCTTTCACCATGGCCAGCTTCATCAGATCCGCGGCGGTCCCCTGGAGGGGCGTGTTCATGGCCTCACGCTCGGCGCGATTCCGTGCCTGCACATCGGCGCTATTGATTTCGGGCATGGGCCGCAATCGGCCGAACGCCGTACGCACGCGGCCGGTAGTGCGCGCTTGTTCCACCAGGCCGTCGAGATAGACTTTCACTTTGCTGTAACGCTCGAAGTAAGTGTCGATGTATCGCTGCGCCTCGGTTCGGCTGGTACCCGTGCGGCCCGCCAGTCCAAACGAACTGAGCCCGTAGATCACGCCATAGTTGATGGCTTTAGCCATGCGCCGATGCTCGTGGTTCTGGAGGCCGGGCGGCACACCAAAGATTTCGAGCGCCGTCCGCGCGTGGATGTCCTCGTTGCGGGTGAAGGCTTCGATCAGCAGCGGGTCCTGGGAAAGATGTGCGAGCACGCGCAGCTCAATTTGCGAATAATCCGCGGAGATCATCATGCACCCGGGGTCAGCGACGAAGGCCGAGCGGATTCGCACTCCGAACTCATCGTCAATAGGAATATTCTGGAGGTTAGGATTGGAAGAAGAGAGCCGGCCAGTGCGCGCCACAGTTTGGTTGAACGACGTGTGCAAGCGGCCAGTCCCCAGCTGGATGAATTTGGGGAGTGCGTCGATGTAAGTGGATTTGAGCTTGGCTCGCGTGCGGTAGTTGATGATCTTGCGCGGCAAATCGTGCTTTTCCGCGAGCGCTTCCAGCACCGAGGCGTCCGTGGAATACTGCCCGCTCTTCTTCAACCGCTTGCCACCGGGCAGCTTGAGCCTTTCGAACAGGATCTCGCCAAGCTGCTTGGGCGAGTCGATGTCGAAAGCCCCTCCCGCCAGGTCGTAGATTTCGTGCGTCAACGTGGTCAGTTCCCTGTCAAACTCGCCGGACATTCGCCCCAGGATCTCCGCATCGATGCGCACGCCCGCCGTCTCCACCTCCGCTAACACGGCAGCCAGTGGCAACTCGATTTCCCTGTAAAGGGTTTGCAATTCCTCGCGTAGGATTTCCGGGCGAAGCAACTCGCTCAATTGGTAAGTGCGATTTGCGGCCTCTGCAAGGGAAAGAGAAATCTTGCGGCCTTGCCGCCGCAATACCACATCGGCAAGCGCGTGGCTGGAGGCCAGCGGCTCGAGCAAATAAGAATAGAGCATGGTGTCGTCGGCTACACCCGCAAGAGCAATTCCCTGCTTCGCCAGGAGTAATTGCAGCAACTTGGAGTTGTGTACGGCCTTGCGGCGCTTTGAGTCGCCCAACGCTGGCGCGAGGAGGGGAAGCAAATCCCACGATCGCCCCAATCCGACTGTGGCTAGCCTGGTCCCATCCGACAACCCCAGCCCGGTGAGGCGGCCGGCAAAACCTTCGTCCCCCTCCACTCCCATTGCCAAGGCGAGGGAGGCGCCGGGGTCGAGCGATTTCAACCATCGTTCGACGCCCTGCGGTGCGGTCAATTCCTCCGATTCGGCTGTGGCCTCCGCCGGCGCGGGAGCTTCTTCCAGGAACTCGCGCAGGAGCGAGGTGAAACCTAACTCCTGGCAGAGCGCCGTCAGCTCAGTGATGTCCAGAGGCGCCACCTGCAATTGCGGGAGGGACGTTTCCACGGGGACGTCGGTGCGAATCGTGGCCAGCTCGCGGCTCAGCAGCGCTTCCTTGCGGAAGTCGCGCAGGGCGTCGCGATAACTCTGCTTCTTGACTTGCTCGTAGTTTTCCAGCGCCTTCTCCAGCGTCCCAAATTGCTGGATCAGCTCCGTTGCTCCTTTGGGGCCGATGTAGCTGCGCTTCTTCTCGCCCTCCGCAAGCTGCGGCTCGTGGCCGGGCAGCGGTCGGGCGCCCGGAATGTTGTCACTGGGGTCACCCGTGAGCGCCAGCCAGTCGACCACCTGCGTGGGCTCGACCCCGATAATCTCCTTCACCTTTTCCGGATCGCAGAGAGTCTCACCGTCGCTCCCCGCGCGCGAGGGCTTGAGCACCCGGACGCGGTCGTTCACCAACTGAAATAGGTCTTCGTCACCAGACACGATAAAGACTTCCGCCCGCTGGGCTGCCCCGGCCTGCGCCAAAGTGCCAATCACGTCGTCGGCTTCGAAGCCTTCGAGTTCCACCAGCGGCAAACCCAAGGCGCGGCAGAATCTCCTGACGTAGGGAAGCTGCACCGCCAGGTCTTCGGGAAACGTCGGGCGGTTGGCCTTGTATTCTTCAAACAGTTTGTCGCGAAAGGTGGGGGCAGCCAAATCGAACGCCACAGCGACGTGGACGGGTTGATGGTCCTTCAGCAACTTGCGAAGAGTGCGGACAAAGATGTAAATGGCCTTGGTCGGCATTCCGCTGGGCGACGCCAGCGCCATTTGCATGGGCGCAAAGAAGGCGCGAAAGACCAACGACATAGCATCGATTAGAAAGAGCTTATTGGCGGTTTGGGGCAAACCATCCTCCTTGCGCTCAAGTAGATGAGCTTGTCATTTTACCCCAAACACGGTCGCTTCTTGAGACGCTTCGACCATCTGGAGCACAATTTGTCAAAAGGAGGTTGACCCAGTCCATGAACCCTTGGGGCCAATCATGCCCGGCCATCGGTTGCCAATGGCGCACTTCATCATTCTTGAGTTACTGACGGATTGAGTAAGTCCGAGTACCCGCAGCCCAAGGTTGCGGCATGAAGGACACTTGATACACCGAGGACTGTTGTACGATTACCACATCGACCCGAACCTGCCACTTTACAATTAACCCGCAACCGATAGATATATAATGTATTATATTTTTACACGAGCATGGAAGCAAAGCTGCAATAAGGTTAACTCACGTCGGGAGGAACTTTGGGTCGACAACATACTCTGGCTTCAGAGGTATCGCTTTCGGGAATAGGCTTGCACACGGGGGTAACCGTCAATCTACGGCTTCGCCCCGCTCCGGTTCACACCGGAGTCGTCTTCAAGCGCACCGACCTGGACGGCTTCACCATCGAGGCGCAATCCCGCCATGTCGCCCGCGTTAGTTATGCCACCAGCTTGATGAAGAAGGGCGTGCTCATTTCCACCACGGAGCACCTGCTTTCGGCGCTGGCCGGGCTGGGGGTAGACAACGCCATCGTTGAAATCGACAACCTGGAACTCCCCATCGTAGACGGCAGTGCCCTGCCCTTCGTGAAGCTCATTCGCCAAGCGGGATTGCGGCCCCAACGCGCCCGCCGTGCTTACGCGAAGATTCTAAAACCCTTGGAGTTATCGGAAGGCGCCAAAAAGATCGCGGTCTACCCTGCTGACACCTTCGCAGTGAGCTATTCGATAGCCTTCCCTCATCCCGTGATCGGCGCACAATCTTTGGATTTCACCCCCAATGCCAGTTCGTATGAAAGCAACATTGCCCCCGCCCGGACTTTCGGTTTCCTCGCCGAGGTCGAAATGCTTCTGAAGAGCGGGTTGGTCAAAGGCGGCTCGCTCGAAAATGTCGTGGTCCTGGATCAGCAACGCGTGATGAATCCCGAGGGCCTGCGCTTCCCTGACGAATTCTGCCGCCACAAGATTCTGGACCTGATTGGCGACATTTCCTTGTTTGGACATCCCCTGATCGGCCATGTGGTTGCCGATCGCGCGGGCCACGCCATGCACTCCCAATTGGTTTCCCAACTATTGCGCCAAAAGGATTGCTGGGCGCTCACCACCAGCCTGCCGGTGAGTTCGAGCCCTCCCATTTCCGCCACAGCCGTCCTGGCCGCAGCAGGCGCTTAGTTGCACTCGAACAATAGAACAGTGGCATATCGTTTGCTATACTCTCGCTGAGCCCAAGGGCTCAAGCTAGGGGGGAGAACCACCCACAGCAGGCGGAATCCCACGAGTTCAATTAGGGGGCAAAATGAGCATTGAGGAAAAAGAAAAGGAACTTAGTGTCTATGAATCCATGGCGGCCCGATACAATGTGGCCGCCCGCAAGCTCGGACTGGACGAAGGTCTGTCGAATTATCTCCGCACGCCCAATCGCGAAATTATCGTTCACATCCCAGTTTCCATGGATGACGGCACGCTAAGGGTATTTGACGGCTACCGTGTGCAGCATAGTATCGCGCGAGGGCCTTGCAAAGGAGGTTTGCGCTACTCCCCCGATGTCAGTTTGGATGAAATTCGCGGGCTCGCCGCCGAGATGACGTGGAAGTGTGCGGTGGTAAACATACCTTTTGGGGGAGCCAAGGGGGGCATTATTTGCGACCCCTCCAAACTGTCCGTGGGCGAACTGGAACGTATCACCCGTCGTTACACGGCGGAGATTTTGGACTATATAGGCCCGGACCGCGATGTACCCGCGCCCGACATGAACACCAATGAGCAGACGATGGCTTGGATCATGGATACTTACTCCATGCACATGCGCCACACGGTTACAGGCAGCGTGACCGGCAAACCGCTCAACCTGGGAGGATCGCTAGGGCGACGCGAGGCGACGGGTCGGGGGTGCATGATCACCGCGGACGAGGCGCTGAAGCGTTTCCGGTGGCAGCGGGATAGCACCAGAGTAATTGTGCAGGGGTTTGGCAATGTGGGCTCGCAGGCTGCTCGATTAATGTACGAGGCGGGGTACAAGATCATCGGCGTCGGCGACATTTCCGGCGGCATATTCAGCACCTCCGGCATCAATATTCCGCACCTGCTGGAGTACGCCGAAAAGCACAAAACAATCCAAGGCTATGGCGGCGGCGATAGCATAGGGACGCAGGAAATCCTGGAACAGGATTGCGATCTTCTGCTACCCGCCGCAACCGAAAGCGTCATCACCAGCAAGAATGCGCACAAAATAAAAGCGAAACTTCTCGTGGAGGGCGCCAACAGCCCTACCACTCCACCGGCTGACGACATCCTGTTTGAACGGGGAGTGTTCGTCGTCCCCGATATCCTCGCCAATGCCGGCGGCGTCACGGTTTCCTATTTCGAATGGGTACAGGACCGCCAAGGCTATTTCTGGCCGGAAGCACAGGTCAACGATCGCTTGAAACATATCATGGTCTCCGCCTTCGACGGCGTGGTGGGTTACAGCCAAAAGCATAACGTCAACAATCGTATCGCCGCCTACATGCTGGCCATCGACCGCGTGGCGTTCTGCATCAAGCTGCGGGGGATTTACGCTTAGGGCTGATTACATACCCTTGTAATGCCGACCTTGAGGTTGGCATTCTGTAGGGCCGAGCGCCGCTTGGCAGGCTGTTGTGGTCGCGCCGGGGGCAGGACGAATGAGCGCTGGCAACGTGGTCAGCGCGGTTCGCTCGCCGCTCCTTCGGCAATCCTCGACCACGTACGAGTTTTCTCGCTGCCTGGGAACCATATCGGACTACTAGGCACCCTCCCAAGGAATTTTCTCCTCCCAGCAACGGGCCAGCAACGGGAATTTTTGGGACTCAATGTCAGGTTTCGTGGTTATTATATTATTTTACAATTTTTCTCTTGACAAAGACTAGGTACATCTGCTAGCATGGAGGCTAGAGCTGGCTGGCGAGCATGCTAGGCCGCAAACCTCGACAAGCGGCTGGCCCAAACGACAGACCCCAAGAGATGTTGAAAATGAAGGAACCTCCGGGGATATGTATGAAAACAAAGGAGAGGATGACAAAACGCCCGACGAAATACACGACTTTTTCCACGAAAATGCACGGATTGAGCGCTTGTTGACACGATCTGTCGCGCTTTCTGGCCGAAAATGTAGGAACTGCACGATAATCCGGCATTGGATGGTGGACAGTAGTCAGTGGGCCGTAGACGGTAGTCAGTGACCGATAGACAGTGGTTAGCGGATGGTGGCACGCGAAGCTTGTCCGTGACTCGGGGACATAGCCTGGGGTCCCGCCCGCTCCGAGTCATGGCCAAGCGGGCAACGGGGAAACTAAGAATTGACGAATGCGGCGACTGATGCGACTATGTTTATGAAAAGACAGCTAGTTAGAAGATCTTTGAGAGAAATCTGCGGTCCCAGCGAATTCCAACTTGTTGAGAGTAAGGGAGTTAGTCTGAGGACCGGTGAAGTGTGGAAACAGAAAAGATGTTAAAAATGAAGGTTGATCCGACTATATCTCTGAAAGTACAGGGTCGGGCGACAGAATGGCCGGCGATCAAACCGGGTTTTTCATGCGAAATTGCACGCAAACGAGCAATAATCGGTGGCCTAGACCAGTGGACAGTAGTGCGCCAGGAAAAACCGACAGGAATCAGGGGATGAAAAATCCTTGCGAGGAAGGAGCAGCGACCCACTCGGGCCCGAGTTTTGCGCTGTGTAGGGTTTTCAGAAGGCCAGTTTGCTGCGCCACCGGCAGCATTGACAAAGGATTCGAGAGCAAGGACAATCACAGGTCGCAAATGCTCTTCAACATCACATTTCGGAAAGGATTAGTTCGCCATGCCAGAGTTTGATGCTGAGAAAGAGTCCAAACAATTCTACGCCGACATTCCGGCGAAGCACGAACCCTTCTTTCTGAAGGGCGCGGGGGCGCTCGATTGGGGCATGCAGAATCGCCTGGCGCGGGTTTTCAATCCCGCGTCCGGCCGCACGGTGATGCTGGCCATCGATCACGGATATTTCCAGGGGCCAACGACCGGCCTGGAGCGCATCGACTTGAATATCGTGCCGCTGCTGCCTTACACTAACGCCCTGATGCTGACGCGCGGTATCCTACGCACCACCATCCCTGCGAGTTTCACGCACGGCGTAGTGCTGCGCGCAAGCGGCGGGCCGAGCATCCTCAAGGAACTCTCCAATGAGCAACTCGCCGTCGACATTGAGGACGCGGCGCGGCTCAATGTTTCCGCCATGGCTGTCCAGGTCTTCGTGGGCGGCGAATTTGAGACGCAGTCCATTCACAACATGACGCGCCTGGTGGACGCCGGCCTGCGCTACGGAATCGCCACCCTGGGAGTGACCGCCGTCGGCAAGGACATGGTGCGCAACGCCAAGTATTTCCGCCTCGCCTGCCGCATCTGCGCCGAACTGGGCGCGCAGGTGGTGAAGACCTATTACGTGCCTGAGGGGTTTGAAACAATCACCGCCTCGTGCCCCGTGCCCGTGGTGATGGCAGGCGGCAAGAAGCTGCCCGAACTTGATGCACTGACCATGGCTTACCGCGCTGTCAGCGAAGGCGCCGCCGGTGTCGACATGGGCCGGAACATTTTTCAGGCCGACGCGCCGGCGGCCATGATTCAGGCAGTCGGAAAAGTGGTCCACGAACTGATGAAGCCCGAGCAGGCATACGAGTTCTATCAGACGCTGCGGAACGAGGTGGCGGGGGTCAGGGGTTAGGAGAAAGCTGACACCTCGTGGCTACTGACTCCTCACAACGAGAAACGCATGGCAAATTCAAAAGGTCTCGAACTGCTCCGCGCCGCGACGCCAACCATCAGCGTGGGGGTGATTACGGCTAACCTGCTGTCGCTGGGCTCGGAAATATCGCTCCTGGAGCGGATGGGCGTTAAGCTGGCGCACGTCGACGTGATGGATGGCTGCTTCTGCCCTATGATGACGGTGGGGCCGCCTTTCATCAAGGCTATCAAGACTTCGCTGCTCAAAGACACACACTTGATGATCGAGGAACCGCTGGAAAAGGTGGCGGACTACGTCGCCGCCGGCGCGGACATCATTACGATTCACGTGGAGGCCTGCTCGCATGTGCATCGGGTGCTCCAAAAGCTCGCGACCCTCACCAACGCGAACGACGCGGAACGTGGAATCGTGCGCGGCGTGGCGCTCAATCCAGGCACGCCGGTGGAAGCGCTCGAACCCCTTCTCGATGAGCTTGAGTACATCCTGCTGCTTGCCGTTAACCCCGGATGGGGTGGGCAGAAATATATCCCGGCCACCGCCGTCCGCCTCGCCCGTGTTCAGCGCATGATCGCTGACTCGGGCAAGAATATCATCCTGGGGGTTGACGGCGGGATCACGAAAGAGAATATCGCGGAGGTCGCCGTTACCGGCGCGGATCTAATCGTAACCGGCAGCGCCGTGTTCGACGGCAAGGCGCCGGATGCCAACGCGCGTTTTATGCTTGAGGCTGTGGCAGCGGTCAGCAATCGCCGCTAGAAATGTTGAGGCCGACTTCAAGCGGGCATAGATCTTTAGGGCACGATGCCGGGCAGAAGCCCGCCTCTACATGAGCCCTTCTCAGAGACATCCATGAAAAATCGTTGGTCTGACCAAGATGCCGATCGATTTCTCGATCAATATGCTGCGCAATGGGGAGCGGACTTGGCGCTGCGAACCTACACCACACGCTTGCTGGGCAGCGATGAAGCGCTCGTTCTTCACGGCGGCGGCAACACTTCGCTCAAAGGAACTCATCACAACGTTTTTGGCCAGGAAACGCCCGCGCTCTTCATGAAGGCCTCAGGGTTCAATCTGGGAACGATCGAGCCGGAAGGGCACACGCCCATGGACCTTGAGTATCTGATGCGGCTGTGCGGCCTTCCCGAGCTTTCCGATGACGCGATGGCAGGTGAGTTTCAAACGCATCGGCTGGTACCCAACGCCGCCGCGCCTTCCATTGAAACCCTTTCGCACGCCTATATCCCTGCGAAGTACATCGACCATACTCACGCCGACGCGATCCTGGTGCTGACTAACCAGCCTGAGGGCGACAAACTTATTCGCGAAGCGCTGGGCGAGGGCGTGGCGATGGTCGATTATGTGAAGCCCGGCTTCAAGCTGGCCAAAGCGGTGATCGCCACCTATGATGCCCACCTTGGGTGCCACGCTCTGGTCTGGATGCAGCATGGCATCATGACATGGGGTGAGACGGGGCGCGAAGCTTATTCCGCCATGATCGACCTGGTCACTCGCGCGGAGGACTTCGCCGCGCGGCGAGCTTCGCGGCCCCTTGTGGTGGTCATGCCGACATCGCTCGCCGACGCGGAAAAGCGCCTCGCGTCAGTCGCGCCGGTGGTGCGTGGACTGCTGGCGCAGCCCAGCGGAGACGCGGACCGTCCTTACCGCCGCATGATCCTCCAGCCCTTGGTCAATCACGAAACCCTGGACTTCCTCGGCTCCGATCGCGGCAAGGAGTTGGCCCTCACCCCCACGCTGACTTCCGACCACTTGGTGCGGACTAAACCTCTACCCCTGTGGGTCGATGGCCCCGACTACAGCAACCCGGCCCAATTTCGAGATCAGGTACTAAAGGGATTAGAGGTTTATGCGAGGGATTACCAGGCATACCTCGAGCGGAATGCCGCGCTGATGCCTCCCGGCATAAAGCCTTTCGATTCCCTGCCCCGCGTGGTTTTGTTGCCCGGACTTGGAGCGCTATGCGCGGGCAAGGACGCGCACGCGGCGCGAATCGCACACGACATTACCGCGCAAACACTCGCCGCCAAGGCGCGAACAGCCACGATGGGCACTTACCGAGGCCTCGGCGAAAGCCATCTGTTCGAGGTGGAGTACTTTACCCTGCAACACGCCAAGCTCCGAACCGGTGAACCACCCCTCGGTCGTGAGGTCGCAATTGTAACTGGAGCTGCCGGAGCAATTGGCTCAGCGATCGCCGAAGGCCTTCTGGAGAACGGATGCCACGTTGCGCTCACCGACTTACCCGGCGCGGCGTTGGACAATCTGGGTGAAGAGCTGAAAAAGAAACACGGCGAGCGCGTGATCACCGCCCCCCTTGATGTGACCGATCCCTCCTCTGTGACGCAAGGATTTGCCGCCGTCATCAGAACTTGGGGCGGCGTCGATTTGGTCATCGTTAATGCCGGCGTGGCTATGGTTTCTTCACTCGAACAGATGGACCTCGCGGCGTTCCAGCGCGTCGAGCGGGTCAATACGGACGGAACCCTCCTGCTGCTGCGTGAATCGGCGCGCCACTTCCGCGCGCAGGGGACGGGCGGCGATATCATTCTGGTGTCCACCAAGAACGTCTTCATGCCCGGCGCGAAATTCGGCGCTTATAGCGCCACCAAGGCCGCGGCGCATCAATTGGCTCGCATCGCCAGCCAGGAAATGGCGGAACTGGGCGTGCGCGTCAACATGGTCGCGCCGGATGCCGTCTTCTCACACGGAAGCCGCCGGTCCGGGCTGTGGGCAGAAGTCGGCCCCGATCGCATGCGCGCGCGCGGACTGGATGAAAAGGGCCTCGAAGCATACTACCAATCGCGCAACCTCTTGAAGGCAGCGGTTACCGCCCAGCACGTTTCGAGAGCGGTGCTGTTCTTCGCGACTCGGCAAACACCCACCACCGGCGCTACCATTCCCGTGGACGGCGGATTGCCCGATTCGACGCCACGGTAAGACAGTGGATAGTGGCTAGTGTCAAGAATAGGCGAAGCTCGAAAATCGAACTTCGAAACTCGCCACGATTTTCATGTTTCGATGTTCGAGTTTTGATAGCCTGAAGCAACTGACCACTGACAACTGACTACTGCCAACTGCCCGCTGAATGTTACAATCCTTGCGAATGGCCAGCACGACCCAGGAATCAACACGCGTTATTGGAATCGACCCCGGGTTGAACATCACCGGGTACGGCGTGGTCGTGAGCAAGGGAAGTGACGTGAAGCTGCTGGAAGCGGGCGTAATCCGCTTGCCACCTAGTCAGGGTCAGAATCTTCCCGCGCGCTTGGAATCGCTCTTCCACGAACTTCAGCAAGTGATGAAGGAGTTCAACCCGCAGGCCATGTGCCTGGAAGAAGTATACAGCCATGCGGATTACCCACGCACCGCGATCCTGATGGGCCACGCGCGCGGAGTCATCTGCCTGGCGGCCAAGCTGGAAGGAATTCCCGTGCTGAGCTTTTCCGCCAAGCGCGTGAAGCAATCGGTGACCGGCAACGGTAACGCCTCGAAGCTCCAGGTGCAGCGCGCCGTCCAGCACTACTTCTCGCTCGACCGCACGCCGCACCCCCCCGATGTGGCCGATGCGCTCGCCGTCGCGCTATGCTATGTGAACGGGATGCGGTTTGGGCACTTGGGACATGGGGAGAGGCGAAGCTCGAAACTCGAAAATCGAAACTCGTGATCACCTGCCGAATTTCGCGTTTCGATTTTCGAGTTTCGTTATTATCCTAACAACTGACAACGGACAAAGGACCACGGACCCGAGACATGATCTCTGAAATAACCGGTGAAGTTCTCTACGACCGCATTCAACGCCATTCGTTGCTGGTTCGTGTACAGGCGATGTGCTACGAAATCTTCGTGCCTTCGGGAATCGCCTCGCGCCTTCGCACCTCGCCGGAAACCGAGCGACGCAATCCCCTGACCTTTTACACAATCTATTACATCGATGGCGGTCTGGGTGGCGGTCACTTAACTCCCAAGCTGGTGGGTTTTCTCGACCCGCTCGACCGCGAGTTTTTTGAAACCTTCACCACCGTGCCGGGCGTTGGTTTTATGCGGGCTTTGAAATGCCTTATCCGTCCGTTGAATGAAATCGCCATGGCCATCGAGGGAGGCGACGCCGCTTTCTTGAAGGAACTCCCCTATATTGGCGCCAAGACTTCGGAGAGGATTATCACCGAACTGCGCGGGAAAATGGCCAAGTTTGCATTGGCGCGCACGGAAGAACCCCTTTCCGTCGAGCAGGAGTCCGCCGCGGGATTGAAACAAGAAGCTCTCCAGGTACTCGAACAGTTGGAGTATTCGCGCGCCGAGGCCGTGCGCATGGTCGAGGAGATTTTCGCCAAGAACAAGAACCTGAAAACGACCGAGGACTTTCTACGGAAGGTCTTCGAGCAATTGCACCCGAAGAACTAGGTTACAGGGAACAGGTTACAGGGAACAGCTCCCTATAACCTGTTCCCTGTAACCTGTAACCTAATTTCCTATGCCGAGAGAACGATTAGTTTCGCCGGAACTGATTTCGAAAGAAGAAGAGAGCTTCAATCGCACCCTTCGCCCGTCCAATATCGACGAGTATGTGGGGCAGAGGAAGGTTGTCGAGAAGCTCTCCATCGCTTTGCAGGCGGCCAAGCAGCGCAGCGAATCGCTTGAGCACGTACTGTTTTTTGGCCCGCCGGGCTTGGGCAAAACCACGCTCGCCTACGTCATTGCCAACGCCATGGGGTCGAAGATCACCACGACATCGGGGCCTGCGCTCGAGCGAACCGGCGACCTAATGGGTATCCTGACGAATCTCGGCGAGGGTGACATCCTCTTCATCGATGAAATCCACCGCCTCCCTGCCAACATTGAGGAATTTCTCTACCCGGCCATGGAAGACTACAAGGTGGATTTCGTTGTCGACAAAGGAATGTTCGCCAAGACCATTAATGTTCCCCTCAAGAGGTTTACGCTGGTGGGCGCCACCACGCGCGCCGGGAGTCTTTCGGCGCCACTCCGCAACCGCTTTGGACTCTCCTATCACCTCGAGTTCTACACGGTGGATGATCTGCGGAAGATCATTCGCCGATCGGCAGGAATTCTCAAGGCTCAGCTTGATGAACCCGGCGGTACGGAAATCGCCCGCCGCGCCCGTGGCACGCCGAGGATTGCCAATCGCCTGCTCCGCAGGGTTCGCGACTACGCCGATGTCAAAGCCGACGGCGCCATCAATTCCGGCATCGCGATCGATGCATTAAAGCTCGAAGGCGTGGACGACCATGGCCTGGACGATCTCGACCGTAACTTCCTGTCTACGATTATTCGCATCTACAATGGCGGGCCTGTCGGGGTGGAAGCCATTGCTGCTACATTGAATGAAGAAGTCGATACGCTTGTGGATATGGTTGAGCCTTACCTGCTCCAGCAGGGCTTCGTCAGCCGCACCAAATCAGGGCGGAAGGCCAACGAACCGGCTTATCGGCTTTTGAATTTGCCCTTGCCCGGCGTTGGCCCACGAACACTGTTCGACTGAGCCGCGCATCCGGCTAACCGAGATTAGCTGCATGTTACCTGAAACGAGTCCTGCCACCGGGCCTCCCCGCACTCGCTCACGGCCTGGGAAGCAAGTTTACCTTTCGATCGGTTCGAATCGGGGAGACCGGGCGGCAAACCTTCGGCGCGCCGTGGAGGAACTTGGGAAAAGCGGAGTGAAGGTCCAGCGGGTCTCGTCATATTACAAAACTGAACCCGTCGATTTTGGGCCCCAGGCGTGGTTCCTGAATTGCGCCGTAGAAGCCTCGACGGAGTTCATGCCGATGCAGCTTCTCAAAGCCGTCAAATCCGTAGAGAGGGCTCTTGGGCGGCGCCCGGGAGTAAACAAAGGCCCGCGACCGATTGACATTGACATCCTGCTTTACGAGAATGTGGTGGTCCGGACAGCGGTCTTGATCATTCCCCACGAGCGCATGAACGAAAGGCGATTTGTACTGATCCCTTTGCGAGAACTTGCGCCCGCGGCCCGTCACCCGGTGAGCAGAAGGACGGTCGCGGAGTTGCTCCAGGACTCGCCGGATCTGAGCCAGGTGGTTCGATATAAACAAGAGGAATAACGTGCCGCTAAGAAGCCAAAAAGCAAAAAACGAGATTCGAAGATCGACGCGATTCTCGGTTTTCGAGTTTCGATTTTCGGCCTTTCCAGGTTTTCCGCGCATCACCGCACTCGCCACGATGGCGCGATGGCCTGAGGTCACCCATGCCTAAGCCGCGGGCTCACGAGCCCTTGCGCTTCATCGCCATCGAAGGCCCAATTCGTGTGGGGAAAACCACTCTCGCCGACCTCCTGGCGGACCGCCTCCACGGCACCCGCATTCGTGACGACGAAGACAATCCCTATCTAAAGGCCTTTTACAGCGACAAGCCGGGCGCTGCTCTGCTGGCTCAATTGCACTTTCTCATCCAGCGCTTCAAGCAGTGGCAGGCGCTGGACCTGGCGAAAAAGACCGACCGAGTGATCATTAGCGATTACATTTTTGAGAAGGACAAAATATTTGCCTATCTGAATCTCGCCGACGAGGAACTTGAGGTCTACGACCAGTACTACGACATATTCGCCGAACAAGTCCCCATCCCGGATTTAGTGATATACTTACAAGCGAAGCCGGAGGCGTTGAGGAAGCGAATTGAAAAGAAGAATGTGCCGTTCGAGCCCCGCATTTCCGATGATTACTTGGAATCGGTGGTGAATGCTTACGAGCACTTCTTCTTCCATTACAAGTCCAGTGACTTGCTGGTAATCGAAACGTCCGAGATCGATTTCGTCGACCGGAACGAGGATTTGCAGGAGCTCCTCCACCGCCTGAGCCAGCCGGTTACCGGCACGCAGTATTTCCTGCCGCTCGGATCCGCGTCGGCGGACTGAGACGGGTGCAACGAGCAGCTCGCGCCACCGGGGGTAAAACGACCGCGAGCAAACTCCGAGTTTGAAGACCCTCTCCGTCCAGGTAGGTGGAGGTCCTCCCGGACCCCCGGGCGCTACGTGCTTGGCGCCGGAGTAACTTCCTGCGACAGAGAGGGTCTTCTGCTTTTGAATCATTGGGCCATCGGGTCATCGAGCCATTCATAGAACTGCAACATTCGATGCGTGCTTGTTTGCTAGCCGTTGGCCACTCAATATGTGTTCCTGATTCTCAGTGGCCGGATGACTCGATAGCTCGATAACCAAATACTTTGAGGTAAAGCCATGGACCAGAATTCACAGGCCGTGAGCAAGGTTACCGTACCCCTTATCATCGAACGGAAGTTGCGCGGAGAGAAGGTCTCTTGCCTGACGGCTTACGACTACCCGGCCGCGCGCCTGGTCGACGAAGCGGGCATCGAACTGATTCTCGTGGGTGACTCGCTTGCCCAAACCGTTTTGGGATATGATTCAACAGTACCGGTTACTGTTGAGGAAATGCTTCATCATTTAAGGGCCGTGCGCCGGGGCGTCCGCCGGGCACTGCTGATTGTCGATATGCCCTTCGGCGCGTATCACGTGAGCGACGAACAAGCGTTGGCCAACGCGATTCGTTTCCTCAAGGAAGGCGGCGCGGAGGCCGTAAAACTTGAGGGCGGAGTGAAACGTGCGCCGCTGGTGAGAAAACTCGTGGAAGCACAAATTCCCGTCATGGGGCATATCGGCTTGACGCCCCAGTCCGTTCACGCCTTGGGGGGGTATCGAGTGCAAGGCAAAACCCTCGATTCCGCTGCCGAGATTCTGGCCGATGCCGAAGCGCTGGAGGAAGCCGGAGCTTTTGCCGTCGTCCTGGAAGGGATCCCGCGCGAGCTCGCCGCGATTATCACCCGCCGTTTGCGAATTCCCACCATCGGAATCGGGGCTGGCCCCGACTGCGATGGCCAGGTGCTGGTGTTTCACGATGTGGTGGGACTCAGTTACATGCCGCCCGCGAAATTCGTTCGTAGCTACACCAACCTACGCGAAACGCTTCACCAAGTCCTGATCAGGTTTCGCACTGACGTCGCGGAGGGCCGCTACCCCGACGACCACGAGTCGTATCACTGGACCGCCGCGATGCGCCAGCAGTTTGAAAAGGAAACCAGCCGCTCCGCTTGACCTGCTTCCCGTGCGGAGCGCGCGGCCTGGCGCCCGGCCCGTACCGCTCCCGGACGGCCATCGCTGGTGGGGGCTCTCGACTGTACTCGAAGAAAATGCACACCCGACTGATTACTTCGGTTGCGGACTTGCAAAGCTTCGTGCGCGAATTGCGCCCCCGCGGCAGGTCGCTGGCCTTGGTGCCGACCATGGGGGCGCTGCACGAAGGCCACCTCAGTCTCATCCGCCGGGCCAAGCAGCAGTGTGACGCCGTGTTGGTTTCCATCTTTGTCAATCCCACGCAGTTCAATTCCGACGAGGATTTTACCCGCTACCCTCGCGACCTTCAGAAGGATGTCGAGGTCCTCCGCGCTCTCAACGTCGATGGGATTTTTACTCCTCGCGCGGAGGATCTCTACCCGGCAGGTTTCGACACTTTTGTCGAACCGGGCAAGCTCACCGCGCCCTTCGAAGGCGCCGCGCGGCCTGGTCATTTCCGCGGCGTCTCGACCATTGTTCTGAAGTTGTTCAACCTCGTGCAACCCGACCTCGCCTACTTTGGGCAGAAAGATTTTCAGCAGGTCCAGATCATCCGCCGGATGGTGGATGACCTCAACCTCCCGGTGCGCCTGGTGATCTGCCCCATCGTGCGGGAGGCCGACGGCTTGGCGCTGAGTTCCCGCAACGCCCTGCTCAGCCCCGCAGACCGCCAAGCCTCCACCGTCCTGCACCGTTGCCTGCGTCACGGCGATACCCTCGTTCAGGCAGGGGAAGTCCGGGCCCAGAATCTGCTACAAGCCATGCGCGAAGTGGTCAATGCCGAACCCCGGGTGACGCTCGAATACCTGGCGCTGGTCAATCCCTTGCAGTTTGAGCCCGTGGAGCGCGTGACCGCCGGCACGGTGGCCCTCCTTGCCGCTCGGGTGGGCGCGGTGCGGCTGATTGATAATCTGATTCTTGGCCCGCCCGGAACAAACCCGGAACTTCTCCTGCAACTGGCCTTTGC
>Ga0187860_1000647_pt1 | contig 32788 bp, 32 predicted proteins | sample June2016WEW_10_4_FD_132981 | JGI IMG/M metagenome (GOLD analysis project Ga0187860, IMG submission 132981) | Peatland microbial communities from SPRUCE experiment site at the Marcell Experimental Forest, Minnesota, USA - June2016WEW_10_40 | ecosystem: Environmental > Terrestrial > Soil >...
AGAAGCGCTTCCAGACAAAAAAAGCGCCAAACTCGGCAAAATGACCGAACGCGCCTACCTCGCGAAGGTCCGCTATCCATCAACGCTTCTGCGAAGCGTTCTCGCACAACCAAGACCCGGAGCTGCCGTTCGATGATCAAATTTGCTGCGCTGCGGGGTGGTCTTCCAATGACCCCTCAAACGGCCCCCGCGACGTGGAAGCGGAAGCTGTCCCCCGCTACCGGAGGGGTAGGATATCCAGAGCCTTAAGACCGCTCCGGTTGACCTAGCAATTTTTACTTCCGCGACATAGCAGAAAGGGCTAAAACTCTTTACACCCTTCGTCGCTCCCTCAGCCAATTGATTGAGTCGGGGAATGAAGCGATGTCGCCCCATGAACAAAATCGCCGACTAGACAAGAAAATGCTCTCTCCAGCTCACATCGTCTTTGTGCAGGAGGAGTTGCACATGTGGATAGGACGAATTGACATTCCTGATAGCAGGCTAGTCGATATCCTTCACCCTGATCGGCCGATGACGAGAAAAGAATTTGTCTGCGTAATTGCTGAGGACCAAAATAATGGAACATGCGAGCTAAGTCGGCAGGCGGGTACTGGCGCGAAGCGCTTGCTCACCCATCATCGCGATATTCTCGAGGCACAAGCTGTTGCTAGCAGGTGGGTGGCTGGTCGCTTTGGCCGAGCTTTAGGGACTGGAGACCATTGGCGACCAGTGTGGTGGCAAGAGTGAGAAACGAGCGCTCGAAGATCACAGGGAGGCTTTCGGATAAGCGAGGGAATTGCAGTCTCTTCATCAAACTGTGACGCTCGCTTTCCAAGGCGAGCGCTTCCGTTCGTTAGGGGGTGAGGCAATGCGTGGCGCGAAACCAGAGCGTGGCCCGCTTGGCGTTCTTATATTTATCGTCGCCGTAGGCTCAACTGCTTTTACCGGCCTATACCACAGTGTCGGCGGTGTCGGGCTGACATTGATACTTCTGGCGATTGTCGGGTCGTTGATGGCAGCAGTGATCTTAGTACTCAGATTTAGGCGAGCCCGAGCCGAAGCCGCCGCCGCTGAGGGCATCCAGCGCCGAATGGCTCTGGCTCAGAAATATGGAGCTGAGAAAGCGGACGATATCATAGCTGGGAAGATTTGGTGCGGAATGTCAGCCGATCAGCTGCGCGAATCGTGGGGTCAGCCCGAAGAAATAGAAACGGACACGTATAAGGGACGAATGAAGGAGACGTGGAAATATCGACAGTTCGGAAAGAACCGTTTTGAGGATCGGGTGCAATTGGACAATCAAAAGGTCGTTGGTTGGAAGGGGAAAGGGAATGTCGAACTTGACGAAAGCGATTTGGACGAAACCGAGACGCAGAAAGAGGAACTCCATTTTCACGAGCGGGATGGGCGCTTGCCAAAGGGGCAATCTCAGGCCAACGATGAAGCTCAATCAACTTTCGAGGTTGGTGATCGGGTGATAGGTCAATGGACAGACGGTGCTTGGTATCCAGGGACGATTGCTGGTCTCAAGGGCGGCCGATACGATGTTGATTTTGACGACGGAGACAAGAAAATGTTGTCGGCAAAAAAGCTAAAATTACTAGAGCCGGAAGATTTGCGTGCTAGCCAACATAAGCTGCCACGATCAAAATGATAGCTACAATGACGAAAAAGTAAAACAGCAAGCTGTACCATATTTGAATGATCGGGCTTCTTATGCGACGAGCGCTCCCAAAAACTCCGCCGATCCTTGTTGGAAACATGTACTCTAACCAAAGCAGCATCTTGCCGGGAGTAAAGAGTATCCACCACCAGAGCGGCTCCTCAGCAACGTCATGGTCCTCACGAAAGAGGTCTTTGGATACCGCTTCTGACCATCGGTCATGGTCGCGCGACCTTGGAGAGCCATGATTTGGCCGGACGAATTTTGTCGGCATTTCATTTTACCCAAAACCGGGCTGCGATGTGTAGCACCGGTTATTCGCCTTGCGAGCGGTGATTGGCCGCCACTTACGTTCTTTTCGGCTTTCTCCGAGTGAACGGGCGGGACGCTTTGACAGCAATCTTTCTTACTTAATTTTTCTTATTCCGGACGGTCCGTAAGCCTCGCTTTCTGCGCACAACATAACCCATCGTGATATTCCCCGTTCGCGATGCAAAAACAACGAAGGCCAAAAGGCCCGTAAACGGTATTATTCACCCAAAAGTGATGCTGCACAAGTAACATAGGAGGGGGGTGACGTAGGAATTGGTGCATGACGCTGCGGTTGTCTTGGCGCACTTGTGGAGCGACAGGCACCGCCCGTTTCTATGGCGACCCAAATCTGCGCAAGTCAAACAGGCGTACTTGCTGCATCGCCATATGGTCGAAAGTGGCCCATATCGACAGATATTGCGCTGCAACCTGATGTCCGCTTTCGGCGTACTGCGGAAGTCCCGGAACATCACCGTGACAGCGTTAGCGCAGTGATGTGGGCAATAACCGCCGTGCTATTCCGAAGACTGAGCGGGTCGCAGTTTCCTACCGTTTCAACATGAAGCACAATTGGTGGCCGCGCAGGAGCAGCCGACGACCTATTGGACCGGGAATGATCATCGGTTGCGGGCGGAGCACTTATAGTGCTGTCGCAAGCGCACGATGGCCACTGCGCGCTGTCAGCGAGCAGCGATCACTCGCCGCTAGTTCATTCTTTCAGTCGCGAGTTGCGCTTTGATCATATTCGTCATCATGCCGTGCTCGTCGCGCAAGATCTGCATCATTTCGACTGAGGCAGGGGTCACCTGCATAACAGGCGGTCCAGCCGCGTGACTCCATTCGAAGCTAAAGAGCATTCCCCCAAGGACACTGGCGAGCACCGCCGTACCGAGGAACCGACTTAGCAGTGGCATATTCTGCAACTTACCCATCCCATGCCCATGTCCCTGCCGTTTTCAAACGGCTGATTGAAATTCAAACGTATGTTTAAGTCGTCTGCCAGCGAGGAACAAGGGGGTTTTTGTGAATTTTTCGCTGCTGCGCTTTTTTGGCCACAGGCAGTCGTAAGGTCGCTCTCGGTGCGCGTTGGTGCCTCGGGTGGCCTTACGGACGATAGCGCCGGAAGCCGGCGGGTGTCTTCTCGATCAGCTATGGTGGATCGGTTTCCGGCAATATCCTCGGACTTGCTCTTTGTAGCCTCGGCCCGTCTGGTCGCGAACCCGTACCGGGGTCCAGCCAAGCTGCGCCATCAGTTTTGCAATTCACTGATAAACGGGTGCTCTTCGTTGGCGTGGCCTCGTGCAGCTTGTACTTGGGCGCGATAACGCGCGTAACGCTCGTCAAAGCGACGCATCCTGGCGAACTCGGTCACGCCTTTCACTTCATTCCTCTGGGGCGCCTTGATCCAGCGGAGCCCAGGCGGTGGCTCTTTAATGTGGCAATGCATAGCGAGACACATCGCCGACTGATAGCTCCGGGTGAAAATCGGCGTCCCGCCAAAGATGTGCCCCAATACCTGATCGACTTCGTATCGGCGCGACGGGGCAAGCCGCTCGATCGTCCACAAACCTGTTTCGTCACTTTCCCTGACCAGAAGAAAACTCCCCCGGAACCAATGATCGTTCTCTATGTCATGCTCGAAATAATGAGGCGTGGCTTCGCGCCAGCCGCCCGGTTCGCGCATTCCATCACGATACCCTGCCTCGCGCAGTAATTCGTCGCTGGCAATCACAACTCCCCATGCCAACGGCATGAACCAGTCCGGCAAGCAGGCTTTATCCCGATCAAGCGCGTGCTCAATAAGATGCGGTGGGAACTCCTCGCAAAATCGCTCCCACTCCAAGAGCCTAATTTCTGGACGCTCAACATCATAGAACATGGCACGGATCCTTCTGTTAATTCGTTCCACTGTGCATTGGGCTGTTAAGGTGCGAGGTTCCTACCGTGTCACCCTGCTTAAAGCTGGTTCGGCTCCGTGACTCCCGAACAGGGCGCGTCCAGCCCCGAGTAACCGTGTCACGGTAGCCGCCCGGCATGAGTCGTCGCGACTTGATCGGAATAAATAATCCCAACGAACGCATGGTCTGAGCGATCCGGCGGCCATTGCCGGTGGTCTTCGGCAGCCCGAGCAGATCGAGCAAGGCGAAGGTGCTTATGGCATCCATGCCACGCACAATCTCCTCCACCCTCTTCCGAAAAGGGTCGGCGTCGTGTTGAGCCGCTTCAGCTTGGGCGCGACGAAGCGTCTCTATAAAAGATTCCTGGAATTTCACGATAACAAACCCCTCTGATGACGCGATCCTCGGTCTTTTTCGCCAATTGATCCGCCACAAGTCTTGGTTCCTAATCTCTAACAGAAAAGGGTTAAAGAGTGGCTAATGGCGGTGATACGCTTGTAAATGGAGGTAGTTCTCATACGGTAATTTGCTACCGTAACGTCGAGCGACCATCCGCCAAGACGCCGCTGCATCCGCCGCAGGTGATTGTCGTCGCGGCGGGTGGTCCAGTCTGAAACCTCGTGGCGGGCGGATCAGCCTTCGACACGCTCCTTCGCTCTTTTGAGAACACCCCTGCCTTCCTCAATAGGCCCGCAATGACTCCCAGGAGTGCGCAGGCTCATTTGCAGCGCGCGGCCGGTAGGGGGGAAGCCGCAACGGACCAAGACGCACCAGATCGAAGTTACGCGGGGGGCTTACACGGTGAGACGCCAGCACAGTGATCGGGGACGATCGTCTAGGGGTTATACCTGTGACCTTGTAAAACCTGGCATCAAACAGAGCCAATCGAGCTCGTGGCGGATTAACCATCTATCGTCTTAGTCTGTTACCGGCACGATTGAGGTCGCGTGGCGGTGCCGGACGCAGCCTGTTTATTATTGCATCGGCATACGGCGGCTGCACGCGCGGTCAATAAGTTGCTGCAGATGGCAGGCGGTCAATGCCCCCCTAAAGGGGGGGCAATTGACCACCACCACCACTGCCATGGGGGATTGGTCAATCAATTGACCAGTGAATTGACCAATTGACCACCATTATTTGCCACGAGCCTTTCGCTCCGTTGCCGCAGCCCTGTCAGCGGCGCTCGTTTTGATTTGGCGCGCCGGTCCAGACCCTTCTTCGTCCGGCCTCTTTTCTTCATGCGATGCAGCCGCGTCGCGCGCTACGGCGCCAGCGTTAACACCTGCATCTGGCCAGGGCGTTCGGGCCCAATCGACCCGTAGCCCGCGACCCCGGCGAAACCGTCCCTTGGTTGAGATCGGTTCCTCGACGAGCCAGCCTTCGGATTTCATGTTATTGGTGGCGCGTTCGGTGACAACCTCAAGGTCGCCAGGCTTCCATATCTTGGGGAGCGTCGCATTCGCAACCGTAGCCATCGCATCATTGAGTAAAGCGCGCTCGTTATTGGCACCAGCGGGGCTGGGACTGTACGGATATGACTTGCCGTCGATCAACTTGCCCCGGTGTACGATATCGAGGATCGCCTTTCGTATTTTTTGATCATCTGCCGTGAGAGGAGCCGCATTGTTGAGAAGGGCCGGCGCCCGATCTTGGTTATGGGCGGCCCGTCGCCAAGCCTGCGCCAGCGATCAAGCGTCCGCTTGACGGCACACTCTTCGACAATTGCGAGCAACGGTTTCTAATTTACAGCTTGATGCGAGGCTCAGGGGCTGACGGACCCCGGGGGTGCGCGTTTCGCCTTCCTCGTCACCTGGATCGGCGACCTGTAGCTGCTTCACGAAATAGACCTTGGTGCCGTGCTCGCCCTTGCGCACGTTGCCGCCCAAGTCCAAAGCCTGCTTAAAAGTGAGATAGCGCGGTGTCCGATAGCCGGCATTCGCCGCCATCCACAACAGCACAACATTGCAGCCCGAGTAGGGCCGATTGGTGACGGCGTTGCACGGCGTGTTTGCGCCGGCCGTTGCCGACCAAGGTTTGATCCAGGGTGCTGCCCCACGCTCCAACTCCGCAACTATGCGGGCAGACACCTCCGCATAAAGATCGCGCCGCATGACACCGCCTCGCTGCTACAGCGCGACCGTGTTTGGCGTCGCGCACCGTCATACATCGTATCACATCGCAATCCAAAAACAACTGAAATCGGATGACGCTGCAAATTATTTTTCGCCCGTTGTTTTTGTTTATGTTTTTGGGCTACTGTTTTGATACGATTTCGGATGGGCCGGGAAAGCAATCAATGGCTAAGGATGAAATTCGATCGGTCGTTTTGAACCTGAGAATGCGGCCGTCATTGAAGGCTGCGCTTGAGAAGCTAGCCGAACGCGATCAGCGTACGCTTTCGAATTGGATCGAGCTTGTGTTAGAGCGAGCTGTAAAAGACGCTGAGAGCAAACGGCGTTGATTGGCGCTGCAAAGTGAAATCCCAGGAACGGCCACGCCAGCCCGGCCTACCGAAGGCCTCTACCCTCCCCCCATGCTGGACAGGCGGCACCCTCTTTTTGAAGACAAACGTGACCCATCCAGACCTAGGACAAAAATAGGTCTCTTAAGGTTTGTTAACCGGGACCACCTCTGTTCGCCAGCTCACTCAAATATCAGAGCGTGCTTGGCGTTATCTACTGACCATGACTTGAAGCGACCGAGGAAGCTCTGACCCACTAACGGATTGCTCTTTTCTGACGCGATACTGCCAGTTACATTTTCTACGACCTTGCCGCCAACTTTGAGCGATCTGATACGAAATGTCTGCGAAGGAACCGTTGATCCATCAGCGAGCACATATGTTTTCTCTCCAAGAAAATCAGATTTTGCGAGAGTTCCCGCGCGCACTAGGGTCATTACAACATCAGCAGGAATACTCACATCAGCCGCGCCGCTATCTACGATAAAGTTCAAAGTAATGGCGTCGTTTATGAGAACGGGAACAACGTAGATGCCCCCTACTTCCCGCATCGGTACGGATGTTGCCGAAGCACTAAGTTGTCCCCGCTGCCACTCTCGCGCGAGCTTCTGCGCTTCGGCTATCTGCGCTGGGGTCATTCGCTGTTCAACTAGCTCTCGATTTTTCAGCGCATCTTGATCCCCCTGCGCCGCAGCCAAGTTGAACCACATGTGTGCGTTGACGTAGTCCTGCGGCACGCCCTGGCCGTCAGCGTACATGACACCGAGATTGAATTGGGCGGCGGCGGAGCCTTGATCGGCAGCCTTCCGATACCACTTCATCGCCTCGGTGAAGTTCTGCGGCACGCCCTGGCCGTCAGCGTACATGACACCGAGATTGAATTGTGCATAGGCGTCGCCTTGGTCGGCAGCGAGGCGGTACCACTTCATCGCCTCGGTGAAGTTCTGCGGTATGCCTTGGCCTTCGGCGTACCTGGCCCCGAGAATCACCTGGGCATAGGCGTTGCCTTGTTCGGCAGCGAGCCGATACCACTTCATCGCCTCGGCGTAGTTCTGCGGCACGCCGTGGCCTTTCTCGTACATGACCCCGAGATTGCCTTGAGCGGCGGCGTTGCCTTGTTCGGCAGCCTTCCGATACCACTTCATCGCCTCGGCGTAGTTCTGCGGCACGCCGTGGCCGTCGGCGTAGCCCATGTAGGTCTGATCACCGCCGCCAGACTCGTACATGGACCCGAGTAGGACCTCGGCGAGGGCATTGCCTTGTTCGGCCAACGGACGAACAAGCCGCAGCGCGGTCGCGTAGTCGCCTCTGCCAACTGCGGCGTTTGCATCAGCTATTCTGTAGACATCATCTGTTGATAATATCGTGGGCCGATTGGTTATCCCGGAATTAGATGTATTTTTTGAAGCGCCATCCAATACCGATAAAGCCACCACACCAGATAACGCGCTCACTGCGATCACTCCAGCGACCGCCCACGAATTTGAGTTGATACCTGCTTCATCACGATCCATCCTTGCCGCCACCATTACGGCGGCCATTCGTGCGCCGAACGTAAGAACTAAACCCAAGGCAAGCTGCCCGACAGCCGACCAATCACTGTGAAATGCTGAGGCAAGCATCCCAAGCGGCACGATACCGACCACGCCCATGATGACGCCGACGAATACACCAAACACGCCCCAGTACTGGAGCGTCAGTAAGAAACCCAAAATCCACGTAGACGCGCCGAAAATGACGGACGAAATAAAGAGGCCATACGCGGAGAATTTTCGTGTCGCGCGGAACAACGCACAAGGCAGAAGAACGAAAACGCAAACTGCAAAGGCAATTGTTGCCGCAATGAGTAGGTACCCAAGAACGTTTTTGGAAACCCATGCGAGCCCAGCGATATACAAGGCCACGAGAAATACGAACGCCACAAAAACCAAAATTCCGGCCAGGATAGTGCCCGCGCCCTGTAATGCTCGCATGATGGCCCTGCCGATGCTTGCTGTCGCCTTATACTATGCCGCTTGCAGCCGCTTGCCGCAATGCGCGGCGTCCTAATTGGTGCCGTGGTTGTCGCGACAGTCGTCAACGCCGCCCGCCTCGCATCGTTCACGATAGTACCGTGTGGCGCCTGCAAAGGGCGTGACCGTTTTACGCTGTTATCCGCGACGCTGACGGCCGTCGGCCAAACGGGACGTACGCTTTCACCGTTTTTGTATTTCCAGTCACTCCGCCGCGTGAATGCCTCATTCTAGGACCGGGCTTTGCCGGGCGGGAAAAGCTTTTTGCTTGGGCAAATGTCAGCGGCGGACTATCATGAGCTGCGATGGGCGTTCGAGATGGCCTCTTTATTTTCTGGCAAAGACGGATTTTGATGCATGAATTGGTTCAGAAAATCCGCTGAACAGCTACTGGCACACGGTGTTGGGCACGTGATGGATGTCCCAGCCCTACACTTCTTCAACTGCGGCAGGGCGTATTCGGTAAAAGGCGAACTCGATCGCGCGATCGCCGACTACAGCGAGGCAATTGGCTTGATCTGGAAGATGCGGATTATTTTGCCGAACGCGGCCATGCATATAGTGCTAAAGACGATGCGCGCGCGTGGACGGACTACACAGAGGCGATCCGGCTCCTTTGGCATAGAGCGGATTATTTCTTCGCTCGCGGCGATGCCTACGCCGCCAAATCCCAGTACGAGCGTGCAATCGTGGATTATGACGAGGCGATACGGCTCCATCCGCAGCTAACTTGGGCGATCAATAACCGTGCAAAGGCTATTGCGAGGAAGAATGAATTAGGCGGTGCCTGATATCTGATAATTCCCACCGGACGACTCAAGAACCGCCGGCAAAAAGCCAATCTGAACAAAACTAGGATAAGACGAGCCGCCCGGGCAATCCCACATAACTTATTGATTGAATTACATAATTCTCCATGTACGGCAGAATTATCATGAGTCCAGAATCGGGACTTGATATAAGGGGGATAAAACGGAACTGCGTCATGACTACAATCGACCCGCAGGCCCTTTTGGCGCGGTTGCTGCAAGAGGCGGCCGAGACAGAATGGCTTGAGTTTAAGCACAACAACTCGAATCCAGACGAGATCGGTCGGTGCATTTCCGCTTGTTCAAACTCGGCGATGCTCGCCGCCAAGGATCGAGCGTTTATTGTATGGGGAATTGAAAATAAGACTAAACGGAAGCTCGGAACGAGCTTTCGATTCAGTGGGACAAAAAAGGGCGGCGAGAATTTATCGAATTGGCTTACTCGCACAATTGAGCCGCGCCTCATGATGGAGTTTTTGGACTTTGATGACGACGGAAAGCAATTTTCAATCTTAGTCATCGAACCATCTTATGACCGACCAATCCGTTTTGGTGAATTTGAATATATTCGCATTGGCGAGAACATTAAAAAGCTAAAAGATTTTAAGGAGCACGAACGAGCCCTGTGGCTAGCGACAAGCCGACATGGATTTGAGGGCGCAATTGCGCTCCCGCACCAGAACCTAACCCAGGTTCTCGAAAAGCTCGATGTAGATGCATTTTATAAGCTATCACGCGAAGAAAAACCGCAGAACGATAATGAGACCATCCGAAAGCTATGTGCCGCTGAATTTATAAGAGAGGACATGGAAGGAGGATACGATATTACGAATCTCGGAGCTATTCTCTTTGCTAAGGACATCGGTTCTTTCTCCTCGATCGCTGGGAAATCTGTTCGTGTCGTAAAATACGTCGGGGTCGATAAGCGCACGTCAGAGAACGAAATCGAGGGACGCAAAGGGTATGCGGTCGGTTTCTCTGGTCTAATTCAATATGTTATCAATCGCCTCCCAACAGAAGAGAAGTACGTTAAAAGCGTGCGGATGCGCGTACCCATTTATCCCGATGTTGCAATTCGGGAGGTGATAGCAAACGCTCTCATTCATCAGGACTTTACTATCAGCGGCTCCGGACCGCTGGTGGAAATATATAGCGATCGCGTTGAAGTTATAAATCCCGGCAATTCATTGATCGCAGTCGATCGTATCATTGATGAACGGCGCTCACGAAATGAGAAACTGGCATCGACAATGCGAGGGCTCGGTCTTTGCGAAGAGAGAGGTGGCGGCATTGATAAAGCAATTATCGAGATAGAAGAGAAGTCGCTCCCAGCACTAGAATTCTTCCCGTCGGAAAACTCCATGAGAGTTGTTATCTTTGGACCAAAACAATTCAATGACCTATCGAAGGCGGATCGAGTGTGGTCATGCTTCTGTCATTGCGTAGTTCGCTGGCTCCGACATGATTATATGGGCAACACATCTCTCCGGAAAAGATTTTCGCTCTCAGACGACGAATATCAGGCTGTGTCCGCCGTGATTTCCGACGCTAAAAAATCTGGACGTATCGTCCCGGCCGAAGAAAATCAGGGCAAGCGAAACGCCCGATATGTTCCATATTGGGCGAGATGATTTTCATGCAATCGGATGATCCAGGCCAGTTAAAAAGCGACCGCCCTTGGTCGCGGGAAGAGTTGGTAGAGAGCGCACTACTGATTTAATCAGCATGGAGAGGAACATGGCAAAATCATCGAAAAGGAACGGCGGCAAGGAAAGGGTCACCCCGCCAAAACTCGCCGTACCGTTCATGGGTTCGCGGTGAAACCAGCGGCCCACTAACGCGCGTAAGCGGCCGGCTGGCAAACGCTGCCCCGCCGCGCTGCCAACGGGTTGCACAAAACGGCGTGGCGGGTATCCGGGTCGTGGGCGAGCGGTCCGTTGGTCAAGCCGGCCATGCCAGAAGCTCCGCCCATCTCACATCGCCAACGATTAGCCGGTAAGCACGTTGACAAGGATAAGACCGGCCGAACTAATGCAAAGCGCGCCTCACAGGCCATATTGCGGGGTGGGTGCTTTCGTATGTGGAGTGGTCGATTGCATCTGCCCCAGAACACTTGCTAAAAAAGTTAAGATAATACAAACACTTAGACTGTAGCTTCAATGGTGTTGACATCTGTTAACAGGGCGCTTAATTAGGGGATGTTAGGTGGCTAGACCTAAACACCCTAACGGCGACATAGAGGGTGCTGTCCGCTACGCCGAGCTTCGAGGCTGGTCCGTGCGAATAAGCAACGGGCACGCTTGGGGACGAATAAAATGTCCCTTCCACACCCGAGAGGGGTGCCAGACTAGCATCTGGTCCACTCCCAGAGACCCAGTATGGCACGCGAGGCGTGTCATTGCATATGTGAACCGGTGCCCCCATCAACAAGACAAACAAGGGGGTCAGTAAAACGGAGAACCGCGATGAACCGGTATGAATTCACTATCATCGCCTCGGGACTCGACCCGGACTCCGATGACTTCGAAGATCGCTTCTTCGAGGCCGGCTGTGACGATACAACCATCGCTTTTGTTAAGGGCCGGATCGTCATCGAATTCGCACGAGAGGCGCGCAACTTCTCTCACGCGCTTTTCACTGCGATCCAGAGCGTTCAGCGGGCCGGAGCTACTGTAGAGCATATCGAACCAGATTACCTTGTTAGTCTTTCGGATATTGCCGAACGGTGTGATCTGTCTCGTGCAGCCATCTCTCTTTTTGCTAAAGGTGAGCGGGGGGAAGCTTTCCCTGCGCCTGTGGCGCGGGTTTCAACGGAAAGCTCATTATGGGATTGGGTTGCTGTTGCGCGATGGATGTTCCGTCGTGGAAAGATTTCTCTTCCCAGCCTAATTCAGGCAAAGATCGTGCGAGATGTTAATTGTGCCGTCCTAGAAACGCAGGGCCATATAGAATATTCTCGTTTTGGCCGAAAAATATTGGACGAACTTGCTGCTTGAGGCCGTGCTCGTGATCGTTGTTTAATCAATCGCCATGCGATTGGTGGCGTTTGAACCATAATACCACGAACTTGGCCTTGTCACGTGAGTCGAACGACGTTGCTCGCGTCTCAGCTTCCACCGTTCTTCCCTTACACCTTCCCTAAAACTCATTCGGCAACCGTATTGTGCTCCGGATGGCCGAGCACTTCGCGCCCGTAGCCTCGTGAGGTGTCGGCCAGTGCGTACATTTTTATGCAATACATCAAAATAACCGCAGCAGTTGAACGTTATATTGCACGCACGATGATGGCGTGAGGGGTCGAGTAAACAATGTGGCGGGACCGTTACCCAGCAAGCATCGGCAGGGCCGTCACACGAGCGGGATAGAGGCATGCCTCACACAACTAAGGAAGCCGACCTAGCGGCCGTTAAGGCCGGCATGGAAATGAACTACGCCATCGCAAGTCACCCCAAGTTTGCTGGCAATCCGATCGTGAGCGCGGCGCTCGCCAATGCTAAAGCCAACGACGCCGCGTTTTTCGCGGCACTTTCGGAACTGGAAGCCGAGCGTAGTTTTTTTCGCATGTGGAGTACACACCGCCATTTCCGCCAAGCCTGTGCAGCCGGAGACAACGCCCACGCTGCACTTCGCGCCGCGATCGAAAGTGCGGAAGCTGAGCACGATGCCGGAAAATCAGGGACAAACGCGAATTTTACTCAAGCGATCGTAGAGACGCTGATAGCGAGCGGCACTGCGTACGGGTTGAAGGGCCAATACGACCGGGCCATTGCGGACTACGACGAGGCGATCAGGCTTGATCCGAAAAATGCCGACGCCTTATACAACCGCGGCTATGCGTACGAGAATAAGGGTGATTACGATCGCGCCATCGCCGACTTCGACGAGGCGATCCGACTTAACCCGAAATATGTAAAAGCGTTCGCCGGACGCGGCATAGCATACGCGGGCAAGGGCCAACACGACCGCGCCATCGCCGACTTCGGCGAGGCGATCAGGCTCAATCCGCAAGATACCAACGCCTTCTACAACCGCGGCAATGCGTACTGCGCCAACGGCCAATACGACCGCGCTATCGCCGACTTCGACGAGGCGATCAAGCTCGATCCGAAATATGCCCCCGCCTTCTGCAACCGCGGCAATGCGTACGGTAGTAAAGGTGACTACGACCGCGCGATTGCGGACTGCGATGAGGCGATCAGGCTCGATCCAAAAAACGCCGTCGCCTTTTATAACCGCGGCCATGCGTACTTTGAGAGAAACGATTACGACCGCGCGATCGCGGACTACGACGAGGCGATCGGGCTCAATCCGAAAAGTGCGGATTTCTTCGTCGCACGCGGCAGGGCCTACGCCGATAAAGGCCAATACGACCGCGCGATTGCGGATTACGACGAGGCGATTAGGCTCGATCCGAAAAGTGCGGGTTTCTTCAGCGCACGAGGAATTGCGTACGCGAATAAAGGCCAATTCGAACGCGCGATCGCCGACTTTGATCAGGCGATCAGGCTCGATCCGAAAGACGCAGTTCGCTTCCTCAATCGCGGTATTGCGTGCGCCGATAAAGGCCAATTCGACCGCGCTATCGCTGACTTCGATCAGGCGATCAGGCTCGATCCGAATTTTACTCTGGCAATCAGCCGCCGAGCGGAGGCCGTTGCTAAGAAGAATACATTAGGCGGCGAAACAAACGCAGAAACACTAATGGCACGCGGCAGAGACTACGCCAGTAAAGGCCAATACGACCGTGCGATTGCCGATTTCGATGAGGCGATCGGGCTCAATCCGGGAAGTGTGGACTCCCTCGTCGTACGCGGCCTTGCGTACACTGGCAAAGGCCAATTCGATCGCGCTATCACCGATTTTGACGAAGCTATTCGGCTTGATCCCGAGAGTGCAGATACATTCGCCGCGATCGGGCTCAAAGGGATTTTCAGAGCCCTTTCCTTCGCCGCGCGCGGCACTGCGTACGCGAAGAAAGGCCAATACGATCGAGCGATCGCCGATTTAGACGAGGCAATTCGCCTCAATCCGGCTTTTGCGTCGGCTTACAGCGAACGGGGGCTGGCGTACGCGCACAAGGGCCAACACGACCGAGCGATCGCCGATTTCGACGAGGCGATCAGGCTTAATCCGGAAGATGCAGTTGCGCTTCAGAACCGCAGGTCGGCCGTTGCTAGGAAGAATGAATTAGGCGGCGGAACGAGCGCAAAAGCGCTAATCAAGAGCGGCCTCGCCTATGCCCATAAAGGCGAATACGATCGGGCAATCGCCGATTATGAGGAGGCGATCAGGCTCGATCCGAAAGGTGCTGCCGCCTTCACGAATCGCGGCCTTGCGTACGCAACTAAAGGCCAAATCGACCGCGCAATCGCCGATTATGACGAGGCGATCAGGCTCGATCCGAAAGGTGCTGCCGCCTTCACGAATCGCGGCATAGCATACGCGGGCAAGGGCCAACACGACCGCGCCATCGCCGACTTCGGCGAGGCGATCAGGCTCAATCCGAAAGGTGCCGGGGCCTTCTACAACCGAGGCGGCGAATACAAAAGAAAAGGCGACGATGACCGCGCAATCGCCGACTACGACGAAGCGATCAGGCTTGATCCTAACTACGATTTTGCCTTCATGGACCGCGGCTGGGCGTACTACGCGAAAGGCCAGTATGACCACGCGATTGCGGATTTAGACGAGGCGATCAGGCTTAATCCGAAAATGGCGTATTTCTTCGCCGTACGCGCTACGGCGCATTGGGCGAAAGGCCAACACGACCGCGCCATCTCGGACTACGACGAGGCAATCAGGCTCGATCCGAAAGATGCGGAATTCTTCGCCAAACGCGGCGACGCGTACGCCCTTAAAGGCGAATACGATCGGGCAATCGCCGACTTCGACGAGGCGATCAAGCTCGATCCGAAAAACGCCGTCGCCTTTCGCAACCGCGGCAATGCGTATCTCGACAAAGGTGACTATGACCGCGCTATCGCCGATTTGGATGAGGCAATCCGACTGAATCCGAAAGATTCCATCGCATTTCACAATCGCGGCCAAGCATATTTTCGAAAAGGTGACTACGACCGCGCCATCGCCGACTTCGACGCCATGATCAAGCTCGATCCAAAAAATGCATATTTTTTACAGAGGCGCGGTAGTGCGTACACGATGAAAGGCCAGCACAACCGGGCGATCGCCGATTTCGACGAGGCGATCAGGCTAAATCCGGAAGATGCGAGCTTCATTGCCTCACGCGGCAAGGCGTACGAGAATAGTGGCGACTACGATCACGCCATCCGCGACTATGACCAGGCGACCCGGCTCAAACCGAATTTCACTTGGGCAATCAACAACCGTGCAAAGATTATTGCGAGCAAGAGACGCTGGGAATATTTTCGCGGTAAGCTGAACACGGATGCCGTGCTGAAAGAAAAGGCCGCAGTTGTCACCCATTTGATTATTGAAAGATGCGACGCCGGGGTGGCCTTGGCAGTCGACCTTCGGGAAAAGTTTCCCCGACTCGGAGAAGATGAAGTGCGGCAAGCGTACGCAGAGATGGCTGCGCTCTTGGTTATCTTGTTAGATCGACTGTCGCTTGCACCGCTGGGCAGCAGCGATCGCGATACATTCATGGGCGCCCTAGCAGATGGCCTGACCCCCGCATTGCAACACAAGGGCGTGGAGTCGGATTCGTTTCGAGAACTCCTTGGCAAGCGCCATGAAGAGTACAGCCATTGCCGGATAGGGAATGAAGAAAACGAAAGCCCGAAGGGCGAACTGGGCTGGGAATTTGGCAAGAACATCAGCACTGTGTTATGTGGTTTTAAGCATCCAGTTGTTGGTGTTTCGTTGGCCACCTTCATGTTGGGGGCCTTAGTTGAGTGGAAGTTTCTGGGGGAACTCCTACCGGAGTCTCCCAGATGAAATTGCCAGCCCTATCGCACCGCGCCGAGCAGGCTAGGGCGCTGGTTGCCGACGCGAAAAAAGCCCGCCACCGGCCGCAAAAACAGTCGATATCAGAAAGCAGGCAACCGCTTCTGGATGGCCTAGGCGCCGGCTACGCTATCGACAAAATCCAGAAGTGGCTTGCAGCTATCATCACGCTGGTTTGGAGAAACGGAGCAAGCTCCGGGGCACTAATATGATTGTCTCAAACCGCAGTCATCATTTTGGGCTGAGTCATGTTGGCGTGGTCAAGGGTACGACATTCGGATGTATGGTTTGCACTGCCCCGGATGGCTTGTTCAAAGGGTGCTCCACACTCTTCACCGAGTTCGATGGCGACAAATGGAATTTATCAAAAAATCAGCGAGTAGTTGCTAGGGCGATATTGAATCCGAGATTGTCTAAAAAAGAGCGGACAGACGTTCACGACCAATTCTTAAAACAACTCAACTTTTCCGAAGGCAGGGGCCTTGAACTCGCCACCGCGATTGAGGCGAGCTTGACGATGGCTAGGGAGGCGGGCGTTGTTGTAGAGTATATCAACAAAGCATATCCGTCGGCGTCATCAGGGGTCGACGTTTCTAATTCGCAAACTTCTGTTCTCAATACCTTTGAGTTCGGCAAATTTAAACTTGACGAAAAACTTGATGACCTTACTGGGTTTGTAGAGTTTTCGTCCGAAAAATACGCCATCATGATACGTCGTTTCAAAGGCGAAAAAAATTATGACGCGCCCCCTGTCGATTTTTTAGGTCGTCCATGGCAGTTGATGCTTTCAACGGTGCATGGGCAAATCTGCAAAATCGCCGTTAACATTTCGCTGTCGAACGAGCGGGATGCAACCCCCATTGCAACGGAGTCACTTCAATATTGTAAGGAACGACTAGGGTCGCCATCCGAGCAGGAAACTGGGCGCTTCATCTGGGATACGAAAGATGGAAACGTGGTCCTCCACACCGCGGAAGGCGCGGAGGGGTTCCTAATCGCCATTTATTTGACTTCTGGAGCTATTCGCAAGTTTGAATTACTGTGAACCTTTTTGAGAAAGTCGATGGATCGCCGACACCTCACAAGGATCACGAAATATCCTCATCAACATCAAAATGGTTGCGAACATGGCGCACACGCGCCCGTCAAGTTAGTTTGCACGGAGCGGCACCGATTGCATCCTGCGGCGTTTGAGTTTCGGTTGATTGAGTTTCGGGGACATGGAAAGCAGTCAAGAGTATCGGCGAACTCGCACGAGATTGTCTTAATCAGGGCAGAATAGATTAGGCAGTTTCTTTCGATATTGCCCGAACGGCGTCGGAAAATTTAGACCGCGCAAGTCTCTTTTCGGCCATTTCTAAATCTCTGCCTAACTCCGCTCGATTTCGCGCCAGAAGGCGACCATCAAATTCGGGAGGTATGCCTTTTTGAGTATCCCAATACGTCATTAGCTTCCCAATATCAGATGAACCTATTTCGCCGGCATAATCCAAGCTGACTTTCTCAATTGTAGCTGTGGCAGAAGCGGCGCTTGGAGCCGATGCAATTGCCGGTGCTGTCGTGCTCACAGGCGCAATTTCTCGAACGCTAAGAAATTTAGCCACATCTGCAGTATCCCATACTGTTGTAGTGTCAGCCTCCTGGAGAAGCGCTTTGGATTGATTGCGGCCGGCTGCAGCGGCAATGCCAATGAGGTGAACTCGCACGCCATAGTTTTGTGCAATCTGAACCCCAACCCTTACGTCTTCATCACCAGAGACTAATACTGCATCGCAGATTGCGCCTAATCTGGCGAGTTCAATCAAATCAGTGACTATGAGAGAATCGACGCCCTTTTGCTGGCCAGCGCTGTTAATAAAGCCGAGCCGAAGTTTGACGTTGTCCAGATTTGCAATCTGTTCTTGATCGAGCGTAGGTCCTTTGGACGCGATATGCCCATCGTACCAATAGCAACGTAGCAATGGACAACCGGCCGCGTGTTTTTCAACGACAGCGCATAGTGCAGAGAGAACTTTTGGCGGGTCTATGGATAAAGATGATCGTGGCTTAACGGTGCCACTGATGGAGGTGCTGCCCTGGGCATACAAGTAGCCGGCATCAACGCAAATGGCGGCGCGTTTCATTGCTGGCCCCCATGTAGTAAGGGCACCCGTACGGGTGCCCTTTGTAGCCCTCCGAACCACGTGAAATTATCGCGGCGCGCGAGGGAGAATAATATGTAGCAAATCAACCTCTCTAATGCAAGTGGGTTCCTCTAAAAAATCATTAACATTTCAACGAGTTAGGCATTTTCCGTTGAAAAATCAATCCCTTCGGCTCCATTTTTTCAGCGTAAAACTCTTGCCCCCGCAAAGCGAAAGTCCGCCTCAGTGAAGGGTGTTAAGGTGGAGGATTCCAACCTTTTCACCTTCCTTAGAGTTTGTTCGGTTTCCGGACTCTCGAAGGGGCCGCGTCCAGCCACGGATTGTGGTTCCACGGTTTCCCCCTGGCATGAGCCGGCGCGATTTAAGTGGAATAAAACCCATTGAGCGCATCGTTGGCGCAATGCGCCGGGCGTTGCCCGTGGTGGGCGCGAGGCCCAGCAAATCGAGGAGGGCAACCGTACTTATGCAAGTTACGTTGGCGGGCAAATCGCGTTCCAGCGCCCGCCTCCAAGGATTCGCACCGCGTTCAGCCTGTTGAGCTTCCGCTCGACGAAGTTTTTCCACAAAGGATTCCGGGAATTCCACGAGACACCCCCTCTGTGACGCGATCCTCGGTCGTCTTTCGCCGGTTGATCCGCCGCAAGTTATTCTAGCAATGATCTGATTAGATTTGGTAAATGAGCGGCAAATGGTGACACGGTTGTAGTGTTTGAATCGTGGGGTCGGTAAAAGGGTGGTGGTCAATTGGTCAATTCCCGGTCAATTGATTGACCAATTGCCCATGGCAGTTGGTGGTGGTCAATTGCCCCCCTTTAAGGGGGCATTGACCGCCTGCCATCCGCAGCAACTTATTCACCGCGTGCAGCGCCTTCGCGGTGGGATGCAGGGATGAACGTGCCGCGGCCGGCGCCGTCGCGCTAATCTGAGAAGGTCTCACGGTTAAAATTGGTAAATCCGCCGCGAGCGGTTTCGCCGGTATCACGGTTGCAGGGTTTGAGACTTCGACCGGTGTCAGCTTGTTATCTCCGACGAACGCTGGAAAAGCCAATCTGCAATGCGCAAATCTGACTCCCAGAAGCCCGTAGACTCGTTTTCAGTACGTGGCCGGTAGGGGAGCAGCCGCAACGAACCAAAACGCGCCAGCGGCCTCCGCAGAGTTCATTGCAAGTCCATTGCCTCTGGATCGCCCAATGGCGCGCTCCCATCGCTACCTATGTCGGGCGAGGGTATGCGAGAGTGATCGACCCGTAATGCGCGTCCCCTGCGGAACCGGCCTGTGCTTGGCATCTGTTCCTCTACCAACAGGCCCTCCTCCTTCATCTTGACAATGGCGCGTTCGGTGGCAGCTCTGAGGTCACCGGCAGGCCATTGGCGGGGCGCCGTGGCGTTGCCAACCGCAGCCACCGCATCATCGAGGAGCGCGCGCGCGTTCTGGGCACCCGCCAGGCTCGGGCTGTACGGATACGACTGACCGTCGATCATCTTGCCGCGATCAACTAGGTCCAGGATGGCGCGCCGTATTTTCTGATCATCGGCCGTTGCGGCTGCGCTGTTCAGGGCGGGCAGGTGTACCCGAGCGATTGCCTGTACATTATCACCGTGTGGGTAGACTGGAGGCTCAGGGTTGGGAAGCTCAACACTATGCAGCCGATACCAAGGACTGTCGGCCGAGCGAGGCGCGAGGTTGGACTTCGCGTCTACCAACTTCAAATACTGCGATCGTTCAGATGGCAGTACTCCAAGCAGTTTCGCCTCATCGTCCATCATCGGCTTCAACATGAGTGCGCGGCGAGACAAGTTGACGATGGATGAAGCCCCACTGATCTCTTCGGCGTCTGCTGCCGAGTCGCTGCCCCTGCTGCCCTTTCGCGTGTGATGAACAATCAGAATGGCGCAATCGTATTGTACCGCCAAGCGCTTCAACTCCCGCGACACCAGTGCCATCACCGCGTTGTCGTTCATGTTGCCGCCGCCACAGAACGCAACGAGCGGATCGAGTATGAGTACATCGGGGCGTAATGCTTCAAGAGCGGACTTAAGAACGACAAATCCCGCCTCATTGCAAACGGTTGCGCCTTTCTCATTCACACGCAGGAAAGACAAGGATACTGCGCGCTGGTCATCAACACCTAAGACAGAAAGCCGATCAAGGTTCTGCTCTGCGAGTTTGTGTGCATGTGCTCGGCAAAACGCAAAAACGCGGCGGTTTATTTCGGCGCGGCCGTCCTCGGCATTGATGTACAGCACCTTGAGGTCATGCCCCCAAATCTTCTCTTCAAGAACTTCCGTGCCTGTTGCAATCTCGACGGCCATTCCTATGGTGTGTGCTGTCTTTCCGACGCCACCAGGCGCCGCCTCGTACGTTATCTCACCACGAATGAGATGGGTGCCGTACACCCAGCGCCGATGCGGTATGTTGGAGAATGAGACCTGCAAGCCTGGGGCGGACCAGACCGCTGGCCCTATCACATTCGCCGCCACGGGCGGAGACCACCCCTTCCAACCGTGGTCTAAGGCCATGTGGAAGACGGTATCAATGGTGATCGGGTTTTCGCGATCCACCGCCTCGTCGATGTACCTCAACCAGCGGCTCCGGTTGTCAGCTTCGTCGTATCCGGGGGCGCGCCGCGATGCCGTGTCGAGGATTTCCCAAAGTTCCTCCTCCTGTTCCTTGTTGAAGACCGCTGCCTCGTGAGCCAAGGCACGCGCGAGCTTCATCCATTCTGGTTCGGTTGCAATTGCGGCGGGGGGAATTGTCGATACAGCGGAGCGGATTTCCTCGATATTTGTTTCGAGACCGGCCGCTAGGTTATCCTCGATAGGCAGTTCGAACAGCTTCTGGATGCGTTCGCGATCGGCGTCTGTAAACTTGCTCAGGTCACATCTTGCTGACGTCAAGTTAGCAGTTTTACTCGGACCATGGCTTGGCACCGGGTTCGCTGGCGTCAATCCTAATTTCCTAACCAATTCCGAAAGCTGCCAGCGCTGGATCGAATCATTTGGCGAATTGAGCAGCTTCACCAGTCTGGGTTTAGTAGGGTCTTTGAGGTGCAACGTGCCCGGAAGGCGCATCACGCGCGGTAGGTCCTTTACAGCCGCGTCGGTCCCCAATTTTGCACTTAGCTGCTCTTGCAGCATTGAAAATTGATCACGCGGAACATCGGTGCAAAAATAAAAATGGTATCCTCTCCCACTATTCACGGCCATACTTGGGGAAGCATCGTACGTTTTCAACAGACTTAGGCAGTGTTCCGCCTGTTCCTTGCTATCTGCATCGGCAAAAATGGCGCGCGGCCGCACAATGTTGTTGGCACTTCGACCCTTAAAGTCGGTCTCACTAATCGTCACGAAAACGCCAACGCCACGTTGCGGCGTATTCAGCATCAGCACTTTCGGCCAAAGCTCGTCGAGACTGCCGTGGAAAATTTGGCGATAATCGCCAGCGCCGTCGCTGAACAACTGGAAGGTAAATCTGGTGGTGTTGGGATCAAGACCCGCGAGAAACCTGCTCGCCATCGCCTTGTTGTGCATCGGTATAGTTAGGTTGGCTGCGCCGTCGCCCGCAAGCGCTTTGGGGGCCGCAAGCGGTGCGGCCGGATGTGCTGCAATAGGCTCGTTTGGGGACCCGGCCTTGGGATTGATGCGTTCGCCCCGTGTCTGCTGGGCCGTCCCCACGGCGCCAAAGCCAGTATCAATCGGCAGGGCGCCGCTGCCCTCGCCGGTAGGATCAGACTTCGGTTGTGGGCGACTTGCTCCTGGGTTGGCCCAGTACTCAGATCGCTTGCGCCCGGCTTCCATTTCCTCGGCTGTACTCACGGGAACTTCTCCTGTGTTTGCGCACGTTCGACTCTTCGCTTGTGCTGTTGTCACCGTGTCCGTGATGCTCTAGCCCGTGTAACCACGCCTGCAAGCTGGATCGCCGATAAAGAACGCGGCGCCCGATCTTGGTTATGGGCGGCCCGTCGCCAAGCCTGCGCCAGCGATCAAGCGTCCGCTGGCAGACTTTCAACTCCGCTGCGGCTTGATCCTGTTCGAGGAACTCGGCCAAGAGGCTCATCGGTCGTGGCTCATCACACTGGGTTACGCTGTCTCTGCGAGCATTCGCTCAAGCGCGCGCTTCGGGACTAGCCGCCTGCCGGCAATTCTAACCGTCGGTAGTACTCCTTTCCGGTATGCAACCGCGCGGCAAATGCCGAGGATTTTGGCGGCCTCTTCGATGGTGTAGGTCTGTCGTTCGACAGAGCTAACCTCTTGTCCCGCAATTGGATTTTTTCCGGTGACTTGGGGCCTCATAGCACTCACTCCATTCTTATGCTCTGCATGGTGATTTTTTCTTTGACCTATATCATTTTTTATGATACGTGTCAAAGCATGATAAGAGCGAGTTTGCCATCTGGCCAACTTTGCTAAACTCCACACTGAGGTAAGACTTTGACAGATAAGCGAAAAAAGGGGCGACCGCCCTCGGAAAACCCGATGGTGCACACCGCTGTTGTGCTGCCGCAGGACTTGCTGGACCGCCTGAGGAAGGATGCCGAGGCAGCCGACCAAGGTGTGAGCGCCGAGATTAGGCGGCGCCTACAGATGACCTATGACCAAGAGGGACTGCCGACTCAAACGACTGACCTGATCAAGTCCATCAAAGCGCTGGCAGACAGTCTAGCGCGCGACCTAAAGGTGCAATGGTACGAGCACGAATTTGCGTTGAAGGCCTTCAAAGCAGGCATCGAGGTATTTCTGAGACAACGCGATGCCGAGGGAGACGCGCATATCTATACGCCGTTTCATGGTCACGCCGATGATGCCCCACACGACGTTGTTGGACAAACGCACGCGCGACTGATTTTGAGAGCGCGAGATAATACCCCCACCAAAATGATCCACCCGATGTTGTAGGGCGGACGCGCGCGCGATCAAGATCAGTCATCACAACTGCGACGACAGGCTTATGCCCTTATGCGTCGTTCGCCAAGCGTCTCGACGTTCAATGGTAGCGGGTTGAGGATGCGCTCAATCATCGCCGCGAGTTTTTCAAGTGCATCCCGCTTTTCGTCTGCGTAGGAATGCCGGTCGTAAGTTCCCTCAACGCCTGTAATGACATGTCCAAGCACGCGCTCCGAAATGTCCGGCCGCACGCCAGCGCGCACCATCAAAGTCTTCGCGGTTCGGCGCAGGTCGTGAAGGGTCCAATTGGGCAACGGTTCGACCTTCGCCCCCTTCTTCCCCTGCGTCTTCATATCTGCGAGTATGGCCTTATCCAACTTAGCCTTGCTCTTGCCGAAGCCCGAGAACGGCGTTCCGGCGCGGGACGCAAAGATGTAATCGCAGCCATCAATCTTCGGCTGGACTTCTATAAGACCGAGCGCGGCTTTTGAGAGTGGGACATGGTTCGGCTTTTTGGTCTTGTACCGCGCGGCCGGGATCGTCCATATCCCATCCTCGCCAATCTCTTTGCAACTCATTTGCGCGACTTCGTCGCGCCGCTGCGCAGTCAGGAGCAGCATTTTGACCATGGCTCCGAAAGTTCCTGCCTGATTTAAGATGGGCCAAATGATGCGAATTTCATCGTCTGATAGGACGCGAGTGCGCGCTCGGTCCTTTTGGTTCGCTCGTGGCTCGACCCGCACGAAGGCAGCCGTAAGGTTGAACCGGTCGTCGCGTTCAGCGTACCAACTCAGTGCCTTTCTGGCATAGGCGCGGCATTTATCGGCCATGACCGGACCCGCCTTGTCTTCTATCCAGTCCACCATTTCAGCAATATGTGATCGCCGTAACTCATAGACGCCAAGTTTCCCAATCCGTGGTTTTACGAGCCGATTAAACGCACTTTCAATTTCATCGGCGCTACGTAACGGCCTTTCCTTGCTGCGGACATAGCGTTTGATGAACTCGTCGAGAACAGCGGAGACAGCCTGAATTGCAGGTGGTGGGATGCGATCTTCGAGCGGGTTCTCGCCTCGGTCTACACGTTGACGCAAATTTCGAGCTTCACGAACCGCTTTGAGCACGGACCAGTCCGGCCACGCCCCGATTGTGAAGCGGTATTCGCGACCGCGAAGGCGGTAGTTGAGAATGAAAGAACGAGCGCCGGCGGCCGTAACACGGACCCCGAAGCCGCGCGGTGCCCTGGAGCCTTGTATTGTGACCCCGGCAAAGTAGGTGATGCGGTTGCCAGCAGCAGGGACAGGCAGCCGTTTAATCGCTTGCTCGTTCAGCTTTGCGTGCGTCTCGTGTGGTGTCCGCACTGTGTCCGCACTATCAGTTGACGCAATTGTCGAAGAGTGTGCCGTCAATGTCACGGCATGTCATCGAAAAATGCTTGACATAATTAACGTTTTTGTGCGGACGTGAACGAACCCTTGCAGATTTAGGAACTTAGCTGGAAATGGTGTACGTCATTGACATGGATGGGGTCACAGGTTCAATCCCTGTACCGCCCACCATCCAAACTTAGATCAGTCGATCGTCCCGCCGACCCAAGTCTCGCAATGTGAGCGCAAGGTTGACGTAGACGAGGGACTGCTTTCGCGGCATCCGTCGGATTTGACGCGCTGGCGGGTTTCGCGGCGGCAAGTCCGAGCTGACGTGAATTTCGAGCGGGTTGACGATCAAGTCCGCGGTTACGGGACGTAAGCCTGTGAAGGGGTTGGCTCCTCTACCAACCGTCGTATCGGAGCTGCGCTGACCGAAATGGGATCATATAATTCCCTGGTAGCAGGGAATTCTGCAGGGAAATCTAAGCAACTCCATCTTTTCGTCAGCCGATAGGGAAAATTAACAAGCTTTCTCAATGGCTTGGTTGTTAATTCCCTAGGCAAGTTGAGAAGGGAATTTGTTTTACTGCACGGGAATTTCCCTTGCGTACTGAGCCGGCCGAGGCATTGATTTGCCATTGAAGTTTTCATACACACTTCTATCATGCATTACAAGCGCAACCAGGTGGAAGAGGCGATCTGCCGGACGTTCAGCGCAGAGGGTGCCCGAGCTGTTGAACTTAAGTTGCGCTTGAAGCGTCTACTGGTAACCGACCGGCGCGCGGGTCGTGGCAAACGCACGCCAGAGAATCCGAAGCGCCACTTTGCCTTTTACAGCCACGGGGCACCAGGGTCAGGCGTCGAGGTCATGTTCTCGGCGTACGAGGTGTTCGCGCTATTGACGGGACTATTGATGCTTGAACACGGAATTCCACAGGCGACGGTCGTCAGCATTCTGCGCCAGCTCCGCTCGGATCTTGAGCGCGCGCACCGCGAGACTTTGAGAAAAGATCCGCGGCTGTTGTTTGATCCGCACGCTGTTCAAGCAATGGCAAGACGCGGCATGATCGCGGTCGACAACACGGCGCCGATATTCCTAGTTTTTGTAAAGCTTTCTGGTTCGACTGCCGAGTGCGTAGATGAGCTGATAACGGTATGTGAAGGGCATGATGCAATGAACTCGTTCATCCAGAAGCATTCTGCCGCGGGTCTCGGCGCAACGTTTTTTGAGCTTGTCAGTCTCATGCACCGGCTGTCGACCAACCTTGTGAAAACCCGTCCCGTCAAACGGGGCCGGTCTACGATCTAACGCCGATGTGAAAATGACGAGAACCATCAACCGAAACTGCGATGATTTAAAGTGCCACGAAATACCTCAATAGGTCAGAAGGAGGCGTGATCATGCGCAAGAAAAAACCCTCATCGAACTCCTACGACGTAGGCTACGGCCGCCCGCCCAAGAAGTTCCGGTTCAAGCGAGGCAAGAGCGGCAATCCCTCTGGGAAGCGCAGGAAAGCGTCGGCGCCCGATCTCAAGGCGCAGCTGCAGAGCGCACTCAACAAGACGGTGACGATCCGCAGTGGCAAGCACCAGAAGGTAATGAGCAAGGGTGCGGCCGGCATCGACCAGCTGGTTGACCAATTTGCCGCCGGCGATCGCAATGCGCGGCGTGATCTTATTGTCCTCTGCGAAAAGTTCGGCGTCGATCTCACCAACCGCGAAGCCCTTGAAGGCGTGCTCGAGGACGTGCTGACCGCTCAGGACGAGGCCATACTTGCCGATTTCGTAGAGCGCCACGGCGGTCATTACGATCGTCGGGATGACAGTGTCGGCCTCCTGCCGCGGCAAAAATCCAACGGTCCCACCCTCCCCTTAAACGCTTCGAACTCTGCGGCTCTGCCACGCGAGCATTTGGACGAGTGAGTACCACCAGAAAAACCAAGAAAGCCACCTATCGGTAAAAGGAGTAGCGCCATGAGCAACCTGTACATTCCAAAATCGCGAATCGTCGAGGCCGCTTGCCGACGCGATTTTCTGAGCTTCTTTCAGTGGGGCTTTCATGTCCTGGAGCCCGGTTCGACGCTGAACCTGAGCTGGCCTCACTATGCCATGGCCTATCACCTAGATCTTGTGCTGGGCGGCGTAATTAAGCGGCTGGCTATAGTTGCGCCGCCGCGGACGCTTAAATCCCTCATGGCTTCGGTGGCATTCCCGGCCTACGTATTGGGTCGCAATCCCACCAAGCGAGTGATCGGGATCAGTTACGGCTCCGACTTACAAATTACGTTCAGCAATCAATGCCGGGCGATTATCGACACGCCGCGTTATCAGAAACTCTTTCCTAGAACGCGACTATCGAAGAACACGGAGACCGAATTTCATACCACGCAGGGGGGATATCGCTATGCGAGATCAGCCGAAGGAAGCCTCACGGGGATCGGAGGGCACATTCTAATCCTCGATGATTTTCAAAAGCCGCTGGATGTACTCTCGGAAGCGAGGCGAACCTCAACCAACAGCCTTTATTACAGCACCGTGGCGTCGCGCATCAATAACCAGCACACCGGAGCGATCGTGGCCGTCGGACAACGCCTCCACCCCGATGACTACATCGGTATGCTGTTGCGCTCAGGAGAAGATTGGACGTTGCTCAGCCTTCCCGCGATTGCTGAGAAGGAGGAACAAATTCCGATCGGACCGGGCCGCTACCATGTGCGCCGCGTCGGCGACCTCCTTCATCCGCAGCAACAGTCGCGCGAGTTTCTCGAGGCGCTTCGTTCCCAAGACCCCGAAACCTATGCCGCTCAATATCAGCAAAGTCCGATCCCACCTGGCGGCTTCATGATCAAACGGGACCAGATTCAGTATTGTGATGAGCTGCCGAGGAGGGCCTCATCGTCAGTGTACTTTCAAAGTTGGGATATTGCCTCAAAGCCCGGTGAGTCGAACGCAAGGTCGGCATGCGTGGACTTCCTGGTTCAAGAAAACAAGTATTTTATTGCGCATGCATTGGTGGGCCAATGGGAGTACCCTGATTTGAGGCAGCAGGTGCTCTCCCGTGCAGCTGAGCAAAAACCAAATGTGATCTTGATCGAAGACGCGGGACTGGGAACAGGATTGATCGGCGATCTGAAACAAAAGGGACTGCCTATCATTGCTGTTAAACCCGAAGGAGACAAGGTAACTCGTCTGTTGCGCCAAATATCGAAGTTCGCAAATCGTCAAGTGTTCTTGCTCAGAGGCGCGCCCGGGCGAGTGGACCTGGAGAGCGAATTATTTGCTTTTCCAGGCGGCCGGCACAATGACTTGGTCGACGCGCTCACTCAAGGATTGGGCTACAAACACGTGCCTTCCTTATGGACCGATAAGGCGGTGGATAACTATGGAAATCTCCTGTTCGGACTTATGCTCAATGGCGGAGGGCGCTAGGCCATAACCCGTCGAAATCGATCACAGCGAGGTTTTCGCAGCAACTGATAGGGCTCGTGAAGTAAATAAAATAGTCGCCGGCATGACGGGTACAGAGATCGAGGTGTTCGGCTATCGCGGCATGAAGGAATACGAGATCGCCTTCGACGGCTTCGTCGTGAAGGCGGAGTATCTCTTGGGCGGCGGCGAAGGGCTCGGCTTCAAGCAGCTGATGGCGACCTTCGAATCCGCGCGCATCCAGACCGCGGCGCGCGCCATCGGCGTGGCGCAATCGGCGCTCGAAGACGCGCTCGGCTATGCGTCGAACGCGTGCAGTTCGGCGAGCTGATCGCCATTTTCCCGCGCGTCGCCGACAAGATCGCCATGATGGCGGTCGAGATCATGATCGCGCGTCATCACCTGTTATGCGGCGCGGCATAAGGATGTCGGCGGCTTCGAAGGCGCGGCGCACTGCCAAATCGTTGGCCGTTGTCATCGATGTCTCTTCGTTTGCGAGCTCAGCACGACGGATTGTTGTGACGCTTAAAGACGTCTGGCGGGCGAGATCTTCAGCGCTCCACCGGACGAGGGCGCGGGCAGCCCTGATTTGGGCACTAGTTAGAAGCTTTGATGCCATATTGACGTATTACATCTATATGCTATGTTTCATTCCATATGGAATGTTTAAGAAGGCCCCGAATCCCAGCAAACGCCATTTTTAACCCCGGAGAAAGTCGTGAAGTCAAATGTGTGGACAAAACCGGATGAGGGTCGCCGCTCCTTCATCGGCGGCTCGGACGCCCGGATCATTGTGGGCGATGACGAGGCCGCCCTGCTGCGGCTGTGGCAGGAAAAACGCGGCGAAGTCGCGCCGGAGGACCTGTCCGGCAATCTGATTGTGCAACTCGGTCTCGCCACCGAGAAGCTTAACCGACGCTGGTACCAGGCTAATACTGGGCGGATCGTCACGGACGTCCAGCAATGGGTCCGCCATCCGACCCTTCGCTGGATGGCCGCGACCCTGGACGGTCGTGTCGAAGGCTGCGATGTTTTCGAGAGCAAGTTCATGCTGCCGTGGTCGTTCTCGGAGGAGGGCGCGGCCGAAAAATACATGCCGCAGCTGCAGCACAACATGTGGATCGTTGCGGCTAGAGCTGCGGTCCTTTCGGTGATTACCGGTGGCGGCAAGTGGGTTGAAATCAAAACCCATGCCGATCCGCTTTACCAGCATCTGATCGTCACCGCCGAGAGGAAATTCTGGCGCTGCGTCGAGAATGGCGAGCCACCGCAATTGTTCGGCGTCGAACCGCCAAAACCGCGCATCGAGGCCATCCGCATCGTCGACATGAGCACCTCCAATGCCTGGGCCGAATTCGCCGGCATCTTTGCCCGCACCCGGGACGCCCACCTCGAACACGAACAGGCGAAGGCCGAGTTGAAAAGCCTAATGCCGGAGGACGCCAAGGAGGCGATCGGCCATGGCATCCGGGCCAAGCGCTCGAAATCCGGCGCGGTCAGTTTCGATCTCCAGAGCGAGGAGGGCAGCCATGCAGCGGTCCAGTGAAACCATCGGAACAATCGCTGCGGCGCTGGCCAAAGCGCAGGCCGAGCTCGTCAATCCCGAGAAATCGCTCGTAGCGACGATCCGGCCGGACGGCCATGGCGCGGCCGAACGCTCGTTCCGCTATGCCCCGCTGTCGAGCGGGCTCGACATCGTGCGCAAGACCTTGAGCCAACATGAGATCGCCACGGTGCAGACCACGGCGATCGACCAGGCGGCCGGCATCGTCAATCTCACGACCATGCTGGCGCATTCTTCGGGGGAATGGATCGCCTCGGACTGGCCGGTCTGCGCCATAGCCGAGACCGCGAGGCCGCATCGGATGGGAGCGGCCCTGACCTATGCCCGGCGCTATGCCCTGTTCACATTGGTTGGGATTGCCGGGGAAGACGACATCGACGCTCCCGATCTCCTCGCACCGATGCCTCCGGAATCCGCAGCTGAGAAGCCCGCGCCGGATAAGCATGGCCGCCTGAACGGCGGTCGAGGTCATTCCGCCCAACAAATCCCGGGAAGTCGCCGCGCCAAAGCTGTCTCGAATCCCGGCAAACCAATCCTCGCCGCCGAGGTATCGGCCGCCTTGCGCGACCAACTTGTGGCCGAAATAGAAGACATTGGCTCGGCTGAGGACGCTGCCGATTGGGCGCATCGGAATCTTGGCGCCAAGAACAGTTTGACCGCAGCCGATGCCGGGCAGGTCGAGGAGGGGTTCCAGGCAAGGCTTGTAACACTCGGGAGCACCGCTGAGGTACTCGCGCCGCAGCCGTCTTCGTCAGTTGAGCGACGGCCTGAAGAGGCCGACGGGGCAGCGCCTGCCGACGGCATCGACAAGAGCCGGTTGGCCCATCCCGAGCCGCGCCGGTTTCGTGACAAGAACCACGTCCAGTTTGTGGCTAAACAGCCGTGCCTGATCTGCGGCAGACGGCCCACGGATGCCCATCATCTGCGCTTCGCGCAACACCGCGCTCTCGGCCGCAAGGTCAGCGATGAATTCACCGTTCCATTGTGTCGGGGCCACCATCGCGAGCTCCACCGCTGCGGAAATGAAGCCGGGTGGTGGAGAAATGCGGGCGTCGACCCAACTATCAGCGCCCGGGCCTTGTGGCTCGAAACGCATCCGCTGCGGGCAGATCCGAATGGCCGTGCCACTGCCCTCGCAGACCTGCCAGTGGCCGGTACGACGGATCAGGTGAAGTCCGATGATGATCGGCCGGTCCGCTTCCGCAGCACTGATCGAACGACAACATCAGACCAGACCACAGCTCCCGATGAGGTCGCTTAGGCCTCGTCGGTTCCAGGAACAATGGTAGTTTTAATTAATAACGCCTGCTTCTATGGCGCCGGTTACACGGAGTTGCGTGTAGCGCGTGCGAGCCGATTCCAAATCTCCAGGGGTGTCAAACATTTAGCGATTAAGGCATTAATGTTCCGGCCAAATTTGTGCTTTCGGCGACGCTCGGCCGCATTCGACCGCAAACGGCGCGCGAGGAGGCCGGGACGGCGTGCGACATATCCGCGACCATTCAAAATTTTCCGCGCAATCCATCTCACACCCTGCGTCGGCCTGCAGACTTTCTCTTGCGATAGCTTTCCGGGAGCTGATCGTCAGGTCGGGGAGCTTCACCGCCGCGCCTTTTCATTAAACGATCAAAGCCAGCGAGATCGGCCCGCGCGGCGCGCTTGGCAAAGTAATCCGCCGTCTTGAGAACGGCGAGCTTTTCCGCCACCGCGCTCACGATGAATTGGTTGAGCGTCGTGCCGTCCTCCCGTGCGACCTCCTCGATGGCGCGCTTGAGGGAGGCGGGCAACCGGAGTGCATAGTTGCTGCTTGTTCTCATTTTTACATCCTCTTCAGGATTTCGCTGGGGGTAAGAACCTCGATGCCGAACTCTTCAGCAACGCCTCCGAAATCACGTGCATTGAACGTTGCAATTGCTTCCGCCTGCCCATTCACCGCAGCCTCCAACACCATGTCGTCATCAGCGTCCCTCAACCTTGGCCGCCACAGGAAATGGGGCTCGACCGGTTCGGCAACGGATGCAAGCATGTCAAGAATATTCTCAGCCTCGGCAACCGTTATTCCCGCCGCGGCTAGGTGCTCGGGTCGCGTCAGCACCGCCTCGTATTCGATAAACAAGGCTACCGTTGCAACCATGGTCGCCTCGCGCCGGCGGATCAGCTTCACTACCTCTGCAGCTGCTCCCCTGCGACTGCGTATTGCAGTGACAAGAACGTTCGTATCCAGGACCAACCGCATATCACCGGCAATATGCCATCGACCTTGACGAATTGCAAGCTATCCGCATTGCGGATTGTCATGATATTTTCCTGACGCTTCTCCTGCCCTCTCGCAATTATTGCTAGACGTCTTCGCGCCTGTCCTAATCGCGCACCAGCCGGTAAACGCCGCCGAACCAGTAGCCGCGCTCAGACTGGATGCCGTCAAAAGGTACGACAAAAATAAACTACGATAGCACAGAGATCGGCGACACTTTTGCGCTCCAAGGCCACGCCCTTTCGATCTGAGCAGCCAACGAAAAAAGCGTCTCCTCACATCCGGCTCGACCGGTTAGAAGTACGCCGATTGGTAGACCATCTTCGCTCCAGTGCAGCGGCAGGGATGCGGAGGGAAGACCGGCGCCATTCGCAATAAAACAGAAAAATGTATAGCTAATCATCCGCTGGGTCGCTTGAGCAATTGTCTGTTTATCGGCATTCAGATAGCCAAGCGGTGGTGGAGGCGTCATCAAGGTGGGTGTCAGCATCACGTCGAATCGCTCAAAGAAGCGGCTTATATCCCGCGTGTACCGCTGCATGTCTTGAACGACGAGAAGATAGTCGCCGGACGATCGTTTTTGACCTTGTTCGTATAGAAACCAAGTGTACGGCTCGAAATCCGACTCTGATATCCGTTTGTCGGTCCGCCTTGCCCAGTCCTTTACCGTCCAATTGGCTATTCCTGCGAAGATATGAACACACCGCTTGTGATATGCGACAGCGTCGTGAGTGAACTTCGCGTCTTCGACGAAATGGCCGAGATCCGTAAGATATTTTACGGCCTTCCGACATGCTTCGATGCAATCTTTGTGGATCGCATTATCCCCGCCGCCAGCTTCAGTTACCACGCCGATGCGTAGTCGGCCCGGGTCTCTTTCCGTTGCCGACAGAAATGTGGTTGTCGGCTTCGGCGCGTAGTATGGCTCTCCCGCGCCAAGACGTGACGTCAGATCCAGGAGCAGTGCGCTGTCCCGCACGCTGAGTGTAACCGCATGCTCGGACACGATGCCACTTCCGGCATCACCGTAGTAGGGCCCCAGGGGATTACGGGCGCGTGTGGGCTTCAGTCCGAACAGACCGCAA